>Ga0302279_10002855_pt1 | contig 22283 bp, 23 predicted proteins | sample III_Bog_N3_3_FD_194541 | JGI IMG/M metagenome (GOLD analysis project Ga0302279, IMG submission 194541) | Peat permafrost microbial communities from Stordalen Mire near Abisko, Sweden - III_Bog_N3_3 | ecosystem: Environmental > Terrestrial > Soil > Wetlands > Peat | place: Sweden: Abisko...
CCGGTGCGGGCGCGGTCGACGCCACCGAGGTAGAGAGGTCGTTGCCGATGGCCCACGAGACGACCTGTTGATGGACGACGTTGATGGAGACGGTGGCGCTGGTGGTCGATACGCCGTTGTTGGGCGAGGTCTCGTCGATATTGTACGTGAAGGTTTCGGTGCCGGTAAAGCCGGAGTTCGGTGTGAAGGTGAAGTAGCCAAGGTTCGCGTTGGTCACATCCAAAGTCCCGTTCGCACCCACCAACGTCCCGGAGCTGGATGAGGACGTGAAGCTATGGGTCACCTGATTGGCGCCGGGCTCAAGCACGACGTTGTCCATGTTGTACGACGTCCCGGCGACGACCTGGTCGTTGCTAAAGACCGAGTTGGACGCCGTGACGGCGGAAAGTGAGGTGTTGGTCGCGATCGCGTAACTGTCGTTGATGGGGGTCGGCGCCGCAAAGGGGCTGGTCGCGTTGGGACACGAGGCGCCGTCGTTGGAGCCCGTCGAGAAACCTGACGTCGAGGCGGAACTCGCTCGAAAGACGAGGGTCTGATTGCCAAGTGCGGCGAGTTGCGCCGCTGAGGCTTCGAAGAGCTCCTCTTGGGTGTTGTCGTAGAAGAAGGAGTCGCCCGTCGAGTCGGAGTAGGCGGCGCCGTAACTATCGGTCGACGTTGAGGTGCCGCCCGAGAGTGAGATACCCGTGTCGGTCGTCACCGCCAGGGGGTTGGCCGGTATGGAACTCCAAGTCGCGCTCGATGCCGGAATGTCGGCGACCGGGAGCGTCACGATGTACAGCGTGGCGGCGTCGGTGCCCGTTCCCTTGAGCCCGTAGCCGATGTAGTCGGTGTCCGATGAGTTCACGGTCCAGGTGATGTCCGCAGCGGCGAAGGCCGACCCAGTCGAACCCAGTGACACGGTCGTGAGGGCGGGACTCGCAACGTCGGTCAGGTCAAAGCTGCCCGCGCTTGACGCGGTGAGTAGGAAGTTCGTGTTGGGAATGAAGTCGGCGCCGGTGGTTTGGGGAGCGAGTGAAGGAACACCGAGATTGTTTTCAGCTCCGTCCACACCGATCTGGAAGAGGTCACCACCCGATGAACCCATTGCGTAGAGATAGTTATTCTCCGCGTCGTAGCCCAGCGCGTTCAAGCCGGTGGTCTGGGCGATCGAGTTGAGCTTGACGAAGGAGTTGGTGGTGGGGCTGAACTCCCAGGTGTAGTCGTTATTGACCTGGTAGAGATTTGGGGTGCAGATAAATGCCCCGCCGGTGATCGTGGTGAAGTTCTTGGCGGTCGTCCAGTTGGTCACACCCACGCTCTGAGATGCGCCGATCGCGTAGTAGTACTTGGTCGCCGCGGTGAGTCCAGCGATCGTGGCGGTCGCCGTCACGCTCGATGAACTCACGGAAGGACTCTGGTTAGCCGAGGCGTAACTGATCGTGCCGGAGGGCACCGTGCAGTTCCCGCCAGTGATGGTGATGACGGAGGTCGAGTAGCAAAACGCGATCGTGGTCGACACGCCACCGGGACTTACCACGCCGTAAAGTGTCGCGCCGGTGTCGGAGAAGTTTGCGGCGCCGGTGAGCGTCGGGGTGACGCCCGTGGCATTCGCGCTGCTCGAGAAGATGACGAGAGCGCCAAGTCCGAGGGCCACAGCCACCGAAGCACGCGCGGAGAGGAGAAGGGCGCGCCGAGTCGCCGCTGAGGGGGAGGAGGGCAACGCGACTCATTTCCTAATTCGGGTGGAAGATGAAATCGACGCTACTTTGTGTATAACTTTTATTTCACTACGGGATCCCAAGCCGATCACTTGATTTCGAGGTGACGGACCTGGACGCGGGCTCGACGATGTATGCGATCATCGAGCTCCACGGCGTGATAGAGCACTCGTGGGGAAGTCCTCGATGAAGCAGCGGTCCCTTAATTTCGCGCGTCTCGATGATGTCGCGAAGATCCACTCAACGCAACGGCCGGGACCCTGGTAATCGGATCGAACATCCACGCGATGCGATGAGATCGCAGCGAGACTCAGTCCCCCGCGGTGCGGTCAGGCCATCTCCTTGACCGCTCCGATGAGTGACGCGTTGGTTTGGTCCCCCAGGGGAATGGGGTGGACCTGTAAGTGGGAGATGCCCGCCTCTCTAAAAGCCGCCACGCGCTCTTTCACGTAGCTGAGTGGACCACAGAGTGTCGTGAGTTCAAGGAACTCCTCGGGGACTGCCGCCTCCGCTTCTTTCTTGTTACCCGCGAGATAGAGGTCCTGGATGATCTCGGCTTCTTTCTCGAACCCGTAGCGGATCGCGAGTTCGTTGTAGAAGTTCTTCCCCTTCGCCCCCATGCCGCCCACGTAGAGCGCGACCGCCGGGCGCTGAAGTTCACGCAGTTTCGTGACCTCCTCGCCCTCGCCGATCGCCAGTAGCCCCCCGGCCGAAATCATCAGCTCGCCCAGTGACGCGTGACGCTTGGCCGCGCCGGCCTCGAGCGCGCCGCCCCAGACCTCGCGGGCTCGTTCGGGGATGAAGAAGATCGGCAACCAACCATCAGCGATCTCGGCGGTCATGGCCACGTTCTTCTCACCGAGGGAGGCAATCCATATGGGAATTGCACTGCGCACGGGGTGGGCGATGATCTTAAGGGGCTTGCCGAGTCCAGTGCCTTGTCCCGCGGGTAGTGGCAGGGTGAAGTTCTTCCCTTCGTGCACGAGGGGTGCCTCGCGCTTCCACACGTCGCGACAGATTTCGACGATCTCACGTGTTCTTCCAAGCGGGTTGGTGTAGGGGACGCCGTGGAATCCCTCGATCACTTGAGGACCGGAGGCTCCGAGGCCTAGGTGAAAGCGTCCGTCGCTCAAGGCGTCAATGCCCGCCGCCGTCATCGCCAACAAGGTCGGAGTGCGGGTGTAGATGGGCAGGATTGCTGAGCCGATCTCCACGCGCTCGGTCAACGCGGCGAGATAGCCCATCAACGAGGGACTGTCGAACCCGTAGGCTTCGGCGACCCAGACGAGGTCGAGGCCGGCCTTTTCCATCTCGACCACGTTGCGGGCCGCTTCCTTGAAGCCGCCCGAGTAACTCAGCGCCGTCGTTATCTTCATGGTTACCCTCTCTTCATCCGAGTGTCACAGTACTGGAACCTCCGACCCTCGAATTGTCCCTCGATGGCGGCTCGCAGCGACGTGGCGCACGTAACCTGGAGGCTGAAAGCAACGGCGCTTTCCGTTCTTAAAGGCTGGCATCACATGGTCACGCTTCCTCACGAAGCAGAGCCGGACGCGTTCAATCCCTGGCTCCGCGTCACGTCACTCATCGAAGAGGCCGGGCACCTCCTCGGACTCGACGAAGGGATGATCACTCGCATCGTCACTCCCGAGCGCATCCTCGAAGTAGCGGTCCCCGTGCGCATGGACAACGGCGAGATCCACATGTTCCCCGGATGGCGTATCCAACACGACTCCTCGCGCGGCCCCGGCAAGGGCGGGATTCGCTTCCACCCCAGCGTGAGCGTCGACGAGATCGCGGCCCTGAGTGCGGACATGTCCATCAAGTGCGCCGTCGTCAACATCCCCTACGGCGGGGCTAAGGGTGGCGTCAAGGTGGACCCTTCCTTATTGTCCCACGCGGAACTGGAGCGGCTCACCCGCCGCTACGCCTTCGCGATCGCCCCGATGATTGGGCCCGACCGTGACATTCCGGCCCCCGACATCAACACCGACCCGCAGGTGATGAGTTGGATTATGGACACGGTCTCCATGCTTCGCGGCCACAACCTCCCCGGTGTCGTGACCGGCAAGCCGCTGGCGATCGGCGGCACCCTCGGTCACGCCGGCGCGACGTCACTCGGCGTGACGATCTGCACGGTGGCGCTGTTGAACCGACTTGGTCGCCCGCCCGAGGGGGAACGCGTCGTCATCCAGGGATACGGCAAGGTCGGCGCGCCGCTGGTGAAACTGCTCAGCCAACGCGGCATGAAGGTTGTCGGTCTCGCCGACGTGCACGGGGCGATTCACGTGCCCGAGGGCATCGACTACGAGAAGATGAGCGCGCACTTCGATGAGGCCAAGTCCATCATGGGATACCCCGGCGGCGAAGAGGTGCACGCCGAGGAGCTCTTCGCGCTCCCGAGCGACATCGCGATACCGGCCGCCCTCGGTGGCGTGATCACCGAAGAGGTCGCGTCGTCCATGTCGGCGACGATGATGGTCGAAGCGGCGAACGGTCCGACCACCGGCGAAGGTGCCGCCGTGTTGGCGAGTCGCAACGTTCCGGTGGTGCCCGACGTCTTGGCGAACGCCGGCGGCGTCGTCGCGTCCTACTTCGAATGGGCCCAGGACCTGCAGGGCTTCATGTGGGAGCCCGAACTATTTCACCAGCGCCTCGAGAAGACCATGCACGACGCCTTCGACGCCGTTTGGATTCGACACGAGCAACTCGGTGTACCTCTGCGCGATACGGCGCTCGTCGTGGGCGTGGAACGCATCGCCGAGGCCACGGAACTTCGTGGCCTCTTCCCCTGACTCACCACATATCGAGCGCCCCGGGTGCGGGCTGGGCTACCTTCTCGTCGCGTAACACGACGGTACGAGCGAACTTGTCGTGAAGGGTCTGGCGCTTGGGGTCCCACGCCGCCCAGAGCAGGTCGAGGTAGTGCGGCACGTAGAGCGAGAAGAGCACCAGCGCCTGGTTCGCCTGTTCGCGTGCCTGGGCCGGGGTGGGATAGCGATAGCGGGTATAGGAGTAGAAGCCGCCGATGAGTACCAGGGCGCCGTTCGCGAGGGAGCGCCGCGCCGCTTGGGCGAGGCCAACGGACCCGCGATCGTCGAGAGTGACGCAGCGAATCCGTACCACCATCATGCCCGGCGTCTGACCGTTCGCGAAGGCGATGAAGAGCGTGAAGTACGCGAAGACCACGACCGACTCGATAATCGAGGAGAGGTCGTGACCCGTAGTGGCGGCGCGCAGCGGAACGTCGCTCGCGACAGCCAGGATGATCGAATCGATCACGAAACTCAACGCCCGCCACCAGAAGTTTGCCAAGTTCGCGATGCGCGTGGGCGCGGGTGGATCCATCGGGAAGTAGGGCAACGGTGTCGCGGTGCCGGGCTCGTGGGCGGTCATCGACCCGCAGGTCGGACAGAACTTCTGGCCGCTCATCTCCGCGGCGCCACAGTTGCTGCAGTACGGCACAACCCTCCTTCGTCACTCCCTGGTCCGATGTAACTGTTCACACTTATGAGACCGACCCTTTCCGGTCGGCGTCGATGACGCGCTAGCGCAGGATGGAGATACTTATGAGCACCGCGTCGAAGAGGAAATGAGCGAGCATTGGACGAGTGAGTCGGTGGTGTTTCTGGAAGGATCTCGTCACGAAAAATCCAAAGGGCACGGTAAGGATAAAGCCCGCGCCGTAGTAGATGTGGTAACTCGTGCGCAGGATCAAGCTCAAGATCAACGCGCTGCGCGGCGTCCAGCCCATCTGACCGAGTCGGGTGATGAGGTACCCGTTCACTAGTACTTCTTCGGTGACCGCCGTCGTCGCCGAAATCGCGAGACCCCAGATCACGTAGTACTTGGGCACGCTCTGCGTCGAGACGCTGACGAGGAGTGACTGGTGGCTCGCGAGAAAGATGGCGAAGGGGGCGATGAGGACGATCTCGGAGACGTAGGACGCGGCCCCGATACCGACGGCGGGCAACAGGTCGCGTTTGAAGCGAGGGAACTCGAGGCCGAGGGTCTTTCGGTCTTGCCCCGTTCGAGCGAGTAGGTACAGCGCAAGGGGAACCACTGCGGCGATGGTCAAGTAGTCGAGAATCCCCAACGCCATGTTCAACACGGGCCTGTGCTTGACGATGGTGGCGAAACGGGCGACGTCGTCGACGCCGGCCACGTGCTGGGCGAGGACGATGACGGCCCCGACGACGCCCGGCACCAAGAACGCGATCATCACGACGCGTGTCTCGGCGACGAGCGAACGGCGCGCCGCGCCGACGGGGAGCCCACCAACCAATTGGCCAGCAGGATTCACGCGCAACATAGGTTGCGCTGGTGGGTCACTCATCGACGGTTCCGGCGTCGGGGGATCGTTCGTCGTGGCGCTGGTCGCGGGCGCCTCGATCACGGAAGGTTCGTGCGCGGTTCCGGGATGCGCCGCGGGCTCACCGGGCACCGTGGTCGGAGCACCGCAGTTCATACAGAAGTTCCCGACGACCCGCGTGCCGCAGCGCGGACAGAAGTTCACGCCAGGCCCCCTTGGCTCGAAGTTCGACGTACCTTACTGCGGCGAACGCACCAGAGCAGGTGAGCGCGACTCAGTTATTGGGCGAGTCCCGTCAACGAGAACGGGGCGTCTCTTTCGTGATCGTGACGTCGCCATCGCCTCTGTCGCTGCTCCGACTCGCAGCGGCTCCGGCCGCGCGCGACGTTGTGGGAGTGTGTCGTGGTGAGTGATGACGCAACCGTCGAAGAACTCAAAGAGCTCGTCTTATCCTTGCGGCGTGAGATCGATCGCCTCAAAGAGGAGCTCGCCCGTGTTCGCCGCGACCGCGACGAACGGCCTCCGCACTACCTCTGACCTAGGGCTGTTCGAAGGTGCCGACGATAACCGCGCGCGCGATGCCGTGGGCGAAGAGGTTAAATCCTAGGTAGGCCGGCGAAGAACCTTCGGGCAGCTCCAGCCGCTCAACGTCGAGGGCCGTGACCGCGACGAAGTAGCGATGGGGTCCGTGCCCACTCGGCGGGGCCGCCCCGACGTAGCGCTTCATACCCGCGTCATTGGCGAGCTGCACCGCGCCCTCGGGTAGGGACGCGCCTCGGTCGTCACCCGCGCTCGCGGGTAGCGAGGTTGTGGTCACTGGGATGTCCGCGACCGCCCAGTGCCAAAAGCCCGAGAGCGTCGGGGCGTCCGGGTCGTACACGGTCACCGCGAAACTCTTGGTCTCGGCGGGAAATCCGCTCCACGAGAGCTGCGGTGACGTATCCGAGCCACCCGCACCCATCATTCCGCTGACCTGTGCCGCGTTGAGGGGATGACCGTGCTCGATGTCCTGCGAGGTCAACTCGAAGGTCGGAAGGTTCGGTAGGTCGTCGTAGGGATCTCGTGGCATTGTTGTCGTTCTCACTTTCCGACGGACCCTCACTGGGCCGTCCCGTGAGGCCCACTGTACCCAGTTGGCCGCGCGAGTCTCGCGGGCCTTCGCACTGCGGGCACTCGAGGAGTCGCAACATGCGTGGCTCGACGGTCGATGTACGACACGCCAGCCGACGCCTGGAAGAGTGGGACCGTGCGCGTTCCTCAGGTCAGTGAGACGGTCGTTGGTCTCTTCGCGATATCGAGGAAGACGTCCTGATGGCCGCACCGGTATCCCCGACCCGTCGACCTCCGTCGATGGTCGTGATGGGCGTCGAAGGCTCCGGCAAGACCACCGTCGCGCGCGCGATCGCGGACGAGTTACAGATTGACTTTCTCGACGCCGACTCGCTGCACTCCGCCAAGAACCGAGCCAAGATGGCTGCTGGTCACGCGCTCACCGACGCCGACCGGCTGCCCTGGCTGCGGACAGTCGGCGAGCGACTTCGGCTCGGGAACGCGGAGGGGCGAACCCTCGTCGTGGCCTGCTCCGCCCTCAAGCGGCGCTACCGCGACCTCCTGCGCGACTACGACGCGAACGTCGTGTTCATCCACCTAGCCGGTCCGATCGACGTCGTTCGTGAGAGAGTCGCGACGCGCGCGCACGAGTTCGCTGGTCCCTCCTTACTGGATTCGCAGTACGGCCAGTTGGAACCATTGGAAGCGGACGAAACGGGCCTGACCCTGGACCTGAGTCTTCCGGTCGATGAGATCGTGTCGAGCGCCGTCGACCAACTGACGTAGGCAACGCCGATCCGACTCGTGCCGAGTTGCCCAGCACGGATCAACCGACGGTGGTCGTGGTGCTGGTCGCTGCGGGACAACTCACGATGTTCTCGCTCGCGAGGGTCTGCGCGGCGGCCGCTTGCAACGTGGCGAGTGGCAGCGTCCCGGCGGTGACGGCTCCTTGGATGGCTTCGGAGGTGAGGTGCGCGAGTTGCAGTGACGCGCCCGGTGACGCGGGTGTCCCGGCTAAGACCAGGTCCTCGCCCGCATCGATCGCCATCTCCGACGCGACCGGGACACTGAGGTGCAGCGCGCTGAGTGCACCCGCTCCGAGCGAATCGGTGACGATGAGACCTTTAAAGCCAAGTTGATGACGCAGAACATTGATCACCGCGGGCGAGATGCTTGACGGCAACGACGACAAGCCCGGCACCCTCGCGTTGGAGATCATGACGGCGCTCGCCCCGGCGCGCACCGCGGCCTCGAAGGGAACGAGACCGGTTACCTTCAACACCGGCCAGGGTCGGGTCGCCGCCGGCCCGTAGTCGGTGTTGCCGGTCGCTCCACCAAGGCCCGGGAAGTGCTTGACCACGCTCGTGACGCCGGCGGCGTTGAGCCCTTTCATGAAGGCCACCCCGTCTAGCGCCGCGGTCGCGGCCACGCCGCTGAAGGACCGGTACCCATCGGGATCGCGACTACCGGGTTCGACGGAGCGACCATCCACATCGAGCACGGGGGCGAGGTCGGTGTTCACGCCAGCCGACTTCATCGAACGCCCGACGCGCAGACCTTCCGCGGTGATCTGCGTCGCAGTGAGGTTCTTGCCCATCGTCTGGGCCCACGGCAGCGCCGCGACCAAGTTGGTGAGTCGCTCGACGCCGCCACCTTCTTGATCGGTCATGATCATCATCACGTCGCCGTTGGGCGTCTCGTGCTGTAATGCGGCGACGTCGGCCACGAAGTTCGACGACGCGGTACTACCGAACAGCAGCAGTGCCCCGTAGCCCGCGCGAGCCGCGGGTCCCATGGCACCAACGTCGAGGGCGTTCACCGAGACGGCGATCGTCTCATTGGCGAGGCGCGGGAGCTGCCAGGTCGCCACGACCTGGAGGGCGCAACTGAGATTGACGGTGTCGCTCGTCGTAGACGTACTCGTCGTCGAGGTCGTCGGCGACGAGGTCGTGGTCGTGGTCGTGGTCGTGGTAGTGGTAGTCGTGGCGGACGAGATTGCCACCACCGTGCAGAAGACGACCACCGACGCGAGGATGACCGAGCCTGCAAATGTCGTCCACCGTCTCATGATTTCAGGCTAGGGCTGCCCCTTCGCCGACACCCACCGTTACGCTGAACGGCGAGACGAGGTGCGCATGACGACGTTGATGCCGGCCGCGTTCATTGGACACGGCAGTCCGATGAACGCCATCGAAGAGAACCGCTACACCCAGTGCTGGACTGACTTTGGCGCGTCCGTCGACAAACCCACGGCGGTGCTGGTCGTCTCGGCGCACTGGTACGTCAACATCACCGCGATCACCGCGATGCGCGCGCCGCGCACGATTCACGACTTCTATGGCTTTCCACAGCCGCTCTTTGACGTGGAGTACCCCGCACCGGGCGATCCGGAGGTCGCGCGGCGCGTCATCGACGCCGTTGAGCCGACCTACGTCGGTCTCGACGCCGACTCGTGGGGCATCGATCACGGCACCTGGTCGGTGTTGGTGCACATGTTCCCCAAGGCCGACGTTCCGGTCCTACAACTCTCAATCAACGCCGAGTTGCCCTTCGACTATCACTTCAACCTTGGCGCGAAACTCCACCAACTACGTAGCGAGGGCGTGTTGATCCTCGGCAGCGGCAACGTGGTGCACAATCTTCGACTTATCGACTGGCGTTCGCCCGGTGAGGGTACGGACTGGGCGCACCGTTTCGACGACTCGATGCGCGAGATCATGACGAGCGACGCGGCGAACCTCGGGACCGCCAGCGCGCACGCGGACTACGCAATGGCCGTGCCGACGCCCGATCACTTCCTCCCCCTCGCCTACGTGGCGGGACTCTGCGCAGCGGCGAACGCGCCCGCGTCGGCGTTGATCGACGGCTACGAGATGGGCTCGCTCTCGATGACCGCCTATCAACTCGCCGGCACTTCTACTTAACGCCGACGCGCCCGCGACAACGAGACGCCGAGCGCCGCGACCGCGAGCAGCGGCAACGCCGCGACCGCGAGGGCGTTCTCGTGCGCCCCGAGACGAATCACCGCCACCACCCCCAGGATCACCACCGCCGCCACGAACAACTCGGGCGTGTCCCCAACCAGAAAGTCCCACCAGAATCTCGCGAAGCCCACGACCATACGAAGGGGCCACGAGGACTTCACGACGACACCACCACGTCGCGCGACGGCCGCACCCAGGTAACGAATAGCCAGGTCACCACCGCGAAGAACGCGACGAGCACGACCAGCGCGGCGTCGTCGCCGGGCCAACGAATTTTCAACCCCTCTCCCGAGAAGAACGTGCCGTAGCTCACGAGCAGAACGCCCACGGTCATCTTCATCGCGTTCTCGGGCACTTTCGAGAGTTGTCGCGCCACCACGATTCCGACTCCCCCGACGATGAGCAACGCCGCCAGCGCCGAGAGGGAGGCGAGCCCGAGTCGTCGGGCCGAGGCGCCCAGGGTGAGGACAATGATCACGACCTCGAGACCCTCTAAGAACACACCCTTGAAGGCGAGCACGAAGGCCACGCGGTGGTTCTGGCGAGCGGCCGCGTCCGCGTCGATCTTCTCGACGGTGCGCTGGTAGATCGCGTCCTCGTCGTGCTTCGCCAGCAGACCACTCGCTCGCAAGATCGCCTTGCGGAGCCACTGGAGACCGAAGATCAACAGCACCCCGCCCACGACGAGGCGAAGGGCGTCGAGCGGCACCTTGGTCAGCGCGGGGCCGACCACCGCAACGAGGGCCGCCAGCGTGAGTACCGCCACGAAGGACCCCCGCAACGCGGGCCGCCAACCTTCGGTGTGTCCGACCGCGACGACGATGGTGAGTGCTTCGACCATCTCGACGGCGCTCGCTAGAAAGACCGCCGCCACCAAGACGAACTGGGAGGAAGATGTCGTCACGAGCAGCACCCAACGAGTCTTACCGAAGATGCGTACCGCCAGCGCGGGATGCGGTGGTGGCTAGGGCGTGACGGGATCGACCGCGCGACGACGCAGCTCGTCGTCGACGGCCGCGGGGTCGAGTCCTCGACTGCGCAGCAGTAACAAGGTGTGGAACCACAGATCGGCGGCCTCGCTCACCACGCGCTCGTCGTCCTCGCTCAGGGCGGCCACCGCGAGCTCCACGGCTTCCTCACCGACCTTGCGGGCGTTCTGTCCCACTCCGGCCGCGAGCTGTCCCGCGACGTAGGAGCCTTCGGCACCGTCGCGCTCGCGCCGGAGAATCCGGCGCCAGAGCCACGGCGTGAAACACGAGGTGGATCCGTCGTGACAGGTGGGACCAGCCGCGTGCACGCTCACGAGCAGCGCGTCCTCGTCGCAGTCGGGCGTGACGTCGGTGACGTGCAAGACGTTGCCCGACGTCTCACCCTTTTGCCAAAGCCGCTGTCGAGAACGTGAGTAGAAGTGGACCAACCCGCTCGAGCGCGTGAGCGCGAGGGCCTCCTCGTCCATCCACCCGAGCATCAGCACTCGCCCGGTGACTTCGTCTTGGACGATGGCGGCCTTGAGGTCCTCAGGCATAACGCTCCTTCAGTGGTCGAAGTGGGATCCCCAACTCCTCGATCTCCTTGCGCAGACCGGCGAGCCCCGCCGGATCCTCGTGCACGATCGACGCAACCAACGCCGCGTCGGCGACCCGCAGGGCCTCGGCGACGTGACGCGCCGAGCCCGCGCCGCCCGAGGCGATCACCGGTATCGACACGGCGTCGCGCACTTGGGCGGTGAGCACCAGGTCGTACCCGCTGCGCCGACCGTCTTGTTGGATCGACGTCAAGAGGATCTCGCCCGCACCACGCTCGGCCGCCTCGCGCGCCCAGGGCACCGTCTCGGTGGTCGTCGCCACGCGCCCACCGTGGGTGTGGACGACCCCGTCACCGGCGTCGATGGCGACGACGACGGCTTGGGATCCGAAGCGACTGGCGATCGCGGTGATGAGCGACGGATCGGCGAGGGCCGCCGAGTTGATCGACACGCGGTCGGCACCCGACTCAATGATTCGCTTCGCGTCCTCCACCGATCGCACCCCACCGCCCACCGTGAAGGGGATCGCCAGGACGTCGGCCACCTGGGCGACGAGGGACGTGATGGTCGAGGCGTCCTCGGGGGTGGCGGTGATGTCTAGGAAGACCAACTCGTCGGCGCCCCCGTCGCTGTAGTACTGCGCCAGTTCTACCGGGTCACCGACGTCGCGTAACCCCACGAAGCTCACGCCCTTCACGACCCGTCCGCCCGCGACGTCGAGACACGGGATTAGGCGAGGGAGAGGCATTGATCAAGGAAGTCGAGTCCAGCCGGACCGCTCTTTTCGGGGTGGAACTGCACACCGAGGAACTCGTCGCGACGCACGGCCACGGTCACGCCATCGACGCTCGCGGTGGCGTCGGGTGAGCGCACCGCGAAGGAGTGCGCGAAGTAGTACGCCTCGCCCCACGGTTCAACAACCGACCAGCCGAGACGCGGCACCCTCGCCTCGTGAAGGCGCACGACGTCGCCCTCGAGCAGCGCGAGGCCCTCGACCCCGCCGTCCTCTTCGCTCCTCACCATCGCGAGCTGCATGCCCAAACAGATCCCGAGAATCGGGGCGCCGTTCCCGAAGCGCTCGCGCAGTGCCGCGGCGGCGCCAGTCTGTGTCAGGTGCTCCATGGCACTGCGCGCGGAACCGACGCCCGGCAAGACGACGAACGCCGCGTCGCGAATCCGTGCCGGCTCGCTCGTGACGATGCTCGGGCGACCGAGGTGACCGAGCGCCGCACAGACCGAACGAGTGTTGCCCGCGCCGTAGTCGACGACGACGACCTCACTCACAGTGACCCCTTCGTCGAGCGCACCAGTGAGCCGTCTTTCGTGAGCGCCTGGGCCAGCGCGCGACCGACCGCCTTAAAGGACGCCTCGGCGACGTGGTGGGCGTTCGTGCCGGTCGCGGTGACGTGGAGCGTGAGACGCGCGGTCTGGACAAGGGATTCGAAGGCGTGGACCACCATGCCCTCGTCGGGCGTGACCGAGATGGCGGCCGTCGCGCGTCCCGAGAGGTCCACCACCGCATGCGCGAGCGCTTCGTCCATCGGGACGCGGGCTTCGCCGTAGCGCGTCAGCCCCTTGCGGTCGCCGAGCGCCAGGTCGAGCGCTTCGCCGAAGGTGCGCATCATGTCTTCCACCGTGTGGTGGTCGCCGGTCTCTAAGTCCCCCACGCCCTCTAGGCGGAGGTCCAGGCCGGCGTGGAAGGCGAGCTGTTGGAGCATGTGGTCGTAGAACCCCGCGCCGGTGCTGACGAAGACGCGACCCTGGCCCGGTACGCGGAGTCGAACGCTCAAGAGCGTCTCGGCGGTGTTGCGCTCGTAGCGAAGTGCCTGGGCGGGCATCGGCGCGTCAAAGAGCACACTGCGCAAGGCGTCGAGCAGCACGTTGTTATCGAGTTCGTCGCGCACGCTGATGCGCATCCCCCCGGGGTAGGCCCGCGTCACGACGCCGTAGGGCAGCAGCTGTTCGACGAGTTTCTCGGGCTCGTCCATGGGGATGAAGAGGAAGTTGGTGAAAGAGGGAATCGCCGCGAGACCGAGACTCGCCAGCTCGCTGGCCATCCGGTCGCGCTCCACCAGCGTCGCGGAGACGTCGAGGGGTGTCGCGAGCGCCGCCAGGGCGAGGGCCGCCGACAAGGACGAGACCGACAGCGGCGCCTGACGCGACGTGATGGCCGCGATGATCGGGGGCGTCGAGAGGGCGTAGCCCACGCGCGCGCCGGCGAGTCCGTAAGCCTTGGAAAAGGTGCGCAACACGATCGCCCCCTCGTCGATCAGCCCGAGCGCATCGACCCCGGCGTAGTGCGCGTAGGCCTCGTCGATGACGAGTTGACCAGCGACCGTCGGAATCTCGGGCAGCTCTCCCGTGGGGTTGTTCGGACGACAGACGTAGACGAGGTCGGCGCTCGCGGGATCTTCCACCACGCTCGCCCCGGCCATGATGGCGGCGTAGCGGTACATGGAGTAAGAGAATGCCGGCACCGTCGCGATGGTGCCGCCCTCAGCGAAGAGGTGAGCGAGTAGCACGATGAACTCGTCGCTGCCCGCACCGATGGCGACCTGGTCGAGGCCGACGCCGTGGTGATCGGCGATCGCTTGGCGTAGGGGTTCGTAGCGGCCGCGGTCGTACTCGTTCACGTCGGCGAGCGCGCGAGCGAGCGCGGCCGGTCGAGCACTCGGCGGTGGTGCGGCGGCGACGTTGCCGTCGAAGCGCAACATCGAGCGGACGTCGAGCCCCACGCGGGCCGCCAACGCCTCGCTCGAGGGGGGCCACTGGTAGGCCTCGAGGGCGTCGGGGATCATCGTCGCGCCGTGGCCTTGTGGGCCGTCATGCCCTCGAGCTCGGCGAGCGCCTCGATGGTGGGCGCCAGTCGTTCGAGGCCCTCTTTGGTGACGCGCTGCACGGTGACCGTCTTCATGAATGCCTCCAAGCCCAGTCCACCTGTCGACTTCGCCCAGCCCCCGGTCGGCAGAACGTGGTTGCCGCCGGTCGCGTAGTCCCCCGCGGGCACCGGCGAGTACGGGCCGACGAAGACGGCGCCCGCGTTACGAATGCGACCCGCGAGGGATTCGGCTCGCTCGCCGAGGAGCGCTACGTGCTCGGCGGCGTACCCCTCGACCTCGGCCAGCGCCGCCTCGACGTCGTCCCCGACGCGCACGAGGTACGCCTTGGAGTCTGCGCCGTGCTCCATCTGCGCCGCGAGCTCTTGGGCGATGATCACTTCGTCAAATCCTTCATCGGCCACGACCACGATCTCGCTGGGTCCGGCCGGCAGGTCGATGGCCACGTCGCGACTCACCAGGAGCTTGGCGGTATTGACCGCCCCACTGCCGGGACCAAAGATCTTGTCGACCGGCTGGATCGACTCGGTGCCGTAGGCCATGGCCGCGATGGCCTGCGCCCCGCCGATCGCCCAGACTTCGTCGATGCCCAATAACGCGGCCGCCGCGGCGACGGCCGCGGAACCATTAGGTGGCGTGCACACGACGATGCGCTCGACGCCGGCGACCTGGGCGGGGATCGCACTCATGATGAGCGACGACACCAGTCCCTTGGGAACGTAGATCCCCACGGAGCGCAGCGGCGACCACCGTCGCTCGAGGGTGACCCCGGGCGTTACTTCAAGCATGAGGTCCGCCGGCCGCTGGGCGGCGTGCCAGGTACGGACGTTCTCCGCCGCCGCCAGCACGGCCGCGGTGGGAATGTCGCCGTAGGCGACGGCGCGTTCGGGCTTCGATGAGGTGGTGGCGTCAAAGCGAGCGGACCACTCGGCGATCGCCGCGTCGCCGCGCTCGCGCACGTCAGCGACGATCTGCTCGATTGAGACGGGCCGGTCCGTCTTGACGGGAGTGCTCACGGCACCATCCGTTCGATCGGCAAGGTCAAGATCGAACTCGCACCGGCGGCTTCGAGGCGAGGGAGCAGCGACCAGATCTCGGCGGCGGGCACAAGCGCGTGGACCGCCACCACGCCGGGCGTCGCGAGGTCCATGACGGTCGGCGAACCGGCCGTCGGCAGGACCGCGGTCACCTCGCTCAGGCGCTCCTTCGAGACGTTACAGAGCAGGTAGCGATTGGCCCGTGCGTTGATGACCGAACCCAGCACGGTGGTCAACGTGCGACGCGCTTCGGAGTCTTTCGAGTTCACCCTTCCCACCAACACGGCCTCGGACTCGAAGAGCACGCCGATCGCGCGCAGGCCGTTGGTGCGCAGGGTGCTGCCCGTTGAGACGAGGTCGATGATCGCGTCGGCGAGGCCGAGTCGGGGTGAGATCTCAACCGAACCCGCCACCGTCACGATCTCCGCGCTCACCCCGCGATCCGCGAGCGCCTTCGCGGCAATGCGCGGGTGCGAGGTCGCGATCCGTCGACCCTCTAACTCCTCGATGGTCGTCGCCGAGTCCTCGGTGGAGACCGCGGCTTGGAGTGAGCAGGTGCCGTAGCCCAATTTGAGCAGTACCTCAACACTGCACTCGCGTTCGTAGATGAGATCAAGGCCCGTGATGCCGCAGTCGACGACGCCGTCTTGGACGTACTCGGGCACGTCGTCGGCCCGCACGAAGAGCAGATCGATGTCGGCGTTACGACAGTGCGCCTGGAGCATCCGCTCGCCGGGCTCTTGGGGCGAGACGCCGCTCGCCTCCAACAACGCCCAGGAAGGTTCGCGCAGCCGCCCCTTGGAGGGCAGCGCCATCGTCAAGCGGCGCGTCATCGGCGCGCCTGCTTCAACACGGCGCGGTAGCCACCTTCGCCGTGGTGGAGCCACTGGGCGACGCGCGTCACCGTGGCGGTCGAGGCGCCCGTGCGGCGCGAGATCTCCTGGTACGGCACGCTCTCGTCAACCAGGCGCGCGACCTGGAGTCGCTGACCCATGGCGTCGAGTTCGGTCGTCGTGCACAGGTCGCGCATGAACGCGGCCACGACGACGGGATCACGAAGGCGGGCAAAGGCCTCAACGAGTTCATCGAACCGCGTCGCGGTCTCGGGACTCGCCTCGGCGGCAACTACTTTTCCACTGGTCATGCTCACATGCTAGTATGCTAATTCGCTACTACGCAAGTCGAGACTGCGGTTTCTCGCACTATTTAGCCCGAGGGCCGCGACCGAAGAGGTAGCGCACCGACGCGAACATCCCAGCGTTCCACGTGCCGACCAGCTCCCACGCCCGACCGATGCCGATCAGCAGTGAGGCGATCAACACGTCGCCGACGATCTCGAGGGCGCCGCGGGCGTCGGGGTGGTTGATGAGGCGAAGTCCGTAGACGATCTGGAAACCGAAGACCGCAAGGAGTCCAAGGATCAAGAGCAGCTGGTGCCAACGACGCTGCTGATCGGGCGGCTGGGCGAGCGTCGTACGCACGCCCGCGGCGGCGAAGAAGATGCCAACGACGCCCATGATGAACGCCGGATAGCCAAAACCGTTGCCGGGGACCAGTCCGTAGAGCGACACCACGAGCGCGTTGGTAAAGGCCAGTAGCGACGCCGCGGCCCGAAACTCGCCGATCTCCTTGGACTGTTCTTCCGAACGCCCCCGCACCACCGTCACCGCGACGAACAACAGACCAATCAGCGTCGCCGCCGACTCGGCGATGACGACGAAGAGCTCACGGAAGTCACCACCCACGTCGCCACGTCCTCTCCGTCAGATGATCGCTGCACTTGCGCGGAGCCCCGTCCCCAACCCTAGGCTTCGCGCCGCGCGGCCGGTCGTGTTCGCATGCTACTATGCTACTTCGCTACTATGGACGTCATCCCCGCTCTCGACTTGCTGGGCGAGGACGCCGTGCGTCTCGAACAGGGCGACTACGACCGCGTCTTGTTTCGCCAACCCCTCGAGTCCTTCATGTCGCGACTCGTCGCGACCGCTCCGCCGCTCATCCACGTGGTGGACCTTCAAGGTGCCCGCGACGGCGCGTTGCGACCCGAGGTCGTCGAGCGCTGTCGCCGGGCGGCGCAGGGCACGCCCCTGCAGGTCTCCGGCGGCATCCGATCCACCGGGGCGGCCCGCGAAGCCCTGGACGCGGGCGCCGCGCGCGTCGTGGTGGGCACGGCGCTGTGGGCCGACGACGACGCACTGGATCGATTCGTCGCCGCGGTGGGCGACCAACTCGTCGCCGCGCTCGACATCAAAGACGGTCGACTCGGCGTACGGGGATGGGTCGATTTCTCAGAGGTCACTTTGGAAGACGCACTCGAACGATGCCGTGCGGCGGGCGTCGTTCGCCTCCACGTGACCGCCATCGAGCGCGACGGGACGATGCGCGGTCCGGACCTTGATCTATACGAAACCGCTTGCGCGAGTGGCATCGCGGTCGTCGCGGCGGGCGGAGTACGAAATGACGAGGACGTCGAAGCACTTGCGCAGCTGGGGTGCGAGGCTGCGGTGATGGGTGTTGGCTATCTAAAGCGCCTCGGTCTTTAGTTTTCTCACGCCACATAGTGCGCGCCGGCCGCGTCGGCCCTCGAACACCGAAACAGACCTGTAGATCCCCTTAGGTGAGGTAACCCTGCCGATGAAGGAACTTCTCGAGCACGGTGACGAAGTGTTCACCGTGGGGTTCGAATGAACCCAACGCGCTGTTGAGGCGTCCCGCAGCCGCTTCGCGCTGCAAGAACTGCTGAGCGAACGTCGACTTGCCCAACATGTCTTCATCGGCGACCCACGCCGCGACGACGCCGACGGTGTCGCTGTAGTGTGACGCCGCGTCGGATCGGAACGCACGGATCCACACGTTGGCGTCGCGCTCTATCAGATCGGGGAACGCGCGCGTCACGTTGTGGAAAGCGTCGCCGTGGAACTCAAGAATCTCTATCGGCATGCCCGAAGCGGCGTAATCCGTGAATTTGTACGCAAAGGCGTCGTTCGCACTCACAAAGTCGTCGCTGCCGTCGACACCAATCGCGGTCAGCCGAACCCCGGGATCTCCGAAGTCGTACTCCACGTCTTTATAGCTCGACGAACTGTGCCGTGGTACGTACACCTGCTCGATAGTGCAGCAGTGAGCGCCTCCGCTATAGAGGGAGAGGACGACGTCACGGCTCGCGTTTGGTCCCAAGCGGACGAAGCGCACTACGGAGGCGCGCGAGGGATAGGAGTTCGGACCACACGCCCCGCCGCACCACTTCGAACGAACTACCTGTTGATCGACGATCTTTCCCGCGCGTCGCACCACCAGCGTGACGTCGCGATATTTCGGAAATGTGCCGGCGAAACTCAACGTTGCTGTCTCGTTGCCCGACTTCGCACTGAAGGACGCGGCGCTCGCGGCTGACGTCCAGCCAAGTGCCGAGAGGAGGAGGATTCCTGTCGCCGCAGCACTGGCTGGTCGCCACCATCGTCTTCCCATAAACCCACCTTCTTTCAATTCGATCGCGCTTGAAGGATAGAGACGCTTGCAAGCGAGTTATGGCCACGTTGGGTTTCAATCTCTTTACGACTGTGTCGATTACGACGCGAACTCGGCACAACGGTCTTGAAATGAGGACTTTGTACCCTAGGTGAGGGACCTTTCTTCCCTAGGGTCGCGCGACGTGTTGGGTGCACACTGACGTTGAGGTCTTGATAAGCGAGACCAGAAAGCAGGTTGCCCATGGCAAACCTCCTCGGACTCGTCGGTGATCCTTCTAAGGTCGCCACGCCGCGTCCCCTGTACCGATTACAGCGATCGAAGTACGCCGCGCTCGTGTGGACCGCGATGCGCGTGTGGTTGGGCATCATGTGGCTCCAAGCTGGTATCTCCAAGTTGTGGGGTGCGGAAAGCACCGCGTTTCTCCACGGCGCTGGTGTCAAGGGATTCGCGTCCCACGGCGTACCCGCCTACAGCTGGTGGGGCAGTTTCCTCCACAGTTTCGTCGTACCCAACGCCGGCTGGATCGGCGTCCTGGTCGCGCTCGCGGAGTTCGCCATCGGCGCTGGCCTAGTGGTCGGCTTCTTGACGCCCATTGCGTCGATCGCCAGCCTCGCCCTGCTCTTCACCTACGTGATGTCGGGCACGGCCAGCGTGACCGCGTTCTACGCCCTCTTCGCGGTGGTCCTCCTGGTGATGTGGCCCACCTCGAGTTGGATCGGGATTGACGGGCTGATCTCGGGATATCGTCAGCGTCGCGCAGCGTCCGCGTCGACCACCAGCACGACCAACACGGTCGACCGACGCTCGACCACCATCGGATCGGGCACGGGCTCCATCGAGCACGCGCCCAACGAGACGTCGAGTGACGTACCGGTTCTTTCGGCACGGTAGGGCCCTCGACGAGCGAAGCGTCGTGATGGGACTCACCACGACGACTTCACCACTAACCACCCGGGCGATTCGCCCGGGTGGTCTGCGTTGTGGGCGTCCTCAGCTCTTCTTGCGCGACAAGACGATGCTCATGACGGCGAAGGCGATCCCGACCATGAAGATGAAGGTGCCGAAGACGAAGACCTGTGGGGGTATGCCCACGCGAGTCGCCCCGTAGACCCACACCGGGAACGGTGGCGCCGTGCCGCTGACGAAGTTCGACGTGACGAAGTCATCGATAGAGAGGGCGAATGCCATCAGTGCGCCCGCCAGCACGCCCGGCATGATCAGAGGCAAGGTCACCAGGCGAAAGGTCGTGAGCGGATTGGCGCCCAGGTCGTACGCGGCCTCCTCTAGGGACCGGTCGAAACCCGAGAGTCGCGCCCGCACGGTGACGGTGACGTAGGCGATGGAGAACATGACGTGCGCCAAAACGAGCGTGAGGAAGCCCCTCGCGACATTGAAGGTCACGAACAGGCCCAGTAGCGACGCGCCCATCACGATCTCGGGCGCGGCGATGTTCAAGAACAGCACCTGTTCGACGGCGACCTTGCCGCGGAACTTGTTGGAGCGATAGCGCACGAGCGCGATGGCGAGGAGCGTCCCGAGCACGGTGGCGATCAACGTCGAGACGAGCGCGAGGCGAATCGACAGCCAGAACGAGGACGTCAGGCCGGGTACGTTGCTCCACTGTCGATACCACTGGGTCGTAAAGCCGTTCCAAGAGAAACTCACCTGCTGCAGGCCGCCGACGACCCGGTTGAAACTGTAGATGATCATCAGCGCGATGGGAAAGACGAGGTAGGCGATCACCAACCAGGAGTAGGTGGGCAGCACGAAGCGGCCGAGTTTCCTTCGGCGTCGCGCGGGACGCTCCGGGCGGGAGGTCGCCGCGGTGTCGGTTCGGTCCTGGACGCTCATAGGTACTCGTTAATCGTGCTGGTACCAAGTAGTCGCGCGTAGAGCCAAATCCCGAGGAGGGACACCGCGAGTAACACAACCGAGAGCGACGCGCCGCCGGCGTAGTCGAAGTTCACCAAGAAGGAGTTCTGGATCACCGTGCCGATCATGGTGTTCGAGACCCCGCCGAGGATCTCTTGATTCAAGTAGTCGCCGAAGGCCGGGATGAAGGTCAGAAGGAACGCCGCGAAGATGCCCGGCATCGCCAAGGGCAGGATCACGCGACGAAAGGCCGAGGTGCGATTCGCGTAGAGGTCGTGGGCGGCGTCGAGCACTCGTCGGTCGATGCGTTCGATCGCCACGTAGAGCGGCAGGGCGGTGAAGGGTAAGTAGTTATACGCCAGCCCCGCGACGACGGCGTAGCTCGTGCCGAGCACGTGGAAACCCGAGGGCACCAGGTGATTGCGAGTGAGGAAGGTCAACACGATGCCGTTGTTCGAGAGGATGAACTCCCAGACGATGGTTCGAATGACGAAGGAGACAAAGAAAGGAACGAGCAGCATAATGAGGAAGAAGTTCTTGCGGTGGCCACCGTAAAAGGCGATCCAGTACGCGATGGGAAAGGCGATGACCAAGTCGATCACCGTGGCGGCCGCCGCGAAAAGCAGACTCGTGATGAACTGCTGGTGGTACAGGTTCACCTGGTGCGGCAGTTCGCCCCAGCTCCAGGTCATCGTGCACAAACCCGTCGCCGGGCTGCAGGTCTCGAGCGACTGGACGAGCATCACCGCTAAGGGCACGATGAACAACAGCACCAGCCACAGCCCCGCGGGCAGGCTCAAGAGATAGGGCGCGAGCCGCTTACCCCATCCCCCGCGGCGCCGGGGCGTTACGCGCCTTGGATGATCGGTAAGAACAGATTCGTCCACGCCGTGATCTCGTCCTGGTTCTTGAAGGGGTAGTAGGGCAGCGAGGCCTTGATGCGCGCGGCGTCGGGGAAGACGTCGAGCGAATCGGCCGTCACCGAGGTGGGCAGTCCAATTTCCGCGTCCATTGCCTTGAGCGCCGCCTTATTCCAACCGGTCGGGTGGAGCAACTGCTGCTTGGCCTCGGGCACGGGACAGATGTAGTCGTTGTAGTACTCGACGACCGACTGGGTGATTGGACTGTAGAAGTAGTCCATGCAGGTGAGCGCGTCGAGGGGATTGGCCGCGTGCAGGGGGATGATCATGTTGTCGGTCCAGATCATGATGCCCTCCTTGGGGACCATGAGCACCAGGTCGCGGTACTTGGAGTTCAGGTTCGCCTGGAAGATGTCACCCGAATAGCACTGGGAGATCACGACGTCACCGTTTTTTAAGTGCTGGATGTAGCTCTGGTCGTAGTAGGCGGCCACGATGCCGTCGCTCTTTTGCTTCTGTAGTTTCGCCGCCGCCTTGGCCCAGTCGGATTCGGTCGATTTTGCCGGCTCGATGCCGAGCGCGAGGAGTCCGATGCTGCCGAGCTCGAAGGGGTCGTCGAGCATCCCCACCTTGCCGGC
>Ga0302279_10002860_pt1 | contig 22245 bp, 25 predicted proteins | sample III_Bog_N3_3_FD_194541 | JGI IMG/M metagenome (GOLD analysis project Ga0302279, IMG submission 194541) | Peat permafrost microbial communities from Stordalen Mire near Abisko, Sweden - III_Bog_N3_3 | ecosystem: Environmental > Terrestrial > Soil > Wetlands > Peat | place: Sweden: Abisko...
CAGCCGGAGGGAACCCTCGCTCACCCCGACCTTTTCGCCGCTCACCCCGCGCCTCTTCTCCCTCACCCGGCGGGAACCCTCGCTCACCCCGCGCCTCTTCTCCCTCAGCCGGAGCCTCTTGTCGGCCTGATCTCGACGCGTCGCGTCGCGCCGCCGCCTCGCCGGGCGGCTCCGGCGGGCCCGGCCGGCTCACGGTCGAGCTGTTTGACAAGTGGTAACAGGTCGGTTACGTGTCGTTGCGTGGACGCCGTCGCACAGGCCCTCGCAGACCCGATCCGGCGCGCTATCTTGCGCATGCTGGGCCGCCGCAATCACACGGCGGGAGAGCTGGACGGCGCGTTCTCGGTGAGCCGACCGGCCGTGAGCCGGCACCTGCGCGTCCTCCGCGAGGCCGGGCTCGTGCGCGACACCAGCCGCGGCCGCTATCGCGAGTATCAGCTGGTGGTCACCGCGCTCGATGAGCTCGAAGCCTACCTCCAGGAGCTTCGCGCCCCGGCGATCGACTGGGACCGTCGGTTCGCCGCGCTCGACACCGAAGTGTATCGCGTACGCAACCAGCGCCGGACAGCCCGTCCTGCGCCAGCCGTTCACACCACGACGTCACCCAAGACCAGGAAAGAATCCGCATGACGCCCCCGCCCACTGGCCGCTTGCGCGGCAACGATCTCGTTCTCACCCGTCAGTTTCGCGCCTCGATCGAGGACGTCTGGACGAGCCTCACCGATCCCTCCAGCACCGCGCGCTGGTTCGGCCGCTGGGAAGGCGAGCCCGGCGTCGGCAACGAGATCCGCGTCCAGATGGGATTCGAGGATGGCCAGCCGTGGCTGACCAAGAAGATCGAGGCGTGTGAAGCACCACACCGCCTGGTCCTCACCTCCGTCGGTAGCTCGTTCACCTCGAAGCTCGAGCTCGGCCTCAAGGCCAACGGCGAGGGCTGCGAGCTCGAGTTCGTCCAGCACGCCGTCAATCGCGCAATGGTCGGCGAAATTGGCCCGGGCTGGGAGTACTACCTCGACAACCTCGTCGCTTCGCGCGGCGACGGACCTCTCCCGACCTTCGACACCTACTACCCGGCGCAAAAGGCCTACTTCCTGGGCCTCACCTCCGAAGGATGACGGCGCGCCCGGGGATTCCATCAACGCCGTCGTTGGAGTGGCTCCACGGGCAGGAGCGACTCGGCCGGGTGCAGGTGGTCGGAGGGCGCGCGGCGACGAGCAGGTGGTCGGGCGCGAGAAGCGGCGGCGCCCGTCCTCGCGTCACGTGTTGCAGCGTGCCAGGGAGATGAACCATGGGTACCCGCCCCCGGGCCCCCACGAGGTCGTGACGCCTCCGCTCACGAACCACATCCCGCTGCTCGCGATGGGGGCCGCCGCCTCGAGGAACGCCTCGAAGCCTCCCTTCGGGTTCGCACACTTGCGCGACCCCCAGAACCTGCGCCGGACCCCGACGAGCAGCGCGCCGTCCAGCTGGTTGAACCAGCCCTGCGAGAAAGCCATGGCCGTGTAACGGAGCGCGGGCGCGGCATACACCGACGTGTGGTCGAGGACGCTCCATCCCACCCCGAGCCCGGTGAACCCCGACAAGACGAGCGCGTTGGCGTCGCCCGCCACGGTGAAGCGGGCCGGGAAGAACAGCATCCCGTGCTGCACGGACACGCCGACGGTGCTGCCGCCGTACACCGCGGGCTCGGCTCCATAGATCGTCGATCCGCGCACGCCGCCGGGCAGGACGATGTCGCTCACGGGTCGGATGAGCATCGTCCCGACGAAGGACGCCGTCACCGGGTGCGGCCCGAGATCGAGGGCGATCCACCACGGCAGCGAATTGCTAGCCTTGTTCCAGGCGTCGTACGCGCTCATGTCCACGGGAGGCGGCGCGGCCGAGAGAGCGGGGACGCCTCCCGAGGGTCGGCTCTCGTGGGGGTTGGTCCACGCGTCGTACGCGCTCGTGTCCGCGCCGCTCCCGGAGGCCGCAGGAGGGTCCGCGCACGCGAGCGTGGCCTCGTTCTCCAGCACCTTCGTGCCGGTGTGGAGGTCGTCCACCTCGTAGTGGAACCGGAGCGCGAGGCGCGATTCTCCGCGCGCGATCCACCCCGAGCCGTCGGGCGCCGCGTGGATGTACGCCTCGTGCGGCACGAGGACGAAGCGGTCGGGCGTGAGGGGAGTCGGCTCCCCGCGCAGCCCGTCCCAGAGGTAGGGCTGGAGCGCGACCGTGCACCAGACCTTCGAGCCGGCCCGTGGAGGCGCGCCGCCCCCCTCCACCTGGCCCCGACGCGTGACGGAGGCGCCGAGCGACGCCTTCCTCGCGCGCGGCACCACTTCGCCAGCCTCGAACAGCGCCGCGCGCCGGACGAGCCGGAGGGCGGTGGCGTCCGTCCTCGGATCGCAGGCCCCGACCTGGAACGCCGCGGCGGTCACCGCGTCGGGGCGGAGCTCGTAGGCGCCACAGGGGATGGGCGTGCTCCCGTCGAACACGAGCACGGGGAAGACGCCGCCCTGGCTGGCGACGTCGTCCTGGATCTGCTGTACGAGGCGCGCCCAGGGCGTGTCATCGAGCGTGCGGATGTCAATCTCCCCGGCGGGGGACGCCCTCGCCGCGAGGAAGACGACGACGGTCGCGAGGAGCATGGCGAGTCGGCGCATGCATGGGCGCCAGGCAACGTACGTGCCTCGCCGTCGTGTGCGGGAACCCGCTCGAATCCGGAGGGCGCGTCTCGCTGGAGCGCCCCGCGCGGCAGGCCGAGTGGAGTTTTCTTTCCTTCCTCACCTCGGGCGTCACGACGAGAGGGTCATGATGGCGAGGGGCGAGAGCGAGCGAGAGCGAGCCCTCCAGCATCGGCGCCGGTGCCCTGCAGTCGGGTGCGTCCGGCTTCGTGATACGCTGCCCTCCGTTCTTCGCTCCCTTCGTTCCCCAGGGAAATCTCCGATGAGGGTCATTCACGCTCTCGGGTTGGCCGGGCTGCTCACCGCTGCGCTCGCGTCTTGCCAGGGGGTCGTCGCCTCGGGCGCGGGCGGCGCGACCTCGACCTCCACGGGAACGACGCCGCATGCCACGGCGAGCACCACCACGTCTGCGGGCGCGACGTCGGGCAGCAGCACGTCGGGCGGGGCAGCGTGCATCTCGACCTGCCTTCTGGACACCGACTGCCAGAACACCTGCCCGCCGCAGTCCGGTGGCTCGCTCTGCTGCGACCCCTCGACGCAGGTATGCTTCCACACGGGCGCGACGACCTGCCCGATCTCGGCGAGCACGTCGGGCACGTCGAGCGGGACGGGCACGGGCGGTGGCCCCGGGTGCACGCTTGCGACGTCCTCCGTCGACATCGAGGGCGGCGGCTCGCCCCAGACCTACGGCGCGGCCTGCGCACCCACCGCGAACCTGACGCTCGAGGTCTTCTCCACCAGGTGGGTCTTCGACGCGTGCACCCAGGGCCCATCCGACCCCCTCACGATCCAGTACTCGAACATGGCCGAGATGGGGGCGCCGCCGCCGTGGATCTCCGTCTCCGCGCAGTTCGACTACCTGAAGGGTGGCATGCACTGGACCGGCACGGGCTCGCTGACGGTGCCGAGCTTCGAGTGCACCCTCCACATTCCCCCGGTGCCGCCCCCGTACTTCTTCTCTGGCACCTTCACCGCGACCGTCGCGCCGCCGTCCGCGGACGCCGGCGCACCGGTCACGATCACGGGCAGCTTCTGCGTGCCAGCGACGTGCTCGTCGCTTCTCCCGGGCTGAATCGGGCTTCGGTCGATCGAGAACCTCGTCGACGACCGCCACGGGTGCCGATCAAGAGCACCTCGGCGAGCTCCGCATCGACGAACCCGACCGCAGCGCTGGCCTACCACGAGGGCTTCGGTCGGCCCCTTCGGCAAGGTGGGTGAGGTCGGTGTCGCGACCGAGCCGCGGACTTGCGATACTCTCGCTTCATGGCTGCCGAGCTCCGCCTCCACTACGCGCGCATCGAGGATCTCCGGGAGGACCATCAGCAGAACCTCCGCAAGGGCCGCGCCTTCGTGCTGGCTGCGACTGGTCCGGCCGAGCGGCAGCCCTGCCGGCTCGCGCTGGTTCACCCCAGCGGCGCCGTCCTGGTGCTTGAGGCCGAGGTCGTCTGGGTCAAGCGCGAGGCGCCCGGCGCAGGGGTGGGTGTTCAGGTCCGCGACTGGAATGACGCCGCTCGCGAGGCGCTCCGCCTGTTCGTCGAGACGGCCGCCGCCGCGCCCCTCGTCGCCACTCCGGCGCCCCAGGCCGAGCCTGCTCCGCCGGCCGAGCCTCCCGGCGAGGACGCCGAGCCTACCGTGGACGACGCCGAGCCCCGCAGCGAGCGCAGGCGGCCCGAGGACGCGGCCCCGCGTAACCTGTACGAGCGGATCCGCGGCCTGAGCCTGCGGGAGCGCGAGACCATGGCGCGCCAGGGGACCCTCCCGGAGCGGATCGCGCTCGAGCGCACCTTCGGGAGCGTGGTGTGGGAGGGGCTGCTTCAGAACCCCCTCCTCACTCCACCGGAGGTCGCCAAGATCGCCAAGAACGGCAGCCTGCCGCGACCGGTCGTGGCGGTCGTGGTGCAGAACGCGGGGTGGCTCAAGAACCCGGAGGTGCAGCGGGCGCTGCTCGGCAACCCCCGGGTCAGCGGCGCCGACCTCGACAGGGTGCTGCGCTTGATGACGCGCGCGGACCTGGATCGCGTGGCCTCGCTCACTGCCTACCGGAGCGAGGTGCGGCAGGCCGCGAAGAAGCTGAGCGCGCCGCGGTAGACGCGAGGGCGCGCCGGCTCGCCCTCACGCCGATGCCTGGGCCACGCGCGCCGACGTCTCCACGGCTGCCGGTGCGCATCAACGTCGCCGGAACAGCGTCCCCGTCGGGTGCGGCGAGTAGACCCCCTCGCCGCCCGCGTACACCGCGCCACCGGGGACGACCCAGAGCGCGTACACCGCGCTGAACGCCACTTTCGTCCACTTGTTCTGCGCCGCGAGGTCGTCCACCCAGGTCTTCCCGCCGTCCGCCGACCGCTGGAACGTGCGGTTGCGGCCGCCCACGTAGACCTCGCTCTTGCCGTTGCAGGCGAGCGCCGTGAGCTCGAGCCCCCCGAAGCTCTTGAGCTCCTTCCACGTCTTGCCGTGGTCCACCGACCCGTGGACCGAGCCGCGCGCGTCGATGGCATACAGGGACCCGTCGCCCGTCCCGCAGATGCCCCGGAGCGGGCTCGCCTGGATGTTGACGGCGGTCCAGGTCTTGCCGCCGTTCGCCGTGTGGATCAGCGCGGCCGACGAGGCGCCGCCCTCGCCGGCGACCCACACGTCCTTGCCGTGCCCCCACACCGCGTAGAGCCACCCGAGCTGGAGATCCTTCGCCTGCCGGTCCCAGGTCGCGCCGTGGTCCGACGAGTGGCCGACGGTGCCCTCCGAGCCGACGACCCAGAGGTCCTTCTCGTCGCCCCAGAAAGCATTGTAATGCACGGGCGCGGGCATGCGCAGCCGGGTCCAGGTGCGCCCGCGATCCGTGGAACGGAAGGCCGTGCCCCGGCTGCCGACGTAGACGTCGTCCGGGCCGGCGCCCCAGACGCTGGCGACGTGGGCGTCGGTCGGGATCGTGACGGGCCACCACGTGAGCCCCCGATCGTTGGAGTGGATCAGCGACCGACCAGCCACTGCATACGCGTCCTCGCCGGCGCCCCAGACGTGCATGATGGGGTGCTCGAGGTTGCCGTGCTGGCCGGTCCACGTGCCGGCGGGCCCGTCGTCGAGGGTGAGCACCGGGGCGTCGGCGGCAGGGGAGGGGGCCGGCGCGAGCGCATCGGGCGGGATCGCCGCGCTCGGGGGTGGCGTGGGCGCCGGTGCGGGTGCGGGTGGCGGCAGCTCGATGAGGACGACGGCGGGGGGGGCCGCCGGGCCGGCGGGGGCGGGGCCGCAAGCGGCGAGGAGGGCGAGGAGAGACCAGGGCGCGCGCATGCGCGGGAGGGTAGCCGGAAAGCGCCGGGGGCTGCTTCGCGAGCGATCCGGTCGGGGCTGACCTCAGGGCGGATGGTGAGTCGATCGATCAAGGGACCGCCTCGACGCACCGCACGAGCCCCGCCGCCGCCTGCTGGCAGGTGTAGCCGCTGTCACAGACCGTCTGGGCGCACCCGCAGGACAGGCCGTCGCTGCACCCCGGCGGGAGAACAGCGCAGTGGTAGGCGGGGAGGCGCTGGCACGTGCCGCCGGTGTTCTGCTCCCCGGTCGGGCATGCCCCCGCGTCGTCGGGGGGCAGCAGGGCGCCCCCCTCCACCACCTCGCTGACGCAGACGTCGCCGGGGCCGCACGACGCGCCCCCGCACTCGAGGGTCCCGCTGTCGGGGCCCCCACCGTCGACGAAGGCGAGCTCGCAGGTCCCCGCGCTGCAAGCCGGGACCGGGGTCGGGCCCGGAGGCTCGATGCACGCCACGTTGCACACGAAGCCCCTGTCCTGCGCGGCGATCTCCGCGTCGTACTTCGCCAGGTCGGACGCGTTGATGGCGGCGTTCATCCCCGAGCAGCACACCGGGGGCCCGATGTAGACCGCGATGCAGTCGCTGTCTTGCTGGCAGCTCGTGTCGAAGTCGGTGATGCTGGCGGTCTTGCTGCACGCTTCGGCGCTGAGAGCGGCAGCGACGGAGAGGCCGAGGATCGAAAGGAAGGGGACCAGGGTCTTCATTCCGCCGTCGTGGAGCAACCCGTGTGCCGGCGCCTTTCGCGGCAGCGGGCCCCGTCCGCCGTGGAGCTTGTGCCGGCGTGCGCCATGGACCGCCGATCGCTGTCGCAGCCGGCGCCTCGGACCAGTGCGTCGGTACCCCGCCATGCGCTCGCGATGATGGGCTTCTTCTCTTGGGCCACCTCCGCGTCGGGTCAGAGTGTAGCGAGGAGGTGGTTCATCCGGGCGTGACTCTTGACATGTCGGAAGCCACGCTCCGCGTCAGCGCGGCAACTCCAGCTCGACGCGAGGGGAGACGGCGCCGCGCGGCGCGGGCACCACGCTCGCCAGCGTCGACGTCGGACGCGGCCGCGCAGGTGACGCAGCCACGCCTCGTCGTCGAGGAGGCGCAGCGCCTCCGAAAAGCTCACGGGGTAGCGGTCTTCGCAGAGAAGGAGCGGCGCCTGAACGCGGACCCAGCACGAGTGGATCACGCCGAGCACACCCAGTCCGAGCAGCGCGGCACGAAAGAGCACGTCGTCACGGATAAAGCGAACGTCGCTGGTCCCGGAGACGTCGGCGCTCGGGCCATCGCTCGGCTCGAGGCGCACGGCGTCCCCGTGACCGCACACCATCAGAATTCGATCTCGTCGCACAGTGAGCCGAACCCGAGGCCCGAGCCGTGGGTGCCCGTGGCCGCAGCGCCGCAGATCGTCTGCCGCTGGAGGCCCGGGAGGTTCCTGAGCGACCGCCCATGCTCGGCGAGCAGCTGCTGGCCGAGCCGCAGCGTCGTCCCGCTACCCATCTCCATCAGCCCTGCGCCGTCGACTCCCGCGCGCAGCGACGCGTGCGAGACCGGGCCGACCCAGACGAGGCCTGTCGGCTCCACGAGCGTCCCCGCGGTCTGCAGGACCTCCGTGAACGAGAGGCCGCTGCCGACGGCGCGCATGGGCCGGCGCGCGTCTCGCGCCTCGCGGACCTCGCGGACCAACCCCGCGAGCGTGGCGGAGAAGTCGTCCATCTTCGCCGGGTCGCATGACGAGCTGGGCGCCGATCGGCAGCCCGCTCGTGGTGCGGCCAATCGGCAAGGACATGGCGGGGTAACCGGCCACGTTGAACGGCGCCGTGTACGCGCCGAGCGGCGCCACGGCGTGATAGAGCTCGCGTGGGGGCGGGCCGGCGTAGGCACCGACGCGCGGAGGCGGGATCGCCACGGTGGGCGTCACCCAGACATCGAGGGCCCCGAACCACGCGTCCACCCGGCGCGTGAGCGTCTCCGCGAGCACGCGCACGGACGTCGCATCGTAGAGGGCGCCCTGCTCGCGCATCCAGCGCGTCAGCGGTTCGAGCTTCGACGGCTGCACGACGGGCGCGTTGCGAACCATCCGCTGCATGATGGGGAGGAACTCCTCGGCGCCTCCGTCGACGAAGGAGGCGTCATCGCGTTCGATCCTGTGTCCGAGGGCGGCCACGCGAGCGACGAACGCGCGCATCGCGTCGCGGATCTCGGGTTCGAGCTCCACCATCGCCGAGCGGGTCGCGACGCCGACCGCGAGCGGCGCCGTCGGCGGGATCTGCGCTTGCTCGAGGAGGGAGGGGCCGCGTGGGTCCGCGCAAAGCACGTCGGCGAGGGCCGCGGCGTCGAGCACGTCTCGCGCCAGCGGCCCATCGGCGGAGATGCGAGCGTCGTCGAGCCGTCCATGGGACGACACGAGCGCTCCACGGCTCGGCTTGAGGGTGACGAGCCCGCAGAACGCCGCCGGGATGCGCAGCGACCCCGCCTCGTCCGAGCCGAACGCGAAGGGCAGAAAGCGCGCGGCCACGGCCGCCCCCGACCCACCGCTCGATCCGCCGGCGTAGTGCTCGACGCCGTACGGGTTTCGCGTCGGGCCGTGGATGGCGGGGTCGACGAAGGGGAGGATCGCGTACTCGCTCGTCGCGAGCTTGCCGAGCACGACGAGGTTCGCTCTTCTCGCGCGCCGCGCGACATCGTCATCGAAGGGCGCCACCAGCCACCCGAGGCTCGCGCTACCCATCCGCACGGGGAGACCGCGAACGAGGTTGAGATCCTTGATGCCGACAGGGACACCCCAGAGCACCCCGCTGGGGCGAGACCTGGATCGCTCGCGGTCGAGCTGTCTCGCGACGGCCAGCGCCTGATCCCCCGCGAGCGTCACGAACGCGCCGATCGCGGGGTCGTGAAGGCGTGCCCGTTCGAGGAAGGCGCGAGTCACCTCCTCGACGGAGACATCGCCTCTACGGATGCTGGCGGCGAGCTGGAGCGCCGATCGCTCCACCAGGCTGGGCAAGGCCGCGGCCTCGGCGTTCGCGCCCGGCCGCGCGGGCGACGGCTCCACCGGAAAGAGCGGCGATCGGCGCGATACCCGCGGGCCTTCGCATCGACCAGGCTCTGGGAAGCTCGGGCGGGCTGGTGAAGTCGATGATCTCGAAGCCGAAGCTTCGGTAGAAAGCCACGTTGGGCTCGCTGTACGTGATGAGATAGGCAGGTCGTCGATCGCGGTCGACGAACGAGAGCCCGTGCTGCATCAAGGCGCGACCGAGCCCGTGTCCCTGGTGGCCGGGGTCGACACCGAGGAGGGCGAGTATCCACGTCGCCTTCCGGACGTGGCGCTCGTACCGCGCCCTGGCGTCGGCCTCGCGAACAAGGATCCGCACCGTCCCGCCGAGCCCGCAGACGATGGGCGCGCGCAGGTTGCCCATCGCGACCTGGCGCGTGGACGATGCGTTGGGTTGTACCTCGGGAGGGATCCAGCAGGCGGCGCCGCGCATCCGATCGCCGACCACGAACGAGGCGCCGTGTGGCGCGCATCGTCGAATCCCCTGGCGCCTGCACCACGTCGACAGCGCCACGTCGCCCTGGACCATCCACTGGAACACGGGGTCGCTCGAGAACGCGCGGCCGAGCACGCGCGCGGTCTCGTCCTCGAAGCTTCGACGATAGGGCGAGATCGCGGCGCCTGCGTCGGTGGAAGCGGACATCCGGGTGTAGGGAATCCGACCGCCCTCCGAACGCAAGCGGCCATTGGCCCGATCCTCCCGTTCGTCGATGGCGACCTGCTCGTGGATTGTGGCACGTGCGGCGCATTCACCTTCGGGTGAAGCCGGCGCAACGCATCGTGCTCGACACCGCCGGGTGGGCAGCGCGGCGCGCTTCATGACGCGTTTGGCTCTTGAGCGGACGGGACGCGGCGGGCTGCGGACGCCATCGCGCCGTGACTCCCGACGACGCTGGCGCGCTCAACCCAAGCGCTGCGCCCGCGGACCGCCAGCGCGAGGGGTTGGGCGGCCCGAGTGGCGCCCGTTCGCCGCTCCTGGTGGGCATCGCCGACCTCCAGTTCAGAGCCTCTCCCCCAGCGCCTCACGCAGGGAGAAGGCGCGCCGGGCGTGGAGCTCCTCGGCGAGGGTGCGGCCCTCGAGCCACTCGAGGATCAGTTAGGGGACGCGGGCGCCGCCGGGCGTGGTGAACGATCCGATGTCGAGCGCCTGGACGATCCCGGGCGGGCGCTGCGACAGTCGCAGCAGCAGTCGCCCCTCCTCGCGGTGCGCTGGAGCAGCGCCTCCTGCGCCGCGAGGTCGAAGTGGTGCGGGAGCTTGAGGCACTTGACCGCGACGGGGGCCGCGAAACCCTCGTGCACGGCCTTGTAGACGACGCCGAACCCGCCGTGCGCGACCACCGAGAGCACGCGGTACTTGCCATCGATGGTGGCGCCGCAGAGGTCGAAGGGATCTCGGTTGGGCATCCGGCCGCACCCTATCCTTTCTCGCGGTCTGGCTCTCTCCAATACGGCAGTCCCGAGGGCGTCGCTCCGTGCCTACGTGGCTGTCCATACAACTGCCGAGGCCCGCGGGGCGGCGCGGCGTGTGCCTGGCATGCGACGGCTGACGGCAGCTGGCGGCGCTCACTTCCCCCGCGGGAGAGCAACGCCGTCGCGCCCGCACGTCAATGCCATCGTCGCTTCCCGGTCCGCGGGGGCGGGGAGGTGATGTTGAGCACCACCGTCACCAGATCGTCGAGGTCGAACGGCTTCTCGAAGAGCGCAGCGACGCCGAAGCGCGCCGCGTCCTCGCGCGTCTCGCGGTCGGCATAGGCGGTCATCAGCACGACCGCCGTCGACCAATGAGCGTCGCGGATCCCGGCGAGGATCTCCATCCCCGTCAGCCCCGGCATGCGGATGTCCGAGATGATCTCGTCGGGCCGAGCGCCGGGATCCCCGTCGAGCAGCCCGTCGCCGATCTGGTCGAGGAGCTCGGCCCCGGTGTGCGCCTCGGTGATGTCGTAGCCGTGGCCACGGAGGGCACACACGACCATCGTCAGGACGTCGGGCTCGTCATCGGCAATGATCACGCGCGGCGCCCTCGCCGTGCTCGGCCGCTGGTGCTGACTCCACGAATGCCCACTCATCATCTTTCCCATCCTCGGCTCCTCTCGCGTCGTGCGAGCCCTCACGCCCCGGGATGTGCTCCGCCGGACCTCTGGCTTCGCCCCGACCGAATGCACTTGCGGCGCGGGAGGATGATTGTCACGAAGATCGGAAGAGCCATGTGACCGCGCACACATTGCGGAGCTGCCAGGTCGGGCAGGTGTGGCGTGATGCGACGGTGCCGGCTCACGCGCCCGCAGTCATGGCCTGACTCCAGGCCACGCCGCGGGACGAGAGCCGGCCGGTCAGTCAGTCTGACTGCCGTGCGGAGAGGGCTTACCGCCGTGCCCGCCGCCGGTGCCGCCGCCATGCCCACCGCCGTGACCGCCTTGACCGGGCCCGCCGGGGTGTCCGGGGGGCGGCGACGGCCAGCCCGGGTCGCCGCTGACCGTGGCGAGCTGATCGAGGATCCACGCGTTCAGCTCGCCATTGAGGAACGGGGCCAGGCCGCCTGGCATGCGGCCGCGCACCACGAGCACGCGTCGCCGGCTCTGATCGGCGCTGCCGCGGCTCGCGCCGCCGCCGGGGAGCGGCCGTCACGCCATGGGTGTCACGCCGAGCTCCGCGCGCACGACGTCGAGCGGTCGCTCGAGCTGCGCCGCGTAGTCCCAGTGGTCGAAGAGATCCACCTTCACGGCGCTGCCCCGCTGGAACGCGCGGATGGCGCGCTCCATCATCGCAGGGTCGTCGAGGGCGCCCTTGCTGCCGGGGGCGATCGCGACGAGTCGCACGTCGAGGTGCGCCTGGAGGGCGATGAAGAAGAGTGTGCTCATGGGGTCGGTCCTCATGAACCCTCCCGTGAACGAGACGACCTCGATCTCCCCGGGCCCGTCAACGCCATAGCCGCTGAGCACGTGGCAGAGGTCGTGGACCACGCCGAACGAAGGGAGCGCGTGCTTCTTGCCGGGGAGTGGGAAGCCATTGATGACGTAGTAGTCGTGGAGGGCGCGCCCGAGCGTCCGCTCCGGCAGCGATCCAAGGGCCTCGAACGACTCGACGACCCGGGTGTCCTCGCGGAGTCCGAGGCGCGAGGCGGCGCCGCGGAAGAGCCCGAGCATGCCCTCCTGGTCCACGGTCTCGGCGATGGCCTTGCCCGTGAACGCGCGCCGGGTCACGTCGAAGCGGAGCAGCGCCAGGTGGCCCTCCGCGAGCTGACGCAGGTTCTTCACGACGTGGAGGTCGACGCCGAGCGCGGCGGCGTAGCGCTCGACCAGCACCGCGTCGGCCTCGGTGACCTCGCCGCGGGCCAGGCACACCAGCACCATGCCGCGCAGGATCCGCTCGCGGTCCGCGTGCGGCGGGAGGGCGGCCGCGAGCGCCGTCGGATCGACCGGCGTCACCGCGTCCACGTCGAGCTCCGTGCCGAGCACGATGCGCTGCGAGAGGGCGAGCATGGTGCGCTGCGTGGCGTGCAGGGGGGCGCGCGCCGTGGCGACGGCCTTGACGGCCCCGAGCGCGAGCGGAACGAGGGACGGATCCTGGACCTCGAGCTTCACGTGTACACCTCCGAGCGGGCATCCATACGACGGCAGACGCGGCGCTGGAAGCTCTCGCCCTGGCCCTGATCCTGCGGCAAGCATCTTCGGCGACCGAGCGCACGATCAAGGCTGAGCGCACGACCAGAACCTCCACCAGGGTCGCTCCTCGTCGGGCGGCCTGGGAGGCCTGTGGAGCTCCCCGGACCGGCACCGACCACAGGTTTCTTTCATGCCAAGCTCGTCCCGCTCCAAGCTCCTTGCGGCCGGTTCTCCCGGGCCGCCCGGAGGACGGCAGCTCCCGACCGGCGCGAGACGTGCTTGGCCGCAAGCCATGCGCCGTGCAGATCCTCTCCTCTTCTTCGTGCTTTTTGCCGCCTGCCACCGTACGGCTGCGGTCGAGCCAGCCGCCGCCCCGGCCAGCGAGGTGTGGCTCACGTTGGGTGCGGCCGACGACGCCGGCATCACCACCGTGCCGGTCGAGCCGCGCGAGATCGGGGCCTTCGTGGCCGCCGCCCGGCTCGCCCTCGACGACTCCCACGTCTCCCACGTGTTCTCCCCGGTCGGTGGCCGGGTCGTCGCCGTCGCCTGTCGGGCGCGCCCACGGGCGGCACGGTGACTCCGCTCTTCATCATCGGCGACCGCACCTCGATGTGGGCGATCGGAGACGTTCGTGAGATGGACCTCGCCCGCGTCCACGCGGGGCAGAAGGTGACGCTGAGGGTCCCCGCGCACCCCGAGGCGGTGTTCGAGGGTGAGGTGGGCTGGGTCTCGGGCCAGACCGACCCTGCCACCCACGCCACGGCGTTGCGCTGCACCGTGCCCAACCCCTCCGGGGAGCTCGAGCCGGACATGTCCGGCACCCTCACGATCGCGACCTCGGAGAGGAGGCTCGCCGTCCCCGCCTCCTCCGTGGTCGGCCGAGGCGATGACGCGGTCGTCTTCGTCCTTGCGGGCGAGGGGCCCCAAGGCACGCTCCGCTTCGAACGTCGCCGCGTGCGGGTCGAGTACGGCGTGCCCGGTGACTGGCTCCCCGTTGTCGAGGGCGTCGCTGAAGGCGAGCAGATCGTGAGCAGCGGTGCGAACTTCTTGTCGAGCCTGTGAGTGCCCGCGTGCTGCATCGACCGGCGGCGAAGAGGTCGTCCGAAGCTCCGCGGCCTTGGCTGTTGCGGCGCAGCCATGGATGGCGCGCACCCGGAGGGCGACTGGCCGGGCAAAGGGGCCGAGCCCGAGCCTCGTCGGCAGGCGGGTGCTTGGGCATCGTGCTCGGGTGGCCGTGAGCGCCACGGATCAGAAGCGCCGGTGCAGATCTTCGGGCGTCAGCTCCTCCACCCCGACACCCATGTCGCACGGGTGCATCGGCGCCGTCGCCTGCGCGAGGCTGACCGCGTAGCCGGGGACCCCGGCGTCGAGGACCGTGGCTGCGACGGCCGCCACCGAGCGCCAGGACGCGCCCGGCGGCGGCATCAGCGTCACGCCTTCGAGAGAGGGGAGGCGCGCCCGCATCGCCCCGAGGAGGGCACGGAGGCGCCCCAGATCAGGCGCTCCCGCGCGCAGCGGGACCGAGGGGCAGGCGCGGTCGGCGGCGAGGATCGTTCGACCGAGGTGGGTGGGCGAGGGCGGGTCGGGGGGCATGTGAGGGGCGGACGGCAACGGGCCGAGGGACGAGCGAGGCGCCGACACGGCCAGGTCGATGAGCGCGAGCTCACGCGCGATCAGTGCCGCGTGGCGATCCGAAGCGGTGCGGGACGAGGGGAGAATCGGTTCGAGCGTAACGGCGAGGCCGTCGGGCTCCCAGACGATGCGAGGGTTGATGCCCCGACCTCCTGCTCGGGGCAAGACGACGGACAACGCCACGTCGCCACCCGGGCCCGGACCACCATCGTCGGCTGGTACTCGCTCTGGGCAATGGTGAAGAGCACCGCGACGAGGATCGCGTACGGCGTGGCGGCGGCCGTGTACACGACGACCTCGGGCGGCGGACGCGACGCGAGGTCAGCGTCGTCGTCCGCGTCTTCCAGCTCGTCGTAGCGCCGCTGGAGCGCGCGGGCGTAGGCGAGCACGTCGGCGAGAGCGCGGATCTCGTACTGCCCAGGCTCCGGCGTGTCGGGCATGGCGATGCGGCCCCCCGCAAAGCGGACGAGCCCGCGGTGGACGAACGGCAGGGCGCTGGCCTCCTCCTCAGGCATCTCGTGGAGCAGACGCGCCCGGCGGGTCTCGGGCCAAGAGGCGAAGAGCTCCACGGCGTCCACGTCGAGCGCCGACGGGCTGACGAGGACGCGCACCGCGCGGGGCGGCGCCGCGAGCCGCTCAGTGGCGACCGAGGGGAGGGCGATGGCGTGCTGAAAGGCGAGCGCCTCCTCGACGTCGCGGCGTGCGGGTTCATGCCGGCACCCCGCCGCGAGGGCTGCGACGATGGCTGCGAGCAGGAGGACGCCTGCGGCGCGCGGAGGGCTCATCGGGCTCATCCTAAGTCAGCGAGCGCGATCCTCGAACAACATCAGGCCGCCCGTCCGCGGAGTGACGATGGGCTTGGGCATGCCGAGCCGCGCCCCGATGCACGCAGGCGCGCGCCCCATGGTGCTGACGTCGATGGCGGACCGTCCCTCGCACTTCATCTGCAAGCACAGAAGCTCGCGCGTCCTGGTGGGGCGCTTCATGCCGAAGTGCTGTGGCGTGCGCTGGAGAAGCTCCGCGACCCGCCCTCGGAACCCGCCCTCGGCTTTGCGTTTGCCGTTGCGGCGTCGCTCGTCGTAGAGCCCCGGGAGGCCCTCCTCCGCGCAGCGGTGCGCCGCGCGGACGACCATCGACGGCGCCATCTCGAGCAACACGACGACCTTGGAGCCTGCCCGCTGACTTACCCCGGTGGTCTGGCCGATGGACGTCGGCGCGGTCACCGCTCGGCAACGCCTCGCACCACACGGACCGCGATGAAAGGTTGCAGACCGCGCGAGGGGGGGATGACACGGATATTCGTCGTTCCGCGAGGGCGCGGGCGAGCGTATCGTGGCGGATGATCTTTCGAACGTTAGCCACGTCGGCCCTCATTTCTGTCTGTTCCGCGCTGCTCTTCGAGCGCGCCGCGCGCGCCGCGCCGGTCACGATCGACGCGTCCGTGCTGAGCGGGAGTCACGCATCACTCAACGGCTCGACGAACGCCAACCTCACCGGGGTGACGACCCTCGACCTCGCCCCCGGTCCTTTCACCATCAGCACGTTCGCCGAGACATCGACGGGCGGGGTCTACAACTCCGTGGCGTTCCTCGTGAACGCCAACGGAACGGTGAGCTACGCCCCGACTCTCGCCGGCGTCCTCGGAGGCTCGGGCACCGCCACGCTCGCCGTCAACGGCGTCGCGGTGAGCTTCGCGAGCGAGGTGCCGTCGAACGCTCAGGGCGTCTCGGAGTTTGCGGGTCCCCTGGTGCCGTTCTCGCTCAACCTTCTTCCGGGCTCCTACTTCTACTACGTACTCGGGGACACGTTTGCTTTGGGCGGGGTGTACAACGGGTTCGACTTCACGGTGAACGCCGACGGCACGTTCACCACCACGGCCAGCTACGTGACCGGCAGCGGCACCGACGCGATGGACGTGGTCGGCTTCCCGATCCAGGTGTCCACGCAGATCCCGTCGACGGCCCAGAACGTGGTCGAAATCGTCAGCCCGGGAGGCTCAAGCTACACGCTGAACCTGGTTCCGGGCGAGTGGGCGTACGCAATCGTCTCCCAGACGTTCGCTGCGGGCGGGGGCTACAATGGCTTCGACTTCACCGTGAATCCGGACGGCACGTTCACGACCAGCGTCGGCTACGTGACCGGGAGCGGCACCAGCGTGATGGACGTGGTCGGCCTTCCTGTCCACGTGACCACGGCCCTCGAGACGCCGAACCAAAGGGTGCTCGATCTCGACGTCCCCACCAGTCCCAGTTACACGCTGAACATGATCCCGGGGCCATGGGCGTACACGCTGTACACGCTCTCCGAGTCGGGCGCCGGGAACGTCGGGTTCGACTTCGACCTCGCCGCAGATGGCACCGTGTCCGTCAATGCCGCGACCGCGGCCTACGTGAGCACTGCCGGCGTGGGCGCGCTGGATGTCCTCGGCTTTCCCGTCCACTTCCGCACGTTCGCCGGGGCTGACTCGTTCACCCTCTACGGGCAGGCGAGCTACTCGAGCACGTCGGTCGAGACCGTCCCGATGATTCCTGCGGGGTACGACATCCTGATCGGCAACAGCTCCTACTTCTTCAGCGTCACCGCGGACGGGACGGTCGCGTATGACGGGAACGTCGGCGCCGCGCTCTCGGGCGCCGGGACGACCCGCCTCTCCTACGGCATCACCTGCTCGGGGGGCACGGACGCGAACGGCGTCGCGCTCGGCCCCATCGCTTCGGGCACCAGCGTCTGCGGCGGCGGCTTCGTGAGCTACCTCTGCAGCGCCTCGGGGCAGTGGCGGTACGTGGGCATGGCCTGCACGGTCGGCAACGTCCCGTCGCCGCCGAGCTGCGCGTGCTCGGGGGGCACGGACGCGAACGGCGTCGCGCTCGGCCCGATCGCCTGCGGCACCAGCGTGTGTGGTGGTGGCTTCGTGAGCTACCAGTGCGACGCCTCGGCGCAATGGCAGCTCGTGGGCATGGCCTGCACGGTCGGCAACGTCCCGTCGCCGCCGAGCTGCGCGTGCTCGGGCGGCACGGAGGCGAACGGCGTCGCGCTCGGCCCGATCGCCTGCGGCACCAGCGTGTGTGGCAGTGGCTTCGTGAGCTACCAGTGCGACGCCTCGGCGCAATGGCAGCTCGTGGGGATGGCCTGCACGGTCGGCAACGTCCCGTCGCCGCCGAGCTGCGCGTGCTCGGGCGGCACGGACGCGAACGGCGTCGCGCTCGGCCCGATCGCCTGTGGCACCAGCGTGTGTGGTGGTGGCTTCGTGAGCTACCAGTGCGACCCCTCGGGGCAATGGCAGTACGTGGGAATGGCCTGCACCCTGGCTGGCTAGCGCGCCGGCTCGCGCCCGCGAGGCGCGAGCCCGTGCAGGGCACCTCGAACGCGGCCCGCCGAGGTGACCTACCAGCGCTCCGCATCCAGGGCCCTGCGAACTCGCGCCACCCGGAGCTCATCTCGCTCTCACCCGGAGCCTGTCGCGCTGGACCGTAGCGGTGCGGGCGCCGGGCTCAGCACCGTTCCCTGACGGCCGCGGCGGCTGTTCAGGGGTCGGTCCCGAACACGTCGACCACCTCGTACACGGCGGGCTCGAACCTGGCGAAGGCGAGCGCCTGACGAAGGTGCGGCGCGGGCGTCGGGTCTCTCCGCATCGCCTCGTAGTCTTCCATCGTTCGCCATTGCGCGTACATCGTCACCTTGGTGCCGTCGGTGCTCCGGTGGAGGCTCGACGAAACGAACCCGCGCGCGTGCCGCACCGAGGTCTCGGTCACGTGCACGAGCAGGTCGACGAGCCGTTGCTGATCCGTGGGCTCGACGGTGAAGACGTTGATGAACGTGACGAGCTTGGCGTCCCTGGAGATCGTGGTCACCCTCTGATGCTACCGACGCTAGTCAAACACCTTCCAGCCCGAAATGGCGGACGTCCTCCTGAGTGTGCGGTTGGCCACCGTGCAACGGGGGAGCGTATGGCGTGGGGAGGGAGGTGGATGGCACGTGTGGCCACTGTAGTGCGGGCCGGCCGCGGGAACGGTCGCTCATCAGCCCCTCGCCTCGCCTCGAGCAGCGGGTAATTGGCGGCCTGGCTGCGGGAGGGCGGCGGGCCCCCGATCTCGCCGTGGGACGCGCGCAGGGTCAGCGCGATCCTCCACCCAGTCGCGCCGCGCGGCGCGGGAGCCTCGTGGGTGAAGGCGAGGTCGTCGCCCAGGGCATCACGATCACGCCGCCATGGACGACGGGCACGTCGATGAAGCCCTGCCCCCGCCAGGGGCACCGGCGGAAAAGCGCGCGCCCCACCGAACGACAGCGTCACGATGGGCGTCCCCTGGATGCGGTTCACGTCGCTGTCGCGGTGCTTGCCGATACAGTGGCCCGCGAACCACCGATTGTTGGACAGCACCCTCGATGGCCCGGCGCCGCCCGTGAGATCTTGAGCCTGCCACGGGGCCCAGCCGGCGTGCTAGCGTCCCGCGCATGGGAAAAGCCCTCGTCCTTATCACAGGCGCCAACGGAGAGATCGGACGCTCGCTGCTGGAGCAGCTCCACCGGGGGGGCCGCTACGGCGTCGTCACGCTCGACCTGGCGCCGATCCCAGAGTCGCTCCGGACGCTGTGCGTCGCGTCGTACTCGGGCAACATCATGGATCGCTACCTGCTCGATCAGATCGCGGCGCACCACGAGATCGAGGTCGTGTTCCACCTCGCCGCGCTGCTCTCGACGCGAGGTGAGCGCGATCCGGAGCTCGCGCACCAGGTGAACGTCGAGGGCACCCTCAACGTGCTGCGCGTCGCGCAGAACCAGTCGGCGCGCCTGGGGCGGCCGGTGCGGTTCCTCTTCCCCAGCTCGATCGCCGTCTACGGGCTCCCTTCCGTGGAAGAGAAGCGCGCAGTCGGCGCCATCCGCGAGGAGCAGTGGAACGTGCCCATCACCATGTACGGCTGCAACAAGCTCTATGACGAGCACCTCGGCCGCTATTACACGCACCACTTCCGCCAGCTCGGCGCCATGGCGCAGGTGGCGCGGCTCGACTTTCGCGCGCTCCGCTTCCCCGGGCTCATCTCCGCCGAGACCATGCCGACCGGCGGCACCAGCGACTTCGGGCCCGAGATGCTGCACGCCGCGGCGCAGGGGCAGCCGTACTCCTGCTTCGTCGGGCCGGACGCGCGCATCCCCTTCATGGCGATGCCCGACGCGGTGCATGCGCTCATCAAGCTCCTCGACGCGAAGCCTGCGAGCCTCTCCACCACGGTCTACAACATCCGCGGCTTCAGCGCGTCCGCCTCCGAGATCGCCGAGCGCGTGCGCCGCAGCTTCCCCGGCGCCCAGATCGGGTACGCGCCCGACCCGGTGCGATCGCGCATCGTCGACTCGTGGCCCGCCGACGTGGACGACGCCCGCGCGCGCAGCGACTGGGGCTGGGAGAACGCCTACGACTTCGCGCGCGCGTTCGACGAGTACCTCCTGCCCGGCATCAGGGCCCTCTACGCCGGGGCAGACCGCTGACTCGCCTTTGCAGCATCGAGGCCAGTGGAAGGTTGCGCGGTGGGGGCACTGCCTCGTGCGCCGGGTCCACGATGCGATGAAAGGAACTGTCAGCCGGTTTCATGGCCGGCCTCGTCGGTGTGCACCGATGGGCCGGCGGCGACGCGCGCTCCAGCGAGGCGAGTGGATCGAGGGCAGGGGTCCCGGGGGAAAGCGCGGGCAGAGCCCTCCGCCGGCTCTCAGCCTGGGGCTGGGGGGCAACCCGGCGTCAGGTCGATCCCGCCGAAGAACTCCGCTGCGAGCAGCCGCCAGGCCTCGGCGTTCTCGGTGGGGCCGCAGCGGAAGGGCCGCACCGGCAACGGCTCTCCGGAAAGCAGGAGCCGCTGTTCGCGGTAATACCGCAGCCCGAGCTCCGCCGCATACTCACGCACGCCTCCCTTGAGGGCAAACGCGTAGAACGCCCCATCCATCATCGTGTCCGACGGCGAGTACGGCGCCAGGCAGGTCGTCCTCCGGGCACAGCGCGCCACCACGCCGTCGTAGAGGGCGGCGAGCGCGCGCTGCGACCACCGGTCGTGCCAGCCGTCGTTGAGGTGGAAGATCTCGTGGAACAAGGTGCTACGCACGGCCTCGGCGGAGACGTTGAGCACGCCGGAGAGGTTGTATCCGACGTTGCGCTCGACCGCGAAGGCGGAGGGGTTCTTGCCGTTCTCCGAGTAGAAGAAGCGCAGAGCCACGGGGCGGTCGCGGAAGGTCACCGGCGCGCGGCCCGCGAGGCCTGCAAGGAAGCGCTGGTAGTCCCGGAACGCCTCGAGGATCCAGCGGAGGTGCTCTCGGTTCGCGCCAATCGGCCGCGCCGGACGGAGGTGCGCTTTGCCCCCGCGCCCGTCGTCGGTGCTCTCCTCGGGCAGGAGGCCCGCGAGCGAGCCCGTCTCCGTGTACAGCGTGAGCGCGAGATCGCGCGAGGCCGGCTCGTCTTCGTAGCGGAGCTCGATCAGGCAGCGCACCCGGCGCTCGCCCGAGAGGCTCGTCGGGCAGACCTTGCGGAGCTCGTCGGTGCGGAGATGCGTCGCCAGGAAGAGCACGCGCTCGGCATCCTCGCCGTTCGGCTCCGCGGGAGGCTCGGGCTCGGAAGCGCTCTCCGCCCGTGCGCTCGGCGGCGCGGGCGCGGCGACGGCTGGTGCCCTCGGCGGCGGTGCGGGCACGGGTGCGTGGTCGACGCCGGCGCACGCCGCGGCGGAAAGCGCGAGGGCGAGCGCCACCAGACTTCGCCGCCGACCTGGTCGCGCGCGCCGACGCTCTTTCTGACAGCTCACACCTACAACCTATCAGGGCCCGGGGAGGTGAGGCTCGCGACAGACCACGAACGTGCCGTTCCGGTGGGGAGATCGGCGGTGGCGGGCCAGGTACACGCCGCGCCATCAATGCAGTCCTGGCAGTAGACGCCGCCATGGCCGGCGAGCGCATGCCTCCCGAACGTGTGCCGCTCAATGCGTCGCCGCAAGGTCGTGCAGGAGCCGGTGCCGGAGGATGGCGGTCCACCGTGCGTAGCCCGCGGCGTTCATGTGGATGCCGTCGAGCACGAAGAGCTCGCGACGCGGGTGGCCGTTCGCGTCGAGTACGGACGCCGCGACGTCGACGTAGCGCACGCCACCGCCCGATCGCTCGGCGAGCAACGCCATTCGCTCGTTGAGCCGCCGCACCGCTGGCCAGCTCCGCGGGCGCGCCGGCGTGAGCTGGAGGGAGAGCAGGTAGATCGGCGCGGTCGGCGCGGCCTCTCGAGCGAGCAAGAGGAAGCGGGCGACATCTTCGAACACCCGATCCGCTGACACTCCCCAGGCGAGGTCGTTCACGCCCGCGTAGAGCAGGATCGCGCGCGGGTCAGGCGTCCGCACGAGGATACGCCGCGCGTAGAAGCAGACGCCGGCGACTGTTGCGCCGCCGAACCCGCGGTTTTGCACGTGCAGCGGCGCCATGTCCCGCGCCAGCGTCGTCCAGAAGCGGATCGAGGAGCTGCCGACGAAGACCACCGCGCCCGCGGTGACCGGCTCCCGATCGAACGCCTGGATCGTGAGCTCCCAAAGCCGCGGCCACCGCAATAGCCGTCGGAGGAGGAAGACCCCCACGAACGCCATGACCACGAGGCTGAGCAGGGGCGCGCGGTGCATGCGTCAGCATGGCACGAGTACCGAGGAGGCGAACAGTCGTGCGACGGCGCATTCGTCCACGGATTCCTCCCTCTCCACTGCGATGCGTGTCACGGCGATCTCCTCGTCGCCTTCACGTGCCAGGATCACGGAAGTAGGCACCGCGAGCGGCGCGGGGGACGCAGGCGCCGGCGCGGCAGAGGCGCGACTCACTCGCAGGGCGCGAACGCGTACCCCAGGAGGCCGCGGGCGCACGCGCGGAGCGCCTCGGCGCGCTGGGCCTCGGCGCGCTGGGCCTCGTCGGCGCTCGGGACCGCGCGGCGCAGCCGTTCGAGGACCTGCTCCGCGCGCGCCCGGGCGGCCTCGTCGCCCGTGATGGACGTGACGCACGCGCGTGCCTTCGCG
>Ga0302279_10002862_pt1 | contig 22234 bp, 22 predicted proteins | sample III_Bog_N3_3_FD_194541 | JGI IMG/M metagenome (GOLD analysis project Ga0302279, IMG submission 194541) | Peat permafrost microbial communities from Stordalen Mire near Abisko, Sweden - III_Bog_N3_3 | ecosystem: Environmental > Terrestrial > Soil > Wetlands > Peat | place: Sweden: Abisko...
GACCTGCACTGGATTTACCTCGGCTACGCGGACGATACACCGGCGATGCGGACCCGGCGGTTGCGTCACCTGAACCTGACCGGTCCGGCCGGTTACGTGTCGTTGGAGGACGGTTGCATCGGCGGCTTCGTTGAACGTGGAGCCGCGGCCGCCGCGGATCAGACGTCGATCGTGGAAATGGGTGGTTCGGGAACCGAGGCGCAAGAGACGCGCGCGACCGAAACCGCGATTCGGGGATTTTGGCGGCTTTGGCGGACGTTGGTTGGGGTGTGATGTCGGCCGGCGTTCACGGCTTTCTCCATGCGGCCGGCTGCGGTTCGGTTGACCCGAACTGGCTGTGCCTGGCGGATCGGGAGACTGCCAATGACCAATCTACCAGGTTCTGTCCGGATGCCTCACTTCTCAGGAGCCTTAGCCACTAACAAGAAATTTACGCGATCGGACGCTATGATGGTCTGTCAGCGTCCGCAAAATCCTTGGGGTGGATTTGGGGGTTTGCCGATGGGGCCGCAACTGACGGCAGCAGGGATGAGTGCGGCGAAAAATGATCGGGCCAAGGGCTAAGGGCGCTTTGGCGGCTTTGTGGGTTCGTTCCTTGTCGCTGAGTTGACGATCCGTCACCTCACGTTCAGCCAGATATTTACGATGATGCCGATCCCGGGCGTGATTGCCGCAGCGGCTCTGGCCGTCAAACTGGTGAGACGGATCACCGACCGCCGCCAATTCCGCCCCGGTCATCAGGTCAATTCCATGGGCGCGCGCCATTGCCATGGCAACCCGCACCCGCTTGCTTGCAATTTCTGTCCGCCGGGCCTTCTCTAACCTCACGAACCGAGGCGAAAGTCCCGGGTGAAGGAGACGTGCGTGGCCACCTACGAAACCTGGAACCCGATCAAAGCTCAGCAGATCATCGCCGCCAAAACCGGGTTGGAGGGCGCGACACTGCCGATCTTGCACGACCTGCAGGGGACGTTCGGCTGCATTCCCCTGGATGCCGTGCCAATGGTCGCCTCGGCCCTCAACCTCAGCCGCGCCGAGGTCCACGGAATTGTGACTTTCTACCACGAATTCCGCCGCACCCCGCCCGGCCGTCACATCCTGCGCCTGTGCCGAGCGGAGGCTTGCCAATCACTCGGGGCCGATGCGGTTGGAGCGCACGTGAATACCCGCCTGCACCTGGACGGCCATGGGACGACCGCCGACGGGTCGGTGACCCTGGAGCCGGTCTTCTGCCTCGGCCTCTGTGCCGTCGGCCCCGCCGCCTTGCTCGACGGTCAGCCGCTCGGGCGCCTGTCCGTGGCACGGATCGACGCAGAACTGGAGCGGCTGGCGTGACCCGGATCTTCGTGCCCCGCGACACGGCCGCCCTCGCACTCGGCTCTGACCGGGTTGCCACCGCATTGGCCGGGTCGGCGCGGATCGTCCGAACCGGCTCCCGCGGATTGTTCTGGCTGGAGCCAATGATTGAGGTGGAAACACCGCAAGGCCGCATCGCCTACGGTCCCGTGACCGCCTCCGACGTCCCGGACCTGCTGGCCGCCGGCCTGCTGGACGGCGGTCCTCACCCTTTGCGCCTGGGCCGGCCGGAGGACCTGCCGTTCCTCGCCCGCCAAACGCGCCTGACCTTCGCCCGCTGCGGCATCATCGATCCGCTGTCGCTGGATGACTACCGGGACCACGGCGGCCTGGCCGGCCTGGCGCGCGCGCGGTCAATCGGGCCAGCCGCGACCATCGACATGGTGCTGAAATCCGGCTTGCGCGGCCGCGGCGGCGCCGGATTTCCGACCGGCATCAAGTGGAAAACCGTCGCCGAAGCGCCGGGTGAGCGGAAATTCGTCGTGTGCAACGCCGACGAGGGCGATTCCGGGACCTATGGCGATCGCATGCTGATGGAAGGCGACCCCTTCAGCGTCATCGAGGGCATGGCCATCACCGGCCTGGCCGCCGGCGCGGCCAAGGGCTACGTCTATACCAGATCGGAATATCCGCACGCGATCGCAACCTTCGATGCGGCCCTGGCCATCGCTCGGCAGGCGGGCGTGCTGGGACCGGATTTCGACATCGAACAGCGCGTGGGTGCCGGCGCCTATGTCTGCGGCGAGGAAACCGCGCTGCTGGAAAGCCTGGAAGGCCGCCGCGGCCAGGTGCGGGCCAAGCCACCCCTGCCCGCGCACAAAGGGCTGTTCGCCAGCCCGACCGTGGTCAACAACCTGATCACGCTCGCCACCGTGCCAGCCATCCTGACCGGCGGCGCCGAGGCTTACCAGGCCCTCGGCATGGGGCGGTCCCGCGGCACCATGCCGATCCAGCTCGCCGGCAATATCCGCTATGCGGGCCTGTTCGAGGCCGGCTTCGGCGTCACCCTGGGCGAACTGGTCCACGACATCGGCGGCGGTACCCTATCCGGGCGGCCCGTCAGAGCGGTGCAGGTCGGGGGGCCGCTGGGCGCCTATTTCCCACCCGCACTGTTCGACACCCCATTCGACTACGAGGCCTTCGCCGCCCGCGACGGGCTGATCGGCCATGGCGGGGTCGTGGTGTTCGACGATACGGTGGACATGGCGCGCCAGGCCCGCTTCGCGATGGAATTCTGCGCCGCCGAATCCTGCGGCAAATGCACGCCCTGCCGCATCGGGTCGGTACGCGGGCTGGAGACGGTTGACAAAATCCTGGCCGGGCACAACGTAGACTCCAACCTCGACCTGCTGCGCGATCTCTGCCACACGATGAAATTTGGCTCGTTGTGTGCCCTGGGCGGGTTCATCCCCTATCCGGTGATGAGCGCGTTGGAACACTTCCCGGATGACTTTCGCCGAACCATGAAGGAGGCCTGAAGATGCCCCTGGTGCTGGAACGCGACTACGGCACGCCTGCTGTGACGGCGCCGGCAACCGTGACCCTGTCGGTCGATGGTCATGCGGTGACCGTGCCCGAGGGCACCTCTATCATGCGGGCCGCGGTCGAAGCCGGGATCAAGGTGCCAAAACTCTGCGCCACCGACATGCTGAACAGCTTCGGGTCATGCCGGCTGTGCCTGGTGGAAATCGAGGGGCGGCCGGGGACCCCGGCGTCATGCACGACCCTGGTCTCACCCGGCATGAAAGTCCGCACCACCACCGACAAACTGCGCCGGCTGCGGCGGGGGGTGATGGAACTTTATATCTCCGACCACCCGCTGGATTGCCTGACCTGCTCCGCCAACGGCAATTGCGAATTGCAGGATGCGGCGGGTGAGGTCGGGCTGCGGGACGTGCGCTATGGCTACGCAGGGGCCAACCATCTCGACGCCGTTGTCGATGGATCGAACCCGTATTTTCAATTTGATTCCGCGAAATGCATCGTTTGCTCGCGCTGCGTTCGCGCCTGCGAGGAAGTGCAGGGTACCTTCGCCCTGACCATCGAAGGTCGCGGCTTCGCGTCGAAAGTCGCGGCGGGCATGAGCGAACCCTTCCTGACCAGCGAATGTGTGTCCTGCGGCGCCTGCGTGCAGGCCTGTCCGACCGCGACACTGATGGAGAAATCCGTCGTCGAAATAGGGCAGCCCGAACATTCCGTGGTCACAACATGCGCCTATTGCGGGGTCGGGTGCAATTTCAAGGCGGAGCTGCGCGGCGACCAGGTAATCCGCATGGTGCCGTGGAAAGATGGCAAGGCCAATCACGGCCATTCCTGCGTCAAGGGCCGTTTCGCCTGGGGTTACGCCAGCCATCCGGACCGCATCCTGAAGCCGATGCTGCGCGCCAAGATCACCGACCCCTGGCGGGAAGTCTCGTGGGACGACGCAATCGCCCACGTGGCGTCTGAATTCAAGCGCATCCAGGCCTCGTTCGGCAAAGGTGCAGTCGGCGTCATTACCTCCTCGCGCTGTACGTTGGAAGAAGCCTATCTGGTGCAGAAGCTCACCCGCACCGCCTTCGGCAACAACAACACCGACACCTGTGCGCGTGTGTGTCATTCGCCGACCGGGTACGGGTTGAAGACGACGTTCGGCACCTCGGCGGGCACCCAGGATTTCGATTCGGTCGATCAGGCCGACGTGATCGTGGTCATCGGCGCCAACCCGACCGACGGACACCCGGTGTTCGCCTCGCGGATGAAGCGGCGGTTGCGCCAGGGGGCCAAGCTGATCGTGATCGACCCGCGGCGGATCGATATGGTCCGCATGCCGCACGTGGAGGCCGCCTATCACCTGCCGCTGCTGCCCGGCACCAATGTTGCCGTGCTGACCGCGATGGCGCATGTGATTGTCACCGAGGGGCTGGTGGATGAGCGCTTCGTGCGAGAGCGCTGCGATATCGACGCATTCGCCGACTGGGCCGGCTTCGTTTCCGAAACGCGCAACAGTCCGGAAGCGGTGGAGATTTTCACCGGCGTTCCGGCGGACGCCATCCGAGGTGCTGCTCGTCTGTACGCCGGCGCCGGCAATGGGGCGATCTACTACGGCCTGGGCGTCACGGAACACAGCCAGGGCAGCACCGCGGTCATCGCGATCGCAAACCTGGCGATGGCGACAGGCAACATCGGCCGGCCGGGGGTCGGGGTCAATCCGCTGCGCGGCCAGAACAACGTCCAGGGCAGTTGCGATATCGGCAGCTTCCCGCACGAATTGCCGGGCTACCGCCACGTCTCCGAACCCGGCGTGCGCGCGATTTACGAGAAGGAATGGGGGGTCACGATCGACCCGGAACCCGGCTTGCGAATTCCCAACATGCTGGATGCGGCGGTGGAGGGAACATTCCGTGGATTGTACGTTCAGGGCGAGGATATCGCCCAGTCCGATCCCGACACACGTCACGTCACGGCGGGATTGAAGGCCATGGAATGCGTCGTGGTGCACGACCTGTTCCTGAACGAGACCGCGAATTACGCGCACGTCTTCCTGCCCGGCGCCACGTTCCTGGAGAAAGACGGTACGTTCATCAATGCCGAACGGCGGATCAATCGCGTGCGCAAGGTGATCGAGCCCCGAGCCGGCCTGGCGGATTGGGAGGCGACCATGGCGATCGCCAACGCCATGGGGTACGCGATGCACTATACGCATCCGTCGGAGATCATGGACGAGATCGCCCGCACGACTCCGACCTTCGCCGGCGTATCGTTCGACCGGATCGAGGATGAATCGGTGCAATGGCCTTGCAACGACAAGGCGCCGCAGGGCACCCCGATCATGCACCGTGACGGATTCGTGCGCGGGAAGGGCAATTTCGTCATCACCGAATACGTCGCCACCGACGAGAAGATCGGGCCGCGCTTCCCATTGCTGCTGACGACTGGACGGATCCTGTCGCAATACAATGTGGGCGCGCAGACCCGGCGGACCGGCAATGTCGTGTGGCACGCGGAAGACCTGCTGGAAATCCACCCGCACGACGCCGAGGAGCGTGGTGTGCGCGACGGCGACTGGGTCCGCCTGGCAAGCCGAGCCGGTGAGACGACGTTGCGGGCCGCTATTACCGATCGCGTGGCGCCCGGGGTCGTTTACACAACGTTCCATCATCCGGTGACTCAGGCTAACGTGGTGACCACAGAATATTCCGACTGGGCGACGAATTGTCCGGAATACAAGGTCACCGCGGTGCAGGTTTCACCGTCGAATGGCCGCAGCGCATGGCAGGAGGAATATCAAGCGATGTCCGACACGAGCCGCAGGATCGATGTGGTGCCGGCGAAATAAACCCTGATTTGATGCAGCCGGGTCCCCCTTCACCAACCCACGGTGCCGATCGCCTGATCTGGCGCGGCAACGGCGTCGCCAGCGGTCCTCGCAACATTCCGGAGGAGACTCCGGTTGCCCTGACCTACAATCGCTCCACCCACGCGGTCATGCTGGCAAGCCCGACCGATCTGGAGGACTTTGCGATCGGCTTCAGCCTGTCCGAAGGCATTATCCAGACCGTTGCAGACATCGAATCGCTGGATATCGTCACGGTCGCCCAGGGGATCGAGCTGCGGATGGACCTTGCACGGCCGCGGCTGGATGCCCTGACCCGCCGTCAGCGGCGTCTCGCCGGGCCCAGCGGCTGCGGGCTGTGCGGCCTCGATAGCCTGGCCGCCGCGATGCGGCCGGCGCCTGCGGTGACCTCTCGTGCCCGCTTCAGTCCGGCGGACATCCAGGCCGCCATGGCAACCATGCCGGCCGCCCAGCGGCTGAACCAGCTCACCCACGCCGTGCACGCCGCCGCCTTCTGGACGCCGGCGCTCGGCCTGATCGCACTGCGCGAAGACGTGGGACGCCACAACGCGTTGGACAAACTCGCCGGGGCCCTGGCGCGGGGTGCGATTGCCGTTGGCGACGGGCTGCTGCTGCTGAGCAGCCGGGTCTCCGTCGAAATGGTGCAGAAAGCCGCGACCCTCGGCGCAGCGGTGATCGTTGCCGTGTCCGCGCCAACCGCGCTCGCGGTCCGGCTGGCGAACCAGTCCGGCGTCACCCTGATCGGCATTGCGCGCCAGGATGGTTTCGAGGTTTTCAGTCATCCGCAACGTCTCATGATCGGTTCGGTGCAGCATGTCGTCTGACAAACTGGCTTATATGGCGAACCAGATCGGGCGCTTTTTCGCCGCCCAGAAGAAAGACGATGCGGTGGCCGCCATTGCCGACCACCTTATGAAGTTCTGGGACCCGCGCATGCGAAAATCGTTGCTGTCTCGGCTTGATGATGCCGAGCTCGACCCGTTGCCGCGCGAGGCTGTGGAGCGGATCCGGGCGGAAACTATTCCGCCGCCAACCGACCTTCCGCCGCGAAGTCCTTGATCGACACGCGCCAGTGGATCCGGTCCTGTTCGGGTGGGTAATCGCCGGCCGCCTTGTGATACGAACACCGGTTGTCCCAGATCACGATATCGCCGACCTGCCATTTGTGGCGGTACTCGCCCTCCGGCTGGATCATGTACGGCTTCAGTTCGTCGATCAGGTCATCGCTTTCGGCCTGCCCGACACCGTCGATGGCGACGATCTTGCCGGGATCGAAATAGAGCGACTTGCGCCCGGTTTCATTGTGCACCCGCACGATCGGATGGTGGACAGGCACCCAGTCGCGGTCCTCGGGGTTCAGCAAGGCCTGTTTGCTGCGGCGTCCGCCGTAGGTGAAGGCCCCGGTTGCGCCTTCAAGCCGCTGCCGCAACCGTTGCGGTAGTGCGTTATATGCCGCGTAGCCGCTGGCAAACAGCGTGTCGCCGCCGGTGTCCGGAATTGCCCGAGCGTAAAGCTGCGTCGCCTTGAAGGGCACCGCGTCATAGGCGCCGTCGGTGTGCCAGCCTTCCGCGCCGCGGCGATAGATGGCATCATTCAGTTTGCCCCGCGCATCGAACTTGTTGATGCCCAGCATGGTGATTTCGGGATAGTCGGGATGGCGCGTGCTTTTCGACGGGTGCGGCACGACTTGCCCAAACCGGCGGCTGTAGCGCAGGAAGTCGTCGATCGTGAGGTCCTGCCCGGTGACGACCAGCACGTTGTGGTCGAGCCAGGCCTGATAGATCGGGGCGAATCCTGCGTCGTCCAATGTCTTGACATCGACGCCGCTGACCTGCACCCCGATCTGCGGACCCATCTTGCGAATTTGAACCATGGCGGCTTCCTCCGGCTGTGGAGACACTTGTTTGCCCTATTGTGGTCACCAGCATGGCCGGTGCGTCAAGCCCTGGCCACCGGGGTCCGCCCACCATGACAATATCGCCACCGCGGGTGTCGTATTGTCCGGTCAACGCGGCGCCGGAATTTGGCTGGACGGCCCCAGCGGGTCTATAATGGTCGGAGTGGAGGTCGGGATGCATCTGTTCACGCAGCACGGGGTGACCGGCGACGCGCGATCCCTGGCCGGCGAGCCTGGCGCTCTGGCGGGCGCAATATCATAACTTACCGGGGGAACAAGTCAGAATGAAAGTTTATGAAGCGATCGCCCAATCCCTCCAGGCGGAGGGTGTCATGGACTTTTTCGGCCTGATGGGCGACGGCAATATGTGGTTGTGGGGCGCGATGTGCCGCAATCCGGCTGTCAGCCACGTCAGCCTGCGTCACGAATCCATGGCGGTCTCGGCCGCCGACGGCTACGCCCGCACCACCGGCAAGGTGGGTGTCGCCATGGTGACGTGCGGGCCCGGCCTGACGCAATGCGGCACGTCGCTGATCGCGGCCTTTCGCGGCAAGACACCGGTCGTGGTGATCGCCGGCGAAATCCCCGCGGGCAACAAGAACAAGACCCAGACGATGGACCAGCGCCGCTTCGTGGAAGCCAGCAGCGCGCGCTTTCATACCATCACCAGCATCGACAACATGGCGGAAGAAATCGCCGAGGCCTTCTACGCCGCGCGCGTCCATCGCGGACCGGTGGTGCTGAACCTGCCGATGGACCTGCAGGAGAAGTCATTCGACTGGGACTACGACTACCGCCCCTCCACGGATTTTCTGCCATCGCGCGTCGAAACGCCCAGTCCCGATTTGCTGGCACCCGTCATCGAAAAGCTGATGGCCGCCCAACGCCCCGTCATCATCGCCGGCCGTGGCGCCCGCGCCGCCAACGCCCGCGACGAAATCATCAAACTGGCCGACAAGGTGGGCGCGTTGCTGGCGACATCGTTGCAAGGCAAGGGCTATTTCGCCGGCCATCCCTGGGATATCGGCATTGCCGGCGCCTTTGCCTCGGCGCCGTCGGAGCAGTTGCTGGCTGATGCCGATTTCGTTCTGGGTGTCGGTGCGGAACTTGGTTACTACACGACGGAAGGCGGGTTGCTGTTCCCCTCGGCCGAGGTCGCACGCATCGATATCAAGGCGCAGCCGGAGGAAATCGGCGTCATTCCCGGCCTGTACGTGCAAGGCGACGGCCGCAAGGCGGTGGCGGCCTTGAATGACGCCCTGGAAGCTCGCCAGGTGCGCAAGCCCGGTTTCCGTACCGCGGAAACCCGCGCCGTGCTCGATGCGCCGCCGCACAAGTTCGATCCGCCGGCCGATGGTCTCAATCCGCGCACGCTGGCGTGGAACCTGGGTGCCGCGCTGCCGAAAGATTCGTTGCTGACCTGTGGGGCGGGTCATTTCTTCTCCTGGATCGGCATGTACGCGCCGTTGCCCGCGGGGGTGGAGATCCAGTACTCCTACAATTTCGGTGCGGTCGGCCAGGGCATCGGTGTCGCGATCGGCACCGGCTTCGGCAATCGCGGCCGCCAGCACATCGCGGTGGAGGGCGACGGCAGCCTGATGTTCAACCTGCAGGAGCTGGAAACGATCGTGCGCCACAAGCTGCAGATGGTGCTGATCGTCTGGAACGATTGCGGCTATGGCGCCGAGGTGCACAAGCTGGTCGCCAAAGGCTTCGACGAGAAGCTGGCACAATGGGAATCGCCGAATTTCGTCGCGCTGGCCAAGGCGTTCGGCGGTGACGGCGTGCTGCTGGCCGACCCGTCGGAAATCGGTGGCGCGATCGCCGAGGGACTGCGCAAGGGCGGCCTGTTCCTGATCGATGCGCGCGTGTCGCCGACCACGCCGACCGATCCCTATGCGAAGGTGCATTTCGGCATCGAAAGCCACGCGCCCCTGCTGCGGCCGGTTGCGTAGCCGGCGATGCACTTCGAAGGCGCGTTCAGCGTTCCCGGCAAAGCGGCGGATGTCATCCGCCGCTTTGCCGATGTGCCCCGGATGTCCCGCTGCATGCCGGGCGCGGTGCTGGAACCACAGAACGAGGACGGTTCGTGGCCGGGTGCGATGGTGGTTTCATTCGGTCCGAAAAAGATCAATTTCAAGGGGCGGGCGACTTGCGACTTCGATTTCGAAGCCCTCACCGGCACCGTCCACGGCCGCGGCTCTGCCGATCTTCGCGCCGCTCGGATTGGGGTTGCGGTGTCGTTTTCGTTACGTGATGACCCGGCGGCGGCGGTGCCGACGACGGTGGTCAAAATCGTTTCGGATGCTGAACTCGGCGGCGTTTTGGCGGATTTTGCCCGCACCGGTGGGGTGGCCGTCGCGAATGTCATCATGGCGGACTTCGCCCGCCGCGCGGCGGAGGAATTCGCCCGGGATGAAGCGGTCGAACCCGCCGCAGCGCCGGAACCGGTGCCGCTGGCGGCCCACGGTCTGGTCTGGGCGGTGATCAAGGCGCAATTTCAGCGACTGGCGCGGTGGCTGGGACTGTCCCGATAGCGGCGGTCCGATCAGAAGGGAAAAAACCGAGCGCTGCCGAATTCCTCATAGGCGTAGCGCAAAGCGAGATTGACGGCGTTCGGGCCGGAGAACTGCACGGGCTCACGCGCGGGGTTGGGCGCCGCGGGTGGACCCTCGACGATCCAGCGGTCCTCGACCCCCGGAAATGGGTAGACTTTCGCCGGTTCGGACCGTGTTGGCGGATCAAGATTGACTGACAAAGCGAGGTCCCCAACCAAGTGTTGCAGCGCAGCATGCCACAGACCGACGGTCAGGGGGAAGAGCTATATTTCACCATTGTCATCTACATTGGTTGACAGTGTCACGCCCCGGCAACACCGGGCCGCACCAGGCGGTGCTGTTTGCGGCCAGCCGACAGCTTGATCGCGCCATCACGCAGATCGGCCAGTGAAATTGCCACGCCTTCCTCGGTGACCGGGGCATCGTTGACCCTGGCACCGCCGCCGCGGATCAATCGCCGCGCCTCGCCGTTGCTGGCCGCGAGTCCCGCGAGGGCGAACAGGCGGAAGGCCGGAATCCCGCTCTCCAGCTCGCCGCGGGGGACATCGACACCGGGCAGCGTGTCGGCGGCCTCGCCTTCCTCGAAGGCTCGGCGAGCGGTTTCGGCGGCCTGGTCCGCGGCGGCGGGGCCGTGGGCCAGGGCGGTGGCGGCGGTGGCCAGGATTTTCTTGGCTTCGTTGATCTCGGCGCCGCCCAGGGATTCCAGACGCGCGATTTCGGGCAGCGGCAGGTCGGTGAACAGGCGCAGGAAGCGGCCGACGTCGGCGTCTTCCGTGTTGCGCCAGAACTGCCAGTAGTCGTAGGCGGCCAGCCGGTCCGCGGCCAGCCACACCGCGCCCGCGGCCGACTTGCCCATCTTGGCGCCGGACGCGGTCGAGATCAGCGGCGTGGTCAGCCCGAACACGTGCTTGCCGTCGCTGCGTCGTGTCAGCTCCATCCCGGAGACGATGTTGCCCCACTGGTCCGACCCGCCCATCTGCAGCACCACGCCGTGGCGGCGATGCAATTCGCGGAAATCGTAGCTCTGCAGGATCATGTAGTTGAATTCGAGGAAGGTCATCGGCTGCTCGCGGTCCAGCCGCAGCCGGACGGAATCGAAGGTCAGCATGCGGTTGACGGTGAAATGCGTGCCGACGTCGCGGAGCAGGCCGATATAGGACAGTTGGTCCAGCCAGTCGGCATTGTTGACCATCATCGCGTCGGACGGGCCGTCGCCGAAGCGCAGGAACGGTGCGAAGCAGCGGCGGATGCCGGCCATATTGGCGGCGATCGTGGCGTCGGTCAGCATCTGCCGCGACTCGTCCTTGCCTGACGGATCGCCGATGCGGGTCGTGCCGCCACCCATCAGCACCACGGGCTTGTGGCCGTGCTTTTGCAGCAGGCGCAGGCTCATGATGCCGACCAGGTTGCCGACATGCAGGCTGTCGGCGGTGCAGTCGAAGCCGATATAGGCGCTGATCGGCCCGGCCTGCATCATAGCGGCAAGCGCCTCGATGTCGGTGCAGTCGCGAATGAAGCCGCGTTCGGTGGCTTCTGTGAGGAAGTCGCTGGTGGCCATGGGCGGAATGTCCGATTGTCTTTTTGGCGGGCGAATTCGGTTAGCATAGAGCGGAGTGGGGGAAAATGCTGCGCACCATCGGTCTCATGAGCGGCACCTCCCTCGACGGCGTGGACGCCGCCTGGCTGGAGACTGACGGCGAACGCATCGGCCGCCGTGGCCCCACCCTCACGCTCCCCTATGACGACCAACTGCGCGCCGACCTGCGCCGTATCCTCGACGTCGCGCCGACCTTGGCCGCCAACGACCCGGGGCTGCAATCCGCCGTCGCCCGCCTGACCGCGTATCACGTCCAGGCGGTCCAGGGGCTCGGCGAACCGGCCGACCTGATCGGCTTCCACGGCCAGACGATCCTGCACCAGCCGGACCGAAGCCGGACCTGGCAGATCGGCGACGCCGCCGAACTGGCCCGCCGCACCGGCCTGCCGGTCGCGTGCGATTTCCGGTCGGCGGACGTGGCGGCGGGGGGGCAGGGCGCGCCGCTCGCCCCGGTTTACCACGCCGCGCTGGCCCGCGACCTGCCGAAGCCGCTGGCGGTGCTCAACATCGGCGGCGTCGCCAACGTCACCTGGATCGGTGAGGACGGCGCGCTGGTCGCCTTCGACACCGGCCCCGGCAACGGCCCGCTCGACGACTGGGTCGCGCGCCGCACCGGCGCGGCTTTCGACCGCGACGGCGCCCTCGCCGCGGCGGGCCAGCCCGACCCCGCCGTACTGGCCCGCCTCCTCGGCCACCCCTATTTCGCGCGGCCCGCCCCCAAGTCCCTGGACCGGCTGGATTTCGCCGCCGCGCTTGCGGCCTGTGGCCTCGACGCGCTGTCGGCCGCGGACGGGGCCGCCACACTGGTCGCCTTCACCGCCGACGCGGTTGCCGCGGCGCCGTTGCCCGCCCCGTCCCGGCGGTGGCTGGTCTGTGGCGGCGGGCGGCGGAACCCGGCGATCATGGCAGCACTTCGGGGTGCTCTGGGTGCCCCGGTCGATCCGGTGGAAGCCGAGGGCTGGGACGGCGACGCGCTGGAGGCGCAGTGTTTCGGCTTCCTCGCCGCCCGCGTGGTTGCCGGGTTGCCGCTGAGTTTTCCCGGCACGACCGGCGTGCCCGCGCCGATGCCGGGTGGCCGCTGTGTTCCGGTCCCGCCTTGACGCCGCGCCCCCCGCCCCGCACATGCCGAAGATGCAAGACCCCTTCGTCCACCCCGAAGAACCCACCACAGCCGAGGCCATTGCCGCGATCGGCGAGGAACTCGCCATGTTCGACGACTGGATGGAGCGCTACCAGTTCATCATCGAGATGGGCCGCAAGCTGCCGCCGTTCCCCGACGCATGGGCCAACGACGCGCATCGGGTTCCGGGCTGCCAGAGCCGGGTCTGGATGGAAGCCGAACTGCGGGACGGTACCCTGCGTTTCGCCGGCATATCGGACGCGGCCATTGTCTCCGGCCTGATCGCGCTGCTGCTGCGCGTCTATTCCGGGCGTTCCCCCGCGGAAATCGTCGCCACCGACCCCGTCTTCCTGAAAGACCTCGGCTTGCTGGAGGCGCTGTCGACCAACCGCGGCAACGGCATCGCCGCGATGGCGCGCAAGGTCCGCGAGATCGCCGCTCTGCAAAGCGCCGGCTGATCCCGCCGGTGTCGGCCGGGGCGCGGGTCGCGGCGTTTCTGGCTGCCTATTTCGCCGCGAATGCGGTCAACGCCTTCATGCCGCTGTGGTACGCCGACCGCGGCCTGTCGGCGGCAACCATCGGCCAGATCCTGGGGCTGGCGGCGTTGTTGCGAGTCCTGTCCGGACCCGGCTGGGGTAATGTCGCGGACCGGCTGGGACGCCGGCGGCCGGTGTTGCTGGCGGCTGGCTGCGCCGCGACCGGGCTCGCTTTGCTGTACCCGCTGTCGTCCGGCTTTCTGCCGTTGCTGGTGGTGGCGTCGGGCCAGGGGATCGCCGCCTCGGCTTTGAACCCGCTGGTCGATTCCCTGGCGCTGGCCCTGGCGCGCGAGGGCCGCATGGAATACAGCCCGGTGCGGTCGGTCGGATCGGCGGCCTTCATGGTGGCAACCGCGGCGACCGGCGCGCTGCTGAGCCGGGTCGGATCGTGGCTGGTGCCCTGGCTGCTGGCCCTGGGCTATGGCGGGGCGGCGCTGTCCAGCCTGTTCCTGCCCGAGGCGAAGACCGCGCCGGCCGCCGCGCAGGCCTTTGCCGGCCTCGCGCTGTTCCGCATCCCGGGGTTCCGCCTGGCGGTGGCCACCACCGCGCTGATCCAGGGTGCGCACGCCGCCTATTATGGGTTTGCTGCCCTGTTCTGGCGCAGCCAGGGCCTCAGCGACACGGTGATCGGCCTGCTGATCGCCGAGGGCATCGTCGCTGAAATCCTGCTGTTCGCCCGCGGCCGCCGGCTGATCGAGCGGCTCGGGCCCGCCGGCCTGACCGCCTGTGCCGCGTCGGTGTCGGTGCTGCGGTGGACGGTGACGGCGCTGGGTCCGCCGTTGCCGGTGCTGGCCGGGGTGCAACTGCTGCACGCCGCGACATTCGCGATGCAGCATCTGTCCGCGATGATGCTGCTGACGCGCTGCGTGCCGCCGGAACGGGCCGCCACCGCGCAGGCGCTGCATGCGGCGTTGGGTTACGGCGCGCCCACCGGGTTGATGATGCTGCTGGCCGGTTTTCTGTATTCCCGGATGGGCGGGCTGGTGTTTCTGGTCATGGCCGGCGTTGCGGGGATGGCGCTGTGGCTGGTGCGGGCGATGCTGCGGCTGGACCGGGTTCGGTGACGATCACCGTCTCCCGCGGGTCAGGACATGGCTTTCAACGGTGATTGCGCCACAACGTCCTGGCTCAGCCCGCCGGCCCAGCCCCAGCGCACGACACCCGACCTGTCAACCAGGAACGACTCCGGCAGACCGATCAAGGCAAAGGCCGGTCCCAGACGGCCCTCCTCATCGCGCCCGACCCGCTGGTAGGGGTTGCCGTGTTGCGCCAGGAACGCCGCCGTGGCGTCCGGCCTGTCCCGGTAGGCGATGCCCCAGATCGCCAGCCCCTGCTGGCGCAACCCCAGCAGCACCGGCATCTCCTGCACGCAGGGGGCGCACCAGGACGCGAAGAAATTCAGCAGCACCGGCCGCTCCGCCCCGGCAAAATCCCGTGTCGCCAGGCCGGTCCCGTCTTGCAGCGGCGGAACCGCGAAGGCCGGCACCGGCTGGCCGGTCAGCGGATTCGGCTCCGGCTCATCCACCGGCCCGCGCGCATGCTCGAACAGGACCCACAGCGCGCTGCCGCTCAGCGCGAACGCGCTGAGGGTTGCCAGGCGCAGCAAACGGCGGCGCGGCAGGGTCAGGTCAGCCGCCCGCGGGTTTGGCGGTCAGCGTGTTCCAGGTCGAAGCCGGCGGCGGCGGTCCCGCGTTCGGGTTCCAGTGGCCGGACTTTTTCAGCGCTTCCTCGACTTCCTTCGGCATATAGGTCTCGTCGTGCTTCGCGAGCACTTCGGAGGCTTTGAAGGTCCCGTCGGGTTGCAGCATCCCCAATGTCACCACGCCCTGCCCCTCGCGGAACAGGTCGGGCAGGATGCCGGCGTAGGTCACCGCCACCGCCGCGTTACCGTCAGTCACCCGGAAGGTCGCGGTCGCCTTGCCCTCGGTCGAGCGGTGCACGCTGCCCGCCTCCACCAGCCCGCCCAGACGCACGCTCCGCCCCATATGTTCGGACCTGGCCAGGTCGGACGGCGAGACGAAGAACACCAGGTTGCTGCTGAAGGCCGACAGGGTCAGCGCGGTGGCGGAGCCGAGCCCGATGCCGCAGGCCAGCAGCACATACAGACGGCGGCGTTTGCGGGTCATACCCCACCTCGGTTCTGGCGGGGATCGATGGCCGCCAGCTTGCGGCGCGCGGCGCCGGTGCGGCGGAAGGCATCCACCGCGAAGGCCAGCGGCAACAGGATGCCCATGGCATAGGCCGCGGCGACAAAGGGCAAATGGGTCACGATGTCTGCTCCCGGGACGCGTCGGTCGCGGCGCGCGCCATCAGCAGGCCGCGGATGCGGCGTTCCATCACCGCGGCGCGGGTGCGGGCGGTGACGATGGCGGCGAAGACCAGGGTGTAGCCGACGGCGCAGATGAACAGCGGCCACAGCATGCCGATATACATCGACGGCGCGCCGGTCAGGCTGATCGAGGCCGGCTGGTGCAAGGTGTTCCACCAGTCGACGCTGAATTTTATCACCGGCAGATTGACCACACCGACCAAAGCGAGGATGGCGCCGGCTCGGTAGCCGCGGGTCGGGTCATCGAAGGCGCGCACCAGCGCGACGTGGCCCAGGTACAGAAAGAACAGTACAAGAACAGACGTCAGCCGAGCGTCCCAGACCCACCAGGCGCCCCACATCGGCTTGCCCCACAGGCTGCCGGTGGCGAGGCACACCGCGGTGAAGCCGGCGCCGACCGGCCCGATCTCGGCCGCCGCCAGATCCGCCAGCGGATGGCGCCAGACCAGGGACAGGACCGAACAAATTGCCAGAGACAGATACCCGGCCGAGGCCAGCCATGCGGATGGCACGTGCACGTACATGATGCGCACCGCGTCGCCCTGCTGCCAGTCGGCCGGCGCGAAGAACAGACCCCAGATCAGGCCGATGCCGGTGACCAGCACGGCAGCGGCGGACAGCCACGGCAACACCGCACCGGACAGCCGCAGGAACCGGCCCGGATTGGCGAAGCGGTGCAGCGATCGCCCCGGTGGGGGCGATGCGGTCAGGGTGCGTGAGTCCACGTGATCTTTCTACCCGATCTCATCCGCCATTTGAAGCCGGCCCGCATTGCCTTAATGTGCCGGGAATTCGATGAGGAGCCATCATGCTGAGACCCGCGTCCGCGACCCGCATTGATCTGGGTCAGGCCCGATGACGCAATTCTGGCTGGTCAAGTCCGAGCCCGAGGCGTTTTCGTGGGACCAGCAGGTGGAAAACGGGGTGGAACCCTGGACCGGGGTGCGCAATCATGGCGCCAAACTGAATCTCAAGGCCATGAAGCTGGGCGACCGGGCATTTTTCTACCACTCCAACACCGGCAAGGAAATTGTCGGCGTGGTGGAGGTCGTGCGCGAGGCCTACCCTGACCCGACCGCCGAGAAAGGCGACTGGGTCAGCGTCGATATGAAAGCGGTTGCGCCGATGCCGCAACCGGTGACCCTGGCGGCCATCAAGGCCGACCCCAGCCTTGCGGAGCTGGCGCTGGTGCGGCAATCCCGCCTTTCCGTCATGCCGGTCTCTCCGGCGCATTGGCAACAACTGTGTGAGATGGGCAAATGGAAGACTTGATCGAGCGGGACCTTCGCGCGCTGTGCAAATTCGATGACATCAAGGATGGCACCAGCGCGGGCTTTCCGCCCGCACCGGGCGGCTTCAACGGGCTGATGGCGGTGCGCCAGGGCGACGACGTCTATGTCTATGTGAATTCCTGCCCGCATGTCGGCACGCCGCTGGACTGGACGCCGGGCCGGTTTCTGTCGGCCAATGGCAAGCGGATCATCTGCGCCACGCATGGCGCCGAGTTCCAGATCGAGAATGGGATGTGCACCCTGGGACCGTGCCAGGGCGAAGCGCTGGAGAAGGTCGCGATCCAGATCCAGGACGGGACCATCTATGTGCCGCAGGATGCCGGGTTGTAGGTGCATGCCACCGGCCAGGGCAGACCGCCCCGGTAACGGGGCGGTCTGCCCTTGATTGGGGTGCCGGCCGGGTACCGGGATTAGCGAGCCACGTAGCGCAAAGTGCCCCCCACCGTCATGGCCGGCACGGGGGCCGGCCATGACGGTGGGGGAGTGTCAGCCCGGGAAAGACCGCTCTGCAACAGGGCCTACCCCAGGCAGGTAGCCGATCCAACCGTTGCCGACCGGCTGCCCGGAGCACTTCCTCTTCTGATCAGACCAGACTGCCGCCCCCATCCACCACAAGGGTTTGGCCCGTCGCAAAACCTTGCCGCATCAGGAACAGGTACGCCTGCGCGAGGTCCGTAGCCTCGCCGACCCGCCCGACCGGCAGTTTGGCGCCCACGGTGGCATATAACGCCTCGCGATCCGCTTCCGGCATACCGCGCCAGAGCGGCGTGCGCACGAAACCAGGCGAGACGATATTGACGCGCAGGGGGGCCAACTCCACGGCAAGCGCGCGCGTCAGCCCTTCCATCGCCGAACAGATGCTGGCTCCCAACGCCCATCCCGCCTGTGGGCGCGCCCCGGCGATGCCGGAGGTGAAGACGATGGAGCCGCCGGGCCGGATGTGCGGCGCACCGTATTTCGCGGCGGTCAGCGCGCCCCAGTATCGCAACGCGAAGAATTGCCGCGCGCCGTCGAGCGCCGTATTGGCGAGCAGGCCAAGCTGAAGGCTTTCGCCGGCGGTGAAGACGAGGTGGTCAAAGGCGCCGGTTCGGTCGAAGAAGGCCCGTACCGCCGCCTCATCCGTCAGGTCCACCGCATGGCCCTCGGCACCAGCCGGCAGGTTCGCGAGTGCCTCCCGCACGCGCGCCGGGTTGCTCGACGCCACCACCACCGTCGCGCCCGAACGGAGTGCCGCCTCAGCGACGGCCAGCCCAATGCCGGACGTGCCGCCCAACACAATCACGCGCTTGTTGCTCAGTTCCATGATCTTGCTCCTCGGGGATTGCTCTTCCCGGAACTGCAAATAGAGCCTCGACAGAGCGCGACGCCAGCGCATCCTTGTCACTGCAATGCTGACAGGAAATCATCCATGAACTTCGATGCGAGGCTTTTGAGCGGGATCGGCACGCTGGTCGCCGTGGCGGAAACCGGCAGCTTCACCCGTGCCGCCGAGCGGTTGGGGCTGACCTCGTCGGGGGTGAGCCGATCCATCGCTCGCCTGGAATCCAGGCTGGGCGTCCGGCTGTTCGACCGCAACGCGCGCGCCACCAGCCTCACCGAAGCCGGGCGGCACCTCTTTGCCGAGGTGTCGCCCTTGCTCGCTGGCATCGCGGAAGCGGCGGGGCGTGCGGCGGGGGAGGCCGCCGCCGTGACCGGGCGCCTGCGGGTGAACTGCGACCCCTGGTTCGCCAGTGTGCTGCTCGCGCCGCGCCTGCAGCTGTTCCTCGACGCGCATCCGGCGCTGACCTTGGAAGTGATCGTGCGTGACAGCCTGGGCGATCTCGTGTCCGAGGGGTTCGACGCCGCGGTGCGCTTCGGTGAACCGGAGCCTTCGGGGTTGCTGACACGCAAACTGCTGGAGACACGCGTCCTGACCTGCGCGTCCCCCGCCTATCTGGCCAGATATGGCCGACCGGCACACCCAAGCGAACTGGCGGACGACCATACATGCGTGCTGTTCATCGACCCGGTGACGGGGAAGCCGTTTGCCTGGGAGTTCCATCGCGGGGGCGAGGTGCTCAGGGTCAAGGTGCATGGACGCCTCGTGCTGAACGATGGCGCCACGGCCATCGCCGCCTGCATGGCCGGCTTTGGGATCGCGCAGCCCATGGCACTCGGGTTGGAAGCGGCGCTCCGTGACGGCAGACTGGTCGATCTGTTTCCCGACTGGAATGGCGAACTGTTTCCCTTGCACGCCTATCACCCGTCGCGGCATCTGCCGCCCACCAAGGTCAGAGCTTTCCTCGATTTCATCGTCAACACGGTCGCAAGCCAGCCGCCGGGCACCGACAATCGTCCCGCGCCTTCGCTACACGGCCAAGTGTTTTGATCGAGATCAACGACGGCACGATCTGCATAGAGCAGGTTCTCGTGCATGCGCTGATCGCAGCGTGGCGGCGCCACCTTTGATGCGGTTCGCGCGACACACGGTTCTGTCATGAACCCGACCAGGGCAAAAATCTGGCCGTCCGGAGGAAAAGAATCATGAAACTCGCCAATCCCGCCCCGCTCGGGCTGACTGGCTTCGCGCTAACCACCTGGATGCTGAGCATGGTCAATGCCGGCTGGTACACCGGGGCCGCGGTGCCTCTGGTGTTGGCGAGCGCCTTCGCGTTCGGCGGCACGGCCCAGTTCGCCGCCGGGCTGATGGAAATGCCGCGTGGCAACACCTTCGGGTTCGTCGCCTTCTGCGCCTATGGCGCCTTCTGGTGGACGTTCGCGCTGTTCGTGCAATTCTTCGCCACCAATGTGCCGGCGGGTTTCCTCGGCTGGTGGCTGGTGATGTGGGGCGTGTTCACATTCTATATGTGGCTTGGCAGCTTGGCGCTCAACAGAGCGTTGCAGGCGGTGTTCCTGGCGCTGTGGGTCACGTTCTTCCTGCTGGGCTCGGCCGACCTGTTCAGCCTGCCGGCGCTGCACCGGGCCGGTGGCTATACCGGGCTGATCACCGCGGTCCTGGCGTTCTACCTGGCGGCCGCCGAAATCATCAACGAGACGCATGGTCGCACGATCCTGCCGATCGGCGCGCCGGCAACCCCGGTTCAGAGCGGCGTCCTGCGTCCCCAGGTGGCGTAGGGTTGGTGCTTCGGTGGGGCGATCCCGCCGGAGCGTCGTCACTTGAACCGCCCATGGATGCTGCGTAGCCTGCCAACCACGATTATATCGGCCGTTCGCCCCACCGGGCCGCACCCGAAGCAAGGCCGTATGGAGGGATCCCACCCATGCCCGACACGCATCACACCGAACCGCAAATCTTTCCGGTCCGCCCGGAGTTCGCCGCCAAGGCCCATGTCAGCGAGGCCCGCTACCGTTCGATGTACGAGCAGGCGGCGCGGGATCCGGACGGGTACTGGCGTGAGCAGTCCCGGCGCGTGGCCTGGATCAAGGCCCCCACGAAGATCAAGAACACCAGCTTCGCGGGGAACGTCTCGATCAAGTGGTTCGAGGACGGCACCCTGAACGCATCGGTGTCCTGCCTGGACCGGCACCTGGCGACGCGGGGCGACCAGACCGCGATCATCTGGGAAAGCGACGATCCCGCGGTCAGCAAGCACGTGACGTACCGCCAGTTGCACGAGGAGGTCTGCCGCCTGGCCAACGCCATGCTGGCGCTGGGGGTGAAGAAGGGCGACCGGGTGACGATCTATCTGCCGATGGTCCCCGAAGCCGCCGCCGCCATGCTCGCCTGTGCCCGCATCGGCGCGATCCATTCGGTGGTGTTCGGCGGTTTCTCCCCCGACAGTCTGGCCAACCGCATCCAGGACTGCGACTCGACCTTGCTGATCACCGCCGACGAAGGCCGCCGGGGTGGGCGCAAGGTGCCGCTGAAGGTGAACGCCGACGCGGCGTTGAAGAATTGCCCCAGCATCAAGAACGTGATCGTGGTGAAGGTGACGGGCGGCAACACCGCGATGCAGCCGGGGCGCGATCATGACTATGCCGCGCTGCTGGCCGAGGCCTCACCCGACTGTCCGCCGGCGGAGCAGAATGCCGAGGACCCGCTGTTCATCCTGTACACCTCGGGCAGCACCGGCAAACCGAAGGGCGTGCTGCACACCACGGGGGGGTATCTGGTCTGGGCCAGCTACACGCACGAACTGGTATTCGACTACCATCCGGGTGACATCTACTGGTGCACCGCCGACGTGGGCTGGGTGACCGGCCACACCTATATCGTCTACGGCCCGCTGGCCAACGGCGCGACCACCGTGATGTTCGAGGGCATCCCCAACTACCCCGACAGCAGCCGGTTCTGGCAGGTGGTGGACAAGCATCAGGTCAACATCTTCTACACCGCGCCGACCGCGATCCGGGCGTTGATGCGCGACGGGGAGGGGCCGGTGCAGAAGACGTCGCGCAAGTCGCTGCGCCTGCTGGGCAGTGTCGGCGAGCCGATCAACCCCGAGGCCTGGCTGTGGTACAACCGCGTGGTGGGTGAGCATCGCTGCCCGATCGTCGATACCTGGTGGCAGACGGAAACCGGCGGGATTCTCATCAGCCCGCTGCCCGGCGCGACCCTTCTGAAACCGGGTTCGGCAACGTTGCCGCTGCCGGGGGTGAAACCGCTGATCGTCGATGGCGACGGTCATGAGCTGCACGGACCGAGCGAGGGTAATTTGTGCATCTCTGACGCGTGGCCGGGGATGATGCGGACCGTGTTCGGTGACCATGAGCGCTTCGTGCAGACCTATTTCTCCACCTTCAAGGGGCTGTATTTCACCGGCGACGGGGCTCGGCGGGACGAGGACGGGTATTACTGGATCACCGGCCGGGTGGACGACGTGATCAACGTCTCCGGCCACCGGATGGGCACCGCCGAGGTGGAAAGCGCCCTGGTGTCGCACCCGAAAGTGGCGGAGGCGGCGGTGGTGGGATTCCCGCACGACATCAAGGGGCAGGGGATCTATGCCTATGTCACCTTGAAGCTGGGTGAGGACCCGACCGATGAGTTGCGCAAGGAGCTGATCGCCTGGGTGCGGAAGGAGATCGGGCCAATCGCCTCCCCGGATGCGATCCAGTGGGCGCCGGGGCTGCCGAAGACCCGCAGCGGCAAGATCATGCGGCGGATTCTGCGGAAGATCGCCGCGAACGAGACGGACAGCCTGGGGGATACGTCCACTTTGGCCGATCCGGCTGTCGTGACGGAGTTGGTGGAGAACCGGGTGGGCTGAGCG
>Ga0302279_10002863_pt1 | contig 22233 bp, 16 predicted proteins | sample III_Bog_N3_3_FD_194541 | JGI IMG/M metagenome (GOLD analysis project Ga0302279, IMG submission 194541) | Peat permafrost microbial communities from Stordalen Mire near Abisko, Sweden - III_Bog_N3_3 | ecosystem: Environmental > Terrestrial > Soil > Wetlands > Peat | place: Sweden: Abisko...
TCCGTGTCGCTTCAGAGGCTGGGGGACTTCACGTGAGCCAAGCGCCCGCACCGGGTCCAGAACGTGCTGATGCCGGCCAAGACCGGGGCGGTGCTGGAGTAGAAGCGCTGGCGTCCCCGTGTTGATGGCGTCTCTGCTCTACGGCGCCGGGCTGCGGCTGCTGGAGTGCGCGCGCCTGCGGGTGAACGATCTGGACTTCGAGCGGCTGGAGATCCGACCCCCCCGCACTGCGCAGACGACGGACGCGTCCGTCGTGTTGGCGAAGTGCCCCCGCCCGACGCGCGGACGGAGCCGCGGCGCTCGAGCACAGAATTTGCCCTGGATCCTGAGCCATGTTAGCCCGACCGCCATGCTGAACCGCAGTCTCGCAGGCGTGGTGGCGACGGCTATCGTTCTTGGTGGCTTCGGGATGGCGTCCGCGTCCCCTCGCAGAGCGACCGCGGCCTCCGTCGCGAAGACGAGGAGCATGCGATGGCTGAGCTCGATCGAGAATGAAAGCGCGCCACCGGCGCGCCTCGCGTCCCATGTCCCCCTCGCCGTCGTACGGCACGGGCGCGTCCAGCAGTTCGGGAAAGAGGCGTGCAAGCAATGGGGCCCGGTGGGCTCGCGCTGGATCAGCGTGGACATGTTCGGCGAACCGATCAGGACGGCGAAGGTCGCTGCCCGAGACTATTACGATTACAGCAAGTGCTTCGAGCTCGCGCTGAAGAGGAACCCGGACGCGAGGGAGGTCGGCCTCTTCGTCTCGGCGAACAGCGGCTATCGGCCCCCCTCGTCGGCGAGGTGGGAGCCTTCCACGGAGGCGCTGGCGAGCTTTGCGAGGTTCATGGACCAGGTCCACGCCTCTCTGGGGAAGGCCGAGCGTACCGACGACAAGGGGCTCTTGCCCCTGTCCAGGCGGAGCATCTTCTTCGAGGTCAAGCGGCCGGCCGGAGAGGCCCCGGTCCACTTCGCGGTCGGAGGCGGGCGCGTGTGCGTCGTTGCGCGCTGGGCGCCTGGAGGCCACTGGGAGCAGGTGTACATCGAGCGTGGATACCTGGAGAACGGCCCCACCAACGCTTGCCTGCCGCGCGCCGTGCTGGACATGGACGGCGATGGCGTCCCCGAGGTCGTCTACTACGGGACCGAGCGCGAGTGGTGGGGCTACAACGTAGCGCGCCTGGGCGCGGATGGCGTGCACTGGACGCGAGCGTCTCAAGGGCACTTCGGCAGCACGGCCTGATCTCCAGCCGACGAGTTGCCGCCGAACAACGCGGAGGAGAGTGCGTGCTGGGTGGGGCACCCGCCCCGCGGTCGAGCGAGGGTTCACCTTGTGGGTAGGTAGGACGGCGTGCCCGGTGCCGCTGACCGCGAGCATGTACGTCCGCTGCCGGAGAAGACGCAACACCGATGCGCGCCTCACAGAGCCGCGCCCCCTGCCTTGACTCGCTGCACCCTGCGACTACGACGCCGCGCCCGACACTGGGTGAAGGGGCGATCGGCGGATGAGAATGAAACAGGTGACGGGCCTCGCCCTCCTGGTACCGGTGCTCACCGCCTGCGTGGCCGAGGTAGGCGACGGCGAGACGCTCGGCACGGCGGACGACGCGGTCGTCGCGCCCGGTACGAGCCTGCCCTTCGAGCCAGAGCCGACGGAACCGACGCCGGACATCCCTGGCGTCCCCAGGTGGAGGGCGTACATCGCTGCCCCCAAGGGCCACCATGCGCGGTACGGTGCCGCCTCCACGCGCCCGGACATCGTGGACGAGCAAGCGTACCTCGTGCTCGTCCCCCCGCCGGGTGGGGACCCGGATCAGCGCATCCCCCTCTTTCTCCGGCAGGCGTGGAGGTACGGGGACCTCTATTTCGAGCGGATGACCCGGCAGATGGGGCTCACGCCTCTCGACTGGCTCGGTATCCAGCTGGCCATCGCCGACCTCTCGGAGCACCGGAGGCTCTTGCCGCCATCTTCCCCATACAGCCGCGTCGCCCCCACCTTCGAGGAGGGCCCGGGCGTGCCCCCGATTCCGCCTCCCCCGCCGCTTCCCGGCGATGACCATCAGGGCCCCGGTTCGACGACGGGCGGCGGGCCAACGGGAGGCGGCGGTACGGTTCCCCATCCCCCGCCGCCCCCGCCCGAGCCCGACGACACCTCGCCCCCGCCGCTTCCATTGGTGCCGCCGGACATGGAGCATCTCGCACGGAACGGCATCTTCCCCGGTGACTGGCCGTACGCGGGGTGGATCCCGCCGAGCCGCCCCGAGGATGCGGGTCATCTGCCGCAACCGGGGGAGCTCAAGGAGCTCATCCGCTGCGAAGGCCACCTCTACGTGGCGTACAAGAGCAACTGCGTCGACTTCAAACCGGCGACCCCGGGCGCCAAGTGGACGGTGAAGATCGGCGACTTCTTCCAGAAGAAGGGAGAAGCCTGGCGGGCCGTGATCCGCCATGCGGCGTGGAACGACGGGAAGAACCCGCAATGCATGCAGTCGGCCCATGCGGTGGCCAAAGCCTTCTGCTACGGAATGACGGGGGCGGAGGCGCTCATCTGTGCGGGGTTGCCGGGCTGCGCTGCTGCCGTTTCCAGCGCTACCGGAGGTGGCGCACTGCTCCTCCAGGGTGAAGCGATCGGCCTCTGCAAAGGGGCGATCGAAGACTACGCGGCGCAGAGCATCTGCGTCCACTGAGGTACGTCGAATGGACTCCTACGGTAAGCTCAACCTTCTCGGGTTCGTGCTCGCGCTGGTCCTCCGAGAGCTCGTCGAGGACCTCTCGGGGAGCCGCAACGTGGCTCGGGTCACCTACGTGGTGTTCTTCGGGGCCTGGTTGGCCTGTACGTACTTCATTCGTCGGAAGCAGGAGAGGGCGAAGAAGCCGTGACATCGGGGAGCTCGTGGTACGGTTCCGCCATGAGCGCCGACAAGCCGCGTCCTCTTCTTTGACGGTGGGGGATCGCGCTGCGGCCCTCGAGCGACCCAACCCACCGCTGGCCGAGCCAGCCGCTCCTGCTGACGAGTCGAGACGCTGCGCCTCGCGCGACGCCTCGACTCGCAGCACACCGGCAAATCGTTCGGCGCGCCGAGACCGGAGACCCCTCGTGAGACGGGCGACCCCATGAACGCTCGCCGACCGGCCTGATGCTCCTCGTTGGTCGATCCGCCCGCCCATCCCTGCTTGCGGCGCGGGCGCCGCTCGGGCAAAAGTAGGTGCATGGCCTTCGCCGATCTGAAGAACGACTTCGTCTTCCGGCGGATCTTCGCGACCCACCCGGACATTCTCCGTCGCCTTCTCAACGACCTGCTCGAACGAACGGGCGACCAGACCATCGCCTCCCTCGAGTACCTCCCGAGCGAGCAGCTCCCCCTCGTCGAGGGCGCAAAGCTGTCGATCCTGGACGTCCGCTGCAAGGACCGGGCAGGCACGACGTTCGTGGTCGAAATGCAGCTCATCCACCACCCGGGCTTCATCAACCGCGTCGTGTATAACGCTTGCAAGGCGTACGCCGGCCAGCTCAAGGCGGGCGACTGGTACACCAAGCTGACGGACGTCGTGGCGATCTCCATCTGCGACTTCGACCTCTGGCCGGACGCTCGGCAGGACGAGCAGAGGCTCCCTCGAGTGCCGATGCTCAGTCGGTGGCACATGACCGAACGCGGCTCGAAGAACCATGGGCTCTTGCAGGTTCAATATGCGTTCTTGGAGCTGCCCAAGATGCCGGATCGACGACCTGAGATTCCCGGGGCAGACCTCTGGGCCTGGCTCTTCGTGCACGCGACGGAGCTCACCGAGGTGCCGGCCGACCTCTCGCCGGGGCCGTATCGGGACGCCCTGGAGCTCGCCAACCAGGCGAAGTTCACGCCGGAAGAGCTCCTGGCGTACGAGAGGACGAGGGACGAGATCCGGCAAGTGCTTGAAATCGCTGCCGCCAGGTGGGCGGAGGGGAAGGCCGCGGGCTTCGCGGAGGGTGAAACCGCCGGCTTTTCCCGAGGGGAGACCGCCGGCTTCGCCAAGGGCAAGGTGCAGGCGGTCCTCGCGATCCTGGCAGCGCGTGGCATCCCCGTGAGCTCGGACGCGCGCGCTCTCGTCGAGGCATGCAAGGAGGCGGCGATGCTCGACCGGTGGATCGCCCGTGCGACGACTGCGGCATCCGTCGAGGAAGTCATCGCCGCGACGGAGGAGCGGGGTTGAAGGTGTTGGGGGCCGGTGTTCCGGATGCGATGGGACGGGATCGAGCACATTGCCGGCGCTAAGCGCGTCTGCTGCGCGACGCCCCCTCAGCCCGAACGCCGCTCCCCCTCGAACCCCCGCAACCGCAAGCTATTGCCCACCACAAACAGGCTACTCCCGCTCATCGCCAGCGCCGCGATCACCGGCGACAGCATCACCCCCAGCGCCGGATACAGCGCCCCCGCCGCCACCGGGATCAGCGCCACGTTGTAAGCATACGCCCAGAAAAAATTCTGCCGGATGATCCGCAGCGCCTTCCGGCTCAGCGCCACCCCATCCACCAGCGCGCTCAGATCCCCGCGCATCAGGATCACGTCCCCCGCCTCGATGGCGATGTCCGTGCCGGTCCCCATGGCAATCCCCACATCCGCCTGCGCCAGCGCGACCGCGTCGTTGATCCCATCGCCCACGAACGCCACCGTCTTGCCCTCGCGCTGCAGCGCCTCGATCTCCACCGCCTTGTCCCTCGGCAACCGCTCCGCCAGCACCCGCTCGATCCCCACCGCGTGCGCCACCGCCTCGGCGGTCTGCCGCCCATCGCCGGTCACCATCGCCGGCACCAGCCCCATCGCTCGCAGCGCCGCAAGCGCCTCCCGGCTCGACGGCTTCACCGGATCCGCCACCGCCAGCACCGCCGCGAGCTTCCCATCGATCGCCGCCAGCACCGGAGTCTTGGCCTCGGCGGCCAGCCGCGCGAGCAGCTCTGCCTGACCCTCGAGGGGAACCCCGCACCTCACCATCCAGCGCTCGCCACCCACCTGCACCCGGTGCCCCTCGACGGTCGCGGTGAGCCCGTAGCCCACCTCCGCGCGGAACGCCTCCACCGCCGGCAGCGCAATCCCCCGCGCCTCCGCCGCGGCCACGACCGCCTTGCCGATCGGGTGCTCGCTGCGCGTCTCCGCGGCCGCCACCCACCGCAGCACCTCCCGCTCATCGCCGTTGAACGTGTGCAGCTCGGTCAGCGCCGGCCGCCCCTCGGTCAGCGTGCCGGTCTTGTCGAGCAGGACCACGTCGGCGCGCGCCAGCCCCTCCAGCGCGGTGCCCTTGCGAAAGAGGATCCCCAGCTCTGCCGCCTTGCCAGTGGCGACCATGATCGCAGTGGGGGTGGCCAGCCCCATCGCGCACGGGCAGGCGATGACGAGCACCGAGACCGCTGCCACGAACGCATGGTTCAGCGCCGGCGCCGGCCCGAAGAGGAGCCACAGCACCAGGGTCAGCGCGGCGCAGCCCAGCACCACCGGCACGAACACCGCGGCGATGCGATCGGCGAGCTCCTGCACGGGAGGCTTCGAGGTCTGCGCCTGCTCGACGAAGCGGATGATCTGGCTGAGCATGGTCTCGCTCCCCACCCGCGTGGCGCGGAAGAGGAACGAGCCGCTGCTGTTGACGGTGCCGCCCACGACCGCGGCTCCGGTGAGCTTCTCCCGGGGGACGGGCTCGCCGGTGATCATCGACTCGTCGACGAAGCTCGAGCCGTCGGTGACGACGCCGTCGACCGGGAGGCGCTCGCCGGGGCGCACCACGATCACGTCGCCGAGCGCGACGTCCGCGATGGGCACCTCGACGTCGCCACCGCCCCGCCGCACGCGGGCGGTCCGGGCCTGGAGGCCGACCAGCTTCTTCAGCGCGGCCGAGGTGCGCCCGCGCGCGATCGCCTCCAGGTACCGGCCGCCGAGGATGAAGGTGATGATGCCGCTCGACGCCTCGAAGTAGGTGTGCGCCGTGCCGGCAGGGAAGACCCCGGGCGCGAGCAGGACCGCGAGCGAGTAGAAGAACGCCGCCGAGCTGCCCAGCATGACCAGCGTGTTCATGCCCGGGCTGCCGTGGCGGACCTCGGCAAAGCCGCTCCGGTAGAAGCGGCGCCCCGCCCAGATCTGCACCGGCGCGGCCAGCGCGAGGCCGCCCCAGCCCATGAAGAAGTGAACGACGGGCCCCGCGGCTCGGTGCAGCGCCGGCACGGCCATGGGCAGCATGGTGAACACGAACAGCGGGACCGTGAGCGCGGCGGCGAAGAGCCCGTCGCGGCGGGTCTGCGCGAGGTCGCGGGCGTCGGCCTCATCGGGCTCGGCGGTGGGGGAGGGGGGATCGTCCGGAGAGCTGGGAACGCCGGGCTCGTAGCCGGCGTCGCGGATGGCGGCCTGGAGCGCAGGCGGCGCGACGGCTTCGCGCTCGTACTCCACGCTGGCGCGCCCGGTGGCGAGGTTGACGCTCGCGGAGGTGACGCCGTTCACGCGCTTCAGCGTCCGCTCCACGCGGGCGACGCAGCTCGCGCAGGTCATCCCGCCGACGGGGATGTCGACGCGCGCCGTCAAGGGCGTGCGGGAGCGGACGCCGGGGTGGCGCGGCGGGCCTCGTAGCCCTCGTCGCGGAGGGCGGCGACGACCGCTTGCTCGTCCGGTGAGCCGTCGATCTCGGCCTGGCCGCGGGCGAGATCGACCCCGCGTACGCGCGCGACACCGGGCACCTTGCCGAGCGCGCGCTCGACCGTTCGGACGCAGTGGTTGCAGGTCATGCCCTTGATCTCGTAGGTCTCCATGGTCCGGTGCCTCATACCGCACCGGCGGCGCCACGCCAGCCGCCGCCGTGAGACCCGCCCTCGTCCTCCTCGACCGCGCGTGGCCGCGCCCGGCGCGAGACGTGCAAGCCGTCATCCTGGGGAAGGCCCGAGAGCGTTCTCCTACTTGCGCCGCCGCGTCGCGGCGACACTCGGCTTGCGGGGGCCAATCCTCCGCGGAAGGCTTCGATGGAATCGATCGCGATCGTGCTTTTGCTCATCGTCTTCGGCGGCGGAGCGCTCCTCGTGGCGCTCATCTGGGCCATCGTCACGGGCTCCGCGCGCACCGACCAGCTCCGGCGCCTCCAGGCCGAGCAGGAGAGCCTGCAGGCGGCCCTGAACGACGCTGCCGCGCGCGTGGTGCGCCTGGAGAGCGCCCTCGGCGAGACCATGAACCGGCTCTCCTACGTCCGCGCCGAGCAGGTCGCCATGGAGGCGCGGACCGCGTTGCTCGGCAGGAGCGAAGCGCCGGTGGCGGAGCGCGAAGCCGCCTTCGCACCCCCCGCGGCGCCGATCGCGACGCCTGCCCCCGCTCTCGAAGCGCCGATCGCGACGCCGGTCCCCGCGGCTGAATCGCCCGTCGCGCCCCCGGCCGCGGTCGTCGCCGCCGGCGTGCCGCACGTGCCCGACCTCGAGGTGCCGGCGCCTCCCGCCACCCCCGCGTCGGTCCCGGCGATCGTCACGCTCGATCCCCCCGGCGAGGCGGCGCCCGCCGCTCGCCCCTACGCGACGGCGGCGCGCGCCCAGCACGTCGAGCCCGCGCCTCCGGTGGCGGCACCGCCCTCGTCCGGTCCTGCTCCCGCTCCGGTCCGCTTCGACTGGGAACGGTGGGTCGGCGTCCGCGGCGCCGCCGCGGTGGGCGCGTGCGTGCTGGTGATCGCGGGGCTCTATTTCTTCGAGTACTCGATCGAGAACGACCTCGTCCCGCCGTGGCTGCGCGTGGTGCTGGGGGTCCTCGTCGGGCTCGGGGGGATCGGCGCCTCGGAGCTGATGCTGCGGCGCAGCCACACCGTCCTCGCCAACTGGGTCGCGGGCGCGGGCGTGGCCATCCTCTACTCGGCCTTCTGGTACGCGCACGCGGGGGGGCTCGTCCCCTCGTCGCTGGCGTTCGCGCTGATGATGCTGGTCACGCTCACCTGCGGCCTGCTCGCGGTGCGGCACGACGCGATGGTGATTGCCCTCCTCGGGCTGGTGGCCGGCTTCACCACGCCGGTGGCGCTTTCCACGGGGGAGGACCACCCTTTCGCCCTCTTCGGCTACCTGCTGATGCTCGACGGCGCTCTGGTCTACCTGGCGCGCCGCAAGAGCTGGTCGGTGCTCGCCGCGCTCAGCCTGCTGTTCACCGCGGTCTACCAGGTCGCCTGGATCGGCGCGCGCATGGGGCCGGAGCGCTTGCCGCTGGGCATCGGCATCCTGGTCGTCTTCGGCGGCGTCTACGCGGCGCTGTCGCCCGTCGCGGACCGGGAGGAGAGCGAGCTCTGGAAGCTGACGCGGGCCGGCACGGTGCTGCTGCCGTTCGGGTTCGGCCTCTACTTCAGCTTCCGTGGCGACCTCGGCCCCGACCTCCGTCCGCTCGGGGGGATGCTCTGCGTCCTCTCGGCGGGCGCCGCGTGGATGACCCGCGCCCGCGCCGTGAGCTGGGCCAGCCCGGTCTCCGCGATCGCGGCAACCACGGTGCTGTGCGCGTGGCTCTTCGTCCACGATCCGGGCGCGCACCCGGTGGAGGGCGCGGTGCTCGCGGTGGCGCTCGCCGTGATCTTCCACGCTGCCGTCGAGCTCGACGAGCTGCGCCCGCACCCCGCGAGTCGCGGGGCGGCGGCCGGCGCTGCGGCCCTCTCGAGCCTGGGGTTGCTCGCCTGCGTGGCCGCTGCGGCCGCCGCGCCGTCGAGCGGCGATCCTCGGCCCTGGATCGCCGCGTGGCTGGCGCTCGCGGGGCTCGCGGTCCGCCAGTCGCTCTTCCCTGGCTACGCCGCGCTTCGCTTCGGTATTGCGGCCCTCATCGACGTGGGGTTCGTCGCCGTCCATCGGGTCCACGGGGGCGATGCCGCGTTCCCCGCCGAGCCGCTGTTCCTCGTCGCGGTCCTCGCCAGCACTGGCCTGAGCCTGCTCTCGGGCGGGCTCCTCGCCCGGTCGGACGATGCGGGTGCTCCCCCGAAGGGCCGCGCGCCTGCCGACGAGTGGGCCGTGCTCTTTGCCTTCCTCCCGGCCGCCTACTTCGCGAGCTGCGCCGAGGTCGCGCCCCGCGTCGTCCCCCTGGCGCTGATGCTGGTGGCGCTGGCGGCCGGCGCCGGGTGGGCCGCGCGGGCGCGGCGCGCGTCCGGCTGGATCGTCGACGCGGCCGCCACGCTCGGGCTGGGCACGCTCGCGCTGTGGTCGGCGCGGCACGCCCCTGCGGCGACGCCCTGGGAGACGGCGCTCGCGGTCTGCGCATTCGCCGCGGTCTTCGGGGTGTTCGTCGAGGTCGACCGGCGTCGCGGTGCGGAGATCGCGCCTCCCCTCGAGCGCGCGGCCGCGCTCGCGCCCCTCGGCGGCATCGTGGTGCTGGCGGCCATCGCCGCCTCGCCCGCATGCGTCGATCCCTGGCCCTGGCTCGCCGGCTGGATCGGCCTCGGCGCGCTCGCGCTCCGCCCCCTCGCGCTCCCGGCGCGCGCCTCGCTGCACATGTCGCTGGCGCTCGTGCTCGGCCTCGCCTTTCCGGCCGTGCAGGCGGCCCACGCCGGCGACGCGGCCTTCCCGGGCGGCTCCGCGTGGATGCTCGCCGGCCTCGCCACCGCCGTGTCGCTGCTGGGCGCGAGCTTTCTCCCCCGCGACGCGCGGGCGCAGCGCTGGGCCATCCGTGGCGCGGCCACCCTCGCGCTGGTGCTCTTGGTCGCCACCGCCGCGAGCCCCGCCTCTCCCGCGCTGCCGGCGCTGTTCTTCGGCGTCACCCTCGCGCTGGCGGCGGTCGCTCACGTCGGCGCCGCGCGGCTCGGCGCCGGCGGCTGGTCCTTCGCGGCCGTGGTGGTGACGGCGGCCGTGCAGACGCGCTGGACGTGGAACGCCCTGAGCCAGGTCTCCGAGATCGCGCACCCGACGTCCCTCCCGGGGACGGCGCTCGCCGGGCAGGCCCTCGCGGTGCTGCTCGGCGCCGCCTGGCCGCTGGTCGCGGGGCGCCGCCTCCAGGCGAGCGTCTGGGCCTGGCGTGCCGCGGCGCTGGCGGGGCCGCTGGCGTTCGTCGGTCTCGACCTGGCGTGGCAGGACGCCTTCGGCAAGGGGGCCATCAGCCTCCTGCCCCTCGCGCTCGGCGCGGTCACCCTCGCGGTCGCGTGGCGGGCGCGCCCGCTGCTCGCCGAGACCGGCGCGGTGCGGCGCTCGGCGCTGGTGTGGCTCCTCGGCGTGACGCTGGCGGCGGTCTCCCTGGCGATCCCGCTCCAGCTCCAGAACGAGTGGGTCACCGTGGGGTGGGCGTTCGAGGGGGTGGCTCTCCTCCTGCTCTGGCGCCGCCTCGACCACGCCGGGCTCAAGTACACCGCGCTCGCCCACCTCGCCGTCGTCGCCGTGCGCCTCACCGTCAATGGGTCGGTGCTGGAGTACCACCCGCGCTCCGGGGTGCCGGTCTTCAACTGGCTGGCCTACACCTACTGGCTGCCCACCCTGGCTCTGCTCGGCGCCTGGTACCTGCTCCGCGAGCTCGAGGTGCCCCGGCAGCGCGCCTGGGAGGCGGGCCTCTATCGCCAGGGCAGCCCGCGCTGGGCGGTGACGGCAGCGGCCGCGGCCATCGTGGTGTTCTTCGTGTGGATCAACCTCACCATCTTCGATGCCTTCGGCACCGGGCGCGCGGTGGAGGTCGATCTCACCCGGCTCCCGGCCCGCGATCTCACCCTCTCGCTGGCGTGGGCGATCTACGCGCTGGTGCTGCTCGGCGTGGGGATGGCGCGCGGGGCGGCGGGGCTGCGCTGGACGAGCCTGATGCTCATCCTGGTGACCATCGGCAAGGTGTTCCTCTACGACCTGTCCCACCTCCACGACCTCTACCGGGTGGTGTCGCTGGTCGGGCTGGCGCTCTCGCTGATCCTCATCTCGCTGCTCTACCAGCGGTTCGTGTTCGGCAAGCGCGAGGAGGCCAGGGGGACCTGAGGGGCGGGGCTCAGCCCGGCGGGGTGGGGGCGACGCCCCCATCGGTGGCGCCGGCGGGGGCGGGAGCCGGCTTCGCCGCGAGGTTGCCGAGCAGGGTGCACGCGGCGGCGGAGCCGGCGTCGCAGGCGCGCCGGTACAGCGCGGCAGCCTGCGCCGGGTCGGCCGGGAGGCCATGGCCGCCCTCGAGCTTCATGCCGGCGGCGGTGCAGCCGCCGGCCAGGCCCGCGTCGCACGCCTTCTTGAACAGCAGGAGCGCCCGCTCCGGATCGGCGGTGATGCCCTGGCCGCGGTCGAGCATCGAGCCCACCAGCACGCAGGCCGGCGCCGCGCCGGCCTCGCAGGTCCTCTCCAGGCCGGGCAGCGCCCGGCGGAACAGCGAGGTGGCCTCCGCCGGGTCCTTGGGCACGCCCTCGCCGGCGGCGACCATGGCGCCGAGCTTCCGGCACGCCGTCGGCGCGTCGAGCTCGCAGGCCTTGCGGTAGAACGCGGCGGCGCCCGCGAGGTCCCGAGGCACGTCGCGGCCGCTCGCCGCGGAGTCGCCGAGCCCCTCGCAGTCCAGCGCCTGCCCGAGGTTGCAGGCCTTCGCGGCGACCGCCGCCGCCTGGACGGGGTCCCTGGCGATCCCGCGCCCGTTGGCGTACCCGCGGCTGAGGCCGTGGCAGCCGTTGCCGTCGCCTTGCTCGCACGCCTTCCGGTAGGACGAGAGCGCCTCGACGTCGTCCCTGGCGACGCCCTCGCCCTTGTCGAGCATCGAGGCGAGGTTGGCGCAGCCGGGCGCGGAGCCCGCCTCGCAAGCCTTCCGGTAGAGCGAGGCCGCCGCCGCCGGGTTCCGGGTGGTGCCGTCGGACCCGGCGTCGTACTTGACCGCGAGGTTGAAGCAAGCCTCCGCCGAGCCGTGGTTGCACGCGTCGTGGTAGGGGGCGAGCCGCCCATCCTCCCAGGGAGCGTGGAAGCTCATGCCGCAGGCCGAGGACGCGAGGACGAGGACGGCTACACCGAGGGTGACGCGCACGACGGGCCTATAGCAGAGCCGGCCGGCGGAGGGAGCGCCGGCGCGATCGCGATCGCCTGGGCGGGCCGCCCTGGTGATCGCGATCGCGGGAGCGGTCGGGGCTCCTGGCCTCTGCGCCGGAGATTCACCGCGCAGACGCGCGGCACGCGGGCTGCACCGGGCTCCGCAGGGAGAGGAGCCGCCCATGCCGATGATGATCCCGAACACCTCCGACACGTCCGTCACGTTTTCCCTCGCCGAGCTCGCGAAGATCGAAGAAGAGCGCGTGCGTCACGAGGACGCCCAGCGCGCCCGGGCCCGGGACAAGGACGCACGGGAGCGGCGGGAGGCGGCGCGCGTCGCTGCCGAGACCGAGGCGGCCCGGGTGGCTGCCGAGGCCGAGGTGCGCGCGCGGCGCACGCGCGAGCAAGCCGAGGAGAAGCTGCGCGTCGACGCGCGTGAGCGCGCCGCGATCGAGGTGGCGCGCATCGAGGCCGAGGCCAGGGCGCGGCTCGAGGCCGACAACGCGGTGCGCGCCCACGAGATCGCCGTGCTGCGGACCCGCCGGGAGGGGGGCCGGCGCCGCCTCCAGCACGTGCTGTCGGCCGCGCTGGCGCTGGCGCTCTGCGGCGGCGGCGCCGTGGCGTATGCCGGCACGCGGCGCGTGGCGACCCTGGAGCAGGACGCCGAGCAGCTCCGCGAGGGGCAGCACGCGCTGGCGCGGGAGCGCGAGCAGGCCAGGACGACGGAGCTCGCGGCGCTGGACCGGCGCCAGGCCGCGCTGCGTGCTCGCCTCGGTGGGCACGACGCGGAGGAGGCCCGCGCGAACGTGGAGGCGGCGCGCCGGGCGATCGATGTCCGGACCGTGGATCACGATCGGCTGCGCGCCTTCGACGATGCGCTCGACGCGCTCCAGATCCGGCTCGACGCGCTGGAGAGGATGACGGCGCTGGACCGGCGCCAGGCGGACCTCGTCGCGTGGGCGGCCGAGCGGCGGCGGAGCGAGGTGACCGCCGCGGCCCGCACCGCGGCCGCGCGGGCGAAGGCCACCGGCGCCGACGAGGCTGCGCTCCGCGCGTACGAAGGCGCCCTCGACCAGCTCCGCGAGGCGCTCGCCCAGCCGGTGGGCAGGACCGGTCCCGGTCCCGTGGCGGTGGCAGGCAATTCGGGGCCGGCGCAGGGGCCTTGCCTCGACGGCGATCCCCTGTGCGGCCTCGGAGGCCCGGCGCGCCCGCGCTGAAGCGCGCCGCCACGCCTTCCGCGCACCTCGTGCCCGTGGCACCCTGCGCCGGCGAATGGGCAAGGACGTGCCGAGCACCAGCGAGCACCGGGGCCCGGTCCAGCCGGAGGGGGGGCGGCGGCGGTCGGCGCTGGTGTGCGCGTTTCCGCGGCCGCTCGCGCTCGCGCTCCCCGACTCGGGGACCGTCCTCGGCCGCGCCTGGCTCGCCGAGCGCGGCCTCGCCGACACCGAGGTCTCCAGCGGCCATCTCCGGGTCGATCGCGCCGGCGGCGCGCTGCGGGTCGCCGACGCTGGATCGCGCAACGGCACCTGGGTGAACGGGTCCCGGCTGGGCCCGCGCGACCTCGCGCCCCTCGACGACGGCGCGGTGCTCCGGCTGGGCCGCACCATCTTCGTGTTCCGCGAGGCGCTGCAAGGATCCTTCGACCCGGCGCCGCCGGTGGGCGGGCTCGTCGGCGCGTACGGCCTGCGCGGCGTCGCTCGGCTCGTCGAGGGGCTGCCCCGGAGCCGCCCCGGGAACGTGCTGGTGGAGGGCGAGACCGGCGTGGGCAAAGAGCTGGTCGCCCGCGCGGCCGCGGCGGCGCTCGGGCGCGCCCAGCCTTATGCCGCGGTCAACGTGGCGGGCGTCGCGCGCAGCGTCTTCGAGTCCCAGATGTTCGGTCACGTCGCGGGCGCGTTCTCGGACGCGGGCCGCGGGGCCCCCGGGATCGTCGTGGCGCACGACGGCGGCACGCTGTTCCTGGACGAGATCGGGGAGCTCGACCTCGACCTCCAGGCCAAGCTGCTCCGGCTCCTGGAGAACCGGGAGGTGCTGCCGGTCGGCTCGCCGCGGCCCACCCACGTGGACGTGCTCATCGTGGCCGCGACCAACCAGGACCTCGAGGCGATGGTGGAGCGCGGCGCCTTCCGCCGCGACCTGTTCGCGCGGCTGGCGATGGCGCGCATCCACGTCCCCGCGCTGCGCGACCGGATCGAGGACCTCCCGGGCGTGGCCCTCGAGCTGGGGCGGCGGGCGGGCGCCCCCGTGGTGGCCGAGCAGATCGAGGTGGAGGCCATGGAACGGCTGCTCCTTCGCCCCTGGCCTGGCAACGTGCGCGAGCTCGACGCGGCTCTGGCCGCCGTCCGTCGCCTCGACCCCGAGCCCGGCCTCCGGCTCTGGGCGGTGGACGAGGTGCTCGGCGACGCGCGCGGCCCCAGGGTCGGGCTCACCCAGGAGACCGTCGACGCCGCCATCGAGGCCGCGGGCGGCAACGTCACGGCGGCCGCGGCGACGCTCGGCGTCTCCCGCGGGAGGCTCCTGCGCCACCGAAAGCGCGCCGAGCGAGACTGACGCTCGCTATCGGCCTCTCGTCGTCAGATCTCCGGCGCAGCGGAATCCGATGCTCCGGCCCCGCGCCGTGGGAGCCGTCGGGTAGCGGCGGGCGGCGCGCACGTCCTGGCTCTCGGTGGTGTCCCAGCCCCCGCCGCGGAGCACCCGGCGGGAGTCGCCGCAGTCGTCCTTGCCATACGGGCAATAGGGGCTCTCGGTCCACTCCCAGACGTTGCCCGCCAGATCCAGCACCCCGGCGGGCGTCGCTCCGGCGGGGTAGCGCCCCACGGGCGCGGTGGCGGGCGCCGTGTCGTCGTCTCCGTACATCGCCGGCCAGGGGCCCTTTCCCACCGCCTCGCGGAGCGAGGTGAGCATCCGGCTGCACTCCGATCCGCAGGCGTTGAGGCGCTCGCGCGACGGCGGGGCCGCGCCCCACGGGTAGATCCGGGCCTCCCTGCCGCGGGCCGCCAGCTCCCACTCGGCCTCGGTCGGGAGCCGCCTGCCGGAGGTGGCGCAGTACGCCTTGGCCTGGTGCCAGTCGACGCAGTTGATGGGATGATCGAGGGCGGTGGGGCCGTTGCAGAACTGGCTCTCGAACGACCGGCCGTTGGGGGTGAGCCCCTCGAACTCCACGGTATGGAGCGGAGGGTCGCAATCGGCGCACCGCGCGTAGGCCGCCACGGTGACCTCGGTGACGTCGAGGCAGAAGCTGCGCACCGTCACCCCGTGGAGCGGCGTCTCGTCGCTCGGGGTCTCCGCCTCGGCGGCGGAGCCCATGGCGAAGGTGGTGCCCTCGATCATGGCCATCCCGGTGGGGCAGCCGGCCGATCCCGCCGGGCGCGCTCGCGCCGAGAGGCCTGCTCCGGCGACGGCGATGGCCCCCAGCACCGCGGTCACCCACCCGAGCTTGCGCCGGCGCGCGGCGCGCGGCGCCGGGGTCTCCAGGGGCACGGGGGGCCGGGCGAGCGGGGCGTGGCTCGCCGTTCCACCGGCAGGCTCGGGCTCCGCGAGGGGCGGCGGCTCGACGGACGGTGGGGCCGTGACCTCTGCCACGGGCCCCTCCAGCGCTTCGAGCGCGGCGACCATCTCCCGCGCTGACGCGAAGCGCCCGGCGGGCTCCACGCACAGCGCCCTGGCGAACCAGTCGTCGATTGCCGCCGGCAGGTTGGCGCGCAGCTCGGACGCCGGGCGATACTTGCCCTTCAGGACGGCGGCGCCCACGGCGACGAACGAGCTGCCCTGGAACGGCAGCGTGCCTGTCAGGGTCTCGTAGACGATGACCCCCAGGGACCACAGGTCCGAGCGCAGGTCGACGTCCTTGCTCCCCTCGAGCTGCTCCGGGCTCATGTACGGCGGCGATCCGATGACCGTGCCAGTCTCGGTGAGCGCGGGGCTGGCGCCCGGCACCTGCGCCTCGCCCAGCATCTTGGCCACGCCGAAGTCGAGCACCTTGACGAAGAGGGGGTATCCCTTGCTCCCCTCGGTGATGAAGACGTTGTGCGGCTTGACGTCGCGGTGGACGATGCCTTGCTCGTGGGCCGCGTCGAGCGCGCTCCCCACCTGCGCGGCCAGGGATCGCGCGGTGGCGAAGCTGAGCCGCCCCCCTCGATCGAGCAGCTCGGCCAGCGAGAAGCCGCGGAGGAGCTCCATCACGATGTAGGGCACCGCCGCGTCGACCGTGCCGTAGTCCATGATCTGCACCACGTGCGGGTGAGCGATGCGCGCCGTGGCCCGCGCCTCCCGCTCGAAGCGAACGACGAGCGCGGGGTCGGCTGCCACGCGCTCCGGGCGGATCAGCTTCACCGCCACGTCGGTCTCGAGCGTCAGGTGCCGTGCCGCCCAGACCACCCCCATCCCGCCCTGCCCGAGGGGACGGAGCAAGCGCAGCTTGCCCGCGAGGACGGCATCGGGTCGGAGCTCCACGGCGATCCGGGCGATGGTATCACCCGTCCGCGATCGGGGAGCGGGGGGCCTCCTCCACCGGATCCGGCCAGGGCTCCTCGACGAGCACGAAGCGCCCGTGATCGTAGGGCAGGTTGGGCGCTTTCTCGACGACCTCGAGCCGCTCGCGGATGCCCTTCTTCCGGAGCTGCGTCACGCGGTGGTAGCACCAGGGCATGTTCCCCCGCCGCCCCAGCGTGGTGTGGGCGGTCCAGGCGCAGCCGGCGCGGCAGACGTCGGCGTAGTAGCAGGTCTTGCAAAACCCCCAGAGCTCGTCGGTGGTGCGGTCCCGGGCGAAGCGGACCTCCGGTGACTCGGCCCAGAGGGTCTCGACGGCGAGCTGACGCACGTTGCCGCCCGCGTACTCCTTGGTCGGCAGCGTCGGGCAGGCCTTGACGGTGCCGTCCGACTCGATGCCCATCACGTAGGTCCCCGCCGCGCACCCGCGCCAGTGCGTCTCCACGTCGCCGGGCCGCGACCGCAGGATCTGCTCGTGCGGGCCGTAGTAGCCGATGTTGTTGTTGCAGTAGACGTTGAACGGGATCCCGCCGGTGTGGGTCTCGATGGCCTCGCGCTGGATGGCCGCGAGCGTGTCGATGACCTCGACGATGCGCCAGGGCTCGAGGATCCACTCGGGGTGATCGGCGGCCCGCCCCAGGGGGCCGGTGAGCTGCGGTTGCCACGCCTCCACGCCGAGGCCGCGGAGCAGCCGGGCGGTCTCCACCAGGTGATCGGCCGTGAGCCGGTTCACCTGGGTGTTGGCGGAGAGCACCATCCCCACTCCAGCGCCGTTCTTCAGCGCCTGCACCGCGGCCTGGTGGCTACCGAGGTTGCCGCGCAGCCGATCGTGGATGCGCGCCGGCCCGTCCACCGATACGCCGAGGCCGTCGAGCCCGGCGTCACGCAGGCTCCGGGCTCGCTCCGGCGTGAAGGCGCGACCGCCGGTCTGCATGGTCACCCGGATGCCGCTGGCCGCCAGCGCGCGCACGATCTGGACGAGGTCCGTTCGCAGGTAGGCCTCGCCCCCGATCACCGTGACCTCGCGGGTCCCCAGCCGCACCAGCCCGCGGGCGACCTCGAGGATCTCCTCGGTGCCCAGCTCGTCCTCGCGGGCCTGGCCGGCGCGCGACCCGCAGTGCTGGCAGGGCTGGTCGCACTTCATGGTGAGCTCCCAGACCACGTAGATCGGGCGGGGCGCGCCGAGGTCGTCGGCGCCGATGGCCCGGACCGGGGTCGGCGATGCCAGGGGCGTCTCGCTCATGGGCCCGAGCCTATCACCTGGAGGTCTTGACGACGGGGAGCGAGAGGGCTCCGATGGCGGGCATGTATCTTAGCGACACGCTCATCGCTTGCCCTTCGTGCAGTTGCCACGCCCGGCCCACTGCTGCGGCGTGCCCCCACTGCGGCGCGATCTTGCGCCGTGAGGACGGCACCACGCCGCGCACTGCGGGCGCCATTCTCCTCGGCCTGATCGTCGCCGCCGCCGGTTGCTCGGGCAACGTCCAGGTGGGGAGCGCCGAGGGATCGACCTCCGGGGAGGAGGGGTCGAGCACGACCAGCGGGAGCGGAACCACGACGACGACCACCACGACCAAGCCGCTCGGTTGCGGCGGCGGCTTCTCCGGCGCGGACTACGGGGTGCCTCCGACCCACTGCAGTACGACGAGCACGAGCAGCAGCGCGAGCAGCACGGGGGGTACCGGAGGCACCGGCGGGTCGGGGCACTGACCTGCGCGAACGCCTCGACGATGGCCCTGTCGCGCACCATGCCCCCCGGGGGCGTGCGGGGCCAGGTCCCACGGGGCTCGGGGGCCTGCGCCACGGGGACGACCGCGGAGGGCGGCGATATGGGGCATCCGGTGCCCACCGTTACCCCTGCGAGCGCACGTGCCGTGCGAGGGAAATGGGCCGGTGACGGCGCGGCACTCGGGGACCGGGCCGAGACCGGCAGCGTCATTGCTCGCTGATACACGATCGTGGCGCCGCGAAATCGTGGAATAATGGCCACCATGAACGGGAGTGCCCAGCGGGTCCATGGCGGCGATCTCGCCGCGATCCTCCGCGAGACGGGCGCGCTGAGCGGCGAAGAGGTGAGGGCCATCTTCGCCCGCCTCTGCGACGCGGTCGGCGCCGCGCATGCCTCGGGCGAGGCGCACGGCGCCCTCGAGCCGAGCAATGTGCTCATCGGCCCGAGGGGCGGACCCGGGGCTCCCTTCACCGTCGAGGTGCGCCCCGACCTCCAGCGACCGACGTCCGGCTGGTGTGCGCCGGAGCAGGCCACGGCGCGCACGGGCGAGGGGATCACCGCCGCCGCCGACGTCTGGGCGCTCGGCCTGCTCGCCTTCTCCATGCTCACCGGGCGCTCCTACTGGCGCGCCGGGAGCGTGGGGCGCGCCCGCGAGGGCGCCGACGGCGCCGATCTGCTCAACGAGGTGACGCTCGGCCCGCTGCCTCCCGCCTCCGAGCGCGCCGTCGAGCTCGGCGCGGGGAACCTGTTGCCGGCCAGCTTCGACGCCTGGTTCGCCCGCTGCGTGGCGCGCTCCCCGGCCTCGCGCTTCCGCGACGCGCGCTCGGCGGGCGTCGCCTTCGAGACCATCATGATGCCCCAGCTCCGCGAGTCGTCCGCGATGCTGGGCGCGGGGCCGCGCTCGCGTCGCGCCACCGTGTCGGACTCGCCCGCGCCGCGGCGCATCCTGGTCATCGACGACGATCGCCTGGCCGTGTTGCTCGTGGCCCACCACCTCCGCGCCGACGGCTACGAGGTCTCCACCGCCGGCACCGGCGAGGAGGGCCTGGTGGTCGCGCAGCGCGTGGAGCCGACGCTGATCCTCCTCGACTTCATGCTCCCCGACATCGACGGCCCCGAGGTCCTCCGCCGCCTCCGCGGCGCGGAGGCGACGCGCGACGTGCCGGTGATCCTCCTCACCGGGACCGAGCTCGCCTCGCACATCGCCGAGGGCTTCCGCGCCGGCGCCAACGACTACCTGATGAAGCCCGTCGACGTGCGCCTCCTCTCCACCCGCATCGAGGCCGCCGTCGCCACCCACGAGCGCGCGCGCCGCGCCCAGGTGATCGCCAGGCGCCACCAGCGGCTCGTCGCCGATCTCGAGGAGGCGCGCGCCGAGCAGGAGGTGACGCTCTCCGTGCTCCCCGCCGCCTGGAGCGGGTGGTGGGCCGTCGGCGGCGTCGCCCCGTCGGGGATGGTGGGCGGCGACCTCATCGCCCTCTACACCGGAGAAGGCGGCGAGCGCACCGCCGTCGTGGTCGACGTCGCGGGCCATGGCGCGGGCGCGGCCCTGGTCGGCGCCAGCGTCCACGCGGCGCTGGGGCTCCTCCTCCGCCGTCACTCCCTCGCCGACGCGTTCGCCGCCCTCAACGAGGAGCTCACGGGCACCGCGGCGGCGACGCGCTACGCCTGCGTCGCGGCGGTGCAGGTCAACGGAGCCAACGTGGTCATCCTCAACGCGGGGCTGCCGCCGGTGTGCGTGGCCCGCCGCGGCCAGCCCATCCTGGAGGTCTCGTGCTCGGGGATCCCGCCCGGCCTGTTCCCCGATCAGGCCTACCAGCCGACCCTCTTCACCGCCGAGCCGGGCGATCGCATCGCCGTCGTCAGCGACGGCCTCGTCGAGCCGTTCGGCTTCTTCGACGAGGCGCTGCCCATCCTCCACGACCTCGGCGCCTTCGACGGCGGGCGCTGGACCGGCGGCGAGCAGCCCTTCGACGTGGCCGAGCTCCTCCGCGACCACCTCGCGCGCCTGGCGGGCCCTCAGCCCGACGACGCGACGCTGCTGCTGCTGGAGGCGTGCGGCGCCCGAGCCTGAGCTACCCGCCCCGGACGCCGCCCGGCCCCCGGGGTTGCGTTCGGCGGCTCGCTACTCCAGGTACCCAGGGCGATGCACAAGCTCGGCGGGGGGGCCGCGATCGCTGGCATGCTCGCGCTCGGCGCCTGCTCCGACCGGAGCGCACCGCCCGAGCACGTCGCCGCCGCCGCCCTGGCGCTGGAGCCGCGGCTCGGCCGCGAGCCGCTCCTCGGGCCCCCGGAGGCCGGATGGCGCCTCCCCCCGGCCGGAGACTTCAACCAGGATGGCCTGCAGGACGTGCTCTGGCGGGACCACACCGCGAACGAGATCACCGTGGCGCTGATGAACGGGACTCGGCTCCTCGAGATGGGCCCCTCCCTCCCCGGGCCTCCCGGCGCAGACTGGGTCGTGGTCAATGGCGACGGCGACTTCAACCTCGACGGGATGGCCGACGTGCTCTGGTACGACCCGCCGACCAACCGGATCGAAGTGTGGTTGATGCAAGGCACGGTGCCGCTGGAGCAGGGCGCCGCCATCCAGGGCCCGCCCGGCGACGGCTGGACCTGCGTCCCGGCCGCCGACTTCAACCTCGACGGGATGGCCGACGTGCTCTGGTACAACCCCACGACCAACCGGATGAGCGTGTGGCTGATGGCCGGGACCGAGCCCTTCCTGCGAGGACCCGAGATCCCCGGCCCCGGCGGCGGCTGGCTGGCCGACTTCGCCGCCGACTTCGATCGTGACGGCATGGCCGACGTGTTCTGGGTCGACCGGACGGAGCACCGGATGGCCGTGTGGTTGATGGATGGAACCGAGGTGCGCGAGCCCGGGCCCTCGCTCCCCGGCCAGCCCGGCGACGGCTGGATCCTCGCCGCCGCCGGCGACTTCAATGCCGATCGCGTGGCCGATGCGCTCTGGTTCGACCCGCGGACCCGGCGCTCCCGGATCTCGCTGATGTGGGGGAACGGGCTGCTCGAGCAGGGCGCTGACATCCCCGGGCCGTCTGGAGGCGACTGGATCGTCGGAGACGCGTCGGACTGCAACGGTGACGGGATGTGGGACATGCTCTGGCTCAACACCAGCCCGCTGGAGATGCGCGTGTGGCTGATGGACGGGACAGCGCCGTTCGAGAGAGGAGAGTCGATTGCCGGGCCGCGGAGGTAGAGGCTCAGGCCCTCAATTGGCGCATGGATTGCAGCCCATGCCGCAGACCGCACCGCCGTCGAAGAGGCCCGTGTTTGAACAGCAGCAGGGGCCCTCTGTGGGGCAAGAGGCGCACGAGAAGGGGGTCCCGGCGTCGTTCAGCGGGATGAAGATGCCATTGGCGCCGCACACGCCCCCGTTGGCGCTGTCACCCGCGAGCGTGAACTCATACCCGCAGGCGCTTCCATTGCACATGCCCACCTCGCACGGCGTCTGGGGAGGGCATCCACCGGGGCACCCGCCGCCTGAACTCGAGCTTCCCGTGGAGCCGTCCGTGCCGGCGTCGGTCGAGCCATCGTCGCCGGCATCGCTCGAGTCGCCGGCGTCGATCGAGCCGTCGTTGCCGGCATCGCTCGATCCGCCCCCGCCGGCGCTGCTCGACGTGCTCGCTGCCCTGCCGCCGGAGGTCGAGCTACTCCCGCTCTGCCTCTGGCCGCCCGTGCCCGTCATCACCGGAGCGTCGAGCCCGATCAAGGCATCACAGCCCAGGTAGAGCGTGAAGGTCGCCGCCACGCCCAGCCCCGCCAGTGTCGTCGCTCGCTTCAAAAGGTGCCTCCCAGGGTCGCGCCGGTGGGGCCGATGCGGAGCTGTGCGGTGGCTTGCGGGCCCGTCCTCGCGAAGACGACGAGGGTCACCGCGGTTGCGAGGGCGGCGCCGCCCACCACGACCAGGGCAGTCGAGACGTTGCCGTACGTGTAGCCGGTCGAGCGGCTCTGATAGGCGGCGCCGTTGCACTCTTGCTGCTGGATGCACGCCGTCTGAGTGTCGTTCTTGCGCGCGATGGCCATCGCCCCGAACGCAGAGCCGACGGCGATGCCGGCGAGGCCGACCACGCCGACCGCAATACCCGCAGGCATCAGGGGGGGTGGGGAC
>Ga0302279_10002868_pt1 | contig 22199 bp, 18 predicted proteins | sample III_Bog_N3_3_FD_194541 | JGI IMG/M metagenome (GOLD analysis project Ga0302279, IMG submission 194541) | Peat permafrost microbial communities from Stordalen Mire near Abisko, Sweden - III_Bog_N3_3 | ecosystem: Environmental > Terrestrial > Soil > Wetlands > Peat | place: Sweden: Abisko...
GCGATAACGCGGCATCAGAACAGCCGCGCGCCGACGGGAAGCGCAAAGCCGCGCAGGAAGGTCGGCGCGTCCTGAATCTGCCGCCCCTCGCGCTGCACCTGGATCAGCCGCACGGCGCCCGTGCCGCAGGCAATCAGCAGGTTGTCGTCCAGCACCTGCCCGGGCGCGCCCCCGCCCTCGTCCAGGACCGACAGCAAGGCCTTGATGCGCACCGGCCCCTTGTCCGACGGCGCTTCGAACCAGGCGCCGGGAAAAGGCGACAGGCCGCGAATGTGGCGGTCCAGGTCGGCGGCCGGGCGGGTCCAATCGATACGCGCCTCGGCGGGCTTGATCTTCCGGGCATATGTGGCGCCCTCGGCGGCCTGGGCGGTTTCCGTCGCCTGACCGTGCTCCACCTGCGCCATGGCCGTCGCCAGAAGGCGGGCGCCGACCTGGGCCAGGCGATCTTGTAGCGCGCCCCCCGTGTCCAGCGGCCCGATGCGCACGCTCTCGGAGGCCAGCACGGGGCCCTCGTCCAGGCCCTCGGTCATGCGCATGACTTGTACGCCGGTAATCTGATCGCCCGCCATGATCGCGCGCTGGATCGGCGCGGCGCCGCGCCAGCGGGGCAAGAGCGACGCGTGCAGGTTGAAAGAGCCCAGGCGCGGCGCGTCCAGCACCTCGGCGGGCAGGATCTGACCGAAGGCGACCACCACGGCTGCGTCCAGTTCGAGGGCGCGAAAGGCGGCGACGACCTCCGGATCGCGCATGGTGACCGGCGTGCGCGCCTCCATGCCCATGCTTTCGGCGAAGGCCTGGACGGGAGAGGGCTTGAGCGCCTGGCCGCGGCCGCGCGGAGCCGGCGGCTGGGCATAGACCGCGGCCACCTCGAAACCCGCCGAGACCAATTCGGCCAAGGCGGGAACGGCGAACTGAGGGGTGCCAAGGAAGGCGATGCGCATGGCGGGGGTTTAGCGGCGGCCGAGGCGCGGGGGAACCCCGCGCACGATCGCGCCGTTTGTATCAGGAACGCTCAAGCGAGAATGTCATGCGCCTAGCTCCCTTTGTCGCCGTCGCCTCTTTGGGCCTCATCGGACTTTACGCCTGTTCCAAGTCCGACCAGGCGTCCAACCCTCCCGCCGCCAACGCCGCCGCCGACTTCAAGGCGGTCGGAACAGACCTGGGCCAGGCGGCCAGCGACGCGGCCCCCGACGTGAAGGCCGCCGGGACTGACATTGCCCAGGGGGTCAAGAGCGTGGCCGCCGCCGCCGCGCCCGCGGTGAAGAAGGCCGGGGAAGAGATCGGCCAGGCCACGGTAAAGGCCGGCGACGCGATCAAATCCACCGCCGATAAGGCCGGTCAGAAGCCAAAGAGCGACGACAACAGCAATAGCTAAGGCCGCTAGGCTTCGACGGCGGCCTGCTTTTTCACCTTGGCCACCGCCCGGGCCCGCTTCAGGCGCGATAGATGGTCGATGAACAGCACGCCGTTCAGATGATCCATCTCGTGCTGGATACACACCGCGAACAGGCCCTCGGCCTCTTGCTCGATTTGTTCGCCCTGGTAATTCAAATACCGCAGGCGAACCTTGGCCGGGCGTTCGACCTCGTCGAAGATCTCCGGCACCGAGAGGCAGCCCTCTTCGTAGGGCGCGGTCTCCTCCGAGGCCCACAGGATCTCCGGATTGACGAAATAGCGCGGCCCCGGCTCTTCACCGTCGCGCGACAGGTCCATGACGATCACCCGCACCGGCTCGCCGATCTGGACGGCGGCCAGACCGATGCCGGGCGCCGCGTACATCGTCTCCAGCATGTCGTCCATCAGGGCGCGCAAGGCGTCATCCACGCCGGCCACGGGCTTTGACACCTGTTTCAGCACAGGATTGGGAACGGTCAGGATCGGACGCAGCGCCATGGCCTTGAGGTAGGTCAGCCCCTGCCGACCGTCAAGACAGGGGGCGAAGCGTCGCTGTCTTCCACGGCCGCCAGCTTGGCCAACGGCCGTGGCAGGGTGTCCAAGGGCTCAAGTTCGGGCAGTTCGCGCCCCTCGTGGTCCACGGACAGCTCGGAGAAGCGCCGCGCCTGAGTCAGGACCTGGCTTTCCAGAGAACCGACGAAGGCGTTGTATTTGTGGACAGCCCCCTCCAACGCCTTGCCCAGGCCCAGGACATGGCCGGTCATCACCGACAGGCGCTTATGCAGCTCACGCCCGAGCGCGGCGACCTTCTCGGCGCCCTTGGCCTGATCCTCCACCCGCCAACCGTAGGACACCGCCTTGCACAGGGCGAACAGGGTGGTCGGAGTGACCAGCACCACCTTCTGGGCCATGGCGTCGGACAACAGGTCCGGAAGACGTTCGATCGCAGCCGCCAGATACCCGTCACCAGGCAGGAACATGGCCACAACATCAGGCGAGCGGTCGAACTGGTCCCAATAGGCCTTGGCCGCGAGGCCCCGGAAATGTTCGCGCACGCTGCCCGCGTGGCGCACGAAATGCGCTTCGCGGGCAGCCTCGTCCGTGGCGTCCTGCGCCTCCAGGAAGGCGTTGAGCGAGCACTTGGCGTCAATCACCAGCACTCCGCCGCCGGGCAGGCGCACCACCACGTCGGGACGACGGCGACCCTCCTCGGTGTCGGTCGAGGCCTGTTCGTCGAAATCAAAGCGGTTCTGCAGACCCGCGGCCTCCAGCACGTTGCGCAGCATCTGCTCGCCCCAACGCCCCTGCACGCCCGCCCCGCGCCGGAGCGCCGCCGACAGCTTGCGCGCCTCGGACTGAGTGTCCACCGAGGCCTTGAGCATCTGCTCGATCTGCTGCTTCAGCCCGCCGGACTCCTCGGCGCGGGCCTTTTCGATGGCGGCGACCTGCAGCTCGAACTTGGCCAGGGTCTCGGCCACCGGCTTGAGCTGGCCGGCCATGCGCTCCATGGCCAGGGCCTCCTGGGAGCGGAAGGTCTCACTGGCCCGCTGAACCAACTGATCGGCCACGATCTGGGCCGACTGGGCGGCCTGGGCTTTGAGGATGTCCGCGTTCTGCAGCGACTGGCTGACCCGGTCCTCCGCAACGGCCAGACGGCGCGCGAGACCGTCGGCGCGGCGCAGGGCGAAGGCCGCCAGGGCCGCGAACACGACGGCCAATCCAGCGGCCATGGGAAAGGCGGGATCGTTCATGATCCGTTCGCTAGCATGACTCGGTAGTGGGTGCATTTGAAAATAGGCGCCGTTGACCAGCACGGCGCACCGGACGGCGAGCGCTTATTATCGGAAAGATGGATAGACCACGCCGCTCAGCTCGCATGGTGACAATAGCGCTCGGCCTTCTCGCGGCCGCCGTGGTGACCAATGCCATCGCGGAATATCAGAAAGCGCATCCGGCGAAAGGTGTCCCGGTGGCTTCGGAGAGTCGTTGATGCCTCGCGGCCTCCGCGACCCCAACTGACGCCCAATCCGCCCTTCATCGCCTATAGGCCAGTTTCTTCGCCTGACCGGGCGAAGACGCTCCGCCATGGCGACAAAGGAAACGGCCGCCTCAGAAACCCAGCGTCCTTCCCCGCTCGATGGGGAAGGGCGTTACTCTAAAATTGGCCAATGTCGTGCGTGAATGCGCCGCCCAAGGACCCGAGACAGATCAGGCTGGCGCAACCATTGTCGCGCCTGCGTGTTGGCTAGCCATGGAGACCTATGAACTGAAACTGTTCGGTCCGCGGGACGTCTTGGCGCCGGTCCGCTTGTCGCTTGGACGGCATGCCTTTCACGCGACCGACAATTTGTCCGCCATTGTCCAGGCCAAGGCCGAGTTCGCCATGGCCCTGCCGGGCTGCGACTATGCCTATCTACACCACTTGGGCGACGGCACGATCTGGGAAGGGCACGCGCCTCATCCCCACAGGGCGTCGTCGCCCGGGGCGCCTGAGACCTAGTCCTCCCACAACTCCTGCACCGCGCCCTTGCGATTCAGCATGCGGGTGACCCGTTTAACCACGGCCAGCAGGTGGTCCACCCGCTCTTGCGCCTGATAGGTGAGGCTGGCGCGGGCCAGGCCCTCCAGCATGAAGCGGGCGAGGTCGCGGCTGGTCTGGAAGCGCGCGCCCGATCCGGCCTGGAGCAGGCCCAGCAGATCCTCGCCGATCTGGGCGCGGTCGAAGGCGGCCTGGGCCGGGGCGATACGCTGGGCCAGCATCGCGTCGGTGCGAGCCACCGCCTCCAGTTCGGCGAAGGCGCGGAAGGAGGGCTGGTGCAGAAGCTCCCAATAGGCGTCGATGGCCTGGTCAGACACTTCGCCGCCCTGGGGCAGGGAGCGAACAGCGGCGGCGAAGGCCTCGGTGCGGCGCTCCTGGATGTGGTCGATGGCCGCATCCACCAGGTCCTCGCGCGTGGGGAAGTGGTAGAGCATGGCGCCGCGGGTGAGGCCCGCCGCCTCGGCCACGTCGGAGTTTGTGCAGGCGTGATAGCCCCGCTCGGCAAATAGGCTCATCGCCGCGTCCAGAATCCGTTTGCGGGTGCGCAAGGACTTGGGCGTGTCCTTGGCGACTGAACGCCCTTGGACGGGGGCGGCGTTCGCGGGGGGAACTCTGTGGGCGATAAGCGTGGGCATGGACTGGCCTTGTGGGCGCTCTACTTAGGACCGGTCATGCGCTCCCGCCACCCCTGGCGCGCCATTTCACAAAAGCGACATGCAATCAGCCTAGTCGCGGACCCAAGGGCGGGCCCGAACGCCTGTCCCATCAGCAATTTTCAAAGGATGGCCGCCCATGAGCGACGCCTTCCCGGTTCAACACGTTCGCGCCGCCTTCATCTCGGACGTTCATTTGGGCACGCGCGGCTGCCAGGCCGAGCTGCTGCTCGACTTCATCCGCCACTTGGAATGCGACACGCTTTATCTCGTGGGCGACATCATCGACGGCTGGAAGCTGAAGGGCGGTTGGTATTGGCCCCAGGCCCACAACGACGTCGTACAGAAGATCCTTCGCCTGGCGCGCAAGGGGGTGACCGTCATCTATGTGCCGGGAAACCACGATGAGATGGTTCGAGACTATTGCGGCATCCACTTCGGCGGGGTGGTGGTGGCGCGCGACGCCATCCATGAGACCGCCGACGGCCGCCGCTTCCTGGTGACTCACGGCGACGAGTTCGACGGCGTTGTGCAGCACGCCAAGTGGCTCGCGTTCCTCGGGGATTGGTCCTATAGAACCATCCTTATGCTGAATACCTGGTTCAACCTGGCCCGGCGCCGGATGGGGTTCGGCTACTGGAGCCTGTCGGCCTTCCTGAAGGTGAAAGTGAAGAACGCCCTGCAGTTCATCGAAGCCTATGAATCCGCGGTCGCCGAGGAAGCCCGCCGGCGCGGCGTGGACGGCGTGATCTGCGGCCACATCCACAAGGCCGAAATGCGCGACGTCGGCGGCATCGAATACGTCAACGACGGCGACTGGGTCGAGAGCTGCACGGCCATCGTGGAGCATCACGACGGCAGCCTGGAACTCTTGGAATGGGCCAAACTCAGGTCCTGGTCGATGATCGACCGCAAGACCGGCCTGGAGGCGCCCGTCCTGGGGGACAAGGCCGCGGCCTAATGCGAATCCTTCTGGCCACCGACGCCTGGGAGCCTCAGGTCAACGGCGTTGTGCGCACCCTGACCCGCACGGTCGCGGAGATGCGCCAGATGGGTCACGAGGTCGAGGTGGTCTCGCCCGATCAGTTCAAGACCTTCCCCCTGCCGACCTATCCCGAGATCAAGCTGGCCATGGGCGCCTACGAGCCCGTGCAGGAAAAGTTCAAATCCTTCGAACCGGAAGCCATCCATATCGCCACCGAGGGCCCCATCGGCCTGGCGGCCCGGCGCATCTGCGTGGAATGGAAACTGCCCTTCACCACCAGCTATCACACCAAATTCCCGGAATATATTTCCGCGCGCCTGCCCGTGCCCCTGTCGGCCGGCTACGCCTATATGCGCTGGTTCCATAAGCCCTCGGGACGGCTGATGGTGGCTACGCCCACCATGCGCGAGGAACTGGCGCAGCAGGGCTTTCGCAACATCTCGCCGTGGACGCGCGGGGTGGACACCGATCTGTTCCGGCCGGACATGGAGCCGGTGTACGAAGGTCTGGCGCGCCCGATATTCCTCTATGTCGGCCGCGTGGCGGTGGAAAAGAACGTTGAGTCCTTCCTGGCGCTGGACCTGCCGGGAACCAAGGTGGTGGTGGGCGACGGCCCCCAGCGCGAGGAGCTCGCGACCAAGTTTCCCAACGTCGTCTTCCGCGGCGCGCGGTTCGGCGAGGATCTGGCGCGGCATTTTTCCGACGCGGACGTCTTCGTCTTCCCGTCGCTCACCGACACCTTCGGCCTGGTGATCCTGGAAGCCATGGCCTGCGGCACGCCGGTGGCGGCCTATCCAGCGCCCGGGCCGATCGACCTGATCCCTGGATCGGGCGCCGGGGCCCTGGCCAAGAGCCAGACTGAGGGGTTGAAGGAGGCCTGCCTGGAAGCCCTGAAGCTGGACCGGGCCACCACCCGCGGCTATGCCGAGCGCTTCTCCTGGCGCGCCTCGGCCGAGGAGTTCGTGCGCAATCTGCAGCCTTATCCGGAACTGGAAAAGATCCGCTTCTGGCGCCGCCTGCGCCGACTCGCGCGGTTGCGGCGAAAACCGCGCGTGGTTTAGCGCGCTTCGGGACGCGCGAACACCAGATCGAAATCGCCACCCAGCACGATATCCGGATGGCCGCTGCGCGCGCCGGTCGCGCTGTCGCGGACCAGGGGCGAGGGCCGTTCGCGATAGCGGCGCACCACCGTCTTCAGGTCGGGCGCGGCGACCATGTCGCGCATGATCCTGCCGTAAAGCCCGGGGCCCGACGTTTCATCGAGCGGCGCTTCGATCACCCGCACACGGGCGATTTCACGGCGCGAGGCGGCGCCGGCGGGGTTCTCCAGCACATGCAGACCCGCTTCCCCGCTCAAGGTGCGGTATGCGCCGAAGCCGGACACGAGCAGCATCGGCGGGCCGTTGCCCGTGGGCGCGATCAGCCGGGACTGCATGCGCCTTCGCCCCGCCCAGGCGCCGTACATGGCCATGATGCGCTCGCTCCAACCCGAATCCGCTTGAGGCTCCCCGCTTCCCTCGAGCGCCACGTCGACCATGACCACCGCGTCGGCCGGGGCATCCGTCAGGGCGTCGGCGACACCGGCCTCGGTCAGCCAGATCTGCAGCGCGAGCCGGGCGACCAGATCGCGCGAGGCCTGATCGGTCTTGGCTGACCCAGCCTTGAGTCGCCGACCGAGCCCTTCCACGGCGCCCGCCGCCTCGCGCACCCGATCCATCACATTGAGGCCGGCGAAGACCCGGCTGCGATCCGGCCGGTTCCAGATGTCCGGGTCGCCCGCCTCGCGGGTCAGCCGGGCCTTCAGCGCGGTCCAGTCTTCCGACTCCAAGCTTGCCTGAAGGTTCAGGATGCGGCTTTGCAGATAATGCCCCGCGTCCGGTCCGCCGGTGGGGTGCAGGATCAACGCCGGCAGGCTGAAGGCGGCCTCGCCGCTGAACCTGGCGTGACCGGCCGGCTCGTCCGGATCCGCGTTCGGATCGAGGAATTCGACCTCAATGGCCTTGCCGTTGCTGCGCACGAACAGGAACTGATCGCCCTCGGGAAAGCGGTGCTCCACCAGGGTCGCGGCCAGGGGCGCCAGCAGATATTCGTCCACCGCGCGTTTTAGCGGCCGAGCGCCCATGTCCGGCGAAAAGCCTCTCTCGATCAGGAAATCCAGCGCCGACGGCTCCCATTCCACCGCCCACTCGCGGTTGCGCAGGCCGCGCCGTCCCAGCACCTCGGCCAGTTCCTTGCGCAGGATGCGGTACATCAGCGCCCGCGTCAGGGGCTTGAACACCACGATCCGGTCCAGCCGGTTGACGAATTCAGGCCGGAACGCGCGGGCCACGGCGGCGAGCACTTGATGTTCGGTGAAATCGTCCTTGGAAGACGCGAATCCGATAGCTGAGGATCCTCGCCCGCCCGCCCCCAGGTTGGAGGTCAGGATGATGATGGCGTGGCGGAAATCGGCCGTATGGCCGTTGGCGTCGGTTAGCCGTCCGTCGTCGAACACCTGCAGGAACAGGTCCCACACGCTGCTGTGGGCCTTTTCGAACTCATCGAGCAGAACCACCGAAAAGGGCTGCTTGCGGATCCGCTCCACCAGGGGATCGGAGCCGGGGACCACGCCCCGCTCGCCCACGATCTTGACCACGGAATCGCCTGTTTGGAACTCGCTCATGTCCAGACGAAGCAGGCGGTCGGGCGAGCCGAACAGGAAGGCGGCCAGGGTCTTGGCCAGTTCGGTCTTGCCCGTGCCGGTGGGCCCGGCGAACAGGAACACGCCCACGGGCTTGGTGGGATCCACCAGCCCGGCCTTGAGCATGGCGATGCGATCGACCACGGTGACAATGGCCTCGTCCTGTCCCACCACCCGCTCTGCGAAGAAGGCCCGGATGGCCGACAGATCCAAGGGTTTGTCGTCGCTGAGAATTTCCGGGGGCAATCCGGTCAGCTGCGCCACCGCCTCCACCACCTGGGCGAAGGTGACCGCGTGGCGGCGAGCGGCGGACTTGGCCTCGGAGCCGGCGGCGAGGCTCCTTTGGGCGGCGCGCTTGAGAATATCGGGAACGACGCCGGGTGCATTGCCAGCCTGCAGATACTGCTGGCCGAACTGCAGGGCCCCGTCCAGGGCTTCCGCGTCGACGGACAAGTTTTGGCGGGCTTGCAGATCAGCGGCCACCGACCGGCCCAATTGGGACAGCTGATGGTCATTGAACGGGCCGAGCTGCACCAACTCCAGATGCATGCGCATGGAGGGACGCATCTGCAGCGCGCGGCTGGCCCCGTCCGGATCGGACTCGGTCAGCACAACGAGGCGGCCGGCGGCCACGGCGGGCCAGATCTGATCCAGGACGCTGGCCGATTGCCCCTGGTGGGTTCCGCTGCGAGCGAGCTGCAGCAGGTCTCCAGCGCACCAGGCAACCTTCTTGCCGGCCTCCAGCTCGAGCACGACCTGACGCACGCGTCCCTCGATCTGCCCGATATAGATTTGGCCGGCCATCAGTTCGGCCGCCGTCGCCTCGAACACCCGCCAGCCGCGTGCGCCGATGCGCGCGCCTAGAAGCTTGAGAAAGCTGGACTTTCCGATCCTCGGTCCGCCGGCGATCAGGATCGAACGCGGTGGGGAGCCCAATATGGCCTGTTCGGCGCGCCCCAGCGCTTCCAGCCAAGGCTCGGGCTCAACTAGCCCCTCGGCGGAATCCCCGGTCCAGAAGCGCCCTATGGCGGCCAGGGCTCGCTCGTCCACCCGGCCTACGCGCCACCGGCGGATTTCCTCGATCAAGGCGGCGGCGAAGGGATGGTCCACCACCTTCAGGAAGGCCTCGATGGCGCCGTCGTCGACGCCCTCATGGCCCAGGCCCTCGCCGAATTCCGGCGCATCGCCGAGGGCCTGGCGGGCGGCGAAATACTCGCGGACGCTCTCGATCAGCATGCTGTGGTTGGCCCACCATGCATCGGCGATGAACAGCGGATAGCCCACCGCCGGACGGGTTTGCAGACTGACCAGATATCGGAGCACGAAATGCAGGGTGGCGGGCGGATAGGTGCGCAGCTGGGCCATCGTCGCGTGCAGCACGTTCATGCCGTCCGCCCGCTGGCTCAGGGCCTCGAACGCCACACAGGCCAAGGTCCACAGCCGGCCCAGCGCGTAGAGGCGCACGGTTTCCAGGTCGGTTTCCGGATCCGCGAGCAGGCCAACGGCGGAGGGGAACTCGGGGAAATCCAGCATCTCCCGCGGATGGGCGGTTCGCTCCGCCTTGGAGTCCAAGGTGGCCGACAGGCCTTGCAGCAGGTCCGTGAGCGCCCGGTCGGGGTCGAACGGGACCGGATCGGCGTCGGCGGCGGGTTGCGACTCCGGCCCAACGGTTTCCGGCGCGGGCGCGGCCTTGGGCGCGAAGCGTTGATACGCCGCCCATCCGGCCAGTCCGGCTAAGACGACGCCGACGACGACCCCGACAAAAAGGATAGACACGCGCCCGGCCCCCGCCTCAGCCCTTCGATGGCGTCACAATGCGTGAGCCTGACCGCTTGGCCAAGGGCCCGTCCGATTAGACGTCGCGGCGGAAGAGGGGATCGCCCGCGATCAGGGAGCCGCAGCCAATAGCGAACGGCCGTCCGCGCCTGGGAGGGACACCCCAAGGATCCGGGCCGCCGTTGGGGCGATGTCGCGCATATCCACTTCGCCCAGGGAGCCCTTGGCCGGCACGCCGTCGATGAACAGGCTTGCGCGCATCTCCGGGTGGTCGGGGAAATAGCCGTGCGTGCCTCGATCGCTGGTGTCTCCCACGAGCGGTCCGGTCAGCTTCGCGCCGAACTCATAGCCGATCTTGGCGTCCACGAAGAAATCAGCCTGACCCATGCCGCCCATGGCCGCGGCCTGGCCCTTGTCGAGCACGCGGCCGATCCCTGAGTTCGGTTCGGCGGCGAGGCGCCGCAGGAGGTTTGCGACCTTGGCGCGCAGGGCCTGGTCTTCCGGATGGGCCAGAACAACAGCGGCCGATCCGCCCGAAAGCCAGGAGGCCGCCTGCCAGGACTTTACGTGCTGATGGTCGTCCAGGGTGATCAGTCCGGCGTCGACGAAGGCGGCGTCCAAATTGATCGCGCGCGATACCGGCGCGAAGCCGTGGTCGGATACGATCATCACGACAAGGTCCGGCTCAATCTTGCGCGCGGCGGCGACCATCGTGGCCACGGCGGCGTCGATCCGGCGCAGGGCGTCTCGGGCCTCAGGCGATCCCGGCCCATAGCCGTGCTCGATGTGATCGAGACTCGATAGGTGAAGGGTGAAGAAATAAGGGCGCTTGGCGGCGTAGATCGCCGCCACGGCCCTCGCCTTGGCCTCGTCGTCGGCCGGTTCGGTGAAGACGATGTCCATCAGGCTGAAATTGGCCGCCGCCGCGATCTCCGGCAGGCCCGGCGTCGATAGGGCGTGCAGCAGCTTGGCGTCTTCGGGCGTGCGGGCGCGCCAGTATTCCGGCAGGTTCTCGTCGATGGACGGATTGTCCACCGTCACCGGCCAGCCCAGACTGGCCGTGATCTCGCGCCGCGCGTGAACCGCATCCCACAGGGTCTGCACGCGGATGTCAGGCGCGTACCAGTTCCAGCCCTCGTAGCCTTGACGTAGGGGATCGAACGCCACGTTCGAACCGATCCCGTGCTTGGCCGGCCACACCCCGGTGACCAGGGTCGTGTGGTTTGGATAGGTCACGGTGGGCAAGGCGTTGCGCACGCCGGTGGCGTAGAGTCCGTGCTGGGCCGTGGCCTCCAGGAAGGGCGCCCTCACCCCCCGCGCCTGGGCGTCGAGAATGTCGGCGGGGCGCAGCCCATCAATGGAGATCATCAGGACCGGCGCCGCCTGAGCGGCGCCGGCTAGGCTGAGGACAAGCGCAACAACGAGCCCGGGAAGCCGCATCCGCCTTAGAAGGTGGCTTGCAGGGTGACAAAGCCCATGGTCGGGGCGATCGGATACGCGGAATAGCCTTGGGCGGCGGTGGCGCCGGCGACCACGGCGGTGGAGACGCCCTTGGTGTCGCCGAGGTTGGTCACGTTCAGGCTGATCTTGGCCGTCTTCATCCAGGTATCGGGCGGCACGTCGATGGCGTAGCTGGCTTCCAGGCCCACGAGGAAGGTGGGGGGCACGGACAGGTCGTTGGTATAGGTGACGTAGCGGCGGCCCACATAGTCGCCGTTCAGCTGACCCTCGAACGGACCCCACCGGGTGCTGACGATGAACTTCTCGAGCCAATCGGGCGTCAGGGGCACAAACTTGCCGGCGGTGGGCACGACGGCCGGCGCGCCGGAGGAGGTGGTTCCCGAGGTGTAGGAGGAGTCATAGGTCGACTTGTTGTAGGACAAGGCGTCGTAGGCCTGGAAGTGCGGCCCGAAGTGCACCGTGGCGGCGATGTCCACGCCGTTGGTCGTCACCCCGCCCACGTTCTCAAGGATCGCCGGCGCCGGGTTGATGAAGTTGTAGGGCGCGATGTTGAGCAGGCGGTTCTGGAAATTGACGTGGTACACGCTCGCCTGCCCCTCGGCTCCGGTGATCAAGCCCCAATCCAGGCTCGTGTGGCCGCGCACGCCGGCCTCATAGGTCCATGACGTCTCCGGATGAACCGTCGACTTGAAAAGGTCGAAGGCCGCCTGGGTGCCCAGGCTCCACGGGGAGAAGCCGAAGAAGTTGCTGCCCGCGCCGTAGGGGATGAACTGGCGCATGTTCTTCTGCACGTTGCCGAACACCTGGACCCGATCGGTGGCGTCCCACACCGCGCCGACCTGCGGCAGGAACCAGTCGTCGGAGGTCAGGCTGCCGGACGGATAATGCACCAGCGCCGTTCCGCTGAGGGCCGCGTTGTTCACCTGATTGATCGGGAACTTGCCGTCGGCGGTCTGCAGGCTGGCCTTCCAGCCTGCCTGAAGCAGCAGGTTGGGGAACACGCGCCACTGATCTTGAACATGCAGTTGCTCGTCGTTCACATGGAACTGCGCATAGTACTGGGTGAACCCCTTGGGCCCATCCGGCACCTCATAGGGCGACAGGTCGTTGTTGGCCGCCGAGAACGGGTACCACACCCGGTGCTGAGCGTCCTCGTTGTGCTCCCACCACACGCCTGCTTCGATCTGGTGGTTTCCCAGCTCCCACTTCAGGGTCGACAACTCGCCGCCGCGATTGATGCGGTATTCGGTGGTGCGCACCTCATTACCCGTGCCGCCGAACGCGTTGGAGATGTTCGCCAGGGTCGCTGCGCTGGTCTGGTTGGCCGCGACGGCCGCCCCGCCGGCGCCGACCACCAGCCCCGGGAAGTAGCCCGCGAACAGGCCCGGCAGGCCCGCCTGGTTGATGGGGCCGGCGACCACGCCGCGGCCGTAGTCGTAGTGGTAGTAGAGCTGGTTGGACCAGACGATGCCCGGCGCCGCGTTCCAGTCGTACTTGGCGTAGAGCAGATCGTCCACGCGCTGGGCTTCGCTGAAGCAGTTGTGGAAGTTGTTGCCCTCATAGGTGGGCGGCGAGCCGGGCTTGCCGCCGTTGCCGTAAACCGGATCGCTGTTGGGCGCGACGGCGGCGGTGCAGGCCGCCAGGTTCGGATAGATGAAGGCGCGGGTCGCCGGCGTGTAGCTTGCCGCCGCCGCGGTCTGCGCGCCGGCGTAGGCAGTGGCGTCTTCGTTGGGCTCGACCTTGGAATCCCAGTCCGCGAACAGGGTCAGTTTGCCGTGGGAGTCATCGCGCACGTATTTGACGTTGGCCTGGTCATCACGCTGGTGGCCGTTGAAGTCCCAGGCCACGGCGTCGTGGTGCAGATAGGAGAGATAGGCCTCGCCGCCGACGCCCGGCAGTTCGCCCGTGTCGAGGCGGCCGAATGTGCGGGTGGTCTGATAGCTGCCAGCCGTCTCGCGGATGTCGAACCCGAAGCTCTTTTTCGGATCGCTGGAGAAGGCCTCGATGGCGCCGCCGAGGTTGCTGGTGGAAGCCACGCCGAGCGATCCCGCGCCGGATTCCAGCACCACCCGGCTGGTGTTCTCGCTGATCAGCGCGCGCGACGTGGAAAGGCCGTTGTAGTTGCCATACTGCTGGTCGCCAAGCGGCACGCCGTCCATGGTGTAGCCGAGTTGCTGGGTGGTGAAGCCGTGCACCACCAAGGCTTCGTTCTGCTCGTTATTGCCCCATGGATCGGCGGTCTCATAAACCACGCCGGGAAGGCTTTCGATGGCTTTGAGAGGGCTGATGCCTGGCAGGAGCTTCTGGGCTTCCGTGCCCGCCAACTCCACGGCCGAGCGGGTTGTCTTGGACACCGTGACGATGACTTCGCCGCCGGATGCGGGCTGGGCGTCAGGTGTCTGAGCCCTGGCCGCGTCGGTCAGGGCCATGCCGGCGAGGGCGCTCGCCCCCAAAAGCAGGCAACGGAATTGGCGTTGGGCGAATTTGGTCATGGCATGTCCCCCTGGGCGCCCGCCTCTTGGGGGATACGCCCTCGCCTGGGGTTTAGGACTCCGACGCGACAGGGCGGTGATGGATCGATGGCGCTTTTAGGACCTGCGCGCGACGGCGCCGTGACGGAATGTTCGCTCTTTGATGTCAGTGGGAAAGTCCAGGTTGACCGGGCGGTCGCGGGATCAGCGGCGAAAGGCGCCGCGGGCCATCGGAACGAGGTCAATCGGCCGAAAACGTCGCGCTTCCGGTCGCGCGCAATGGTTAAGCTATCGTATTGAAAAAATTAATTATTTATTCTAAGGACCCAAACCGCCCGACGATGGTTACGAATTGATGGTGCCGTTCGAACGCCTTAACCCGGCCGTTATTCTCGTGGTCGAAGACGACAGGCTGGTTCAGCTTGAGCTTGCCGATTGGCTGGGCGAGCTCGGACTCAACGTGCTGACAGCCGATAACGCCGACACGGCCATGGCGTTGCTCAATGACCATTCCGATATTCAAATTCTGCTGACCGACATCCAGATGCCCGGATCCATGAACGGCATTCGCCTAGCTCACCAGGCGGCTGAGCGCTGGCCTGCGCTTCGAATCTTGGTCATGTCGGGGATGTACGCGACTGAGCTTTCCGCGTTGCCGCCGGGGGCTTGGTTTTTTCCCAAGCCGATCGATCACAAAAAGCTTTGGCAAGTCCTTGCTGGACAGCCCGGCGCGCCTATCGCGCCTCTTGCTCGCCCTCAGCGACCGCCGCAATCTGGCTGTGCTTGATCGAAACCGTCGTTCCGGGCTTTGCATCGGTCAACTGGACCTTGGCGTCCAGCTGACGCGCCAGCGCCTCGACGATACTGGTGCCCAGGCCGGCCTTGGCGTCGCTCGGCTTTTCCGGCATGCCAACGCCGTCGTCCGCCACCGAAAGCGACCAGTTCGGGCCGCGCGCGTGATAGCCAACCTTGATGTGCCCCGCCCTGCCGGAGGGAAAGGCGTGCTTGAGCGCATTGATCACCAGTTCGGTGACGATCAGGCCCAGGCTGACGGATACGTCCGCCGTGACCTTGGTCTGATCAACATCGACGTGAATCGACTGCTGGGCGTGATCACGGATCATTGACGCGCCAAGGCTTTCGCACAGCTGGGTGAAATAGGCGCGCAACTCCACGTCTTCGATGGCCGAAACCGTCAGTTGTTTCTGGAGCGTAGCGATGGACATCACCCGATGGTGGGCGTCCTCGAGGTGCGTGCGGGTTTCCTCCGATTGCACGCGCCGGGCGCTCAGCAGCAACACGCTGGCGATGATCTGCAGGCTGTTGGCTACGCGATGTTGAATTTCCTGCAGCAAGACCGCCTTCTCGCGCAGCAGATCGTCCTTGAGCTTCTCGGCTATGCGCGCTTCGGTAACGTCCGACACCGTGAGCAGAAGCCGGGGATTTTCGGAGTCGCCGTACTCCAGCCTGCGGACGTTGAGCACCAGACGACGATCGGCCCGGCCGGGGCGTTTGAGATCCATCTCATAAGCGCCGACTTGAGCGCTGCCCGACAGGGTGGATTTAAGCAGGGACTTGAATTGGGCGACATTCCATTCGCCCGCGCCCAGAGTGAAGACGTCAGCGCCCGGCGCAAGGGCCTCCAAGCCGAATGTGATCAGGAAGGATGGGCTGGCGGTGACGATCTTCAAGTCGCCGTCAAGCAGAAGCAGCGGCGCGACCGAAGCCTCCACCATGGCTATGGCCAAAACGTTAGCGACCGGCGACTCTATGCGAATGTCTTCGGCCATAATTGGCCTTTCACGGGCGCCGGAAGACTCGCGGTGCGAAAGTCACTGCCGGCAGGATCGTTTCAATAAAAATTCAACCCTAATCCTGACTCTACCACGGATTAGACCGTATCGGGCACGAAAGTTGAATGTATCGCGCGGATTTTTCAGCTGTCGGCTAACGTTCAGACCGACGATCTTCGCTGTCCCGCCTTTCCTTCAGCCAGCCGCGGATTCGGCGCGGAATGGGCCAAAATATCCAGATTGAGAGCATTAGTCCAAATCAACATATGAATTCAATCACTGGAGAAGCCCTGACGCGCGGCAATTCTATTATATGGGGCGAATATCACGGATTGATATAACGGACGGCCAAGAAAACACGGCCCTCTACTAATGTTTTAAACGCTCGTTTGTTTCATCGGATCCTGAACAATTTCATCCGGTGGAACGCCGTGACTCTCGGCGAAACGCCAAACCGGCTAGATCAATCTCTGCCGAATCGCCTGGGAGAGCAGGTCGATCAGGGTCACCGCGGCCACGATCACGATGCAGACGGCGGAGGTCTGACGGTACTGAAAGCCATTGATGGAATCGAACAGGGTCTGACCGATGCCGCCCGCGCCAATCAGGCCCAACACCGTGGCCGAGCGGGCGTTGGATTCGAAGCGGTACAGGGCATAGGATGTCCAAAGTGGGCCCACCTGGGGGATGACCCCCCAGACGATCTCCTGCAGGCGGGTGGCGCCGGTCGCTCGCACGCCCTCCACCGGACGGGGATCGATCGCCTCCACCGCCTCCGAGAAAAGCTTGGCCAACACCGCGCCGGTATTGATCGCCAGGGCCATGACCCCAGCGAAGGGCCCTAGTCCCACAGCCACGATGAAGATGGTCCCCAGCACGAGGTCGGGAACCGAGCGCATCAGGTCCATCAGCCGCCGCGTGGGCTGCTGAATCCAAATCGGGGTGATGTTGCGCGCGCACAGCAGGCCGAAGGGAATGGCGATCAGTACGGCTAGGCCCGTGCCCCACAGGGCGATCTGCACCGTCAGCCACATCTGGGCGACATAGAGGGGCCACAACTCGAAGTCGGGCTTGAGCAGCCCGCTGGAGAACTCGCGCATATTGCCCGCGTTTGAGAACAGCAGGGGCAGTTTATTGATCTCGGCCGGGCCGAACGATGCGAGCAGCAGGACAATCAATCCGCCCCACACCAGCACATCCAGCAACCGGTCGGTCAGGCGTCGGACGGGCGGCGCGAGTGCGGGGCGCTCGTCGGTCATCGGGCGCGGATCACTGCGCCGCTGAGGGCGCGGGCGCGGTGCGGGCGCGGGCGGCGATCTCCGCCTGCAGGGCGTTGAAGGCCTTCTGCGCCTGGGCGATCTTGGCGGGATCGCGCGAATGGCGCGCCTCTCCGAGATTTTCCGCCGCCTCCATCTGGCGCACGGGATCCAGGTAGCTGTCGTCAGCGGCCTCAAAGCCCGTGTAGGTCAGAGTTTTCAGCACCTGCCTCTGGTGCTCGCCCTCCGCCCCCGGCGCCTGGCCATAGGACAGGAAGAAGGCCCGGATCTTCTCCCGGATCGCCGGATCCAGATCCTTGCGCACGACGATAGAGGACTCCGGCAACTCGGGCGAGGTCCAGATCACCTGGACCTTGGCCGCCGCCTCGGGGTTCTCGCGGGCGTAGAACTTGATGCCGACGGTGTTGTTGGTGGCGACATCCAGCAGGCCGTTGGCCACCGAGAAGAAATTGGCCTGGTGGCTCGCCGAGCGCACGGTCTTGAAGCACTCGGCCGGCTCGATATTGCGCGGGGTGAAGATGTAGGCCATCGGCGCGAGCGTGCCCGAGGTCGACTTGGCGTCGCCCATGCCGAAATTCAGGCGCTTTCCACACTTGAGCACGTCCGCCAAGGTGATCTTCGAGCCCTTTCGGGCAATCAGCACCGACTGGTACGAGCCGCCCTGGCCATTGGTCAGAATGCGTCCGAGCACCTGCCCGTCGGCGCGCCGGACCGCTTCCAGCGCGGGGAGGGCTGAGAACCAGCCCACCTGGGTCTTTTTGAAGCGCATGGCCTCGATCAGAGAGGTGTAGTTGCTCGAATAGAACGGCTTGATGGTCAGGCCGGTGGCCTTGCTCATGTCGTCGATCAGGGGCTGCCACACCTGGCTCATCGACTGCTGGTCCTCGGCGGACAAGATTGAAAAGTTGACGACCCCCTGCCCGGCGCCCGCCCCGGGCTCAGGCTGGCCGCATGCGGTCAGCAGCGCCAAGGTCAGGCCGGCCAGGGCCGGTCCCGCGAACGTCCGGCGCGCGCGCCTCATCGCTGCTCCCCTTCCCACAAGACATCCTCGATCTCCGGGCCATAGATTTCCACCAGGCGCTGGCGGTCAAGCCCGGCGCTCGGCCCATCGTAAACGAGCTTGCCGCTGTGTAGCGCCACCACGCGGGGGCAATAGCGCAGGGCGTAGTCCACCTGGTGCAGGGTGACCACCACGGTCAGCCCGTCCTTGCGGTTCAGGTCGCTCAAAAGCTCCATCACCTTGCGGGCGGCGACGGGATCGAGGGAGGCGACCGGCTCGTCGGCCAGAAGCACCTCGGCCTTCTGCACCAGCGCCCGGGCGATAGCGCCACGCTGCTGTTGGCCGCCCGACAGGGTCGCGGCCTTCTGGCCGGCGTTGTCGGACACCCCCACGCGCTGCAGCGCAGCCATGACGGCGGAGGCGTCGTCCCTGGCCCACAGGCCAAGCAGCCCGCGCCAGGCCGGCGTGCGGCCAAGCAGGCCGAGCGCCGCATTGCTGAACAGGCTGAGCCGGCCCACCAGGTTGAACTGCTGGAAGATGAAGCCGATGCGGGCGCGGATCCGGCGAAGAGGCTCTCCGCCACGCCCGTGACCTTGGACGCTCTCGCCGAAGGCCTCGATCCGGCCTGGGCCGGGGTCGATGGCGACCAGACCGTTCAGGGCCCGCAACAAGGTCGATTTGCCCGAGCCGGAGGCGCCGATCAGAGCCAGCATCTCGCCGGGACGCACGACCAGGTTGACCCCGTCCAGCGCGCGCCGGTCGCCGTAGGTCTTGCTGACGTCCTGAATCGAGAAGGCCGGGTGGGAGCTCATGATTCCGAGATTCTTAGCATGACAGGGCCCCAGCCATAGAAGTCGCCCGCGACGACTTGATGACAGAGGGGGCTCCGAATGGAAAATGCCCTTTACAACTCAGATGCTTTTCCCTATTTGCGCAAATCCCGGCGGACCCGAAGTCCACAAACGCTGCTAACGCCGGTCTGGGTCAACAATCTAACGGGGGTTACGTGAATTGCGCACGTACCATAATCCCCTGGACCTGGTCCGCGAGCGGTCCCCGGAACGTCCTGTCGCACTCGTGCGGCCGAGCGTCCTGGCCGTAGCGGCGCGCTGGTTCCAGGACAACTTCAAGGGCGACGTCTTTTACGCCGTGAAGGCCAATCCCTCGGGATGGGCGATTCGGACCCTGGCTGAGCAGGGCGTCCGAGCGTTTGACGTGGCTTCTGTCCCAGAGATCGAGCTGGTGGCCGAGCATGCCCCGGGCTCGCGGCTGGCCTTCATGCATCCGGTCAAGAGCCGGCAGGCCATCTCGGCCGCCTATTTCGACCACGGCGTGCGCACCTTCTCGCTGGACACCCGTGAGGAGCTGGCCAAGATTCTCGACGCCACCGGCCGCGCCAAGGATCTGAACCTGATCGTGCGCCTGGCCGCCCCGGCGCAAAGCGGCGCCCTGTACGCCCTGGGCGGCAAGTTCGGCGTGGAGCCGCATGAGGCCCCGGCCCTGCTGCTGGCGGCGCGCCGCGCGACCCAGGACCTGATGGGCGTGTCCTTCCATGTAGGATCGCAGTGCATGCGTCCGACGGCTTATCAGGCGGCCATGTCCCAGGCTTCGCGCGCCCTGGTCCGCGCGGGCGTGTTCGCCGATGTGGTGGACGTGGGCGGGGGCTTTCCGTCGGTCTATCCCGGCATGGTCCCGCCGGCCATGAGCGACTATGTGGACTCCGTCCACCGCGGCTTCGCCGAAATGATGGTGCACGAAACCACCGAGCTGTGGTGCGAACCTGGCCGCGCCCTGGTGGCCGAAGGCTCCTCCATCCTGGTCAAGGTCGAGCTGAAGAAGGGCGACGCCCTTTATCTGAACGACGGCTCCTATGGCAGCCTGTTCGACGCCACCCATTCCAAGTGGCCTTTCCCGGTCAAGCTGGTGCGAGACGGGGAAGCCTCGGCCGAGTTGCGTCCGTTCCGCTTCTACGGCCCGACCTGCGATTCCATCGATCACATGCCCGGTCCTTTTTGGCTTCCGGCGGATGTGGACGAGGGCGACTACATCGAGATCGGCATGCTCGGCGCCTATGGCGTGGCCATGAACACCCGCTTCAACGGATTTGGCGACACGGACGCGGCCATCGTCGAGGACGCCCCCATGGCCTCGATGTACGGACTCGCCCCCAAGGCCATCCCCTCGCCCAAGGCCGAGGAAGAAGACGCGCGTAAGGTCGTTCGCTTCTCCCGCCCGCGCGGCAAGGCGGGACAACGTAAGCGGCGGCGCTAACACACGCCCGTCGCATTTTCGAGGTCTATAAGGCAGCCCTCCGTCGCTCCGTCCGGAGGGCTGTATTGTCATTCGACGGGCGCTCCTGACAAAGGGAAACCCAAGCCATGAACGCTCCGTCCAACACCAAGGCCGAACTGCTGGCCAACACCGTCGAGCATGTGGACATCACAGCCTACGACGCGCGCCCGGTGATCGACGCCATGCGCAAGATGAGCTTCTCATCGCGCGACACCGCCCGCGCCGCCGACATCCTGAACATGTCGCTGGAAGACAAGGCCTGCTCACCCTGGCTGATCCTGGCCGGATCGACCTCCGCCGGCGGCTGCATGCATGTGTACCGCGACATGGTGAAGTACGGCATGACCGACGCGGTGATCGCCACCGGCGCCTCCATCGTCGACATGGATTTCTTCGAGGCCCTTGGCTTCAAGCATTATCAGGCGGCCGGCGCGGTCGACGACAACGTCCTGCGCGGCCACTACATCGACCGCATCTACGACACCTACATCGACGAGGAAGAGCTGCAGAACTGCGATCACACCATCTATGAGATCGCCAATGCGCTGGAGCCGCGCCCCTATTCGTCGCGCGAATTCATCCATGAGATCGGCAAGTGGCTGGCCGCGGGCAACGCCAAGAAGCCCGGCAGCCTGATCCAGACGGCCTATGAAGAAGGCGCGCCGATCTTCTGCCCGGCCTTCGTCGACTCCTCCGCCGGTTTCGGCCTGGTCAAGCACCAGAAGGAGCGGGCCAAGGCCGGCAAGCCCTATGTGATGATCGACGCGGTGGCCGATTTCCGCGAACTGACCGACATCAAGATCGCCGCCGGCGTCACCGGACTGTTCATGGTCGGCGGCGGCGTGCCCAAGAATTTTGCTCAGGACACCGTCGTCTGCGCGGAAATTCTGGGCGTCGAGGCGGAGATGCACCGCTACGCCGTGCAGATCACCGTGGCCGACGCGCGCGACGGCGCCTGCTCGTCGTCGACCCTTCAGGAGGCGGCGTCTTGGGGCAAGGTGCAGACCACCTATGAGCAGATGGTGTTCGCCGAGGCCACCACGGTGGTGCCTCTTATCGTGTCGGACGCCTATCATCGCGGGGCCTGGCGCGGCCGCGACAAACGGCGCTGGGCGCAGCTGTTCGCATAACATCGACTTGCGGTCGCGCAGCATCGGCTCTACCTCAAGGGCATGGCTTCCCATCCTGCTCACGATCATGCGCTGGATCACAAGCATGAGCGCCTCGGCCTGAACGGCCGAGCGCTGGCGTCCGAGTTGAAGCTCGCCGAGGCGCGCTGCATCGAGGAGGGCCAGAAGCTGACCCCGGCCCGTCGCCGCGTGCTCCAGTTGCTGATGCAGGCAGGACACCCCGTGAAGGCCTACGACCTGATCGCTACCTACGGCCAAGGCGGCGAAGGCCCGGCCAAACCCCCCACGGTCTATCGGGCGCTGGAGTTCCTTGAGCGCCAGGGGCTGGCCCATCGCATCGAGAGCCTGTCGGCCTACGTCGCCTGCCGGCGAGGCGACGGGGGACACGCGGCGGCGTTCCTGATCTGCGACTGCTGCGGGCGCACCGACGAGGTCGAGGCTCCGGTGGGCGACGCCCTCAAGCAGGTCGCCGCCGACAGCGGCTATACGCTACAGTCCGTGGCCATCGAGGCGCACGGGCGCTGCGCCGCCTGCCGCGCCTGAATTTGTCCGAAAGGGAAGATCGCGTGACCCAGGCCGGCCCGGCGATCGACCCGCAGTTCGGCGTGGAGACCTGGCGCGGGTCGGTGCGTCCCTGGCACATCGACGAGATGGGCCACATGAACGTGCGGTTCTACCTGGCCAACGCCGCCGAGGCGGTTGTGGGGTTGGCGGGCGCGCTGGGCATGCCCCGAGCCTTCACCGCGC
>Ga0302279_10002872_pt1 | contig 22156 bp, 18 predicted proteins | sample III_Bog_N3_3_FD_194541 | JGI IMG/M metagenome (GOLD analysis project Ga0302279, IMG submission 194541) | Peat permafrost microbial communities from Stordalen Mire near Abisko, Sweden - III_Bog_N3_3 | ecosystem: Environmental > Terrestrial > Soil > Wetlands > Peat | place: Sweden: Abisko...
GGGGTGGCCGCCCCGCGGGCCGGTCTGGCCGTGGGCGTCGCCGTCTTCGTGGTGCTCCTGGTCCCCCGGTTCCGCTTCGTCCTGGCCATGGCCGCGGTGGGCTGTGTCGTGGCTGCGGCCGTCTACGTCGCCGTCCACCAGAACCAGTTGCACGTGCCCGACAACGGGTCGTGGCCGCAGTCGTTCGGTGTGGCCAGCGAGTGGGCGTGGGCCGGCGTGGTGTTCCTCGGGGCCGACGGCGCCGTCGACGTGGCCCTGCGGGCCCGCCGACGCCGGCTCGACCGCCGGGCCGCCAGGGACGCAGCCGGTGCCGGGGAGGCCGCCGGGCCGGAGCCGGTCACCGTCCCCTGACCCGCTCGGTCCGGGGCGCGCTCAGCCCCGGCCGGCGATGCGCTGCCAGCCCCACCGGGCCGTCCAGTGCTGGCCGCGGTGACGCCGGTGGATGGCGACGAAGGCGACGCCCATTCCCAACGCCAGGAGCGCCTGCACGAGGAGATCGGCCCAGGCCGTGGACACCGGGTGCCCGCCGGCGGCCGTCACCAGGACCACGGCCAGGCCGGACCCGGCCGCCAGCACCAGCACGATCCACCTCGACCCGGTGCCGAAGAGGTAGTTCGTCACCAGCACGGTGAACGACAGGCACATCATGGCCAGCACCAGCGGGGCGAACGCCGGCGCCGCCGTGGCCAGGCGGGCACTGAACACCAGCGTCAGGAACTGCCGGGGGACGAACACGGCGATCCCGAGCAGCACGGCCGACGGGACGGCCAGGAAGAGCAGGGTCACCCCCAGCTGGCGGATGGCGTGCCCGCCCTCGTTCCAGCGGATGGTGGCCTCGGGCAGCAGGTACGCCCCGAGGGCCAGGGCCCCGAACACCAGGGCCTTGGACGCCACCGAGATCGCCGCATAGGGACCGACCTGGGCGTGGTCGAGCCGTCCGAGCAGGATGACGTCGACGTTCTGCAGCAGTCCGAGCAGGGCGAGGCCGACGAAGGCGGCGGACACGTCGGCCAGCAGCTTGCGCCGGGCCAGGATGACCTCGGGGCTCGAGGCCTCGGCCCCGGTGAGCCCGTCCTGCACCACCGGCGCCGACGTCGGGTCGGCCCAGGCCTTCCGGGCCAGCCAGTGGGCGTGCAGGGTGGCGATCACCTCGCTCAGCAGTACACCGAACGCGTAGCCGGCCACACCGGCGCCGCCGGCCACCAGCGCCAGGACGAGGGCGGTGCGCACCCCACCCTCGACCAGGAGGTTGGAGGCCAGTCCGCCGTAGCGGCGGTGGGCCTGGAGCAGGCCGCGGTCCACGCACAGGAGGATCCACACCCCGGCGGCCATCAGGATGAGCACCACGCCCTCGCCGTTGGACAGGTGCAGCTGGCGGGCGATCCAGCCCTGGAGGATCAGCACCAGGACCAGCTCCACCGCGATGCCGGCCAGGCAGATCCGGTGGACCCGGGCCACCCACCGACGTACCAGGTGGGCCTGACCGGTGGTCTGGAGACCGGTCACCCGGCGCACGACGCCCACCAGCACCGCCGACCCCGGCATCGACAGGATGAAGAAGAGGCCGAGGAGCTGGGCCAGCTCCCCGTACGCCTGGGAGCTCAGCAGTCGGGCCACGGCGATGACCACCAGCGCGGCGGCACCGTTCACCACCATGCCGGCGATGGCCACCGGACCGGCCTGACGGAGACCGGCCTTCAGCGAGTTGTCGCTGCGGACCCGGCCCGGGGCCGGCTCGTCGGGGGGCAACGGGACCAGTGGACCGCCCGCCACCGCGATACCCATCGCCGGTCCGAAGGTCATCGACTCGCCGAGCGGCTCGACGACGGTGTCGACCTCGTCGAGGATCAGTTCGAGGCCGCGGTCGGGGGCCGGCGAAGGGTCGTCCGGCCCGTCGGAGGGGTCAGCTCCGCCGGTCCCGGGGCCCTGCGTGCCCTCCTGGTCCCCCACCCCCGTCCCGGTCCCGGTTCAGCCGGCGCGTCGCGGCAGGATCGGGGCGGCCCGCCCGGTGCCGGCGGAGCTCGCCGTCCCGCGGGTCGGGCCACCGGTCGGTCCGGAGGTCGGGCCGGAGGTCTCGTGGTACTCCTCCTCGACGTTGACCGACCAGATGTCGTGCCGGGCCCCGTGGATGTTCTCCACGGTCAGCATGGCGGTGTACATCGAGTGGTCCTGGTTGTTGTACTTGTGCATGCCGTTGCGGCCCACCGGGTGGACGTTCGGGGCGTGCTCCTCGAACCAGCGGCGCAGGATCGCCACGTTGTCGGCGTAGGCGTCGTCGTAGACGGGGTAGGCCTTGGGCATCCGCACGACGTAGCCGGCCTCGACGTCGGACGGGTCGACCAGCCCGATGTGGGCGAGCTCCTTGGTGCCGAGGGCCACGAGGTCCTCATCGGACATGGACCACAGCTCGTCGCCCTCGAAGACGAAGTACTCCATGCCGAGGCACGTACGTCCGTCCTTGACCAGGAACGGCGACCACGAGCCGAAGTTCTGGATGCGCCCGACCTCGACGTCGGGCGCATGGATGTAGATCCAATTGTCCGGGAAGCCCCGGGACTCGGGAACCACCAGGGCGATGGTCAGGAAGTCGCGGTAGTGGAGGTCGTCGGCGGCGGCCAGCACCGAGTCGGGCACCGGCGGGTCCACCATCCGGGCGAGGGCGGTGAACGGCATCGACGAGATCACGTGGCTGCACAGGACCCGCTCGGTGGTGCCCCGGTGTTCGACGGTGACCGCCACCGCCCGGCCGTCCTCCACGTGGACCCGGGAGGCCGAGGTGTCCATCCGGACCTCGCCGCCCAGCCCGACCAGCAGCTCGGCGCAGCGCTCCCACATCATCCCGGGGCCGTACTTCGGGTACTGGAACTCCTCGATCAGGCTGGTGACCTGGGTGCGCCGGTCGCGTCGGCGCCCCAGGGACGACCGGATCGGCTCCCACACGGCGTTCCAGAGTGACATCCCCTTGATCCGCTGGGCGCCCCAGTCGGCGGACAGCTCGGACGCCGAGACGCCCCACACCTTCTCGTTGTAGGTCTTGAAGAAATGTCGGTAGAGCCGCCACCCGTAGTTCGAGACGATGTAGCCCTCGAGCGTCGACTGGTCCTTGGGCGGATGGATGCGGACCCACAGGAACGACAGCCCGCAGCGGATCGCCTCCAGCACACCCAGGTTGCCGAGGGCGTTACCCAGCTTGATCGGATAGTCGTAGTACTTCCCGCCGTAGAAGATCCGGCTCATCCGCGGCCGCAGCAGGAAGTCCTCGGGGGGGAGGATCTCGTGCCAGAATTCCTCGACCGGGACGACCTTGGTGAAGAACCGGTGGCCCCCGATGTCGAAGCGCCAGCCGTCGCGCTCGACGGTGCGGCTGATGCCGCCGAGCACGGTGTCCTGCTCGACGACGACGACCGGGTCACCGGACTGGGCCAGCCGGTAGGCGGCCGTCAGCCCCGCCGGTCCCCCGCCGATGACGACCACGGGCCGGTCGGGCGCGGGGCGCAGTGCCTCCGCTCCGGCGGGTGCGGTGTCGGGGTCCTGGGGTGGTGCCATGCGTTGTGCGGTCCGTTTCTTGAGGTTCCGGCGGGCGGCGGGCGGAGCCGTCCGCCGGTGGCGGTGTGCGGGGTGCGGGACCCCGTGCGACGGGCGGGCGGCGGTCCGGCTCCCCCGCCTCCCACGGGCCCACCCGGCTGTGGCCGAGGGGGTGCAGACCTGCCCTGCGGACGTGAGGATAGTGGCTCGCCCGACGCACCCGGAGGTACCGCCCCACCGGGGACCCGCCCGCGGGACCGGCCCGGTCGGTGGCGACGGTCCTCCGTCCGGTGGAGGCGTCAGGGGACGACGACGCCGAGGAAGCTCAGCACGGCGTACCCGGCCATGGCCACGGCCGATGCGGCCAGGACCACCACCTCCACCCGGCGGCTCGTCGTGTGGGTCGACGCCGCCACCACCAGGGGGAACGCCCCCAGGGCGTAGCGCTCGAACGAGTCGAGGTTGGTGCTGCTCAATGCCACCACGAGCACGGCGACGGCGAACGCCGTGTAACTGCCCGGCAGGCGCCGCCAGCACACGACCACCAGGGCGATGCACACCGCCACCCACGGTACGTGCAGCGCGCTGCCCAGGTGGTGGCCGTGGGCGGCGTCTACCAGGTCGTGCCACATGGCACTGACCGGTACCGCGAACTGTCCCCGGTGCCCGTTCTGCTCCTGGACGGTGAACGGGAGCCACGGGTCGCCGAACCGGTGGCCCACCCACACCAGGTAGGCGCCGGCCCCGACCAGTGGCGCCGCCAGCGCCGCCGGGCGGGCGGCCCAGTTCGCCGGGGTCGCCCCCTGACGTCGGCTCCAGACCTCGACGGCCAGGGGAACGATCAGCAGCACACCCACGGGCCGGTCGGCACCGGCGACGAGGCCGGCCGCCGCCGCCCACCACCACCTCCCGGTGCGGGCGCCCAGGAAGGCCACCACGGAGCACAGCAGGAGCGTGGCGTCCGAATAGGCCAGCACCAGCGAGTAGGCGGACGGGGCCAGGGCCAGCAGCCACACGGAACGGCGGGCCAGCGGGACGTCCCCCGAGTCGTGGCGGACGAGGAGCCACAGCCCGGCCATGGCCAGGAGCGCGCTGAGGTTCGCCACCACCACCAGCGCCGCCCCGTCGCCCGTGCCCGGGACCGCCCCGAGCGCCCGTCCGAGCAGCGGGAAGAGCGGGAAGAACCGGACCGACTGCTGCCCGGCGGCCGCGTAGCCGTGCTGGGCGATCGCCTGGTACCAGCCGGCGTCCCACGACAGGAGGCCTTCGTGGACCCGCTGGACCGCGCCGGGGTTCCCGGGGCGCAGGGTGCCCACGCCGGCACGGGCCACGGCCAGCGCCACGGTCACCACGACCCGGGCCGCCACCCAGGCGGGAAGCACCTGCAGGACGGCCCGGCTCACCTCGACCACGCCGCCCCGGACCCCGAGCCGTCCCGCTCCGTCGGCCCCCGGGTCCGCCGGGTCGGCGATCGGACCGGGCGGGCGGGCCGACGCGGCCACGGGTCCGTCGGTCACGTCGGACCGGTCACGACGGTCAGGTCCCGATCGGTGTCAGCCGCACCAGGTACATGGGCTGGAAGAAGCTCACCGGGTCCCCGGTGACCACCTGGGTGTGGCTGAAGGACGGGTCGGCCTGGAGGGTCTGGACGATCCCCTCGCACTTGACGCCGAAGGCCTGGTAGCCCGGGGACCAGACCATGTAGATCTGGTGCCCCCCGGCGGCCAGCGACTCCAGGTGCTCGGCGAACGACAGCGCCGACGCGGCCCGCACGGCGGCCGCGTAGTCGACCCAGTTGATGAACTCCGGCCCGGTACCGCGGGGGAAGGTGACCTGGGTGTAGGTGTCGCTCGGGAGCAGGCGGGCGACCGCCGGACCGAGCTGGTCCGGACAGTAGGCCACGATGTCGCCGGGCTTGCCGGTGGCGTTGATGACCGCGGCCACCTGGCCGGCCTGGGTGCGGTTGGTCACCACGTTGGGCACGGAGGCGGCGATCCCCAGCACGACGGCGATGGCCAGCACGCCGACCCGCACGTGGCGGTCCCGGAAGACGGTGACCCCGAGCGAGACCAGGAGGATGAGCGGCACGAACACCACGGAGGCGTAGCGCGCGTCGAAGGCGCTGTTGGTGGCCAGACCACCCACGATGGCGGCCCCCAGGGTCCCCAGCACCACGACGGCCAGCGGTCGGCCGAGCCGGCGGGACCGGATGTCGATGGAGATGTGGAGCCGGTCGGTGGCCAGGCCGAAGAGGCCGAGTCCGCCGAGGGCGAAGAAGAGGAGTGCCAGGGCACGGCCCTGGCTGGTGTTGCCCCCGGCGAACGAGGCGACGGCGCTCACCATGGCGGCGAACGTGGCCGGGGTCGCCCACGGGGTCCCGGTGTGCTGGGACTGGAACAGGAACGTGGGCACCCAGGGCAGGAAGGTGCAGCAGCCGACCACGGCCGCCACCAGGGCGGCCCGGGCCCCCCGCCGCCATTCGGGGCGGCCCCGCCAGGCCTGGTACAGCAGCCACAGCATCGTGGTCCCGAGCAGGTAGATCGACCAGTAGTGCGAGTAGAGGAGCAGACCGGCGACGGCGCCCACGGCGACGAGGTTGCCCGGGCGCGGCGAACGGAGGGCCCGGTCGACGGCCAGGAAGCCGAGCACGGTGAGCAGCGCCACCAACGAGTACATCCGGGTCTCGGTGCTGTAGCGGACGGCGAACGGCGAGGTGGCGACCAGCAGCATCGCCGCCCACGCCGCCTTCTCCCCCCCGAGCCGCTTCCCGGCCAGCCAGGCCAGCGGGACCGTGGCGACGCCGAACACCCCGGGCAGGGCCCGTACGGCCCCGTCGGAATGGCCGAACACCCCCATCCACACGTGCAGCAGCGCGTAGAAGAGCGGCGGCGCACCATCGCGCCGCAGGTACGACGGCAGCTCGTGCAGTGGTTGGCCGGCGATGTTGACCGTGAGGGCCTCGTCGAGCCAGAGGTCCGATCTCGTCCAGAACCGCAGCACCATCCCGACGGCCACCGCCAGGGTGGCCCCGGCGATCAGCAGGACCACGACGGCCCGGCTGAACGGCGGTCCCTCGGGGTCGGGTGCGTCCCCGGCCGATCCGGTCGCCCGACGACCACGATCCGGCTGGGCCGCGGCGGGCCGGGCACTGCGCTCCGACGGCCCCGGCAGCGGTGCGGCGTCGATCGCCTCGTCCGTCGTCGGGACGGAACCGGGGGGTGCGGCATCCATGGCTGGCATGGTACCCAGGCGGGTAGACAGCTGTTGACCACCCCCCGATGGCGGGTGCCCGAACCATGGACCCTGCCCAACGGGGGCGGTAACGTGCGCCCACGACGGTCCACGGCTGTGGCAGAGTCAGTGCCAGCGGTGGTGGAGCACCACCAGGAGTTCCGAAGTTCGCCGGGAGGGACGCTGCTGCGCCAGCGGACCCGAGACGGCCACCACCGGGTGGTCGACACGATGCAATGGGGGATTGTCTGTGAGCGAGTCACACGAGATCGATCGGCGTACCTTCCTGTCCCAGGGGGCCAAGGTCGGGGGCGCCCTGGTGCTCGCCGGTGCGGCCGGCAGCGCGCTGGCCGCCTGCGGATCCTCGTCGTCGGGATCGTCCACCACGGTGCCCTCCTCGGGCTCGGCACCGGGCGTCGGCACCGGCACGCCGGTGAAGGGCGGTTCCCTGACCGTCGGCACCGTCGCCGAGATCGACGGCTTCTACCCGCCCAGCAACCACTGGGACACCAACGGGTTCCTCTACGCCAACACGCTCTACGACCCGCTCTGCGCCATCGCCGCCGACGGGAGCATCCAGCCGTACCTGTGCGAGTCGGTCACCCCCAACGCCACCTACGACACCTGGACCATGACCCTCCGGCCGAACATCAAGTTCAGCGACGGGTCCGACCTGACCGCGGCGGTCGTCGTGTCCAACTCGACCGAGCTCAAGGCCTCGCTCCTGACCGGGCAGGCCCTGGTCCAGGTCACCTCGGTCACCGCCACCGACCCGATGACCGTGGTCTACCAGCTCGAGGCCCCGAACCCGGGGTTCGCCGCCGGCCTGACCACCCAGGTCGGCTACATCGTGGGCCAGTCGATGATCGACTCGGTCAAGGCCGGCAACAAGACCCCGACGCCGGTGGGGACCGGCCCGTTCGTCTTCCAGTCGTGGCAGCCCAACGACCACTTCACCGCCACCCGCAACCCCAACTACTGGCGGGCCGGGCTCCCCTACCTCGACCAGATCACCTTCCGGCCCATTCCGGACACCATCCAGCGCGAGTCGACGTTGAAGACCGGCGGCGTGGACATGATCGAGTCGACCGACCCCGACACCATCAACCGGTTCAAGGGGCAGTCCGGCTACCAGCTGGTGGACTCCACCACCGGCGTGCTGGGCGAACCGACGGTGGCGTTCATCATGCTCAACACCGTCGTGGCGCCGACCAACGACATCACCATCCGCACCGCCCTGGCCCAGAGCCTGGACCAGGCCACCGTGCAGAAGATCTTCGGCGGGGGCCTGACCAAGCCGATCAGCGGCCTCTTCCTCCCCGGGTCGGAGTACTACTCCGACTCCGGTTACCCCGCCTACAACCCGGCGGCCGCCAAGGCGCTGGTGGCCAAGTACACCGCCCAGCACGGGCAGCCCAAGCTCACCCTGCTGACCATCACCGACCCCCGCCTGGCCCAGGTCGTCCAGATCATCCAGCAGATGTGGAACCAGGTCGGCTTCGACGTCACCATCAGCCAGATCGAGCAGGCCAACCTCATCAACGACTTCATCGCCGGTGAGTTCCAGGCGGCCACCTCCTACCAGTTCGGCACCATCGACCCCGACCTCAACTACGTGTGGTGGAGCACGACGACCGCCAAGCCGGTCGGGAGCATCGCCCTCAACTTCGCCCGCAACAGCGACCCGGTCATCGAGCAGGCCATGCTCACCGGGCGCCACACCACCGACCAGGCGACCCGGGTCCAGGCCTACCAGACCGTCAACCAGCAGCTGGCCAAGGACCTGCCCTACCTGTGGCTCCAGCAGTACCTCTTCTCCGAGGTGGCCACCTCCCGCGTCCAGAACTTCGCCAACCCGACCCTGCCCAGCGGGGCCAAGCAGTACGCCTTCGACGAGGGCATCTTCGTGCCCACCCAGATCTGGCTGTCGAAGTAGCGGCGCGGGCGAACGGTCGCAGCGAGTCACATGGGAAAGTACCTGGTCCGGAGGGTCCTCCAGCTGGTGGTGGTGGCGTTCGTCATCTCCGTGCTGACGTTCCTCCTGGTGCACCTGCTCCCCGGTGACCCGACGACGGTCATCCTCGGGCCGAACGACACCGCCGCCAACCGGGCCATCCTGCTCAAGCAGCTCGGCCTCAACTACCCGCTGTGGCGCCAGTACCTGACCTGGCTGGGCGCGGTCTTCCAGGGCAACCTGGGCACCTCCTACCTGAACCACGAGTCGGTCACCCACATCCTGGCCACCGGCGCGCCGGTCGACTTCGAGCTGATCCTCATCTCCCAGGTCATCGCCTTCGCCATCGCCATCCCCCTGGCCCTGGTCACCTCCCGGAAGCCCAACAAGGCCCTGGACAACGTGGCCACCACCAGCACCTTCGGACTCCTGGCCCTCCCCCCGTTCGTCGTGGCGCCCATCCTGGTAGCGGTGTTCGCCGTGGGGCTCGGCTGGTTCCCCGCCACCGGGTACACGCCCTTCACCCAGAATCCGGCACAGAACCTCCACGAGATGATCCTGCCTTCGCTGGCCATCACCGCAGGCTCGATCGCCGTCTACTACCGCCTGCTCCGTTCCGACCTCATCAGCACCCTGCAACAGGACTTCATCACCATGGCCCGGTCGAAGGGGCTGTCGAGCCCACGCATCATGTGGCGCCACGCGTTCCGCCCGTCGAGCTTCTCGTTGCTGGCCGCGGCCGGCATCAACATCGGCGCCCTGATCGCCGGCACGTTCGTGGTGGAGCTGCTCTTCGTGCTCCCCGGCATCGGGTACGCCCTGGTCCAGGCCGTCGAGCAGCGGGACTACCTGGTGGTGCAGGGCATCGCCCTGGTCGTGGCCATCGCCTACGTCCTGCTCCAGTTCATCATCGACTTCATCTTCACGATCGTCGACCCGAGAGTGGTGCGGGAGTGACCCATGCCTGACGACAGAGAACTTTTCGACAGCGGTGCGTCGGCCCAGCTGCTGGGCGACCGCTTCCCCGGCATGGCCGCCACCGAGGAGACCGCGCTGGCCATCTCCACCGAGCACATCGACGGCGACGACATCCTGGCCAAGAAGCCGCTCGGCTTCCTGTTCTGGTTCGCCCTGGTCTGGATAACGGCCGTGTTCCTCGCCTCGATCCTGGCCAACGTGCTGCCGCTCCAGAACCCGAACTTCCAGAACTACTCGGCACTGAGCCAGGGACCGAGCACCGCCCACTGGCTCGGCACCGACGACCTCGGACGCGACCTGCTCGCCCGGCTGATCTTCGGCTCGCGGGTGTCGCTCATCGTCGGGTTCTGCGGGGTGGCGATCGGCCTGATCGTCGGGGGCACCGCCGGACTGGTGTCGGGGTACAAGGGTGGCAAGCTCGATGTCGCCCTCAACGCCGGATCCTTCATCATCCTGGCCTTTCCCGCCATCGTGGCCGTGATCGCCATCGTCACCTTCTGGGGCGCGTCGCTCTTCCACATCACGATCATCCTGGGCCTCGCCACCATCCCCCTCATGTTCCGGGTGATCCGGGCCACCAGCCTCTCGTTCGCGCAGCGGGACTTCGTCATCGCCGCCAAGACCATGGGCGCCACCGACACCCGGGTGGTGCTCCGCGAGATCCTCCCCAACGTGATCCCGGTGATGGTCACCTTCAGCCTGATCTCGGTGGCCGGCCTCATCGTCATCGAGGGCACCCTGGCCTTCCTCGGCCTGTCGGTCAACCTTCCGACACCGTCGTGGGGCAACCTGATCAACGAGGGCACGGCCAACAACGCCCTGTCCACCGACCCCTACATCATGATGTGGCCGGCGCTGGCGATGTTCCTCCTGCTCTGGTCGATCAACCTCATCGGCGACCGCCTCCGACAGCGGTTCGACATCCGGGAGGGCCTGCTGTGATCGGGCGTCGCCGCGGCGGCCGGACCCTCGAGTTCAAGGACATCGGCTCCCACGACGGTCCGCTCCTGGTGGTGGAGGACCTCCACACCGCCTTCCGCACCGGCCGGGGGACCGTCCGTGCGGTCGACGGGGTCTCCTTCGAGGTCTACGAGGGCAAGACCCTGGGCATCGTCGGCGAGTCCGGATCGGGCAAGACGGTCCTCTCCCGGTCGATCATGGGCCTCCTCCCCCCGCGCGACGTGCTGCGCAGCGGCACCGTGCACTTCGGCGGGCACGAGCTGACGGCCATGGACGAGGCCGAGCTGCGCGACGTGTGGGGCGCCGAGCTCAGCATGATCTTCCAGGACCCGATGACGGCCCTCAACCCGGTCAAGCGCATCGGGACCCAGATCTCCGAGTCGCTGGTCCTCCACCTCGACATGGACAAGAAGGAAGCGCAGTCGACGGCGGTCGAGCTGTTGCGCTCCGTCGGGATACCTTCGCCCGAGGAGCGGGTCCGGTGGTACCCGTTCCAGCTGTCGGGCGGCATGCGCCAGCGGGTGATGATCGCCATCGCCCTGGCCTGCGCTCCCCGCCTGGTCATGGCCGACGAGCCCACCACCGGGCTCGACGTGACCGTGCAGGCCCAGATCCTCGACCTCCTGGCCGACCTCCAGCGCGAGCGCCACATGGCCGTGATCCTGGTGACCCACGACCTGGGCGTCGTGGCCACCCGGGCCGACGACATCATCGTCATGTACGCCGGGCGGATCGTGGAGCGGGCGCCCACCCGGACCTTGTTCCGCGACACCAAGATGCCGTACACACGGGCCCTGATGGACTCCATCCCGCGGCTCGCCGACCCGAGCGGGGCCCGGCTGGACGCAATCGCCGGCCGCCCGCCCGACCTGATCCACCCGCCCAAGGGGTGCCGGTTCGCCCCGCGCTGCCACTACGCCCGTGACAAGTGCCGGGAGAAGGACCCGCCGCTGCGTACCGTCGGCTCGCCCGACCACCTGTTCGCCTGCTGGTACCCCCTGGTCGACGGCGTGTCCACCGCCCCACCGGTACCCGTGACCCTCGGCGACCCCGCCCCGAGCGCATCGGTCGCCACCGCCGGTGCGGACGCCACCACCACCGACGACCCGACCGAGGCGGAGCCAGCCCAGTGACCGACGCCCAGACCGCCCCCTCCGCGGACGTCCCCCAGGGGGACGTCGTCCTCGATGTCCGGGACCTCGTCGTCGAGTTCAAGAGCGGACGCCAGCGCGTCCAGGCCGTATCGGGCGTGACGTTCCAGGTCCGACGGGGCGAGACGCTCGGCCTGGTGGGCGAGTCCGGTTGCGGGAAGTCGACCACCGGTCGCACCCTCGTCCAGGTCCAGCCGGCGACATCGGGCACCATCGACTACCGGGGGCAGGACCTCACGGAGATCTCCGGCCGCAAGCTGCGCCAGCTCCGCACCAAGATCCAGATGATCTTCCAGGACCCGATCTCGTCGCTCAACCCCCGTCGGCGGATCAAGGACATCGTGGCGGAGCCGCTCACCATCTGGCACCAGGGCACCAAGGACGAACGGGCGGCCAAGGTGCGCGAGATGCTCGAGGCCGTGGGCATCGACCCCGACGCCGCCGGCGACCGCCGGCCCGGCGAGTTCTCGGGTGGGCAGTGCCAGCGGATCAGCATCGCCCGGGCCCTCATGGCCGACCCCGACCTGCTGATCTGCGACGAGCCGGTGTCCGCCCTCGACGTGTCGGTCCAGGCCCAGATCCTCAACCTGCTCGCCGACCTCAAGACCCGGTTCCAGCTCACCATGGTCTTCATCGCCCACGACCTCGCCGTGGTCAAGAACGTCAGCGACCGGGTGGCGGTGATGTACCTGGGCAAGCTGGTCGAGGTGGCCGGCTCGGACGACCTCTACCGTGAGGCGGCGCACCCCTACACCGAGGCACTGCTGGCGTCGATCCCCGAACCGGACCCGGACCACACGTCGGACCACAAGGCGCTGACCGGCGAGCTCCCCTCGCCCCTCAACCCGCCCTCGGGCTGCCGCTTCCGGACCCGCTGCCCGTACGCCCAGGAACGGTGCGCCTCCGAGGAGCCTCTGCTGCGCGAGCTGGCCCCCGGCCACCAGGTGGCCTGCCATTTCCCGGTCGGCCCGCTGGCCTCGGCCGCGCCGTCCGCCGGGGCGCAGGCCGACTGAGCCGGCGCCATGGCCCGGCTCCGGCAGTACTACGGGACACCGGGCGCCCCGTTCGACGTCGAGGGTGACCCGGCAGATGCGGTGGTCGCCTGGCGCAGTCAGCGGTCCCGGCTCCACGACTGGCTCGCCGCCCTGCCCGACGACGACTGGCGCGGCCCGACGCGGTGTGCGGGTTGGGACACCACCCAGCTGGTCCGACACCTCGCCTCGGCCACCCAGTTCCTGGCCTACACCCTGCACGAGGCCGCCGGGGGCACCGCCACCACCCTGCTCGAGGGCATGGACACCCGCACCACGGTCGCCTCGGCCGCCGAGCTCCTGGGTGAACTGTCCCCGGGCGGGGCGCGCTCCCTGCTGGCCGAGCAGGACCGCGCCGTGGACGACGCGCTCGAGCTCCTGGGTGCCGGCGGACTGGTCGCCACCGCCGAGTCCCCGCCCGGACACGTGACCGCACACATGGCCGTTCGCCACTTCCTGTTCGACTCCTGGGTCCACGAGTACGACCTGATGGTTCCCCGGGGCGGCCGTCCGGTGCTCGACCCCCTCGAGGTGCAGGTGGTCGTCGGCTACCTGATCGGCCTGGCCGAGATCTGCACCTCCACCGCGGACGCCCCGGTCGCCCTCGATCTGCACATCACCGACCCGGCGATGCGCATCGGTGTGCACGTGTCCGACGGGGTCGTCGTCGTCGCCCCCGGACCGTCGCCCGAGGGCACCGCCGCACTCGGGGGACGGGCCACCGACGTGGTGGATCGGCTGACCGGACGCGTAGGTGGGACCGTGACCGGCGACGCCGTGGCTCTCGCCGTCCTGGACCGCTTCGCCCTGGTGCTGTCGACCTGACCGTCCGGTCCGGGCGCCCCGGACGCTAGGCGGGGGGGTTGCCGCGGGGCGGTGGGCCGGGGACCGTCGACGTCGGACGTCCGGGCGGCGCCGGATCCCCGTAGTAGGGGATCCGGGCGGCGGCGAGGGCGGGGGTCAGCCGGTCCTTCACCCAGCGCACGTCCCGTCCGTAGACGACCCATGCGGCCTCGTCGCCGTTGCGCGTCCGGACCGTGATGTCGGTCACCACGCCCGGCGGGTGCCCCATTCGGCCCTGGCCCGACGCCCCGTAGGCCCACAGCGCCTGGTCCGGCACCCCACCACCGTCCCGAGGCTCCACCTCCACGCTCACCACCTCCGACAGCGGGAGCGAGTGGCTCAGGTGGAGCTCACCGTGGCCGATCCGACCGTCGACGATCCACAGGTGCCGGCCGTGGGTGCCGAGGGCTGCGCTGCCCCCGTGGTACTCACAGTGGATGGGGAACCCGACGTGGGCGGAGTCCTCACCGTCGTGCCCACCGCCGTCCATGTCCCTGTCTACCAGGACAGCTACACCGCCGGTGGGGGTGCGGCGCCACGGCCGGACACCACCTGCTGCTCCAGGGCGTCCAGTTGGGCGAGGTCCCTGGCCGCGGCCACCTCGTCCCGTCCGGGTCGAGCGACATCGACATCGCCTCGTCGGCGGCCTGCTCGGCCCGGGCCAGCGCCTGCGCCGCGTCCGCTGCCCCAGGGCTGCCCGGGGCCACCGCCTTCGAGCGCGGCCACCTGGTGCTCGATCGTCAGGCGCTCCTGGTCGGCCTCGGCGGCCGGCTCGCCCGAGGCACGGGCCGCCGTCTCGGCGACCTCGTCGCCGGCCACCGCGGTACCTGCCTCCTGCTCGTGCAGGAAGACCGCGTTCCGGGGGTGCCCGGCGTCGCCCGGCGTCCTGGCCTCCAGAGCGCTGAGCTCGGCGTCCATCTCGGCCTCGAGCGGCGCGGAGGCTTCCGGGGGTCAGGACGGATCGGTTGCACTCATGGCATCCGGATCGCCCGGTCCCGAGTCCAACTTGAGCGGGTGCACCCGTGGTTGAGGACCACCCCGCCCTGTGGTCTGATGCATCCATGACCGTCATCAAGATCAATGCCATCACCGTGCCCGAGGGATCGGGCGACGAGCTGGCCCAGCGCTTCGCGGCACGGGCCGGGGCGGTGGACGGCCAGGACGGATTCGAGGGGTTCGAACTGCTCCAGCCGACCGACGACCGCCGCCAGTGGCTGGTGGTCACCCGGTGGCGGGACGAAGGGGCGTTCCAGGCCTGGGTCCAGTCCCCCGCCTTCGCCCACGGACATGCCGGGGCCGGCCGACCCACCCCTGAAGGCAGCCCGGTCTCGGTGGCCTCGGAGCTGTGGTCCTTCGAGGTCGCCGGCGGCTCACCGGGCTGAGCACGTGCCCGCGGCCGGACGACGCCATCCGGGGACCGACCGTGCCGGCTGAGGTCCCGCTCCCCCTCGATACCGGCCGACTCCGACACGGAGCCGACCCGGTCCTGGACGGCATCGGCCGACCGGGTTCCCGGGAACTGCTCCCCACGCCTGCGCTCGTGTGCGACGTCGACCTGCTGGAGGCCAACCTCTCCCGCATGGCCTCGCTGGCCGCAGCGTCGGGCGTGGCCCTGCGTCCGCACGCCAAGACCCACAAGTCGGCGTTCGTGGCCGGGCGGCAGCTGGCGCACGGCGCGGTCGGGCTGGCGTGTGCCACGACCTCCGAGGCCGACGCCATCGTGGGCCGGTTGCGAAGGGACGGACCGGTCGGCCCGATCTCGGTTCTGGTGACCTCCCCCACCGCCGGACCGGCCGCGGCGCGCCGGCTGGCCGGACTGGCGACACGGTGCGACCTCCTGGTGGCGATCGACCACCCGGACGGTGTCGACGAGTTGGGCGCCGCGGTGGCGGAGGGGAGGGGCACCCTCGGCGTGGTGTGCGACGTCGACGTCGGCCTCGGACGCACCGGTGTCTCCGGACCGGCTGGAGCCCGGGCCGTGGTGGACCGCATCAGCCGCCACTCCGGACTGTGGCTCGCCGGCGTCCAGGGATACGCAGGCCAGAACCAGCACCTGCCGAGCCGGGACCTGCGGGCGGCCGCCACCGGTGAGGCGGGCCGTCGCCTGGCCGCAGTGGTCGACGCGTTGGAGGCCGACGGCCACCCGGTCGCCCTGCGCACGGGCGGGGGCACGGGCACCATCGGACCCGATCTCGACCGGGGTGTCCTGAACGAGTTGCAGCCCGGGAGCTACGCCTTCATGGACCGTGAGTACCGCGACGCCCTGGGCGACGACCCCGTCGCCACCTTCGGGCAGAGCCTGACCGTCGCCACCACCGTCGTCTCGGCCAACCAGCCCGGATTCGTCACCGTGGACGCCGGTCTGAAGGCCCTGGCCACCGATGCCGGAGCTCCGTCCGTCGTGGGGCACGCCGACAGCGCCTACCACTTCTTCGGGGACGAGCACGGAATGGTCACCCGGACACCGGGAGCCACGTTCGGTCGGGGCGACCGGCTGGACCTGGTCCCGCCGCACTGCGACCCGACCGTCGACCGTTACGACGTCCTGTGGCTCGTGCGCGGCGACACCGTGGTCGGCGTGGCCGACGTCGATGCCCGGGGCTGCTCGCAGTAGGAGGACCCGGACGCGTTCGACGGCCCCCGGCAGGGGCCGTCGATCGTCACACGGTTGACTCCGGCCCTACCCGGCGGGTGGAGCCCATGGGGCGTGTCAGCCCTCGGCCGGGGCCTCGGCGGCAGGTGCCTCGGCGGCAGGTGCCTCGGCGGCAGGGGCCTCGGCGGCAGGGGCCTCGGCGGCAGGGGCCTCGGCGGCAGGGGCCTCGGCGGCAGGGGCCTCGGCGGCAGGGGCCTCGGCGGCAGGTGCACCCTCAGCGGGCCCACCCTCGCCCGTCCCGTGCTCGGCGACGTAGTCCGCCCATGCGGCCTGGGCCTCGGTCTCGGGGGTGAACTCCGTCTCGGCGAAGACCGGGCCGACATAGTTGCCCTCTTCGTCGTAGGCGTGCTCGCCGAAGGCCTCGCGGTACTCCTCGGACACCTCGCCGCCCTCGGCCGCCTGCTTGATCGACAGGCTGATCCGTCGGCGCTGGAGGTCGATGTCGATGATCTTCACCCACAGCTCCTCGCCGGGGGTGACCACCTGCTCGGGCAGGTCGACGTGGTGGCCGGCCATCTCGGAAATGTGCACGAGACCCTCGATGCCGTCGCCCACCTGGACGAACGACCCGAACGGCACCAGCTTGGTGATCCGCCCGTAGACCAGCTCGCCGACCTGGTGGGAGTTGGCGAACTCCTGCCACGGGTCGGTCTGGGTGGCCTTGAGCGACAGGCTGATGCGCTCCTTGGAAAGATCGACGTCGAGCACCTCGACGTCGATCTCGTCGCCCACCGACACGACCGAGGACGGGTGGTCGACGTGCTTCCACGACAGCTCGGACACGTGCACCAGGCCGTCCATGCCGCCCAGATCGACGAAGGCGCCGAAGTTGACGACCGACGACACGACACCACGTCGGCGCTCGCCGGGCTTGAGGTTGACGAGGAACTCGCCCCGCTGCTCCTTCTGGGTCTCCTCGAGCCAGGCCCGACGCGACAGCACCACGTTGTTCCGGTTGCGGTCGAGCTCGATGATCTTGGCCTCGATGGTCCGGCCCACATAGGGCTGGAGCTCGCGGACACGACGCAGCTCGACCAGCGATGCGGGCAGGAAGCCGCGCAGACCGATGTCGACGATGAGCCCGCCCTTGACGACCTCGATGACCGGGCCGGTGACGACCTCGTCGGCCTCCTTGAGCTTCTCGATCGTGCCCCACGCCCGCTCGTACTGGGCGCGCTTCTTGGACAGGATCAGCCGGCCCTCCTTGTCCTCCTTCTGGAGTACCAGGGCCTCGACGGCCTCGCCCAACGAGACGATCTCGGACGGGTCGACGTCGTTGCGGATCGACAGCTCGCGGACGGGGATGACGCCCTCGGACTTGAACCCGATGTCGAGCAGGACCTCGTCCCGATCGATCTTCACGACGGTTCCTTCGACGAGGTCACCGTCCTCGAACTCGACGATGGTGCCGGCCATGGCATCCTCGAGCGAGCCTCCGCCGAGGTCGTCCTCGGTGATGGAGCGGGGGACGTACACCCCGTTCTCGTCGAAGTGGCCCATGGCCTCGGGGGACAGCAGGTCGGTGCCGGTGGGCACGACGTGGGTATCGGACATCAGGTAGGTAGCTCGCTTTCCGGACGGGTACGGCCCCGACGCTGCGGACGTGCCGGCGGCGGGGACGGTGAGACGTGTGTCACCTTGTTGTGACAGGGAAGCAATCCTAGCGCGAACACGGCCAGCGGCAGCTGGTCGCCGCCCGGGGGTCCCCGATCCGGTGGGGTCAGCCCTTGGCCTCGGCCCAGGACGAACCCCAGGCCATGGCCACCTCCAGCGGGACGGACAGCTCGGCCGCCCCGGTCAGGGCCGTCCGGGTCAGCTGCTCGACGGCGTCCGCCTCATCCGTGTCCACGTCCACCAGGACTTCGTCGTGGACCTGGAGTACCAGGTCGGAGTGGTAGCCGCCCGCTTCGAGGCCGCCGTCGAGGCGGATGAGGGCCATCTTGAACAGGTCGGCGGCCAGGCCCTGGATCCCGGCGTTCATGGCCTGGCGCTCGGCCGCCTGGCGCACCTGGTGGTTGGACGACGCCAGATCGGGCAGCGGGCGGCGCCGGCCATAGGCGGTGATCGTGTACCCGTTGACCCGGGCCTCGGCCACGGCCTGGTCCATGTAGGCGTGCACCGAGGGGAAGCCGTCGAAGAAGGCGTCGAGGATCCCCTTGGCCTCCTCCACCGGCACGCCGAGGCGCTGGGCGAGGCCGTAGGACTCCATGCCGTAGGCCAGTCCGTAGGAGACCATCTTGGCCGTCGACCGCTGCTCGTGGGTGACCTCGTCCCGGTCGACCCCGAAGACGCGGGCGGCCACCGTCCGGTGGATGTCCTCCCCGGCGGCGAACGCGGCGGTCAGTCCGGGGTCGCCCGACAGGTGGGCGATGGCACGGAGCTCGACCTGGTCGTAGTCGGCCACCAGGAGTCGTCGTCCGTCCGAGGGGACGAACGCCTCCCGGAACCGCCGGCCCTCGTCGGTCCGCACCGGGATGTTGTGGAGATTCGGACGGTCCGACGACAGACGGCCGGTGCGGGCCACCGTCTGCCGGAAGGTGGCGTGGATCCGGCCGTCGGGTGCGACTTCGGCGGCCAGGGTCTCGCCGTAGGTGGAGCGCAGCTTCTCCACCTCCCGGTAGCGCAGCAGCACCTCGATGATCGGGTGCTGGCCCCGCAGCGACTCGAGCGTGCGGGCGTCGGTGGAGTAGCCCGTCTTGGTCTTGCGCCCGGGCGACAGGCCGAGGTCCTCGTACAGCACCGTCCGGAGCTGTTTGACCGAGTTGACGTTGAAGGGGCCACCGGCGAGCTCGTGCATGGTGGCCTCGAGCGACCCGCACTCGGCGGTCAACTCGGCGGCGATCGACCGGAGCACGTCGCGGTCGACGGCGATCCCCACCACCTCCATCCGGGCCAGCACCCGCACCAGCGGCCGCTCCATGCCGTCGAAGAGCTGGCGCTCGCCCACCGCGTCGAGCGCCTCCTGCAGCGGGGCCCGCAGCCGGGCCAGCACCGCGGCCAGGCGCACCAGCCGGAGACCGGCACCGTCGAGCTCCGGCTCCGCCGGATCCCCCTCTCCCGGATCGGGGTCGGTCTCCAGTACGAAGGCACCCTGCCCCTTGGCCGCCGTGCCGTCGTCGACGGCGACACCGAGGTGGCGACCGGCCAGGTCGGACAGTCGGTACTGGTCGACCGACGGGTCCAGCAGGTACGCGGCCACTGCGGTGTCCAGGACCAGGCCGGTGATGTCCACCCCGAGGGGGAGGAGGCTCCGCATGAGCTCCTTGGCGTCGTGGGCCACGACACCGACCCCGTCCGGGCCGAGCGCCGCGCCCAGGGCCCCCAGCACCTCGGGGTCGGCCACCAGGGGACCCCCGGCATGGGCCCCGAGGTACACGCCGGCCGAGGGATCGACCGGGTCGGATGGCTCGGCCACCAGGGCCAGGGCGGTGAGGGGGGACCGGCCCGGATCGCCCTCCCACTGCGGGGCGAGGGCCAGGGCGCCGCCGCCGGCGCGCACGCCGGTCACCAGCGCACCGAGTGCGGCGACGGCGTCCTCCACCGATGTCGGCACCGTGCAGTCGGGGTCGGCCAGCCAGCCGGGGACGGCTGCCGGCTCGCCCGTTGCACCACCGGCAGCCGGGTCGGCCTCCGGCGCACCCCCTCCGGCCGGTGCACCGAGCAGACCGTCGCGCATGGCCGACTCGAAGCGGCCCCAGGCGCCCTTCATCTCGAGCTGGGCGAAGGCGGCGCGGGCGGCCTCGTGGTCCCATCCCCCCAGGACCAGGTCATCGACGTCCACGTCCAGCGGCACGTCGCGCACGAGGGGGATGACCTCGGCGTTCACGCGCACCCGCTCCACGAACTCGGCGAGGTTCTGGCGGAGCTTGGGCGAGAGCGCGTCGAGGTTGGCGTAGAGCGTGTCGAGGTCGCCGTACTCGTTGATGAGCTTCGCCGCCGTCTTCTCCCCCACCCCGGGCACCCCGGGCAGGTTGTCCGACGGATCGCCACGCAGGGCGGCCAGGAGCGGGTACTTCGGCGGGAGTACGCCGGTCCGCTCCTCGATGCCGGCCTCGTCGTAGAGGGCGTAGTCGCTGACGCCGCGCCGGTTGTAGAGGACACGGATGTAGGGGTCCTCCACCAGCTGGTACGAGTCGCGGTCCCCGGTGACGATGATCACGGGGTGCCCCCGGTCGCGCGCCTCGGAGGCGAGGGTGGCGAGGACGTCGTCGGCTTCGAACCCCTCGGCCGAGACCACCGGGATGGCCAGGGCCTCGAGCACGTCGCGGATCATGTCGAACTGCGGCGGGAGGTCGGCCGGGGTCTCGTCACGCCCACCTTTGTAGTCGTCCACGATCTCGTCCCGGAAGGTCCCTCCGGGCAGGTCGAAGGCCACCGCCAGACCCACCGGTCGATGGTCCCGCACCAGGTTCAGCACCATGGAGGTGAACCCGTGGACGGCGTTGGTGGTGACCCCGGCGCTCGTCTTGAGCGTGTCCGGGAGCGCGAAGTACGCCCGGAACGCCAGGGACATGCCGTCCAGGAGGATCAGGGGCCGGGTCTCGGCGGAAGGTGCCGCGGGGGTGGGGGGCATGGGTCGGCCGCGTCCTACGGCTCGAGTGTCCCCTCGAGGACCTGGCGGGCCACGTCGACCATCCGCGACCGGGTGCCCATGGCCGTGCGCTGGATGAAGGCGAAGGCGTCCGACTCCCCCATTCCGTGGCGCTCCATCAGCACACCTTTGGCTCCGTCCACCAGGCGCCGGGTCTCCAGCTTGTCCTCGGCGATGCCCTGGCTCCCCACGATGCCGTCGTCGACCGCCCGACGGGCCTCGTCGTCGATGGCCCACTCCTGCTCGCAGCGGGCCACGGCCTGGTCGATCGCCGGGATCAGCTCGATGCGCTGGAACGGCTTGACCAGGTAGGCGGCCACCCCGGCGTCGCGGGCCTCGTCGATGAGGTTGCGCTGGCTGAACGCGGTGAGGATGAGCACGGCGACCTTGATGTCCAGGTCGCGGATGTCCCGGGCGGCCTGGAGGCCGTCGGCCCCGGGCATCTTGACGTCGAGGATCACCAGGTCGGGCTGGTGGGTGCGGACCAACTCGACGGCGTCGTCGCCACGACCGGTCTCCCCCACGACCTCGTAGCCCTCGTCGAGCAGGATCTCCTTCAGGTCGAGCCGGATGATGGCCTCGTCCTCTGCGATGACCACTCGCCTGCTCATCGTGTCTGCGCTCCTTGCCACGGGGTGGGGTACTGCTGTCCGGATACGGGATTGTTGCACCGACACGCCGCCGACGGGTGCGGGCGGGGTCGGGCGCAGCCCCCATACTGCCCGACGGTGGACCTCAACCGGGTCCGACCACGAGCCGCTCGAGCAGGTCGTCCTGGCGTCGCTCCAGCTCGGCGATCTGCTCGACCAGTGCCTGGCGCGTGCGGAGCATGGCCGTCGCCTGCCGACTCGCCTCGTCGTGCTCCTTGGCCGCCACCGGCGTCTCGGCCACCAGCGCACGCAACCGGGTGTCGTCGGCGATCTCGTTGACCACGACCAGCTGCTCGTCGAGGACGGCGAGCTCGGAACGGGCGCGCCGCAGCCGCTGGTGGGCATCGCTCAGCCGTCGTTCGATGGTGGTCCGGAGCATGGGAGGGCAATTGTACGCACGCCGGGCCCCTGCACCTACAGGAATTTCCGGATTTCCCCGACGGGGGCGTCCTCACCCGGCCGCAGGAACGTCGGCGCGGCGCACCTGGTGGGCGGCCAGCACACGCTCCTCGGGCCCCGGTGACGAGCCGGGCACATCGGACACGGCGACGAGGAGGCGTCCCGTTCCCGGCTCCACCCGGCACGCCTG
>Ga0302279_10002873_pt1 | contig 22149 bp, 19 predicted proteins | sample III_Bog_N3_3_FD_194541 | JGI IMG/M metagenome (GOLD analysis project Ga0302279, IMG submission 194541) | Peat permafrost microbial communities from Stordalen Mire near Abisko, Sweden - III_Bog_N3_3 | ecosystem: Environmental > Terrestrial > Soil > Wetlands > Peat | place: Sweden: Abisko...
CCTTGGCGAGCCTCGCGGCATGCCCCGCTTCCTTCGCCAGGGCCTTGGCGAGCCTCGCCCCCTGCCCCGCCTCCTTCGCTGAGGCCTTGGCGAGCTTCGCCGCACGCCCCGCCGCCTTCGCCAGCACCCTGGCGAGCGGAGAGACGAAACCAACGTTGGTAACGAGACCTGCCCCGGGCACCCCGCGCTAGGATCGGGCGGTGGACGAAGGCGATCTCGATCTGCTCGAGTGCCGCGCCGTGCGGATGCGGTCGCGCCCGTTCACGCGCTTCGTCGGAGCGATGGGCTACGTGGGCGCAGCGTGGCTGGCCCTCCCCCTGCTCGCCACGGGCAACGTGGTGCTCGGCGCCACGATCGCGGCGCTGCTCGCCTTCTCGGTGTACCGCTCGTTCGTGAGCCGCAGGCGGCGCGGCGGCTGGGTGAAGCTCGAGCAGGACGGGCTCCGCGTCACGTGCGGGGGAGCCCGGCGGTCCTGGCCACGGGCCCAGATCGTGGGCGCCTACCGCCTGCCGCTCGCGCTCGGAGCCTCGGTGCAGATGGCAAATGGCTCCGAGCTCGTCTTCGAGCTCTTGCCCGACGAGCACGGGCCGGCCGGCGACGCCCGGATCGCGCGCACGCTCGCCAACGTCGAGCGGGTCCTCTCCCACGTGGGGATGGGCCCGAGCCAGCGCGCCGTCCGCGCCCCGCTGCGCGGCACGATCGGCGCCTTCACGAAGGGCCTGCTCGCCTTCTTCTTCGGCGGATGGGCCTCGTTCATCGCGGTCCTCGCGGCCTCCCGCTACCTGGGCGGCGCCGGCTTCCTCGTCGGGTTTGCCATGACGTGCGCGTTCACCGCCCTCGTGGTCTCCCGCTACGGCTTCCCCTACGTCGTCGTCGGCGCCGACGGCATCCGCATCCGGGGCGGCCTTCGCACGCGCTTCATCCCGTTCGCCGACGTACGCGCCGTCGACGCCACGCACGGGGTCGACCAGCTGGGAATGACGGGCGTTCAGCTGACGACCACGAGGAGCCGCGAGCTCTTGCCCCTCATCGGCCAGTCGCTGGACCAGCGCAACGCCCTCGTGGAGCGCATCCGGGCGGGACGCGAGGCGTACCTCGCGACCGCGGGCGGCAGGCCCCTCGAGGCGCTCGATCGCGCCGGGCGGCCGGTCGCCGCGTGGAAGGCGAACCTCGAGCGCCTGGCCGCGTCCGAGGGTGGCTTCCGCGAGCAGCCCCTCGGCAAGGACGACTTCGAGCGCGTCCTCGCGGACCCTCGAGCTCCGCTCGACCGACGCGTCGGCGCGGCCCTCGCGCTACGCGTGGCGGACCCCTCGGCGAGCGTGCGCATTCGCGTGGCCAGCGAGTCGTCCGCGGACGAGAGGGTCGCCGCCGCGCTCCAGGCTGCGAGCGACGGCGAGATCCACGAGGATGTCCTCGACTCGCACGCCCTGGCTGCTCCTCCGGCGTCGCGCGCAGGGCAGTGACGCCCTACGTGGACCGGTATGAGGGGAGAAGCCGTGCAGGCTCCGGCGAACGGCTGACCTACGTCAAGCTCGGGGGCGGCGTGCTCATCCGGGTCGTGGCGAACACGCGCTGAGCCCCGGCCACCCCTTTCAGCTCGAAGCTTCCGAGGTCTTGCAGCGGACGGGACGCAAATCGCGCGAGCTCCTCGGAGACGATCACCGGGCGACCGAGCTTCGCCGTCAGCCCTTCCAGGCGTGCGGCGAGGTTCACCGCCGGCCCGATGGCGGTGAAGTCCAGCCGCGAGGCGCCGCCGATGTTGCCGTACGCAACCTCCCCGACATGGAGCGCAAGGCCGAAACGGAGCCGCTGCGTGCTGGCAGTATCGTTGCGAAGCGCGAGCGCCGCGAAGGCCTCGTCGACGGCGTCGAGCGCCGAAGTGCACAGGCGCGGGAGATCGTCGTCGCTGGCGACGGGGAAGATCGCCAGCAGGCCGTCCCCGATGAACTTCAGGACCTCGCCGCCATGCTCCTCGATCGGCAAGACCTGGCACTCGAAGAGCTCGTTCAGCGTGTCGATCGTCTGGCGGGGCGTCATTCGCGCCGACATCTCGGTGAAGCCACGGAGGTCCGAGAACCAGATGATCGCGCGGATGGTCTCGATGTCGCCCTTGAGGATGCGGCCCGCGAGGATGCGTGCCCCCGCGTTACGTCCCACGTAGGTGTCGAGCAGGTTGGCCGCCGTGCGGCGGAGGGCGAGGATCTCGGCAACTCGCGCGAGCGGCGTGCGCACGCGACGGAGCGCGGCGAGGTGCTGCGGCTGAAAGCCACCCGGGCATTTCGTCGCGAACGTGACGCTGTGCTTCTCGCCGCTCAGGAAGTCGAGGGGCATTGCGATGTAGTCGGTGAAACCGGCGTCGACGAGATCGCGCAGCAACTTGTAGTCCGCCGCGTCGCCGGCGGCGAAGCACCGTCTGAGCTCCGCCCCCGACCGCATGACCTCCGCGGCCGGGCCGTGCGAGGCGAAGGCCGTTCGCTGCATCTCCAGAGTGAGCCCTTCGACCTGCACCGGCTGACCGGGGCTCCAGATGAAGGAGCGACCGAGGATCTGCGGGTGCAGGGTCCTGACGAACGCTGCGAAGCGGTCGACCGGCACGGCGGCGGCGTTCAGGTCCTGGCATAGCCGGCTCACCACTTGCTCCGAGGAGGTCGCCCCCGGCGCGCCCTCCAGCAACCAGTTGAACAGGGCATCGACCAGGTCCATGGGCCCGAGCTTATCCCACCGAGGCCTCCCCGCCTCCATGTGCGCGGGCCGCCAATCGGGGTCTGGCGCAGGGTGACGGTTTTCCGCTCCCCCCTCCGCTTTGTCCATTCGCGCGATGGCGCGTTAGCGCTAAGGGGTTGACCTCATGCGCATCGCCCTCACGCACAACCTGAAGCTTTCCGACGCCGTCGAAGAGGCCGAATTCGACTCCCCGGAGACGATCGACAAGGTGGTGCGCGCGCTCGAGAAGCCCGGCCATCAGGTCGAGCGCATCGACGTCACGGGGCCCGCGTCCCGCCTGGTCGCGCGGCTCGAAGCCTTCGTCCCCGATCTCATCTTCAACCTGGCCGAGGGGCGCCGCGGCAAGGTCCGGCGCGGCTTCTACCCGATGCTCTTCGAGGAGCTCGGGATGCCGGCGACCGGCAGCGACGCCTACGCCTTGTGCGTCACGCTCGACAAGGCGCTCACGAAGAAGCTCCTCGCCGGCTACGGCATCCCGAGCCCCCGCGGCCGCTACGTGACGCGCGCCTCCCTGCGCGGCGGCGGGTTCGACGAGCTCCCCTTTCCCGTCATAGCCAAGCCCAACTTCGAGGGCTCGTCCAAGGGGATCCAGCAGGAGAGCGTCGCGGCCGACCCCATCGAGCTCGGCCGCCTGCTCGAGGAGCTACTGGCCACCTACCCCGACGGTGCGCTGGTCGAGCGCTACATCCCCGGCACCGACATCCGCGTCTGCAAGGTGGACGGCGCTCCGCGCCTTCCTCCGGTCGAGCTCGCGGTCGGCCCCTCGTACGCGCGCCGCTTCGACATCCTCGACTACACGCTCAAGCACACCCACGCGGCAGAGGTCGTCCGGCACGTCCCGCCCCGCGTCGCGCCGCGGCTCCTGGAGCGGGTGAGCGAGCTCGCGGACCGCACGTTCGAGGCGCTCGGCCTTCGCGACGCCGCATCCCTGGACTTCCGCGTCGGGCTCGACGGCGAGGTGTACTTCCTCTCGGCGACCGCCCTGCCCAGCTTCGAGACGGACGCGGCGCTCTTCGCGGCGACCCAGGCCGCGGGCCTCGACTACGACGCGACGGTGCTCGCCGTTCTGCGCGCGGCCGCCACGCGAACGAACCTCCTCCCTCTGCTCGACGCCGCCAAGCCGCGACCTCGGGCGCGCCGCACCGCGCTGCGGGTGGGCCTCGCCTTCAACATGAAGCGCATCGACTCGCACGACGGCGACGACCGCGAAGCCGAGTACGACGCGCCGGAGACCATCGACTCGCTCGCGCGCGCCATCGAGAGCCACGGTCACACCGTCGTGAGGCTCGAGGCCACCGCGGAGTTCCCGCGCATGCTCATGACGAGCAACGTGGACCTCATCTTCAACATCGCGGAAGGGATCAGCGGGCGCAACCGCGAGGCCCAGGTTCCGAACCTGTGCGAGCTCCTGGGCATTCCGTACACGGGCAGCGACTCCGCGACCCTCTCCATCTGCCTCGACAAGGCGCTCTCCAAGCGCATGATGCGGGACATCCCGACGCCGCAGTTTCAGCTGCTCATCACGGGGCGCGAGAAGCTTCGCCAGTTTCGTTACCCCGTCATCGTCAAGCCGAACGCCGAGGGGACGAGCAAGGGGATCACCAACAAGAGCGTCGTCGACGACGAGGCCAACGTTCGCCTCGTCGCCCGGGACATCATCGAGCGCTACGGGCAGCCGGCCCTCGTGGAGGAGTACATCATCGGCCGCGAGTTCACGGTCGGGCTTCTGGGCGAAAGACGGCCGCGGGTGCTGCCTCCCATGGAGGTCATCTTCCTCAAGCCCAACGGGCGCCCGGTCTACGACTACAACTGCAAGCAGGACTGGCAGAACCACGTCCGGTACGAGTGCCCGGCCAACCTCACGAAGGAGGAGCTGCGGGCCATCGAGAAGGTCTGCCGCGCGACCTTCATGACGCTCGGCTGCCGCGACGTCGGGCGCGTCGATCTGCGCCTGACGCCGGACGGCACGTTCTACGTCATCGAGGTGAACCCGTTACCCGGTCTCACGCCGGGGTACAGCGACCTCTGCCTCATCGCGAACGGGGCCAAGATCGACTACCGGTCGCTCATCGGGGACATTCTCAGCGGCGCCATCAAGCGCTACCGGGAGCGTCAGGAGGACACGAAGGACGCCCTCGAGCGCGACGCCTCGACGTCGGACCTCGCGGGGCAGACGAACTAGGGTCGAGACCCTCCGGCCTTCGTCTCCCTGATGGGGAGGCGGAACTCGGACGGAACGAAGTACCGGTTCGTCGCGGGGCGGAGCGGTTCCGTTGGGGTTCGTACGCTGGCCTCCTGGGGAGGCGGGGAGGGGGTCGTGTCGTGACGCTCGGGCACGGCGACGACCGAGATCTCGTCGAGCCCGCAGTACGGGCACAGTTGCTGCTCGACGGCGCATACATCCCGGAGCGAAGCCTCGTAGGACGCGAAGCATGCCTTGCAGACGACGAGAACGGTCATCGGCACAGGCGGTATCGTGTCCCGTTCCGGTACGGACTCCATGCACTACCTCCGGTCGGCGGGCTGCTTCGAGCAGCCCGTGATCATGTGGGTTCGAGGCGCGTGCAGGAACGTGTGCAAAACCGAGCCCGACCGCGCCTGACCCGCATGCGCGCCCACAGCCTCCTCGGCTCGAGGACCTGCGTTTTCGCGGCGCGGCGACCCCGACGAGGCCGGTCCGGCCCGAGAGCTCCACCGCCAAAGCACCACGAGCGCGGCGCGCCGCCACGCAGCGGGTTAGAAATTCCGTTCGTCTCGAACAAGCGAGGTCGGCCCTCGCCCCCTATCCGCGGAGTAGTGTGACGACGGCGCGTCGCGTACTCTTCCGGCGTCCATGCGCCACCCGCGTCTCCCGCTCGCCGTCGCCTCCGCCTGCTCCCTCGCGCTCGCGTCCCTGCTTGCCTCCCATGCTTCGGCGCAGACGCTCCCGTCCGTCGACACGCGCACATGGCGCCCCTCGTCGGACCCCGGCGCCAGCATGGTGCTCGAGCCGATGTCCGTGCCAAGCCTGGCCGAATGGAACGCCGGGCTGTGGCTCGACTACGCGAACCACCCGGTGACGCTGCGCCTGCCCGGCACCAACGCGGTCGCGTATCGACCGGTCGCGAACTTCCTCGGCGCCGACCTCACGGCGGCAGTCGGTCTCGGCGCGCGCATGTCGCTCGGGCTCGACCTGCCGGTCCTGCTTTACCAGGAGGGGTCCACGGGCCTTCCTGCGACCGTCGCCTCCACGAGCTCCGTCCCGAAGGACGGCATCGGCGACCTCGCCTTCGATCTCAAAGGAGCGTTGATCTCCAACGAGGGCGGCGGCTTCGGCCTGTCGGCCATCGGCAGCGTGACCGTGCCCACCGGCGACGAGACGAGCTTTCTCGGGGACGGAGCGGCCGCCGTGACGGTGCGGGCGCTCGCGGACTACTCGCTCGTCTTCGCCGACGTCCAGGCGAGCGTGGGTTACACGCTCCACACGGAGCACCGCACATGGCCCGACGCGAGCGTTGGCGGCTACCGCTTCGGCGACACGATCCCGTGGAACGTCGGCGTGCGGATCAGCCCCACGATCTTTCGGCTCGACCGCACCAACCGGCAGACGTGGGAGATCGCTGCCCACGGCTGGTTACCCGCCGGACCGGTGGGTCCGTTCGGCACGGGCCAGGCCGGCAGCGCGGCGCTCTCGCCCGCCCTGCTCGCGCTGAGCGACAGGATCTCCCTCGGCCACAACCGGGACGTGTTCGCCCTCGCTGGGGTCGACATCGGTCTGAACACGGCCGTCGGCGTACCCACCGTCCGCGCGCTCGTGAGCGTGGGATGGGCTCCGCGACTTCACGATCAGGACCGAGATGGCGTGCCGGACGACGTCGATCAGTGCCCCGAGATCGCCGAGGACCGCGATGGCTTCGAGGACGCGGACGGTTGCCCCGACATCGACGACGACGACGACGGCATCATCGACGCGGAGGACGCCTGCCCACGCGTCAAGGGAGTCCCCTCGACGGACCCGAAGAAGAACGGCTGCCCGGCCCCCGACGCCGACGGCGACGGCATCCCCGATGACGTCGATGCCTGCCCGAAGCTGAAGGGTGTCGCGAGCACGGACCCCAAGCGCAACGGGTGCCCGGTGGCCGACCGAGATCACGACGGGATCCCCGACGACATCGACAAGTGCCCCGATCAGCCCGAGGACAAGGATGGCTTCCAGGACGAGGATGGTTGTCCCGACCCCGACAACGACGGCGACGGCATCCCGGACACGTCAGACGCGTGCGTCAACGTGCCAGGAGAGCCGTCGACCGACCCGAAGCGCAACGGCTGCCCGAACCCCGATCGGGACGGAGACGGCTACGACAACGACGCGGACGAGTGCCCCGACGCGGCCGAGGTCTACAACGGCGTGAAGGACGAAGACGGCTGCCCGGACGAGGGCGGTCGCGCGCTCGTCGTGGTGGTCGAGAAGGGCGTTCGTCCAACGGTGCGCTTCGCCACGCCGCTCGCGTTCGGAGGGGCGCACGCCGCATCGGCCGAGACGGACGAGCTGGACGCCGCGAGCGTCATGACGCTCCGAGCGCTCGCGCTCGAGCTGAACCGGCACAGGGATTGGACGGTCGCCGTAGGGGCGAAGGCCGACCGCAAGCCCGCCCTTCCGCACGCGACCGCGATCGCGCGGACGATCGCGCGCTTCACCCACCGGGACGACGTCGCGACCGCGGTCCCGTGGGATTCCGCGAGGGGTGGCTCCGAGAGCGGGGGCGTCGCGTTGCTCATCTCGACGCCCGAAACCGAGGCAAGGCTGCCGGCGCACCCGGAAACGAAGCGCAAGTAGATGCGAAGCTCGTCCACCAGACGAGGGCAGCACGCTGGGCGAGCCGCCGGCGTCGTCCTGGTCATGGCGGCGTTCGCGACGCTGGCGCGCGACGCCGCTGCGCAGGGTCCGTATGCGTCGCCGCCGCCGCGCCCGTTGCCGCTCGGTCCCGTCGCGACGGCCGCACCTGCGCCACGAAGGAGCGAGCTCACCACGGACCTGCGGTCCCATTTCGGCGTCGAGCTCGCCGCGCGGCTTCTTCGCTCGGATGACCCCGAGGAGAGGCTCCAGGGGCTGGAGCGTGCTGCGTCCGGCCGGACGGCCGAGGGCATGAGCTTGCTCGTCCGCGCACTGGAGTCGGGAGGGGCCGCCCGGCTCGACGCCCGCGCCCTCATCGCGGTCGCTCGGGGGCTCGCTCCGTTCGCGAGCCAGAGCGAGGCGCGAAGTGCGCTCCAGGGCATCGTCAACGCTCCGCCCATCGCCGCGCGCTCACCGCTGCGGGAGAGCATCCCTCCCCAGGGTCCGTTCGGCGGCGCGACGAGCTCCGCCCCACCGCGAGGCTCACACCTCGACGAGGGCATCGACGAGGTGACCGAGCAAGGGCGCGTGGAGCTCGCGCGAGGGATCGCTGCCCTCGCGCTCGCCTCGTCCCCCGACATGCACGCGGTCGATACAATCGCTGCCATCGCTCGCGGCGGCGGCGGCGGGCAGTCGTTCGCCGCCAACGCCATCCTGGCGTTCCCGCTCGTGCAGATGGGCGCGGTCGGCTCGTTCGGGGCGCTGAACCCGCCGATGATCCGCCTGCTCGCCGCCGAGGGGGACCTGCGAGGGCTCGACGGAATCCGGTCCGCCGCGCGTGCGGGTGACTCCGCCACGCGGACGGCCGCGCTCTCGTCGCTGGCCGAGATGGGCGACGCGCGGGCTCTCGAGCTCGCGCGCGCCGCCACCAAGGACATCGATCCGCAAGTCCGGGCGGCGGCGGCGAACGCCCTCGTCCTGCTGGGCGCTCCCGAGCGCCTGCGCGCCATCGACTCCCTCCTCGCGGACAACGCCACCGTCTACGCCGGAGCGGAGCTTGCGCTCGCCGAGCAAGACGCGGGCGTCGTGAAAGCCCTGGCCGCCCGGGTGGTCGTCACCGGGGACGCGCCGCTTCGGCGCGCAATCGTCGCGGCGCTGGGTCGCTCGACGGAGCCCGTGGCTCTCGAGGTACTCGGCCACCTGACGACCGACCCGACCATCGGTGGCGAGGCCGCCGCGGCCATCGCCCGGTCACCGAGCCCCTCGGCGGGAAAGGCGGTCCGCGCGCTGCTCGGCTCCACGCCAACGCGACGCCTCGGCGCACGTGCCTGCGTCGTTCGCGCCATCGTCCGCGGGGAGCGGGACGGGTGCGCGGGCGACGTCCTCGCACAGCTGGCCTCGTCGAGCGAACCGCTGGATCGAGCGGCCGGGCTCGCGGCCCTCGTCGCACTGGGAGAGCGCGACCTCGGGCCCGCGCTCGCGGACAAGGATCCCAGGGTCCGGCGCGCGGTCGCCGGAGCATCGCGAGCGCGGCCGAGCAGAGCCCAGTCTCATGCGCTGCTGGCCCGGCTGGCCAGCGAGCCCGACGCCGCGACGCGCCAGGCGCTCTCCATCGGCCTCGTCGACGGAGACCCTGACGGGCAGGTGACGACGCTCGCCCTGATCGACCGGGCCGAGTCGGGAGGGCCCGACGCGCCGCTCGCTGCGATGGCGTTTGCGCGCCGAGCCGAGGGATCCCACGCGGCGAAAGTCGACGCACTGCTCGCGTCGAGGGACCCTCTGCTGCGCGCGCACGCGGCCCGGGGGCTCGGGGCGAGCCTCGCGAAGGACGCCATCGGGCGCCTGGCCCACGCCTTTGCGTACGAGCCGGACGCGGCCGTGAGGCGCGCGGTCGTGCTCGCGGTTGCAGGCCGCTCCGAGGATGGGTCGTCGCTCGATCGTCAGGAGACGCTGCGCCTCGCGTCTCGGCTGGACCCTGATCGCGCCGTTCGCGAGATGGCCGCCCGGGCGCTGGCCGGTTTGCCGGCTGGGCCCGCGCCGCCCGGCGTGCGGGAGGTCGCCTGGCTCAGGCTCGCTGCGCCCGATGGCGCCCCGCCCTCGGAGGGGCTCGGAAGCCCGGCCGCGGCCACAGGCATCCTGGTCGACGCCGCCGGTCTGGCGCTCCCGATCGCGTTCGACGAGGATGGCTACGCCGTGATCGTCATCCCGCCGGGGGAGGCGCGGCTCGCACTTGCGCCGCGGGTGCCAGCGTACGAGGCTGCGCGGCCATGACGAGCAAGCCGCCCCTGCCTGGCGAACCCACGCCGGCCTCTTTCGAACAGGCCATCCGGCGACTGTCGGACATCGTGAACAAGCTCGAGGAAGGCGACCTCTCTCTCGAGGACTCGCTCCGCCTCTTCGAGGAAGGCGTGAAGCTGTCCCGCGTCTCCCAGGAGAAGCTCGACAGCGCTCAGCGAAAAGTGGAGCAGCTCCTCGGCGTGGACGCCGAGGGTCGCCCGCGGACGGCTCCCTTCGAGACGACGGGCAACGGCGACGACGACGTGCCGTCCCGGTGAGTTACTTTCCGATGGCGCCCCGGTACACGTAGCCCTCGGTCCCGAACGACGGTCCGAACTGGACCTTGAACCAGCCGTCCTCTCCGGAGCCAACGCGCAGCTTCGTCCCGCGCTGAAGGCGCGCCACGACCTGACCCGTGCGAGGAGAGTCGCGCACGAGCGCTACCTCCCAGACGACCTGTGCAGCTCCGTCGTCGGAAGCAGCGGCCAGCGATGCTGCGGCCGACGGCGGTGTGCGGGCGGGCAGCTGGGTCGGGAGTGGCACGGAGCTCGGAGTCACGCTCGGGGGAGGAGACGGATTGGCGGCCGGCGCGGAGGAGGGCGAGGCCGGCGCCGAGCTCGAGGCGAACGTCGCCGAGTAGACGACGGCGTACTTCGCCTGATCGTGCGCGACCGGACCGAGCGAGACCCCCTGGAAGAGCGAGTGGAGGCAGGAGGTGAACCCGTCCGTGCCGGGGACCGTCGACGACTTGCCGACCTCCACACCGACGCGGTTCACCTTGAAGTCGAGGCTGAAGACGGCCGACAGCTTCCCGTTCGCCGCGCGAGCGGCCGGGCAGCTCGAGAGCTTTGCGAGCTTGGGCCGGGCGATGGAATCGAAGGCACCCAGGCTGCCGCACGCGGAGGCACCCTTCAGCTGATCCCCGTCCTCGGTGCGGCACGAAATGACGACGCCTCGTCCGACGACCACGCTGGGAAGCACCTCCGCCGGCGCAGGCGGGGCCGGAGGTGGCGTGGCGGCCGGGGCAACCTGGGAAGAGGCCACCGTTGCGGGCAGCTCCGCCGCCCGCGTCGCGCTCGCTGTCGTGGCTGCGGTAGCCTCGGTCGGGGCGCTAGGGCCGAGACGGATTCCCATCAGACGGGGCCACCCGACCCCGATGACGAAACCAACCGCCGCGATCACCCCCACCTTGACCCACGACGGCCGGTCTCCGTCGGGCGCCGGGAACTGCACGGCGAGCGGCGAATCGGCTGCTTTTCGTGAAACCATCGCTCGAAGAAGTAGCACACGCTCCTACCCGAGGGACAAAAGCAGGCGCTCTTTCCTGTGGAGCGAGCACTCCGGCCCGCGATACGAGCTGCCTGGGCGTCCGCGATCCGAGCCAGGTTGGCCTCCGCGATACGAGTGCCCTATATGCGTCCTCGTCCATGACGCGCGGGTTCGAGACGCCGGTTGCCTTCCGGTACCGGGAGTATCGTCTCTTCCAGGCTGATCGGTTCCTCGCGACCATCGCGACGCAGATGCAGTCTGTGGTGGTGGGCTGGGAGGTCTACGACATCACCCGGCAGCCCCTCGCGCTCGGCTACGTCGGCCTCGTTCAGTTCCTGCCGGCCGCCGGCCTGTCACTGTTGACCGGGCACACGGCGGATCGCGTCGATCGAAGGAAGATCCTCCTCTTCTGTCACGTCGGCCTGGTCGCGTGCTCGCTCCTCCTCTATGCGCGAGGCGCCGCGGCCGGGCCAACGGCGACCAGCGCGCTGCCCATCTACGCGATCCTGCTCCTCTTCGGGATCACCCGCGCGTTCCTCGGCCCGGCGAGCCAGGCGCTCATGCCGAGCCTCGTCCCCACCGAGCACTTCGCCAGCGCCGTCGCGTGGGGCTCGTCGATCTGGGAGGTTGCCGCGATCGCGGGGCCCGCGCTCGGCGGGGTCGCGTACGGCCTCCTGCACGGTGCACGGAACGTGTACCTGCTCTGCGCCGTCCTCTACGGGGCCGGAACACTCTTCCTCGACGCGATGCGCCCTCGAACCGAGCGCATGGACACGCGGGCCGTGTCGCTCGAGACCCTGCTCGCGGGGATAGCTTACGTCTGGCAGAAGAAGCTCATCCTCGGGTCGATCTCCCTCGATCTGTTTGCCGTGCTCTTCGGAGGCGCGACGGCGCTTCTGCCCGTCTATGCCCGCGACATCCTCCACGTCGGTCCAACCGGCCTCGGCATCCTGCGGAGCGCCCCCGCCGTCGGGGCGGCCTTGACGGCCCTCGTCATTGCGCAGCGGCCACTGCGAAGGCGGGCAGGCGCAATCATGTTCGCTTGCGTCGCGTTGTTCGGCGTCGCCACCATCGTCTTCGGGGTCTCGCGGAGCTTCTGGCTCTCACTCGTCGCGCTCGCCGTCATCGGTGCGTCCGACATGGTCAGCGTCGTCGTTCGCTCCACGCTCGTACAGCTCGAGACTCCCGCCGCAATGCGTGGGCGCGTCAGCGCCGTCAACATGGTGTTCATCGGCGCATCGAACGAGCTCGGCGAGATGGAGTCGGGGCTCACGGCAGCGTGGTTCGGCGCCGTGCCGGCCGTCGTCATAGGCGGGGTCGGAGCCTGCGCGGTCGTCTTGCTCTGGACCTTCCTCTTCCCGGACCTGCGGAGGGTCGACCGCCTGGAGCTCCCGCAGCCTGCGCCCTCCCCGCCGGCCCCGAACGCTCCCCCAGAAGCTCCGCCCGCGTGAGCGGCACGGCGCCGAACTTGTCGGACACGTTGGAGATCAAGGTCTCGAGCTTGCGGCGCTTGGCCGCCGCTTGATCGGGGAAGAGCGTGGGCTGCTCGACGTCCGACAGGCCCATGACCGCAACGCCCGTGAGGCGCACCCCGCGCGCGACGTCGTCGAAGCGATCGAGAAGCCGCGCGGCCGCGGCGTGGATGGAGCCCGTGTCGGCTACGGGCTCGTCGAGCGTGACCCGCCGCGTCCGGACCGTGAAGTCCTTGTACTTGAGCTTCACGACGACGATCCGGGCAGTCATGCCGCTGTGAAGAAGACGCTGCGCGACGCGCGCGGCGTGCTCGAGCAGCGTCCGCAGGATGGCGGGCTTGTCGACAAGATCGTACTCGAAGGTGACCTCCGCGCCGATGGACGAAGCCTCGCGATCGGGGTCGACCTCGCGGTCATCCTCGCCGCGCGCGAGCGCGCGCACGGCCGTCCCCCAGGTTCCCATCTGCCGTTCGAGATCGGAGGCCTTCGCGACGGCCAGGTCGCCGAGCGTGAGGATCCCGAGGCTACGAAGCTTCGGGGCGGTCTTGGGGCCTACCCCCCACATGCGCTCGATGGGGAGAGGCGCGAGAAAGCTCCGGACGGCCTCCTCCGTCACAACCACGAGGCCGTCGGGCTTCTCGAGATCGCTGGCGACCTTCGCTACGAACTTGCACGGGGCGACGCCGGCCGACGCGGTGAGACCGGTCTCCGCGCGGATCGCGTCCTTGATGAGGCGGGCGATGGTCGCCCCGTCGCCAAAGAGGGACCGACTCCGCGTGACGTCGAGGAACGCCTCGTCGAGCGAGAGCCCTTCGACGAGCGGCGTGAATCGTCCGAACACCTCGAAGATCTGGGCGCTCACCTCCGCGTAGCGGTCCATCCGCGGAGGAACGACGACGAGGTCCTTGCAGCGCCGGAGCGCCTCCGCCATTGGCATCGCCGATCGGATCCCGAACGGGCGGGCCGCGTACGAGGCGGCCGCGACGACCCCACGGCGCGATTGGCCGCCGACCACGAGCGGAAGGCCCCGGAGCTCGGGGTTGTCCTTCTCCTCGACCGACGCGTAAAACGCGTCCATGTCGACGTGGAGGATTTGACGGCCTAGGGACACGGCCCCAGGGATGGTAGACGATCCGTCGCCCATGGCCCCCATCATCGACTCGAGCGGGCGGCCGCTCACGCAGCAACCGCATTTCGTGCTCGGCGTGCAGATGCACAACGGCGGCGAGTACTACGAGGCGCACGAGGCGTGGGAGGAGCTGTGGCGGGACGAGGAGGATGACGCCCTGCGCATCTTTCTCCAGGGCCTCATCCAGGTGACGAGCGCCTTTCACAAGCTGTTCTTTCAGCGCGAGCCCGTCGGTGCCGGCCGCCTCCTGGCCCGGGGCCTGGCCAAGCTCGCGCGGTACCCGGGCGACTACCTGGGGGTGGCCCTGGAGCCCTTTCGCCAGGGTGCAGCGGCGTGCGGGGAGGCCATCGCGAAGCTTGCGCCAACGAAGGAAGGCGCGCTCGCGTTCGACCGGAGCCGGGTGCCCGAGCTTCGGATGGCGGCACAGACTCCGCCCCCCTGACCGCGGTGTCGGCCGTCTACGGCGACGGCGACGGAGAAGGCCCTGCGGCGGCCGCGTCCGCCACGAAGCGCCGGGCGCGCGCAAGGACCTCGTGGGCGTACTGGTACTCGTCGATGCGCACGAGGACGACGAACCCGTCGCGGTCGGAGTCGACGTCGATGTCGAGCCAGTGGTCGGGCAGGATGTACGGATCGTCCGCGAGCGGAGGCTCGGTACCGAGGGTCACCCGGGCCTCGTGGCATTCGATGGCACGGCCGAGCGCCTCCTTCGCGAAGCCCGGGAGCGGCTTCACGTGGATGCGGGCGCCGCGCAGCCGAGCGTCGGGACCGACGGGCCCCGAATGGACGTAGGAATAGGCGGGCGCCACCGAGTCGATCGCGCCGGCGTTCGGGACCGAGACCCGAGGGACGCGGGGGTCGTCCTGGCAACGTGGCGCGACCTCACGCGCAAAGTCCCCGGGGGTGCGAGTGTCCGGCAGCGGAGAGAACATGCGGCAGCTCCCGACGCAGACGAGCATCACCGCGGTCGGGAGGAGCCTGGTCGTCATCTCGATGTCTACTTGGCGGGAGGGAGATCGTTCCGCCGCCGCGTTACCCGTGGGTCTCCGCGTCGACGGGCGACGCGGCGTCCTTGCCCGCGTCCTTCACGCCGCTGTCCTTAGCACCGGTGTCGGCGCCCGTCTCCGGAGCGTTGGAGTCGGGACCGCTGTCCGTCGTGGACTCGGCATCCGCCCCGGAGTCCACGCAGGCGAGCGCCGTGGGGTCGCTTGCGCAGAGAGCGGCCACGCCGCCCGGCGTGCACCCGGGCTGGCAGTTGGGATCGCTGCTCGTTCCGTTGGCGGGGCAGCAGTAGTTCTCGGGGCACTGCGCCGGTTGCTGGCACGTTAGACCACTGTTGCACTCGTCGTGACTCAGGTCCGGATTGCAGCGGTCTCCTTCGGCCCCCTGATTGCAGGCTGAGAGGACGGCGAGCGCGGCGGACATGGCGACGAGCGCGCCAAGACGTACGGATACGAATGCTTTCATGACTATCTCCGAGGCGCGAAGAGGCATCGAGTGACCGACCTAGAAACGCACGAGCAACGCGACGATGACCCTCGTGTCGTTCTTCACGAGGTCGGGGCGCCATCCGGGCGGTGAGGTCGTCGTCGTGTAGCCATCGGGCGAGGTCACGCCGCCGTGACCCGCGAAGTAGTTTTCCTGCGCTTGACGATGGTTGAACTCGAGGTCGTAGGTGATCTGCTCGCTCGGCATGTACTGAATGCCGGTCTCGTAGTCGAACGCATCGAACGTCGTCCCAGGGTTGAGGGGAAAGGGGTTCGTGGCGGGCTGCACGCCGAGCGGCTGCTGGATTCCGTCCGGCGTAGCGTTCCCCGTCGGCGCAAGGACGAGGTACCGGCCGGGGTTGTGCATCATCCCTCCGCCCGTCGTCCACGCAAGGGCTCCCTTGAAGAACGTGAATCGATTGTAGAGCATCCAGCTGAGAAACTGCTGCTGGCACGGCGTCTGCGGCGTGCACAGGCTCGGGTTGTTCGTGTGCATTCCGCCGAAGGGAGTCACGCCGTCGCCCTGCTCGCCGCCGATGTCCCCGGTGAGCGAGAACGCCGCCATGTTGAAGTACTTGGCGTTCGGGTCGTGGAAGTAGCGAATCTGGATGCTGTTGTCGCTGTGGAAGCGGAGCCGTCCCGGGTTGTCCTGCGTGTCCCAGCCCACGTAGTCGTTCGAGAGGAACGAGAGCCACTCGACCGGACGCCAGAGTACCTGGCTGCCGAAGCCCGGCATCTCGTTGAACTTGCCATACGTCTGCCAGCCATTGATCAGCCACGGCTCGATCTTGAGCTTGTCGCTCGTGAAGACCTGGAGCCGCATCCCGTTGAAGAACCACGGGGTGTTGTCCGACGTGAACGACGGCAGGTACATCCAGTTCTCGTAGTTGTCGTACGAGAAGAGCCCGACGTACGACATGAAGATGCCGGCATCGAGGTTGATGCCGTGGAGCGCGTCCCAGTGGTAGCCGCCGTAGGCCTCGCTCAGGTAGCGAAGGGCGGTCTGCAGATCGAACTGGCCGTGGTTGGTGCTCTCGTCGTTGCGCGGGACGAGGGTCGACCGAACGCCGAACTGGGTCATCAGGCGCGCGCGGACGTTCTGGTAGTGGAAGTCGCCACCGAACCCGAGGAACGCCAGCGTGAACTCGTTGTTCCGCGAGAGCGCGGTCGAGCCGACGACCGTGTGATCGATCGGGTTGTTCTTCGACGCGGTGTAGTCCACGTCGACGAGGAGCTCCGGGGTGAAGTACGGCGTGTCGAGCACGGCGGCGTGCTGGCGGCTGTTGCCATTGAGCCAGGTGAAGTCACCGAACGCGAAGGGCTCGCTCGGCTTCTCCTTGGTAGGCTCACCGGAGGGCGGAGGCGGAGGCGCAGGCGGCGGAGCAGCGGCCGGGGGCGGAGCCGCCACGGCGTGGGACGGCTGCGCCGGCATCTGACGCTCGAGCCGCTCGACGCGCTGCTCGAGTGTTTCGGGCGCACCGGGGGAGGCCGGCGCCGTGGGGGACGGAAACAGCGCGGGCGGCGGCGCGGCAGGCGGCGGCTCCTCTGCACGCGCGAGCTGTGGCGCGGTCCACGCAAGGAGGAGCGCGACGAGGGGTACTGACATCTTCACGCTGCGAGGCATGGTCTCTCCGGTCAGAGCAGAAGCAGGCGGGTCGCCGGCACACGAATCCGCGACGGGCGTGCACTGGCACGCTCGGTGGGGCTCGACGAGCGGCCTATCGCTCGAGATAGGCACAATAGTGAGACACTCCTAAACGAACGCTAAAATCGGTCTCATGCGGAGCAGCCCTCCAACTGTCGGTAGATGCGAGGGCTGGCGGTTCGTGACCAACAAAGACCCAGCACGTGGAACTGCGGGAGCGCCTAGGCCGCGACGATGCGCCGCTCTGAGCGACGTTCCGCAACCGGGATGAGCTCCTCGATCCCGCCCTCGGCGTTCTCCACCACGACCACCACGGCGTCGACCTCCGAGGCTCGCTCGATCGCGTGCTCGATGGCACGCTCCTTCGTGCAGAGCCAGTCGATGAGGCGCCGCGTCACCCCGCGAGCGCTCACCTCCCAGCGGAGGTTTCTGTGAATGACGCGAACTTCGGCAGCGTGTGGCGGCATGTTCGAAGGCTTCTCCTGACGGGCACGTCCCCGACGGCAGTGAGCGTAGGCAAGGTCGGCTAAACGAGCGCTAAAAAGGCCCCTGCTCTCACCGGAGCCGCCGTCTTTTAAGAAAACCTTTAGGGCCGTCTCTCTATAGAAAGCCGAATGGGGCACGGACGTAGCAAGCCATGACGCCGCCCGATCCTTCGGCTCATGCGCATCCTTACCGCTCGCGCGCACCCGACGCTCGGCCGGAAGGTCCGTCGCATACGTCGGGGCTGAACGGCTCGGTGCTCGTCGCGCAGGTCGCCGTCGTCGTCTGGTGTGGCGTTCGCTTCGCGACCGACGCGTTGTCCCGGACGACCAGCTTCGAGGGCCTCGGCGCGCTCGTGCTCGCCATTTTTCTCGGGCGGGCGGTGGTGCGAAGGGCACTCGGCCGACCCTAGCCCGGGCGGGCCGCCCCGTAGCACTTGCGAGCCGTGCCTGGTGTAGGATGCGGCAGAATGTCGCCACTGCTTCGTCTGCTCCGATTCCTCAGGTACGACAACCTCCGCCAGCTCATCTTCGGCCCCCCGAAGGACGTCCACGATCAGCACACGTTTCACAACCTCTCGCTCGTGGCGATGCTGGCGTGGGTGGGGCTCGGGGCGGACGGGCTCTCCTCCTCCGCGTACGGACCCGACGAGGCATTCCGGCAGCTCACCAAGAACGGACAAGACAACACGGCCCTGGCAGTAGGCCTCGCCATCGGCACGGCTCTGACCGTCTTCATCATCTCGTACGCCTACTCGCGCATCATCGAGCACTTCCCGTCCGGCGGCGGAGGCTACGTCGTCGCGACCAAGCTGCTCGGCACCCGCTTCGGCGTCATCAGCGGCTGCGCCTTGCTCGTCGACTACGTCCTCACGATCACCACGTCGATCGCATCGGGCGGCGACGCCGTCTTCAGCCTGATCCCGCGCGAGTGGTTCGGGGACGCTGCGACTCGTCTCGCCGAGGTCGATCAGGGAAGCTGGGTCGACCCGGTGCAACGGGTGAAGATCATCCTCGAGCTGGGGGCGACCGTCGGCCTGATGGTGCTCAACATCCGCGGCGTGAAGGAATCGGTCCAGGCCATCCTGCCGGTCTTCATGATCTTTCTCGTGACGCACGCCATCGTGCTGCTCGTCGCCATCGGCGGCCACGTCGGCGACTTCAGCGCCGTCGCGACCGAGACGCACATCAAGTACACGCACACGGTTGCAACCCTCGGAGGCGTGGGGACGATGCTCCTCTTCGTCCGCGCCTACTCCCTCGGCGGCGGAACGTACACGGGCATCGAGGCCGTCTCCAACGGCGTCCAGATCATGCGAGAGCCCAGGGTGCGCACCGCGCAGCGCACGATGGTGCTGATGGCCACGTCGCTCGCCATCACGGCCGGCGGCATCATCCTCTCCTACCTCCTCGTCCACGCCATGCCGGTCGACGGCAAGACCATGAACTGGTCGCTCATCACGAAGGTCACGGAGAACTGGCACATCGGGGGCGTCAAGCTCGGCGAGGGATTCACGCTGGTCGCGCTGATGTCCGAGGCGCTCCTGCTCGTCATCGCGGCCCAGGCGGGCTTCGTGGACGGCCCGCGCGTCATGGCGAACATGGCCGTCGACTCGTGGCTGCCGCACCGGTTCGCCGCCCTGTCCGAGCGGCTCTCGATGCAGAACGGCGTGCTCATCATGGGAGGCACGTCGATCGCGGCGCTCCTCTACACGCACGGGGACGTGTCGAAGCTCGTCGTCATGTACTCGATCAACGTGTTCTTGACGTTCTCGCTCAGCGAGTTCGGGATGAGCCGCTTCTGGATCAAGCACCGGAAGGAGCACAAGGACTGGTTTCACCACCTGCCGGTGCACCTGACGGGGCTGACGCTGTGCCTCACGATCCTCATCGTGACCTGCTTCGAGAAGTTCGCCGAAGGTGGGTGGCTCACCCTCGTCATCACGGGGCTCTTGGTGCTCGTCTGCTACGCGATCAAGCGGCACTACGCGAACGTCGTCCTCGCGATCAAGCGCCTCGACGTGGAGCTCGTCGATCCACTGGAGACGCCGAGCTTCGTTCCCTCGGCGAGCGTCACCAACCTCGAGGCGGCCGCCGAGCCGAAGCTGACGATCAACCCCAAGGCGCCGGTCGCGATCCTCTTCGTGGGCGGCTACGGCGGCCTGGGCCGGCACGCGCTCATGACGCTCCTCCGGATGTTCCCTGGGCACTTCAAGGGCGTCGTCTTCTGCTCGATCGCGATCATCGACTCGGGCAACTTCAAGGGAGTCACGGAGGTCCACGAGCTCGAGGCCCGGACGCGCGTCGAGCTGGACAAGTACGTGCGCTTCGCCAACGCGCTCGGGCTGCCCGCGGAGAGCCGGTTCTCGACGGGCATCGAGGTCCCGGTGGAAGCCGAGAAGATCGGGTCCGAGGAGATCCTCAAGTACCCGAAGGGCCTCTTCGTCGCCGGCCAGCTCCTGTTCGACGAGGACTCGACCTGGGGGCGCATGCTCCACAACGAGACGGCCTTCCTCATCCAGAGGAGGCTCCAGCACGCGGGCATCCCGATGGTCGTGCTCCCGGTCCGGTTGCGGCTCAAGGAAGGGCCCCGGCTCTCCGGGCCATCACTCGTGAAGGGGCCGGCAGCAGACGCTCCCATCGACACGGGTCCGTCTGACAGCGCTGCGTAGGCCTACCTGGCAAGCCCGCTGCCAGCACCGCCGCGCACACTTTGCGCGACGCGGGCGGGACCAGCACGCCCGGAGACGTCTTTAGCGCATCTTTAGAGGCGCCGGCTTAGAAGTAGCACGACTCATCCCGGAACCATGACGATGGACATCGCCTACCTCGGAATCACGGTCCTGCTCTTTGCGGCCACGCTCGGGCTCATTCGCCTCTGCGAACGGCTCTGAAATCCGCGGACCACGCGGCGGCCATGCCGCGGATGCGTGACCCGCAGACTCTCCCAGCTCTGGAGCACCCATGCCTGCGCTCTACATCATCGGTGGGGTAATCTCACTGCTTCTGCTCGCCTACCTGTTCCTGGCTCTCCTCAAGCCGGAGATGTTCCAGTGACAGCGCATGGCTACCTGCAGATAGCCCTCTTCTTCGCCGTGCTGCTCGCGAGCGTGAAGCCGCTCGGCAGCTACATGGCGAAGGTCTACGAGAACCAGCCCATCTGGCTCGAGAAGGTCCTCGGCCCCGTCGAGCGACTCTTCTACCGCGCCGCCGGCGTGAAGAAGGACGACGAGACCGACTGGAAGACCTACGCGATCGGCATGCTCCTGTTCAACGTGGCCGGCATCGTCCTGACGTACGCCATCCAGCGTCTGCAGGGCTTCCACGGGCACCTCTTGAACCCGCAGGGCTTCGACGCGCCCTCGCCCGACCTCTCGTGGAACACCGCCGTCAGCTTCGCCACGAACACCAACTGGCAGAGCTACGGCGGGGAATCGACGATGAGCTACGGCACGCAGATGCTGGCGCTCGCCGTGCAGAACTTCGTCTGCGCGGCTTCCGGCATGGCCGTCCTCGTCGCCCTCATCCGCGGCCTCTCGCGCAGATCGACGTCGACCCTCGGAAGCTTCTGGGTCGACGTCATCCGGAGCACCCTCTACATCCTCTTGCCGCTGTCCGTCGTTATCGCCGTCTTGCTCGTGTCGCAGGGCGTCGTCCAGACGTTCCACGCGTACGAGCCCGTCCAGCTCCTATCGGCCCTGAAGGACGCGGACGGAAAGGCCGTCGTGAGCCAGGTCCTCGCCGTCGGTCCCGCCGCATCGCAGATCGCGATCAAGATGCTCGGCACCAACGGCGGCGGCTTCTTCAACGCGAACTCGGCGCATCCGTTCGAGAGCCCGACCGGCTTCTCCAACTTCCTCGAGATGTGGGCGCTCATGGTGATCCCCGCCTCGCTTTGTTACACGTTCGGCAAGATGGTGAAGGACACGCGCCAGGGCTGGGCGGTGTTCGCGGCCATGTCGGCGATCCTCTTGCCGTTGCTCGTCGTGTGCGTCGCCGCGGAGCAAGCCGGCAACCCGGGCCTCCACGGCCTCGCCATCGACCAGGCGGCGAGCGCGCTCTCCTCCGGGGGCAACATGGAGGGCAAGGAGGTCCGCTTCGGCATCGCCAACTCGAGCCTCTTCGCCACGATCACCACGGCGGTCTCGTGCGGAGCCGTCAACAGCATGCACGACTCCTTCACGCCGATCGGCGGCTTCGTGCCGATGTGGCTCATCCAGCTCGGCGAGGTGGTCTTCGGCGGCGTGGGCGCGGGCCTCTACGGCATGCTGATGTTCGCCATCGTCGCGGTGTTCGTGGCCGGGCTCATGGTCGGCCGCACGCCGGAGTACCTCGGCAAGAAGATCGAGGCCTACGAGATGAAGATGGCCTCGCTGGTCGTCCTCTTCCCGCCCGCCACGGTGCTGATCATGACCGCGATCGCTGTCGTCACCGAGGCGGGAAAGAAGGGAGCGCTGAACCCCGGTCCGCACGGCTTCAGCGAGATCCTCTACGCGTTCTCGTCGGCGGCCAACAACAACGGCAGCGCGTTCGGCGGCATCTCCGCCAACACGCCCTTTTACAACACGGCCCTCGGCATCGCGATGTTCTTCGGGCGCTACTTCGTCAAGGTGCCCGTGCTCGCCCTCGCGGGAGCGGTCGGCCGCAAGAAGATCGTTCCGACGACGGCAGGCACCTTGCCGACGCACACGCCCCTCTTCGTCGCGATGCTCGTCGGCGTCGTCATCCTCGTGGGCGCGCTCACCTTCATCCCCGCCCTCGCCCTGGGTCCCTTCGTCGAGCAGCTGCTCGCACAGTCTTGAGGACGAAAGATCTCCCATGAGCACCACCCCCATCATCGAGAAGGACTCC
>Ga0302279_10002878_pt1 | contig 22116 bp, 18 predicted proteins | sample III_Bog_N3_3_FD_194541 | JGI IMG/M metagenome (GOLD analysis project Ga0302279, IMG submission 194541) | Peat permafrost microbial communities from Stordalen Mire near Abisko, Sweden - III_Bog_N3_3 | ecosystem: Environmental > Terrestrial > Soil > Wetlands > Peat | place: Sweden: Abisko...
AAGACGTTCTTCTTCTTCTTTGCGGCGAGCTCGAGGACGACCTCGGTGGTCTTGAGGTTGGTCTCGATGGTGCGGACCGGGGACTCGACGACGAGGCGGACGCCGACGGCGGCGGCGAGGTGGTAGATGACGTCGGCCCGATCGACGAGCTGGGCGAGGACGCCGGCGTTCTCCACCTTGTCGATGGTGACGTGGAGGCGCTTTCCGGCGGGGCCCTCCCGGAGGTGGTCGAGGTTCTTGATGCTGCCGGTGGAGAGGTCGTCGATGACGTAGACCTCGTCGCCGCGGTCGAGGAGGGCCTCGGCCAGGTGGGACCCGATGAACCCGGCGCCGCCCGTGATCAGTGCTTGCATGAAGTCTCCGTTGCTCTCGGCCTGGTAGAGTTGCGCGGGCAGGGACCCGCGTTCACCGCGCGCTCTCGAGCATGGCGCGGAAGGCGGAGCGGGCGGCCTGCACCGTCTCGTCCGGCCCGACCAGCTCGAAGAACCAGTTGCCCCGGTCCGGGGTGCGCACCACGGCGCCATAGAGGCGCCATTTCTTCTTCACCATCTGGACGGGCGACTCCTTGCGCCCGCGGGGGGTGGGCGTGAGTGCGATCTTGTAGGTGCCGCTCACCTCCACGGTCTCGATGCGGAGGCCGTGGGGCGCGAGCGTCTCCCGCGCGGCCGAGGCGCCCACGTTGCCGTCGAACTCGTCGAACCAGGCCTTGAAGTTGGTGGCCGGGTCGCCCTTGGACCCCGTCCCGTAAAAGTAGACGTGGGCCTGCGCCTGCTCGGTGTCGTCCCCGGCGGTGTCGATCCGGTAGGCAGCCCGCTCGGAGCCGGTGCGGCGCACCTCGAGCTTGGCCCAGGCGCCGGGCGCGTCCCAGAGGAGGGGCGCCACGGCGGTGGAGGCCTCTTCCGAGCCTGCCTGGTGGTCCGGCTCGGCCGGGGCCTTGTTGCAGGCGGGCAGCCCGACGATGGCGGCGAGGGCGCCGGCGGCGCGGAGGATGGCGAGGAGGCGGGGGCCGGCCATGGGGCCGGATGGGCTTACCATGGGCCCGGCGAAACGGTGTAAGTCCTTCGGGGGGCTGGGCCGTACATAGAGGCGACGTGCCGCGCGCTTGGTGAGGAGAACTTCCGGATGGAGCAGATCGGGGACTACCTCGTTCGCCGGCTGATCGGCGAGGGAGGGATGGGCAAGGTGTACGAGGCCGAGGAGCGGCTCTCGAAGCGGCGCGTCGCCCTCAAGGTGCTGCACCAGGAGCTGGCCCGCAGCGAGCAGGGCCGGCGCCTCTTCCTCAACGAGATGACCATCCTCGCTCACCTCGAGCACCCCAACATCGTGCGCAGCCTCGCCAGCACCGAGGTCGACGGCGAGCTGGTGATGGTGCTGGAGTACCTGGACGGGCGAACCCTGCGGGCCCTGCTCAACGCCGAGGGCCGGGTGCCCTGGGGCGAGGCCATCCGCATCGTCGCGGCCGTGGCGGGCGGGCTCGCGGCCGCCCACGGGCAGGAGCCGCCCATCATCCACCGCGACCTCAAGCCCGAGAACATCATGGTCGTCGACGGCGGCGCGGTGAAGGTGATGGACTTCGGCATCGCCAAGGTGATCGAGGCGCTCAACCAGACCAACACCCAGAGCGTGGGCACGCTCCAGTACATGAGCCCCGAGCAGATCGACGCCCACACCATCGACCACCGCAGCGACCTCTACTGCCTGGGCCTGGTCTTCTACGAGCTGCTCGCCGGCCACCCCCCCTTCCAGTCGGCGTCGCCGCGCCAGCTCCTCAACCTCCAGTGCACGGCCGAGCCGCCCCCCTTGCCCGACGAGGTCCGCACTGGCCTGCCGCGCGGCGTCGAGCAGCTCGTCTTCCAGCTCCTGGAGAAGGCGCCCGAGGACAGGCCCTACCTCGCGCAGGACGTCATCGATCGCCTCGATCCGTTCCAGACCGCGGGGGGGCCCGTCAAGGGCGCCGGCGCCGCCCGCGCTTCGGGCACCAGCAAGCCGGCGATCACTCCGGCCCCGCCGGTGACGCCGCACCGGACGCCGCAGCGCACCCCGCCTTCCGCGAAGGAGACGCCCCCCGAGGCCGCCCCGCCCGCGGATCCCGCGCCCGTCCAGCGCGCCGACACCATTGCCCTCGTCGATCGGGTGAGCACCCCGCGTGAGGTGTCGACCTCGATCGCCGTGGGGATCATCGTGGCGCTGTCGCTCGTCGCCGGGATCAGCGCCTACGTGCTGCGCTCCGCCGCACCTGGGCCCGAGGCGCCGCCCGGCCCCACTGCGGGGCTGCCGAGCCGAGGAGCGCCTGCGCCGGCGGCGTCGTTCCGGCAGGATCGGCGATGAAGCAGGGGAGCCCGGCGTCCCTGGGCTTCCCTGACGATGCCGCGCGGCTCCCCAGCATCGGTCGCGCCGAGCGCCGCTCGGGCCCCGCCGGACGCGAGCTGTGGCGCTTCGCCGTCGCCGACGAGCCTGCGGCGCGGCGCCTCCTCCTCCTGGGCGAGGCCAACGTCGGGGGCTTCGTCGACGGGGCCACGGACGGCGGCTCGGTGTGGCTGGTCCGCCGGCTCGAGGGCGTGAGCCTGCACGAGGCCCTCCGCTCGCGGAAGGGTCCGTGGCCCTGGGGCGAGGCGCTCGCGGTGGGCCACGCGCTCGCGGTGGCGCTGGCCGCGTGCGAGAAGGCGGCGCTCTTCCCGGGGCCGCTCACGCCGGAGGCCGTCGTGGTGGGCGAGGGGACGGCTCGAATGCCCGCAGCGGCGCTGGTCGCTGCGCTTTGCGGCTCCACCGAGGGCGCGGCGCGCAACGCCGGGACGGTTGCGCCGCTGTGGATCCCACCCGCCCAGGCTGACGGAGCGCCCTGGGACGCGGCGGCGAACCGGTATGCGCTGGGGCTGGTGCTCTACCGGCTGCTCTCGGGGGAGCATCCCTTCGCAGGGGCGGGGCTGCGCCATGCGCTGGAGGCGGCGCAGCGGGAGGCGCCCCCGTTTCGCGAGGTGGTGGCGACGGAGCTCCCGGCAGGCTTGCAGAGCTTCTGCCTGCGGCTGATCGGGGGAGAGGGGGAGGGGAGGGCGACGAGCGCGGCGGAGGTGGTGGAGGAGCTGGGGAGGTTCCTTGCTCAAGGGTCGAGCAAGAGTCACCGCGCCGGAAGCGGCGGCGACCGGCGACCCGTACCGATCCGCACGCGCTCGCTGCCGCTCGCCCGGTCGCTGCCGCTTCCGGTTCGGAATGAGCCGAGGGAGGGGAAGGAGACGGGGGGGAGCCATGCGCGCTACTGGCCCCTCCTCATCGGCGCCACCGTCGCCCTCGCCTCCCTCGCCGCGGTCCTCGCTTCGCCCGCCCGTCCCCCCGAGCACGGCGCCACCACCGCGGCCGTGGCCTCCGAGCCGCCCCTCACCCAGGCTCACACGGCCGCGACCGACTGCGCTGCCTGCCACCCTCGTCAGGCCTCCGAGTGGCGCCGCTCGGTGATGGCCCACGCGGTGAAGAGCCCGCTCTTCAACGCCCTCGAGAGCCTCATCGAGGAGCAGGTCGGCCGCGACGAGAGCTGTCCGGGCGGGGCCGGCATCCTCCGCAAGGCGAACGGCGCGACGGCGTGCCGGGACGCGCAGAGCGGGGTGGCGGTCACCGGCTCGGGCGGCGAGCACTGGTGCGTCAACTGCCACAGCCCCACCGAGAAGCTCGACGTGGGGCTGCCGGCCTGGGAGGGGCGCGCCGGGGGTGATCCGCGGACCCGGCGCCCGGTGCGCGATCTCCTCGGCGAGCGCGGCCTGGAGGGGGTCTCGTGCGGCTTCTGCCACCAGGTCCACGGGCCGGTGCCGGCGCGCGGGGCGGCGCGGGGTGGGTACGAGGGGAACGCCACCTGGACCTCGTTCGTGACCGGCGCCACCTTCGCCGCGCGGCCCGAGGACGGGCGCGGGATCACCGGCATCGGCAACAGCGGCTACGACCTGCGCCCCGGTGACTTTCTCCTCGGCCGCAACGCGCTCGGCGCGGACGCCAGCGTCGGCGTGCACCTGAGGGCGCCGCGGGCGGCGCGGGCGTACCTCGCCTCCAGCGAGTTCTGCGGGAGCTGCCACGACGTGCGGCTCTTCGGCACCGACACGCTCGGCGCGGCGCACGGCGAGCACTTCAAGCGGCTGCGCAACGCCTACTCGGAGTGGGTCGCCTGGGCGAGCGGCGAGGCCCGCGCCGGCCGCCCGGTGTCGACGTGCCAGGACTGCCACCTCAGTCAGTACCCGGGCGTCTGCGAGGTCGGCGAGGGAGCGGGCTCCCCCGAGTGCCCTCAGGGCTACCAGTTCTCGCCGCGGGCGCCGGGCACCTGGCCCAGGGGGCGCGCCGCGACCACCTCGGCCGAGCTCGCCGACGTGGTCACCCACTACTTCTCGGGGGTGGACGTGCCGCTCTCGCGCGAGCTCCCGTCCGGGATCATCGACGAGCCCACCGTCGACCTTCACGGCGTCCCGCTCTCGGCGCGGCGCCGGCGCGACCTCCTGCTCCGCCACACCTTCCGCTTCGGCCTCGGCGCCGCCCGTCGCGGCGGGCAGGGGCTGGAGATCCCGGTGGAGATCGAGAACGTGGGCGCCGGCCACCGGGTGCCCGCGGGCTTCAGCCAGGAGCGCGAGATCTGGGTGCACCTCGCGGTCCGCGACGGCGACGGGCGGCTGCTCTACGAGGTGGGGCGCGTCGACCGCGGCGACGAAGATCTCCGCGACAAGCTCTTCGTCCGCGTCAACGTCCGCGGCGACGATCTCGACGGCAAGGGGCGTCCGCTCGGCCTCTTCGGCGCCGACGTGCGCGACGGGCCGGACGTGCCGGCGTGGCAGCCGCCGCCGGTGCTGGGGGGCACCTCGTTCCGCGGCCGGGGGCTGGTCAACTTCCAGAACGGCTTCCTGCGCTGCGTGCGCTGCCTCGGCACGGTGGGCGCGGACGGGCGCTGCGAGGCGGGCGTCGGGCAGGGGGACACGCGCGCGGCGCGCTTCGCCGACGGGGACTACGATCTCGACACCGGCGAGTGCCGCTCCAACCTGACGGGGGCGAACGCGCTCTTCGAGACCTATTTCCCCGTGGGGGCGCTCGACGCCAGCCGCGGCCTCGTCAAGGGGCCGGACGCGATCGTGGACACGCGATCGGTGCCCCCGCGGGTGCCCATCCGCTACGTGTACGACCTGGCGACCGGCGGGCGCCGGGGGCCCTTCAAGGTGGAGGCGCGGCTGCTCTTCCGGGCGTTCCCGCCCTTCCTGGTCAAGGGCTTCGCCGCCTACGAGCGCGAGCAGGCGCGGCGGGGGCTGCGGCCGAGCGGAGCGCTGGTGAGCGAGGACATGCTGGGGAGGCTCGAGGTGGTGGAGATCGGGAGGGCGGACGCCGAGATCCGCTGACCCCGTGTAAGAGTCACCCGCCCCCGCCCGTTGTCTGCGCACCTCGATGCGCTCCCCGATCCGCCTCGCTGCTGCTGTGCTCCTGGGCCTCGAAGTCGCCGCGCCCGCCGCCCCGGCCCGCGCCCAGGTCGCGCTCGAGCGTGCGCCTCTGCAGGTCGCCTCCCCGTCGCCGCCGCGGGAGCTGCCGGCCCAGCTCGGGCACGTCGACAGCGGCTCCGTGTTCGTCGGGAGCTTCCTTGCCGCGGTGACCCTGACCGACGTCGGATTCGGCGTCTACGACGGCGTCAGGGCGGCGCGCGGGGAGCGCTCCCCGACGGGCGTGGGCGTCGGGGAGGCCGTCTTCGTCGCGCCGCAGGCGGTCGTCTTCGGCACGGCGCACGCGGTCTTCACGGCCGATGCCCCCGACGACGACACGTTGACCGCCGCGACGGTGCTGGTGCCGGCGTTCACGTACTCGATGCTCGTCCACGACCTCGCGAGCGAGAAGCTCCCGACCGCGCGCACGGGCGTGCTCTACGGGGTCTCGTGGGCCGCGGGCCTCGATCTGGCGTTCACGGTCCCGGCGCTCGCGGCGGCCGGCAAGCACCGGCTCTTCCCGCGGGCGCTCGGCGCCATGGAGGTGGCCCTCACCGTCCCCCAGATCGCCGTGGCTTCGTACGGCCTGCTCAAGGATCCGGGCAACACCGCCGGCTGGGCCGCGCTGGCGGGGTGCTCCAGCGCGCTGTTCGTGCACGGCCTGCTCTCGGCCGCGATCCCGCGCCGCCAGCCGCCGGTGGCGCTCCCCGCCGCCGAGGCGCCGAGGCGCCCGCTCCAGGTGCCGTTCTCGATCGACGTCGGGCCGGCGCCGGTGCGGGGCGGGGGAGGGATCGGGGTGATGGGCCGCTGGGGGTGAGATCGCCCGCGCGCCGACACCGCGCGGCCCCGGCCGTGCAAAGCCTGCCCGGAGGCACTACCGTGGCGCCATGGCATCGCGGCGCAACCTCACCGCGCTTGGCTACCGGCGCATCGTCCAGCTCCTGGTCTACCTGGTCATCATCCCGGGCGTGCTGCTGTCGGCGATCGGCGTGCTCCTCCTGGTGCTGGACAAGGGGAGCTACAACCTGCTCATCGGCATCCTGGTGCTCTCGTTCACGGGGACGCTGGTGACGGGCGTGATCCTGGTGTGGGTGTTCCTCCGGCGGGAGCGCAACCTCTCGGAGCTGCAAGCCGACTTCGTCTCCAAGGTGTCGCACGAGCTGCGCACGCCGCTCACCTCGATCCGGATGTTCACCGAGACCCTGAGCCTGCGCCGCGGCGACAAGGCCACCGAGGATCGCTGCATCCAGGCGCTCAACAAGGAGAGCACCCGCCTCCAGGTGCTCATCGATCGGCTCCTCGACTGGGGCCGGATGGAGAGCGGGCGCCGCGTCTACGAGCTGGCCGAGCAGGACGTCGGCGCCCTCATCGACGAGGCCATCGCCGCCTTCGAGCCCGCGCGCGAGCGCCGCAACGTCGAGCTCGCCATCGTGCTCGCGCCCGATCTCCCGCGGGTGCTCTGCGACGCCAACGCGCTGGTCGACTCGCTCGTGAACCTCATCTCCAACGCCTACAAGTACGGCGGCCAGCCGTGTCGCATCGAGATCGGCGCCCGCGCCACCGAGCGCGAGGTGGCCATCACCGTCCGCGACAACGGCAAGGGCATCGCTCGCAACGAGCACAAGCGCATCTTCGAGAAGTTCTACCGGGTCGACGACCTCCTCGCCCGCCAGCAGGAGGGCTCCGGCATCGGCCTCGCCATCGTGCAGCACGTGATGCGCGCCCACCGCGGCCGCGTCGAGGTGGACAGCGCGCCCGGCCGGGGGAGCGCCTTCACCCTGCTCCTGCGCCGGCACCTCCCGGCGAGCATGATCGAGCAGCTCAAGCCGCCGGTGGCGGAGCGTCACGGGGGGGTGGCCTGAGGGGCCTCCTGTGCTTTGATGGGCGCCATGAAGGCATCTCTCGCCGCTCTCTCGATGGCTCTTGCGGGAGCGCTGGCGCTGGCGGCCTGCGGGCCTCCGGCGGCCTTGGGCGGGTCAGGCGGCAGCGGGGCGGGCGACGCCGGGGCGGACGCAGGCATGCTCACCGTCTCGTGCGACGATACCTCCAGCATGGGTGGCACCACCGCTCACCAGTGCACCCTCTTCACCGGCACGGCGATGGGGCTCGCCGCATTGCAGGCTCAGGAGTCGTGCTCGTCCGAGGGAGGCACCCTCGGCTCGAGCTGCGCGACCACCGGCACGCTGGGGAGCTGCACGGCATCCTCCATGGGGGTGATGTGGGTGATCCACTATTACTCGGGCGAGACAGCCGCCGACGATCAGTCGTACTGCACGTCCATCGGCGGCACGTGGAGCGCCGACTGACGGGCGTCTGGACGCTTGATCGCCGAAATTACTCGGTTTTTCTGGTGTCCCCGGCCCTGAGCGGACCCTCGGGTCCACCGGAGCCGCGGGGCCGACTGCCGTCGGGGTCCGGGAAGGCGGTGGGTGCGCCCATCTGCGATAAGATGGGGCGTGGCAGTCCTGCGGGTTGGTAGATACCTCGTGTACGACGAGATCGCGGCCGGGGGCATGGCCACGGTGCACTACGGGCGCATGCTCGGGGAGGCCGGGTTCTCGCGGACGGTCGCGGTCAAGCGCCTCCACGACGCCTTCGCCAAGGACCCCGACTTCATCGCCATGTTCATGGACGAGGCGCGGCTGGCCGCGCGGATCCAGCACCCCAACGTCGTCACCACCCTCGACGTGGTGGAGGCCGACGGCGTGCTCATCTTGGTGATGGAGTACCTCCACGGCGAGACGCTGTCGCGGCTGCTGCGCTTCGCCGCGCGCGACGGCGAGAAGGTCCCCCTCGACATCGCCTCCGCGATCGTGTGCGACGCGCTGCACGGCCTGCACGCGGCGCACGAGGCGACCGCCGAGACCGGCGCGCCGCTCCATCTCGTCCACCGCGACGTCTCTCCGCAGAACCTCCTCGTCGGCGCCGAAGGGATCACCCGCGTCGTCGACTTCGGCGTCGCCAAGGCCATGGGCCAGGTCCACACCACGCGCGAGGGGCAGCTCAAGGGGAAGATCGCGTACATGGCGCCGGAGCAGCTGCTGGGGCAGCCGGTCGACCGCCGCGCCGACGTGTACGCAGCGGGCATCGTGCTGTGGGAGCTGTTGACCCAGGCGAAGCTCTTCGCCAGCGACTCCGAGGGGGGCACGCTGCGCAAGGCGCTCGACCACACGCCGGCCGCGCCCAGCTCGGTCGATCCGCGCGTGCCCACCGCGCTCGACGGCGTGGTGATGACCGCGCTGGCCCGCGAGCCGGCGGCGCGCTTCGCGACCGCGCGCGACATGGCGCAGGCGCTCGAAGCGAGCATCGCAGTCGCCAGCGCGCGGCGCATCGCCGAGTGGGTCGAGGCGCTGGCGGGAGACAGGCTCTCCGCGCGCCGGCGCCGCCTCGCCGAGATCGAACGGATGCCGACCCTCCCTGTGCTGCCCCCGCCCCTCGAGGCCCCCGTCCCTGCGGCCCCGCGCCGCTGGCCCCTGGCCCTGGGCGCGCTCGGGCTCGTCGCGGCCACGCTGCTCGGCGTGCGCCTCGCCACCTCGTCGAGCGTCGGGGACCCGGCGAGCGCGCCCCCCGCAGGCGCCTCTGTCGCGCCGGGGGAGAGCCCTCCAGCGGCCCAGCCGCTCACGTCTGCTCCCACCCTCCAGACCGCCGTCCCCTCGGCCCAGACGGTGACCTCGGCCGCGCCCTCGGCGGGGGCCGCCGCGCAGCGCGCTCCTGCGCGGAAGGGCGACGGCAAAGCCACGACGCGGCGCGCGGCGTGCCCGGTTCGATCTTTCGTCGACGGAGATGGTATCGTCCAGTTCCGGCGCGATTGCGAGAAATGAAGAACGGTGCGTGGCTGCTCTCGGTCGTCCTCCTGCTCGTCGCCTCGCCTCCGGCGAGGGCCGACGACGAGGCCTGCTTCCGCGCCGCGGTGGAGGGTCAGAAGCTGGAGCGCAGCGGCAAGCTCCTCGAGGCGCGCGAGCGCTTCGTCGCGTGCGCGCAGCGTTCCTGCGACGCGGCCGCGGTCGTGGAGAAGTGTGCTGGCTGGCTCCAGGGGGTGCAGGCGGCGCTCCCCTCGCTCACCGTCGCGGTGAAGGACGCGGAGGGGCGCGACCTCGAAGCGCAGCGCGCCCGCATCGACGACACCGACGCCGGCGCCGCGCTCGGCGGCCGCTCGATCCAGGTCGATCCCGGGATGCACCGGGTCGTGGTGGAGGTCGGGGGCAAGACGCTCTCCGAGAGCGTCGTGATGCGTCAGGGGGAGAAGGACCGCGCCGTGGTCTTCCACGTTTCCAGGCCGGAGGGCAGGCCGGATGGCGCGTCGGAGGGCAGGCCTGAAGGCACGTCGGAGGGCGCGCACTTCTCGCGCGCGCCGCTCGCCGGCGCGATCGCCTCCGGCGGCGTCGCCGTCGTCAGCACGGCGCTCTTCGCCTACTTCGGGACGCGCGGCCTCTCGGCCCGGGCCAGCTTCGGGTGCGCGAACGGCTGCTCGGCGGGCGACTACCAGACCGTCCACCAGGACTTCCTCGCCGCCGACGTCACGCTCGGCTTCGCCGTCGGCTCGGCCGTGCTCGCCACCGTGCTGCTGGTGATCGCGCCGAGCGCGCCCAGGAGCACCGCGCTCCTGGGCCCTCGGTCTGCCCTCGGCTTCGCGTTCTGATGGCCGGCGACGAAGACACCCGGACGCTCCTCCGGCCGGCGAGCGCTCCCCTCGGCCAGGGGCAGGGCTTCGCGCTCCGGGTCAGCGCCGGGCAGGACCGGGGCCGCGCCCTCGCCCTCGGCGGCCCGCTCCGCGTCCTCGTCGGGCAGAGCGCCACCTGTGAGCTCCGCCTCTCCGATCCCCACGTGTCGCGGCGCCACCTGGCCATCGAGCCGGTGGGGGACCGGCTGCGCGTGGTGGATCTCGGATCGCGGAACGGGACGTGGGTCAATGGCGTGCGCATCGAATCGGCCCTCGCCGGCGCCGGCGACGAGATCACCCTCGGCAGCACGGTGCTCACCGTCGAGGCCGGCAAGGAGCTGTCCGGGCCCGCGCTCTCGGAGCGCACCGCGTTCGGGCGGCTGGTCGGAGCGAGCGCCGAGATGCGGGCGCTCTATCCGCTGCTGGAGCGCCTCGCCGCCTCCGACATCCCCGCCCTGATCGAGGGCGAGACCGGCACCGGCAAGGAGGTGGTGGCCGAGGCGATTCACGAGCTCGGGCCGCGCCGCGCAGGCCCGTTCATCGTCTTCGACTGCGCCGCGGTGCCGCCCAGCCTCGCCGAGTCCGAGCTCTTCGGGCACGAGCGCGGCGCCTTCACCGGCGCGGCCTCGACCCGCCGCGGCGTCTTCGAGCAGGCCGACGGCGGCACGCTCTTCATCGACGAGGTAGGCGACCTCGACGCCTCTCTCCAGCCCAAGCTCCTCCGCGCGCTCGAGCGATCCGCGGTGCGGCGCCTGGGCAGCGAGCGCTGGATCCGCAGCGATCTGCGCATCCTCTGCGCGACCCGGCGCGATCTCGATCGCGAGGTGCAGGACGGTCGCTTCCGCGACGACCTCTTCTATCGCCTCGTCGTCGGCCGCGTCGAGCTGCCGCCGCTGCGGCGCCGCCGCGGGGACATCGCGGTGCTCGCCACCCACTTCTGGCGCGCGCTGGGCCAGCAGGGGCCGCTGCCCTACGATCTGCGCGGCCGGCTGGAGCGCCACGAGTGGCCGGGGAACGTGCGCGAGCTCAAGAACACCATGGCCCGCCAGGTGGCTCTCGGGGAAGCGTTCCGGGCGCGCGCCACGGTTGACGAGCCCCCCGCCGCGGGCGACGAGGTCGAGGCGATCCTCGCCCGCAACCTGCCCTTCCCCGAGGCGCGCCAGCTCGCCAAGGACGCCTTCGAGCGGCGCTACCTCGAGCGCATCCTCCTCGAGCACGGCGGCAGCGTGGCCCGCGCCGCCGAAGCTTCCGGCATCGCGCGCCGCTACTTCAACGTGATCCTGGCGCGACAGAAGCGAGAGGACTGAGCGCGGTCAGCCTCGAGCCCGGCGCCTCCATCGTTCAGCCCCCGTCCGTGGATCAGTGGATGTCGATGAGGACGTTGTCGAAGTGCACCGTGCAATCGACGAGCTGGTCGCACGCGAGCATTCCGATCCCCACCGCCTTCGAGTGATTGCTCGCGCACGCGAGGTCGACGCTGCCCGCGTCCACGGTCGGCAGGCCCTCGACGGTAAGGACCGCGGAGCCGGGGTCGCCGAACACGAGATCGAGGTGCACGTGGCTGAAGCCACCGGCCGCGGGCGTCCCGGCGAGGAGCGTCGCGGGCGCGCCCGGGCCGGCGCCGTTGGCAGCGAGCGGGGTGAGATCCAGCTGGTATCCGCCGGCGTGCAGGCCCCACTTGACCAGGCCAAACGTGCCCCCGTCGTCGGGCGTGCAGTCGACGTTGAGGAACAGCACCGCGCTGTTGCCGGTGAGCACGCCGCCGCAGCCGGAGAAATCGAAGTCGATGCCGAGGCCCGTGGCGGTGTCGGGGAAGTCCAGGATCAGGCGCGACGACTGGCAGGAAGTCCCCAGATCGGCCGTCGTTGACGTGACGGCCAGCGAGGCCGGGGGGGACGCGTAGTTGCCCGTGTCGAGCGCGCTGGTCACGTGGACGCCGGCGTCGCCGCCGGCGCTCTGGTCCTGGCTGGACCAGCCAGCCATGATCGAGTGCTCGTCGAAATCGGCGCAGAGGGTGTGACCCGGGTTTGCGACGCAGAAGGCCTGGGCGCCGCCGGTACCGCTGCTGCTGCTGGTGGTACCGCTGCTGGCGCTGACGGTACCGCTGCCGGTGCTGACGGCACCGCTGCCGGTGCTGCTGCTGCCGGTCGTGGTGCTAGCGCTGCTCGTGCCGGTGCCGCTCGTGCCGCCGGTGCCCCCGGGGGAGGACTCCTTGATGGCGAAGAAGACCTCGCACCCGGTGACGAGCAGCAGCGCGACGACGATCAACCTCAGGCGCGTCACGGAGGCCCTAGCTCTAGCATGGAGCTCTCACCCTCAATAGATCGTCGTGAGCGTCGCCGGGGCCGCGGGGGGGCCTCATCCCCAGGGGACCGCCGCCGAGAGGTGGTTGCGGATCGACGGCTGGCTCACGGCTTGAACGTAGAGCACGTACGAGCCCGCCGGGAGCTTGCCGGTCAGGTCGACGCTCTTGGTCGCAGCGGGCAGATCGCCCGCGACCAGGGTGAGCGCGTCGCCGTCGCTCGCGGGGGAGGCGTAGACGTCGTAGTGGTGGACGGTCGCGTCGAGCGAGAAGCCGCCGGCGAGGGCGGTCTGGCAATCGGCCGGCACGGGCACGGTCGTCGTGGGCGCGAGGGTCCAGCTCAGCGTGGAGCCGCTGACGGACGCGGTGACGGCGGCGTAGCTCTCGATGCCGGTCTCGATCTCGCTGCCCTCCTCGTAGTCGTCCCAGGTGGGGACCTCGAGGAACTCGAGCTGGTGGGTGCTCGAGAAGGAGCTGTTCACCAGCGCGAACGTGTCGAGCCAGGTCTTGCCGCACTGCTGCCCGATGTAGCGAGGCCCGCCGCCCCAGCCGTTGACGACCAGGTCGTCGAAGCCCTTGTAGATGCTCCCGAAGGCGTGGAGCGCCGCGTGCGCCTCCGCCTGCTTGTAGAAGCCGGGGAGGTAGGAGGCGGTCCCGAACGGGTCGGACCCCGGGTACTTGGTGACGTCGGCGGGGTTGAGCCATGCGTAGGCGCCGTCGGACTCGGCGTGGCCGAACCCGTTCGCGGTCTCGAAGATGAACAGCGGGTTCTGCTGCGCCTGCGCCCGGATCGTGGTCCAGTCGAGGGTCTTGCCCGAGGCCTGGGCCGCGTAGTCGACGCCGAAGAAGTAGGCCACCGGTCGCCCCCCGATGGTCTGGTAGGCGGACGACGGGTAGTAGTGCGCGGCCATGAAGTCGAGGTCGCTGGTGACCTGGGTGGTGACGTCGCACCCGGAGGCGGAGGCGCACGCCTTCATCCCTTCGTCCTCCTGGAGGGCGAACTGGAGCTTCCCCCCCGTCGCCTCGGCCGTCTGCATCATCAGCGTGGCGTTGCCGGCGCTGATCGCGGCCACGTCCGTGGAGTGCTGACCGACGGCGCCGAGGCCGGCGGCCTGCCCGTTCCAGTCGAGGATGGCGCCGTCGAAGCCGCGGCTCACCATGTCGGCGACCTCCGCCTGCACGTGCGCCGTGGCGTTGGCGTCGTAGCCGATGTCGATGTGACCGCCGCACTGGTCGGCGCTCGCCTTGGTGGGGATGGGGACCGTGCCGTTGGTGCAGAACCACGCCTGGGTCTCGACGAAGATCTTGGTGGTGGCGCCCGGGTAGAGCAGGCTCCGGACGGGCACTTTGGAGACCACGCCGTGCGCCATGTCCACGAACGGGACGGTGCTGGACGGGGCGCCATAGTTGCCGACGGGCGTGGTCGATCCGTTGAACCGCGTCGCGGGCGTGTAGACGTCGACGAACGCGGTGCTCGCGCTGGTGTTGTTCGAGAGGAGAGCGGTGCGCGACGTGGCGGCTGCCGGCGAGCCCGCATCGCCGCCGCCGTCGCCGGCTCCGCCCGAGCCGCCGCCGCCGGTGCTGCTGGAGGCTCCGCCCCCCGAGCCGGCGCTCGAGCTGACCCCGCTGCTGCTCGTCGGCTGCGTGGCAGAGGCACCGCTGGAGCAGCCGGTCAAGAGGAGCAAGGCGGCGAGGATCGGGCGCGAAGGGACCATGATGCCGGAGATCACCACAGTTGCCCGGAGAAAGGGAGCGACGCCGCGGAGCGCGGAGAGGTTGGCCTTGAGCATGTCGTCCCGGCAGAGCAGGGGACGTGCCGCCCTCGTTCACGGGCGTTTCGGCGAATGCGGGGAACGGATCGATCAACCCTGGCTCGCGGGGCCTGATCGAAGTGATCAAGGTGGCGCTACCTGCCGCGAAGGAGGCGCGCCAGATCCGGCGCGACCGTGTCCGGCACCGTGAAGTCCGGCCATTCACTCGCCGCATTCGAGGCTCGGGCTTGCCCTTCGTCGAGCCGCCGCCTTCAGAGGATGGGCATCGGGACCACGAGCCCAGTCAGCTCATCGAGCGCGGCGCGAACGTCGCTCGCGCCGATCCCGTCGCCGCGGCGTCCCTGGAAGGGGGGCTCGGACACGTCCGTGTCGGCGAGCGGGGGGCAAGGGGTAGGCGGGGTTGCTTCCTGCGAGAGGTGGTCGGTGGTGCCGCCCGCGAGGAGGTCCTCGACGGCGCCGATGACGGCGTTGTGGTTGGGCATGCCGATGTGCGCGGAGTGGGCGTAGTAGCAGGGGTGTCCCTCGAGCCGCGCGCTGCTCGTCGGGACGAAGCCGTCGCCACCGCTGGACCGGTGGTAGTGGAAGCTTCCGTCGCGGATCTCCAGCTGCTTCGCCGTGGGGAACCCGTGACCCGCGATGACGTGGAACTGCCCGGTGGCCTCGGCGAGCCAGGTCTGGACCGCGGAGGCGCCGAGCAGGAGATCTCGGCGGGGTCCCGGCCCGTCGGCGGGCCACTGGTCTGGATCGTACAGATCGAACCCGATGGCCGCAGCCCGCTCGGGGAGCTGCGCATACGTCGAGGGCCAGGTGCTGAAGGTCTCCTCGGAGAGCTCGACCGCGCTGCGACGCCCCTCCAGGGCAGCGAGCCCGCGCAGCACCCAGTGGCTGCCCCGGATCCCCTGCACCGCCGCCAGGCTACCGCGGTTGGGCGGACCCATCATGATCACCTTGCCCAGGTTGGGTGTGCCCAGGACCGCGGCGGCGCGAGCGACCAGGCCGCCGAGGCTGTGAGTGACCAGGTGGACCTCGCGTCCCTCGGCGCGGATGCGAGCCGAGAGCTCCTCGCCGAGGCTCCGGACCGGCCGGCGCCAGTCGAACGGGTGCGTCGCCACGTCGTACCCGGCCAGACGGAGGCGGAGGATCATCTGGAGGTAAATGGCCTCGAAGACGCCGAGCGCCTCGAGCTGCGGCCCGTCGTAGGCCAGCTCGAGGAGGCGCCCGGCGCGGACGCCGTGAAGGTCGATCCAGACCACGTCGTCATGCGGGGAGCCCCGGTGCCCCAGGTAGCTGGCGCCGAGCGCGGGGAGGAGGAGCACGCGCGGTCCGCTGGGGGGCGCGACCTGCGCGCGCACCCGCTCCGCGAGCTGCTTGACGACGGAGAAGATGTCGGCGGCGTCCGGCAAAGGGGCGTCCTCTCGGCGTGAGCTCGCTCGACGTCAGCTCGCCACGGTATGGACGATCTTCGCCCACGTCGCGTCCGAGACCGAGCTGCGAGGCAGGGTGTGACCGGGAGCCGTGCGCGGCATCGCGTGCTCCTGCTGGACGCCGGCATCGGGGTCCCTGAGGTCGACGTACTCGTCGCCTTCGACGAGGCGAGGCACGCTCTCGGCCGTGCTGACCTTGGCGATCTCCGCGTCGGTGAGCAGCGCCAGGATGGCCTCGCGGGTGAGCGCGTTCTTCTTCATGTAGGGGTTCATGTCGGTCCGCAGTGCACGCCCCATGCCGTCCCTCGCCGCCGCGCCTGCGGAGGACCGCGCTCGTTCGACCGGACGTACGGCGCGCATCTTGCGAACGGACGCCTGACAATGTTGAAGCATGAAGATGTCTCCGGCGACGGCTCCAGCGAGGCGCCCGACAGGGACTCGATGATCCGGGCGCTCCGCAATCTCGAGGCAACTCAGGCGCGCGTTCAGCAGAACGCCGAGCGCGTCTATGACGAGAAGCGCCGCGAGCTCGTGCTGGAGCTCTTGCCGGTGCTCGACAACCTCGAACGCACCCTCGACGCCGCCAGGACCTCGAGCGATGCCGCTCTGGTCGCCGGACTGCGGATGGTCCACGCGGGGCTCGAAGCCGTGCTGGTGCGGTACGGCGTCGAGCGCGTCGACGCCGCCGGACAGCGCTTCGATCCCGCGCTCCACGAGGCCATCGCGGCCGTCCCCGTGCTCGAGCCGGAGCTCGTGGGCAGCGTGGTGGACCAGGTCGCGCCGGGGTATCGCTTCGGCGGCAAGGTGCTGCGCGCGGCCAAGGTGACCGTCGGCGTGGCGCGCTCGGCGGTCGACCGCAAGCCTCCCCGCCCCGCCAGCGCCGTCGAGTCGGTGGGCTCGGCGCAGGGCAGGCTGCAGCGGCGAGACTGAGCAGACCGGGGGACCAGGTGACCCCGGCCGAGACGCCATTGCGCCTCGCGCTGTGGCGTTCGCGCTGCGGTGGCTGGTCGGCCCCTCGCTGCCGACGCGCCGGCGACTTCGCTTGCTACAGCGTCACCTTCCTCGCCCGCGTCTCGGGCGGCTGCTGGTACCAGCCGGGATCGTCGTAGCTGGTGAGCCCGTCGCGAACCTTGAGCACGGTGAACATCCCGCCCATCTCGATCGCGCCGTACGGGCCCTGCCCGCTCATCATGGGCAGCGTGTTCCGCGGAGTGCCCATATCCATCATGCCGCCCATCCCGGTCTCGCCCATGGCCATGTAGCCGGGGAGCACGCGCCGCACCTTCTCCTCCACGCCGGCCTGGCTGACCCCGAGCATGTTGGGCACGTCGTGGCTCATCGCGTTCATGGTGTGGTGGGACTTGTGGCAGTGGAAGATCCAGTCGCCCGGCGCGTCGGCCACGAACTCGATGTCGCGCGTGGTGCCCACGGGCACGTCCACCGTCGTCTCGAGGAAGCGCGCGCTCGCGGGGATCGGCCCCCCCTCGGTGCCGGTCACCTGGAAGCGGAAGCCGTGCAGGTGGATGGGGTGGTTGTCCATGCTCAGGTTGCCAAGGCGGATCCGCACGCGATCGCCGGTCTTCGCCACCAGCGGCGCCGTCCCCGGCCAGACCCGGCTGTTGAACGTGAAGAGGTTGAAGTCGAGCATGACGTTCGGGTTGGGCGTGTAGGCGCCGGGGGGCACGAACCACTCGTGGAGGACGATGGCGAAGTCGCGGTCGATGCGCGGGCTCTCCTGGCGAGGATGGACGAGGAAGAAGCCCATCATGCCCAGGGCCATCTGGGTCATCTCGTCCGAGTGCGGGTGGTACATCAGGGTGCCGTGCTGGCGCAGCGTGAACTCGTAGGCGTAGGTCTCGCCCGGGAGGATGTGCGGCTGGGTGAGGCCCGCGACCCCGTCCATGCCGTTGGGCAGCAGCACGCCGTGCCAGTGCACGCTGGTGCGCTCGGGCAGCTTGTTGGTCACCAGGATGCGGACCCGCTCGCCCTCCGTGCACTCGATGATCGGGCCGGGCGTCGCCCCGTTGTAGCCCCAGCAGTTGACGATCATCCCAGGGGCGAACTCGCGCTTCACGGGCTCTGCCACCAGGTGAAACTGCTTGGCCCCGTCCACCATCTGCCACGGCAGGGTGCTGCCGTTGGGCATGACCACCGGGACGCGGGGACCGGAGGGCGCAGGCTGGGCTTCGGCCTCGGCGGCGCGCAGCAGGGCGGCCCCGCCGGCGACGACGGCGGCGCTCGAGATCAAGGCATCGCGTCGGTTCATCATCGGACGATTCTCCTTCACCGGGGCGAGGGCGGCCCGAGCCGGCCGCCCAGGGCCCGCTCCAGCTCGGAGCGCCCGATCCAGTAGTCCCGCACGGCCTCGATGTACTCGCGGTAGGTGCTGACCTCGGCCTGCTTGGCGAGGAGGAGCTGGTAGACGCCGAGCAGCATGGCGTCGTGGTGCTGCTGAGAGAGCGCCACGATCCGCTCCCGCAGAGGGATCACCGTGGTGCGGTAGCGGGTGACGACCGAGCGTGCGAAGGCCAGGTGCCCCCACGCCTCCCGGATCTCCGAGGTTGCGTCGAGCGAGCGCGCCGCGAGGCGCTGGTTGGCCTGCCGGAAGCGAGCCTCGAGCCTGGCGACGGCGGCCTGCTTGGCATCGAAGAGCGGCAGCTCCACCGAGGCTGACGGGCCGGCGACGGTGTGGCCCTCGGGGTCGCGCTCCACGCTGGCCCCGACGCTGGCGCCGCCCACGAAGCGATAGTCCTTCGCCATCACCAGCGCGCGCCAGCTCGCCGTCCGCTCCGCCCGGGCGGCGCCCACGTCCAGGCGCCGCTGGATCGCGAGCGACTCGAGGTGCTCGAGGGGAGGATCGTCGGCGGGGAGATCGGCGAGGGCGGGGGCGAGCGTGAAGCGTGCGCTGGGGCCCTGGACGCCCATCAGGCGGGTCAGGCGCTCCCGCGCGCCGACGATGTCGGCCTCGCTCCGGGCGACGTCGAGCCGCACCGCTTCGGCGAGGCCCTCCTCGCTGGCCAGGTCGAGCTCGCTGATGTTGCCCGCCTCGTGCTGGCGGCGCGCCAGCGAGGCGGAAGCCTCGGCGGCCTCCAGCACCGTGCGCCGCATCGCCGCGATCTGCGCCGCTCCCTGGAGAGTGTAGTACGCCACGCGGACGGCGTGCGCGAGGACCAGGACCTCGTTGCCGACACGGAGCTTGGCCGCCTCGTGCTCGGCCTCGGCCAGCCGCTTGCGGGCGGGGAGGAGCAGCAGATCGAGGAAGTCGAGCTCGACGCCGAAGCCGTAGCCCAGCGTCCCCGAGGACGCCGGAACCGGGAGCCCGAGGTGGCCCGAGAAGGTCGGGTTCCGCAGTAGCCCGGCCTGGACGACGTCGGCCTGGGCGACCATCAGCTCCTCGTAAGCGGCCTGGAGCATCGGGTTCTCGAGCAGCGCGATCTGGACCGCCTGCGCCGCCGTCAGGTCGCCCGCCAGCATCTGGTGGACGCTCGCCTCGACCGCAGCGTCCGCCTCGCTGCCCCGGTTCCACTGGATCCGCAGCCCGGTCCGCTCCTCGATCGCCGTTGCGACGTCAGGGAAGCCGGCTTCCGGCGGGACGGCGCAGCCGCCTACCAGCAGCGACGCCACCAGCCCTCGCCACGGGCGGCCCATCCTGCGGGGCGGGGCCGGTCTGGTGCCTGCTTGGTTCATGCCCTTCGTGCGGCACGAGGTACATCCTTGGCCGCGCCGTGTCGACCCCGGGCCCGCGCCAGGGGCTCGAGCCAATCGGGCCGCGCAGGCGAGCCCCGTACCGCGTCGCGGCCGTCCAGGATGCGGTGCCGCCACACCTGAGGCGCGGCGGTGGGTACGTCTCGCAGGCCCTCCCGCTGGCGCGGTCCTCGGGCGGCGGCACGCCCGTTGCTTGGAATGCGCGGGAACGCTGGACGGCGGGCCCCTGGGCTTCGCAGAGAGGGTCTCGACGATGTGGAGCTATCGACGCAACTACGCTGGAGTCGGCACGGACGTGAACGTGGCGAGGCCCCGGACGTCCCTGGTCGTGGGGATCGCCCGCGTCCTCGATCTCCTCTTTTCGGCTCTCTATTGCCTGCTGACCGTGCGCATGGTCCTGGACTTCCTGGCGGCGCGCAAAGACAGCGGGTTCTACGAGCTCATCCGGACGTTGACGGACCCGTTCTATGGGCCCTTCCGGGACATCGTCCGCACCACCATCCTCGACGGAAACCACCCGATCGTCTGGTCGCTGGCGGTCGCCATGCTCGCCTACGCGCTCCTTCACGCCGCGCTCCGCGCGCTGCTGGGCCTCGCGACGCGTCGCGCGTGAGGGGAGCTACGCCCTGGGGTGTCCCCGGCCTCGATCGAGCTGCTCCGCGAGCCGGTCGAGCGCGCGGGTGACCTCGGGGACGAAGTGGTCGCGGAAGCCCTGGAGGCGTGCGAGGGGCGTGAGGCACGAGAAGTCCACCCGGGTCGCGTCCCCGTCGGCCGTGAAGCGATACGCGAAGCGCACCCCGAGCACAGGCGGGCCGGCGCGGTACTCGAAGCGGGCAGGCTGCTCGCGCACCAGCACCCGGGAGAGCCCGGCGACGGGGACGCCTCGGGCGAGGTAGACCCACGCGTAGAGCGAGCCCACGCCGCCGTCGCCGCGGAGGCGTCGGTAGACGGGGTGCTCTGGCCACCAGGTCTTCAGGTTGCGCAGATCGCCCACGTAGCCGGCGATGGCATCGACGGGGGCCCCGATGCGCAGCTCGGCGCGGAGACCTCGAGCGTCGACCTCGATCGAATGGAGGAGCACGGACCTGAGGATACACCCTGCGGAAGCGCTAAGAGTTGCCCTTCGAGGCCGGGTTCTCCGAGGCGCGGGCGAGCCCCTCGAGGGCGGGCCCGAAGGACGGTTGGAGCTCGAGCGCGTGGGCGTAATCGGCGCGTGCCGCCTCACGCCTCCCCATTCGTTCGTGGGCCAACCCCCGTCCCGAGAACGTCAGGGGCCCGGCCGCGCCTCCGGTGATCGCGAGACTGAACGCGGAAACGGCCAGGTCGAGCTCCGCGAGCTCGACCTGGGCCTCCCCGAGGTCGCTCGCGACCTCGAGCAGCAGAGCGCGCGCGCACGCCGGCGTCGCTCGACGTCTCGATGAGCCCGGTGAGCCTGTCCTCTCCCTCGGCGGTCAGCCTCTCGATGTCTTCTTCCATCATGGAGCTCCTCGGCGGGGACGGTCCTGGCAAGGCCAGAGGAGGTGCGAAACCCTCGGCCCCTGTCAACCCCACGTCTCACGAACCTCGCGGCTGGGCGGCGGTCGAGCGCGTAGCGACGAGGATAGCGTCCTTATCGAAACGGCGCGCCCTGGGCCCTGGCGCAGCGCGATCACCGCGCTGCGCCGCGGTCTCGAGGGTTGGCTCGCACGTTGCTCATGGCGAAGGTGCCGCGGACGACAGCGGCGCGCACGGGCCCACTCGAATCGGTGGTGCGCGTCCCGCACATCGGTCGTCCGCGACATCCATCGGGTTCGACTCCCGAGGCCCTCGCAAGGGGGCTGCTCTGGTAGCACCTGGCTCAACCCAGCCGCATCGCAGTACCCAAGCCGGTCGGCCGGCGCCCCGAGTCCTCGTCGCCGCAGCGTCCGCTGTCGGCGGCCCCGAGGGCGGCGCGCGGCGGCTTGCGGATCGCCCCGCCTCGGCAGGGCGATCCCCGCCGCCGCGCACAGGGGCGCCGACCCGCCGGCACTTTTCACGGAGCTCGATCATGTTTCACTCTGTCTCCCTCCAGGATCACGAGCGCGGCCTCCTCGTGCGCGACGGTCGCGTCGTCGCCTGGCTCTCACCGGGCCGCCACCGGCTGTGGTCGCATCGCAGCGAGGTGCGTCGCGTCGACGTCGACGCCGCGTTCCTGCCCCTGACGCCCGAGGTGGGCGCCGTGGTCCCGCCCGGCGCCGGGACCGAGCTCTTCGTGCCGCACGCCCACCTCGGCCTGCTCAGCGTCGACGGCCGCCCCACCGCGTGCTTGCTGCCGGGCCGCTACCTGCTCTGGCAGCTTCGCGCCGAGGTGACCGCGCGCGTGGTCTCCACCGAGCCGGTGCTGGCCAACGAGGCGGTTCCCGACGCCTTCCGCGCCCTCGTGCCCGCGACGCACCTGACCCGGGTCACCGTGCTCGCCCACGAGCGCGCGCTGGTCTACGTCGACGGCGCGCTGGCGCGCTCGCTCGGCGAGGGCGCGTGGTCCGTCTTCTGCGCGCACCGCGCGGTCTCGGTGGTCCTCGTCGATCTCCGCGAGCGCGAGATCCAGATCGTCGGTCAAGAGGTGATGACCGCCGACAAGGTGACCATCCGCGCCAGCCTGGTGGTGAAGTTCCGCGTCACCGACGCCGAGCGCTGCGCGCGCGAGGTGGCCAGCATCGAGACCGCCCTCTACACCGAGGCCCAGATGGTGGCGCGCCGCTGGGTGGCGGGGGCCACGGTCGACCAGCTCCTCGAGCGCCGCAACGAGGCGCGCGCGGCCATGCGCGCCGAGCTGGGGGAGAGGGCGGCCGCGTGGGGGGCG
>Ga0302279_10002879_pt1 | contig 22116 bp, 20 predicted proteins | sample III_Bog_N3_3_FD_194541 | JGI IMG/M metagenome (GOLD analysis project Ga0302279, IMG submission 194541) | Peat permafrost microbial communities from Stordalen Mire near Abisko, Sweden - III_Bog_N3_3 | ecosystem: Environmental > Terrestrial > Soil > Wetlands > Peat | place: Sweden: Abisko...
ATTGAGCGCGCAGACCAGTGCATTGCAGTCGAGCGAAGACCGCCTTATTCAGGGCGCCAAGCTGCCCTCGAGCCCGACGGACGCCGCCAAGATCGACAAAGGCGCCAAGGAGTTTGAAGCAGTGCTTGTTGGCAGTTGGCTGCAGCAGGCTGAGCAGTCGTTTGGAACCGTCCCCGGAGCTGACGACGGCCAGGATGTGGGACGCGATTCCATGATGAGCATGGGGGTGCAAACATTGGCAACCTCCATGGCAGCTTCAGGCGGCATTGGGATCGGTAAGATGGTTGCTAAGGCCATGCACGCCCAGGCTGACAAGGCGAATGGTCAAGCCCCAGCGCCGGCGGCAGGCTCAACCAGCGGGAATGTACCTGCAACGGCGGTGCACACAAATGGGAATGACGAGAAACATGAAAAATGGCACTGAAATTTGGAGTCAGGGTGCCGATAGAGATTGCGGTCTAGTGCGAAGGAGACAAGATGAGGATCGATCTATTCAATTCAACGGCAAGTGAGCTATCGAGCGAGCTGACTTCGCAGAAAATTGCCACCGAAAACGCAGCGAAGTCAGACCTTTCCGCCACAGGCGACCGAGCGACCCTAACCTCGGACTCCGCGTCGGTCAGTTCGCTGGCGAGTACTGCCCTCAGCTCGCCCGAAGTGCGCCAGGGCATGGTAGATAGCCTGAAGCAGGCCGTAAACAGCGGGCAGTACGAACTTAATCCGGGCAAGATCGCCGCATCTATGGTTGACGATCACGCCTGATCTATAGGCGCCTCAGGAGATTCTGAGGTGAAACACATTCCAGGAAAGAGTGCAGAATGACCACCGCCGGCGATCAGGATCGGGAATCGAAAGCCGCGGAGTATCTCCAGTCGTTGCGGTCCATGACCGACGAATTGGAACGGGCGATGCAGGCGATCGCGCGCAATGCGTTGACCGACTTCGAAGAAAGTATCGACAGTCAACAGGTATTAAGCGCGCGTCTTGCCAGGTTGGCGGACGATTTGTGCGTGCCGCTGGAGGCGCAACCGGCCATAGCTCGGCCCCAAATGGATGAGGACATGATGCGTCAGATTCGAGCCGCTGACGATACGCTGCAGCAATTGAATCGCCGCTACGCTGCGCTGCTCCAGCATTCCAGCCGGTCCGTCGCTCTGATGGCTTCGTTCTTCAGTTCGTTCCAAGGTCAATTTCAGGAGGCATCCGGCCCCAGGTCGAAACATCAGACCTGGTCATGCCAGATGTAATCGTCATGGGTGGATTGAACACATCTCTATTGATCGGCATGCAGGCGCTCGAGGCCACCCAGGGCGCGCTGGATGCTACGAGCAATAATATTGCCAATGCGAACACTCCTGGGTATACCCGCGAAGTTGCCCAGTTCAGTGAAAATGCTGAGACGGTGTCAGGATCAGGCGTTAGCGGCGGTGGAGTGACGCTCGTTGGCTTGCAAAGCGTCCGCGACGAACTGCTCAACCTGCAGATTCAGCAGCAAACATCGCAGCAGAGCAGCGCCGATACACAATCTTCAGTCCTGCAACAGATACAGAGTTACTTTTCAACGAGTAATGGCGGAGACATTGCTAGCGCGTTTTCGGGATTTTCAACGAGCCTCTCGCAGCTTTCGGCGAATCCGAGCAGTTCGGCTGCACAGCAGGGCGTACTCTCCGCCGGCCAGAACCTTGCTAACGCCTTCAAGAGCGCTGCGAACGGGTTGACCAGTGCGCAGTCGACCGCCAACGGGCAGGTGACGCAGACGGTTGCCCAGATCAACACGCTCACCAGCCAGATCGGGCAGCTCAATAGCCAACTCTCGCAACTGACAGCGGCGGGCCAGAATGGCGGTACTATCCAGGATCAGCGCGACGAACTGGTGCAGCAGCTTTCGACGCTGACAGGTGTCTCCGTGACTCAGAACAGCGACGGCGAGACCATCACGACCGGCAACGGAACGCCGCTGGTGATGGGCGGACAGAGCTTCACCCTCCAGACCACAACCGGAAGCGATGGCATGCAGCACGTGCTGGATTCGAACGGTACTGACATTACCGCATCGCTCCAGGGTGGCCAACTAGGCGGAGCCATCCAGGTCCGTGACCAGGTAATCTCCGGTCTCAGTACCCAGTTGAACTCGCTCGCCAGCCAGTTCGTCACCGCCTTCAACGCGGCCCAGGCCCAGGGCTTCGACTCGAACGGTAACCCGGGCCAGAACTTCTTCAGTGTGCCGGCGAATGCGTCCGATGCTGCCTCCGGATTGAGCGTCGCCCTCACCGATCCTTCCCAGGTCGCAATTAGTTCGGACGGGTCTGCGGGCAGCAATGGCAACATAACAAATCTTTCCGCCGCCCTGACCAACGCCCTTCCGTCCGGCCAGACAGCCGCAGCAGCTTATTCGAGCATTGTTTTTCAGGTGGGCAATTCCGCTGCTAATGCCAGCGCACAATCGACCGCAATTGGTTTGAACCTGCAGCAGCTCACGAATCAGCAGGGCTCAGTCTCCGCCGTCGACACGAATGAAGAAGCTACCAACCTGCTTCGCTTCCAGACGGCATACGAAGCTGCCGCACGGATCATAAGCACGATCCAGCAGCTTAATACGATTACCCTCAACATGGGCACTTCGGGAGGTTACTGACAACTATGCGCGTCAATCCCAACATGGTTCCCGATATGCTCGCAGCGATTCAGAACAGCGAATCGAATCTCCAGACCGCGCTGCAGCAGGTCTCCACCGGCAAAAGCGTCAACCTGCCATCGGACAACCCAGGTGCCGAGGCCGATATGGTGCAAAACACTATCGAGACGGCGAATGTCGATCAGTACACGCAAAACGTGAGCAGCGTCCTGTCCACGGTACAGACGGCGGACTCCACCTTGAGCGCGGTCGTCACCTCTCTTACCAAGGCCGTTTCGCTGGGCACCGAAGGCGCCAACGGCACCAATTCCGCCGCCAATCAGCAAGCGATCGCCACGCAAGTGCAGGGGATATTGTCGAGTGTGGTATCGCAGGCAAACCTTTCCTACAATGGCTCCTATGTATTTGGCGGAACCGCGAGCACGGCGGTTCCCTATACCGCGGACCCCTCCTCGGCGTCCGGCTACACGTACAACGGCAACAACGATGTGAACTCTGTCCAGATTGGCGATCAGTTGAGCGTCCAGGTGAACCTTCCCGGAAGCCAGGTCTTCTCGAACTCCAGCGCCAATGTGCTGGGATCACTAAGTTCGCTGGTCACCGCGCTGCAGAGTGGAAGCACCTCGGCCATTTCAACGGCAACCAGTGCCGTTAGCTCCGCGCTAAGCTACGTGAGCCAGCAACGCGTCGTCTACGGCAATGCAGAGAGCCAGTTGAACGCGCAGGAAACCTATCTCCAGCAGGAGACGGTCAATCTCTCCTCGCAGGCGACATCCTTGGTTGGCGTCGACATGGCTAAGGCCGCGACGACTCTATCCCAGGCTGAGACCGACAACAACGCCGCGCTGGCCGCCGCGGCAAAGGTTGTACCCAACACCTTGCTAAATTACCTCTCCACACCAAACTGATAGCGGTAGAACGAAGCCGATCTACAAGTCAAGCTGATTCCCGTGCTCACCTTGCTGCGATGCAGGTGTTGCCGCAACAGCTCGTAGGATGCCACTTAAGATCGCGGCCGGAGTGGGAGGGCAGCCGGCGATGGTGTAGTTTACGGGGAGGACGTTGGCGATGCCGCCACGACTAGCGTAGTTAGCTCCGAAAACTCCACCGCAGGATGCGCAGTCGCCGAGGGCGACGACCAGCTTTGGGTCGGGAATGGCGTCGTATGTGCGGCGCAGCGCCTCTTCCATGTTGACTGAGACGGGGCCGGTGACGAGCAGCAGGTCGGCGTGGCGCGGGCTGGCCACGAACTTGATGCCTGTGCCTTCGAGGTTATAGTACGGATTGTTGAGCGCATGAATCTCGAGCTCGCATCCATTGCACGAGCCGGCGTCGACGTGGCGAATGCACAGTGCGCGGCCGAGGACTTTCCATAGATTGTGTTGCAACGCTTCGACCGCAGGCGGGCCCATGACCGGAGCCGGCAGCGGTTCTGTCAGAATTCCCGTACGAATCATGCGCGATAGAGTGTTGAACATAGACGCCTCAGCCGTCCTGTCCGCTATAGGACAGGTTGAAAGACTTGTTGACGAGGGGAAAGTCGGGAACGATGTTGCCGAGGATGGCGTATTCGAGCAGCGGCCAGTTCTGCCAGGATGGATCGTGCGCATGGCAGCGGCGGATGGTTCCGTCGGGGCCTGTTTCCAGGGCGATGAGGACGGGTCCGCGCCAGGCCTCGATGAGGCCGATGCCGAGGCAGTAGGGCTCGGCGACAGGGACGGACGCGGCGATGGGCGGAGCACCGAGTGAGGTGTGGGAGACCTCGGCAAGCAAGACGCGGCAGAGTCGGAGCGATTCGAAAATCTCGCGAAAGCGGACCTGTACTCGGGCGGCTACGTCGCCAGCGGGTTCTGTAACAATTTGAGTAGCTATTTTGTCGTAGGGCGCCCAAGGGTGGGTGGCGCGGAGGTCCTGAGAGACGCCGGAGGCGCGCGCGGCCAGGCCAACGGCTCCGAGTTGCGTGGCCTGATCGAGTGTCAGGCGGCCAGCTTCGCGGAAGCGGTCCTGCAGGCCGCCGTGTTCGTCGTAGATGGAGCACATACCCGCGACCTCGTGGTCGAGCGTGCGGTAGAGATGGATCAGGTGAGGGTAAGCCCGCTGCGGCAGGTCGGCAGCGACACCGCCTGGAATGATGGTATCGAAAAGGTAGCGTGCTCCGAAGGCCTCGACGTTGACGCGGAGCAGATCTTCCTTGAGGCGTGAGAACTGGGTGAGGCCAAAGGCGAAGCCGGCATCGTTGCCCAATGCGCCGAGATCGCCGAGATGATTGGCGAGGCGCTCGTGCTCGAGGGCGAGAGCGCGAAGGTTGAGCGCACGTCCAGGAACCGCAGTCTTCGTGATGGCCTCAAGCGCAGCGCAATAGGCCCAGGAAAAGGCGACGGCCGTATCTCCCGAGATGCGCGCAGCAAGGCGGTGGGCTTCGCCCTGCTGTAAAGTCTCGAAGAGTTTGGCGATGCCCTTGTGGGTGTAGCCGAGTCGCGCTTCGAGGCGCAGAACTTTTTCGCCGACCACAGAGAAGCGGAAGTGGCCAGGCTCGATGGTGCCGGCGTGGACCGGGCCGACCGCGATCTCGTGGACGCCATCGCCCTCCACCTGGACAAAGGGGTAAGGAGTGCCAGGCTCGAGATTCGGCGTTCGAGGCCCGATCGTATCGCGGCGAAGCGGATAGGTGGTCGCGGGCCAGGCATCGTGACGGAGCCACGGGCGTTCGTCGGATGCCGTACTCGCGATGCCGAGCAGATCGCGAGTGGCGCGTTCAAGGCGAAGTGCGGCGGGGAAGGCTCGGGTCAGGGTTGGGTAGGTGGGATGTGCGGCATTGGGGATACTGTGACTCAATACGAGTGCGCCTTCAGCCAGAAGGAATGCCGCGTGGATGGAAAAGCAACCGTCTAGGGCACGATTGTCGGTGCCCCACAGAGTGAGGAAGGTAGCGCCGATCTCCTTCAATTCATCCACGGTCCTCTGCCACTCCACTGCGCTGAGGCTCGCATGACTGCACGGAATGTTTGACGGGAGAGTGATGGTGGGTTGTTCGAACGAATCGAAATTCATAGGGGTCATCCGATCAACCTTGCCGCGGTGCGGAACCAGTTGGCGAGGGCGCTGGGCATGTAAACGCCGAGCACCAGCACTATTGCGAGATGAATAAAGACGGGTACCAGCGCCGGCGAGTGGGGCAACCGCTCGGCCTCGCTGTCGCCGAAGACCATGGGCTGCACACGGCTGAAGATGGCGGCGAACGCGACACCGAGAGCAATGAGGAGAAAAGGTGTTGTCCACGGATGCTCGCGCATTGCGGTGGTGAGGATCAGGAACTCGCTGGAGAATACGCCGAAGGGCGGCATTCCCAGGATGGCGAGCGAGCCTAGCATGAGGCCCCAACCAATGGCAGGGTGAGTGCCGAGCAAGCCGCGGATCCCGTCCATCTGCTGTGTGCCGGAAGATTGCGAGGCGTGGCCCGCGGTGAAAAAGATGGAGGACTTCGTCAGCGAATGCACGGTCATGTGCAGCAGGGCGGCAAAGTTCGCGACGGGGCCGCCGAGCCCAAAGGCGAAGGTTATGATGCCCATGTGTTCGATGGAGGAATATCCGAACAGACGCTTGATGTCCTTCTGTCTCCACAGGAAGAAGGAGGCAAGCACAGCGGAGAGCAGGCCGAAGCCCATCAGCATGCGGCTGGGAAGCTGGCTCCCAAGGGAGCCCTCGACCAGCACCTTGCAGCGGACGACGGCGTAGAGCGCGACATTCAGCAGCAGGCCGGAGAGAACGGCGGAGACTGGGGTCGGGCCCTCGGCATGAGCGTCGGGAAGCCAATTGTGCAGCGGCGCGAGGCCAACCTTGGTACCGTATCCGACGAGGAGGAAGACGAACGCGAGGCCAAGGACGCGGGGCTCGAGTTGGCCCTTTACCGCGTTAAGGTGCGTCCATAGCAGAGCGGTCATGCCTTCACGGCCAAGCGTCTTCTCGGCGGCAAAGTACAACAGGATAGTGCCGAAGAGTGCTTGCGCGATGCCTACACCGCAGAGGATGAAGTATTTCCACGCGGCTTCAAGGCTGGCGCGCGTGCGGTACAACGAGACGAGAAGAACTGTGGACAGTGTTGCAGCTTCCATGGCAACCCACAGCAGGCCCATGTTGTTGGTGAGCAGCGCGAGCAGCATGGCGAACATGAAAAGCTGGTACATGGCGTGATAGAGGCGCAGGCGGCGGGGCGTGAGGCGGCCGTGCTGCTCCTCGATGCGCATATAGGGGCGCGAGAAGATGGCGGTAGTGAGGCCCACGAAGGCGGTGAGCGCAACCAGGAATACATTGAAGGCATCAACGAAGAACTGGTCGTGGAAAACTAGTATGGGGCCGTGCTTCGCAACGCGCAGCACAAGGAGTGCCGCGGCAACTAGTGTGGCGAAACTGATCGCAATATTCAGTTCAGGCGCGCTGCGGCGTGCTCCGAAAAGGGCGAGCAGGAAGAACCCAAGGATGGGCAGGCCGAGCACCGCAAGCAATTCCAATCAATCCTCCTTGAGGTTTTCCATGTTGCGCAGGTCGAGGCTTTCGAACTGCTCGCGAATTTGAAAAAAGAAGAGGCCGAGGATGAATACGCCAACCAAAACGTCGAGCGCGATGCCGAGTTCGATGACCATGGGCATGCCGTAGGTAGCGCTGGTCGCGGCAAAGAAGAGGCCATTTTCCATCGCCAGAAATCCAATGACCTGGGTGACCGCCTTGCGGCGCGTGATCATCATTAGGAACGAGAGCAGGATGACGGCGAGCGCGATGCCAAGCGTATTGCGCGTGATGGTGGTGGCCATCATGCTGATGGGCTGCGCCAGGCCGAAGGCGAAGATCACCAGCACCAGTCCCACCAACATGATCAGCGGAATATTGACGACGGTCTCGCTGTCCCACTCTGCGCCCAGGCGAACGATGAGGCGGTTCAGAATCATCGGCAAGGCGATGACCTTCAGCAGCAGCGTGAGCGCGGCGGAGTAGTAGAGTTCGTGTAGGCCGGAGCTGTACGCAACGATGCAAGTGGAGAGAAAAAGAATCGCACCTTGCCATGCGAAGAGGGTGATCAACCGCTGCGTGCGCCTGCGCGAAAGCATAGCGAATGAGATAAGCAGCAGGCATGCGGCGAGAAGGTTGACGGCGGGAAGGGCGAAGGATTGTGCGTGCATTGCTTATCTCACCCCCAGCAGCAAGTGGACGAGCAGGCCGAGCACGGCCAGCAGAAACGCCATCGCAAGGTACTCCGGCGCGCGGAAGATGCGGAGTTTGGCGGAGAAGGTTTCGATGAGGGCAAGCGCGGCGCCGGCCACGATGAGTTTGACAAGCAGTGCGGCGATGGAGATGAGCATCGCGGCAACTCCATCGGCGCCGTGAGTGGCGATGCCCCAGGGCACAAAGAGGGCGAAGCCGATGCAGGCGTAGTTGAAGAGCTTGAGGCTCGACGCCCACTCCACAAGCGCGAGATGGCGCGCAGAGTGTTCGAGCAGCATCGCCTCGTGAATCATGGTGAGTTCAAGATGAGTGGCGGGGTTGTCGATAGGGATGCGTGCATTTTCCGCCAGCAGCACCATCACGAAGGCGACAGCGGCGAAGATGACGGAGGGATCGATGATGGAGGGATGCGCGCGGTGATTGTCGACCAGCGCGGGCAGAGCGGTACTACCGAAAAGGAGGAATGCGTTGAAGAGGACCATCAGCAGGGCCGGTTCGGCGAGAAAGCCGACCATCATCTCGCGGCGTGCGCCCATGCTGCCGAAGGCGGTGCCGATGTCCATGGCGGCTAGCGATAGGAAGACGCGAGCGGTGGCGAAGAGGCCGATCAGGGCAATGGCGTCCGCAGCACGCGCGAAGGGAAGATCGGTGGCGAGCGACGGGATGATTGCAGCGGCCAGCACCATGGTGCCGAAGAGGACATACGGAGTCACGCGAAAGAGGGGCGAAGCGGTTTGGGCGAGTGCCGCGTCCTTACTAAAAAGCTTGCGCAACATGTAGTACGTTTGGCGGAGCGGTGGGGCGGAGCGGTTCTGCAGCCACGCACGGCATTGCGCAATCCATCCCGCGAACACCGGCGCGATAGCGATGGCCAGCACGACTTGGCCTAGTTGCCGAATGATGGTGATCGCCCTCATAAGACGAACACCAGCAGGACAATGAGCGTCAGGAAGCTGCAGAGGAGATATATCGACAGGCTGCCTCCCTGTAGGACGGCCACCAGGTCGGCGAGCCATTGCACGGCGCGCGCGATGGGTAGATAGATGGCGCGCCAGAGGCGGTCTTCGATGCGAATACGGTAGCGGGGTGGGTCGTCCGTGGGCGACGGCAGATCGCGTTCTATGCGGAAGAACGCGCCAAACATATGGCGGATGGGCTGCCCAAACCCTTCGGCAGTGTCCTGCATGCGCGCGGTCTGGTGTGGGTAGCCGCAGTCCCACGTCGCGACGCGGCGTACGCGGCCGTGGGCCACTAGACGCACCAGCAGGAAGGTGACTCCGATGACGGCGATGATGCCGAACAGCAGGATGATGCCGCTGTACGATGCCTGCCTTGATGCGACGGGAGCGATGAACCAGATGGAGCCGGTGGTGCGGATGCTCTCGCCGACCAGCATACCCGTGACACTGGACGCGGGGCGGAGTGCGAGTTGCGGAATCACGCCGATGGCGATGCAGCCCAGCGCGAGCCAGATGAGGCCGAGGCGCTCAACCCAGTTGGCATCGTGCGCTTCGGCAAGAGAAGGCTCACGTGGCTGGCCGAGGAAGACCACTCCGTAAAACTTGACCATCACGTAGGCGGCAAGCGCGGCAGTGAGCGCAAGCACGGCCGCGCCTAGTGGCACGAACATGTTGACGAAAGAGTGGGGGATCCGCTCAGTGAAGAGGAAGGCCTGAAGCAGCAACCACTCGGAGACAAAGCCGTTGAGTGGCGGCAGCCCGGCGATGGCGAGTGTGCCGACAAGCGCGAGGCTGGCAACCCACGGCATGCGGCGAATAAGACCACCGAGCTTGCCCAAGCTGCGGTGATTGGTGGCATGCAGGACCGAGCCGGTGGTGAGGAACAGGAGGCTCTTGAACAGCGAGTGGTTAAGCGAATGGACCAGCGCAGCACAGAGAGCGAGCGCGGCGAAGAGATGCAGGTTGCAGGTCTCGAAGAGAATGCTGAGGCCGATTCCGGCGAAGATAATCCCGATGTTTTCAATAGAGGAGTAGGCGAGCAGGCGCTTCATATCGGTCTGCACAGCCGCAAAGATCGCGCCGTACAGTCCTGAGAAGAGGCCGAGGGCAAGCACCAGAACTCCCCATTGCCAGTAGCGGATGTGGAGCAGGTCGAAGCTGACGCGGAGCATGCCGTAGACGGCGGTCTTGAGCATCAGGCCGCTCATCATGGCGGAGATCGGAGAAGGCGCGGCGGGGTGCGCCTCGGGGAGCCACACGTGCAGCGGCACCAGTCCCGCCTTTGCCCCGAAGCCGAGCAGTGCAAGCAGAAAAGCAGTGCTGGCCCAGAAGGGCACCAGCGATGCATGGCGCATGGCGTCGAAGGTGAATTGCCAGCTTCCGCCCTGCAGCACCCCGAAGCTGAGCAGAATGCAGATCGCGCCGACGTGGGCCATCAGGAGATAAAGGAAGCCGGCCCGGCGAATCTCCGGGATACGATGCTGCGAGGTGACCAGAAAGTAGGAAGCGAGCGCCATGGTCTCCCACGCCACCATGAAGAGGTAGGCGTCGTCGGCCAGGATGACCATGGCCATGCTGGCGAGGAAGACGTGATACTGCAGGCCCATTAGGCCCGGGGGGGTGCCCTCTCCAACGCGAAAGTAACCGGCGGAGAAGGTAGAGATTCCGGTGCCGGCTACGCCGATGAGCAGTAGAAAGAACGCGGAAAGCGCGTCCAGGCGAAGGTGGAAGGGTAGGTCGGGCAAGCCCAGGGGAAGAACCATTACTTGCGCCGCCTGCCCCGAGAGAAGAAAAGTGGCTGCGACGATCGCAACTATCAGACACACCACCGCCCCCAGAGGGAAGAGTACGCGGGCGACCACGCGACTTCCGCGCGGACGGAGCACGCCTGCAACGCCCAGCCCACCCCACGCGGCTACGAGAAACAGCAGAAGGCGCAGTTGGTGACCGGCGACTGCCGCAGTCAGCGCAGCGATTGAGGCGCTATTCAATCGCGAGCCTCGGTGGCCCTATGGTCCATCTCGCCCAACAGTTCCATGGCTTCTTTCAGGTGCTTATAGAAGTAGCTGCGCATCAGCGCGAGGACTTCGATAATCAGGGGATCGCGCACGGAGTAGAAGACCTGGTTGCCCGCCTTGCGATTGACTACCAATTGCTTCGCACGCAGCACGGCCAAGTGTTGCGAGACATTGGCCTGTTCCATGCCGAGCTTTTCCATCAACTCGCCGGCGGACAGTTCGCCGCCCTCCAGCAGCTCAATGATGGCGATGCGCGTCGGGTGCGAAAGAGCTTGGAAAATGTCAGCTTTGAAGCGGCGCAGCGAGTCTTGCATTCTGTAACTCCATATATGAATATTAGCTAATTCGAATATATAATGCCAGCGCATCCAACTATCAGAGTGTTTGCACTGCGCGATCAATATTAGTTTCAGCTACTTGCGGAGTGGATCCAGGATGCTCGCACTCACGCGCGATTGCTGCCCCGGCACTGCTGAGAGCGGCACGCGCACGTATTTGATTGTCTTTCGCTGCCAGGTGTAGGTCATCTCAAGGCTTCCATCCGGTGCCTGGATCAACGCCGGATAGGAGTATTGTCCGACGGTGTCTTCGAGCGTCGCGAACACACGAAAATGCTCCCCATCTGTGCTGACTGCGAGATTGAGCGGCGTTCTACCCACGGTTGTGTTGTTGAAGATCATCACGATCCGGCCATCCTTCAGCGTCACCGCATCGATCCCGGAATTATTGTTGGGAAGACCCAGAAATCGAGCCGCAGTCCACGTCAGGCCGTCGTCCATCGAGTCGGCGACGGCGATCTTCGAAGCCCGCGTGCGCGTCCGCGCATACAGGCGCAAGTGCTTGCCACCGAACGAGACAATGGACGGCTGAATGATGCCGACGTACTGCCGAGGGCCTTTGTCGGCCGCCCATCCAGGAGCGCCGGCAGGTGGATCGGGCGCCGGCGGCTCGGCTGCATCAACCTCGCGGGAGATCGCGATCGGGCCGATCTTGGTCCACGTCTTTCCATCGTCCGTGCTGCGCTCCACCCACGCTGCCCAGGTTTCATGCGCCTCCACCGAGCTGCCGCTGACGATGGTGCCATCGTCGAGCACCAGCGGCTTCGCCCGAATGGGCCCGAGAATTCCAGCCGGCAGGCGCTCCTCATTCGACCACGTCTTGCCTTCATCCTCGCTGTGTTTCCGGCCCGCGGCCCACTGGCTAGGGGATGGGCCCACCTTGTAATACAGCCACAGGCGCCCGTCCTGCGTGTGGAACAACACGGGATTCCAGGAAGGGAAGCCCTTCTCTCGCTCCAACTCCACTGGCGCTGTCCACTTTCCGTCGACGCGGTGCGAACCCCAGATTGCCACGTCCGGCGCGCCTTCCTTCGTTCCTCCGAACCAGGCTGCCATCAATTCTCCATTCTTCAGCGCAACGATGGTGGATGCGTGGCATTCCTGAAACGGCGCCGACCCCGGCTCAAAGATGAACTCTCCGGATGGTTTGCTCTGAGCGCAAAGCAAAGATGGAATAACGAAAGCGGCACACGATAGTGCGAGCGACAATCTCAATCTGGTTCCTTCCTGATCTGCAACGACAAGTAAGCTTGCTGTGAATGTCGACAACGTCATCATCTCATCGCCCAGAAGTCTCGGTTCAAGAACACCTCACCCATAGGAATGGACCTGCTTAGGTGTGGGTGCGCTACATTTCTCCGAAATGTCAGGGAAATGTAACCAGCCTGTCATTTGTTGGTAGCCAGCGATTCACATCCCCTATAAGCTGAGAAACTTAAGGCTGCTTCGCTGCGGCCGGCCATAAGGGGAAATGCTCGCGCGGAGTCGCGGCTCGCAGCTTGAATTGACTTGGGTCGTGGGAGGCACGCAATGAGCACAATTCTGGTAGTAGAAGACGACCCTCGGATACAAAAAGCATTACACCGCCAGTTCACTACCGAAGGATATACGGTCCACGTATCCGGCGATGGTGCCGAAGGTCTGGCGACCTGTAAGACGCTGCGGCCAGCGGGCGTCGTACTTGATCTCATGCTCCCCGGCATGCCCGGCCGAGAAGTCTGCAAGGGCATCAAGTCCTGGTCTCCGAACACGCCGGTGGTCGTGCTGAGTGCTGTATCCGAAGTGGCCGACAAGGTATTGCTGCTCGAGTTGGGAGCGGATGATTACGTTACCAAGCCTTTCAGCCCGCGCGAGCTGATGGCACGCGTCCAGGCGGCCATTCGCCGTACCCAGAAGTCCTCAAGCGTCGCCGCGAGCCAGGTCGTCTTCGGTAGCGTTGCCGCGGATTTTTCCGCGATGGAATTCTCCAGGGATGGCGTCCCCGTTATCCTCACCGCGAACGAAATCAAGTTGCTCAAGTACTTCCTCGATCATGCCGACCGCGTCATCACGCGCGAAGAGTTGCTCAACGATGTCTGGGGCTACACCTCCTATCCAACCACGCGGACGGTGGACAACCAGGTGATGAAGTTGCGGCAAAAGCTGGAGGCAGACCCGGCTCGGCCGGTCCACTTCCGCACCATGCACGGGATCGGCTATAAGTTCGTCGGCGGAAATTGACGCCATGGCGGAGCGCAAGAAACATCTGATGCACCGAATGCGCATGCGGACCACTCTGCTGATCCCGCTGCTGCTGCTGTGCTTCGGCTTTACTCCCATAAGTCTGCTGATCCTTCAAACCATCGTCAAGCAGCAGGTACAGGCCAGCCTCGCTTCGGACCTTCAGCACTCCGTCCAAACCTACCAGAATCTCGCGCGGCAGAGGCGGGAGTTGCTGGTGCGCGAGTCCACACTGCTCGCCGCTCTTCCCAGCCTCAAGGCGCTGATGACCGCTGACAGCCGCACCATTGCGGATGGCGGCACCGAATTCTGGCAGGACAGCGGCAGCGATCTTTTTGCGCTGCTGGACCGCAGCGGAAAGCTCATCGTTGCCTATAACAAAGGCGCTCCACTCGACGCAGCGCAGCTCGCCCACGGATTGGAAAACAGCCTGCGCAGCCCTGAGGAGTCGGCCCTACTCGCGTTTGACCGCCGTCTTTACGAGGCGGCGATCCAGCCTCTGGTCTTTGGCGGAAGAGATGGAGGCAGTCAACTAGGGTTTGTCGCCGTGGGCTATGCGGTCGATGAGCGGGTTGCGCGCCAGGTCAGCGATGCCGCGGCTGCTGAGGTTACCTTCGCCGTCGGTCCGGACATCGTGGCCAGCACGCTTCCCCCGGCGCTTGAGAGCCAGCTCAGTAGTCAGGAAGGTGAACTCCTGCGCTCGCCAACCGGCAACCGTAATATCCGGCTTGGCAAGGAAGACTATCTGGCCGCGTCCGTCCCGCTCGGTACACCCGGGCCGCAGGCTCAGGGAGCAGTCACGCCGCAACTGGTTGTCCTCAAGTCGTTTGCGCAAGCCACCCAACTGGTAAGCCGCGTGAACCGCTGGGTGTTGACGCTGGTGCTACTGGCCCTGCTCGCGGGTGCGGGAATGCTGGTCTCCATCTCTCATACCCTCACTCGCCCCATCGAAACGCTGGTCGAAGGGACTCGCGCTCTCGCTCTTGGAAACTTCGACTACAGGCTCAGTGAAGATGGCGTGGAAGAGATTCGCGAACTCAGTCGTGCATTTGAGCGCATGCGTATCGAATTGCAGCGCACGCAAAGCGACCTGCTCGACGCGGAACGTCTGGCGACCATCGGGAGAATGGCGAACTCCATCTCTCACGATCTGCGCCACTATCTCTCAGCGATGTACGCCAACGCCGAGTTCATGAGCAGCGAGCGCCTTCCGCAGGTAGAGCGTGAGGAGCTCTTTCTGGAGGTGCGGACCGCGGTGCAGGGAATGACGGACCTTCTTGATTCCCTGCTTTTGTTCACTCAGACGGGCCGCGCACTCCAGCCGGCCCATGTGTCCATCGCCGCAGTGCTGCTGCGCTCCGTCGGTATGGTTCGCTCTCATCCAGCGGCTCGTGTCGTGCGCATCGTTGTATCAGGACTTCCATCGATCAACGCTTGGATCGACGCCAAGAAGCTGGGCCGCGCTATCTACAACCTCTTGCTGAACGCCTGTCAGGCCGCGTATCGAGGAGACGATCTTCCCCTCGTCACGTTGAATCTCGATGAGGACGAGAAAAACATTCGCATCAAGGTTGCCGATAACGGCCCGGGTGTGACCGAGTCAATTCGTCAAACTATGTTTCTCCCGTTCGTTAGCGAAGGTAAGGAGAGCGGCGTGGGCCTCGGTCTTACCGTTGCCCTCCAGATCGCCCAAGAGCACGGCGGCACCCTTGAGTTCGAGGAGAACGTCGATGATAGGGGCAGTGCCTTCACGATCACTCTGTCCAAGGTGGCTTTGGATGCCCTGGGTGTGGCTGCTGACAGAAAGGCCCTACAAGCCAGTTAAGATAGCCCGGGGTGTACGGCTTATAGGCCCTAACCCGACGCCGATAGGTCGCGAAAAGGTGAAAGTATGAGAGTCATGGATCGTGAAATTCTGGCTTGGTTGATCCTCGGAGCGGCCGCTGTCACCGCGCACGCGCAGGCGGCTGCACCTCCGGCTTCACCGGGCCCGGCCGACCAGAGTGCCGCCCAGTTGGAGCAACAGATTGAGGCAATCTCCACAGCGCTCGCGGCCACACAGCAGCAAATCGAACAGTCACAATGTCAGATGCAGCAGTTGCAGCAGCAACTTATTGAACTCCGCCGACAGGTGGCCGCAGTCGGACCCACAACCCCCGCCCCGTCGAGCGCAACGCCGACTCCTTCTCCAAACGTCGTTGCCTCCGATGCAGCACCCGACGCCAACACCGTGCCGATAGAAGAGCGAGTTCAGGCGCTGGAGGCAGCGGTGAAGCTCCACGATCAGACCAAAGTGGAGAGCAGTTCAAAGTATCCAGTGCGTCTCACTGGGCTCATTCTGTTTAACGGCTTTCTGAACAAGGGCGCGCCCGACAACATCGATCTCCCCTCGGTCGCACAGCGCGCAACCGCAACCTCCGGCAACGGTAGCCTCGGCGCTGGACTGCGCCAGACCGTCCTCGGCGTTGAAGGCGATGGGCCTCATATCTTTGGCGCGCATACATCCGCCAACGCCAACATCGACTTCTTCGCCAACGTCGCTTACACCAGCTATGGGACCTCTGCCGGGATAGTTCGCATGCGGACCGCCAGCGTCGACCTGGACTGGGCGAATAACTCGGTCGAAGTCGGCATCGTGGCACCGTTGATCTCGCCCCTGTCGCCCGCATCATTCGCCACAGTTGCCGAGCCGTCACTGGCCGGCGCCGGCAATCTATGGGCCTGGGCGCCGCAACTGCGCTACACGCATCGAACTCCGCTTCGCAGCGGGGACCGCCTACAGTTCGAGTTTGGCCTGTGGGACTCTCCCTCCGCCGGATACAACGCTAACCAGTTATTCCGCACCGCCAGCCCCGCAGAGTTCTCCGAACAGCCGGCCTACGAAACCCGAATCTCCTACGCCGCACCCGGCGATCGCGGCCTCCAGATCGGCGTGGGCGGATACTACAGTCGGCAGGCGTATCCCGGGTATCAAGGCTATCCAGGCACGGAGCATCTTGACTCGTGGGCTGGCACCGTCGATTGGCGCCTTCCTCTCGGACACCACTTCGAGATCAGCGGAGAAGGCTATCGAGGACGGTCGCTTGCAGGCCTTGGAGGCGGCGTCTATAAAGATGTTATAACTGGAACCGACCCGGTTACCGGCGCCAACGTACTGCACGGTCTTAACGCGATCGGTGGATGGACGCAGTTCAAAACGCGCTTCAGTTCGTCGCTGGAGACGAACCTCAGTATCGGCCAGGACGGCGGATTTGCTCGCGACTTTCATGCAGTAGTGCAGTCGCCGACTGCCGCCGCCGGCCAACTGCGCGCTCGCAACCAGATGCTGGTCGGCAATCTCATATTTCGACCGAAAACCTATATCATTCTCTCGCCCGAGTATCGCAGAATCGTGAGCTGGCCCATTACTGGAGTGGCTGGAACTCTGAATGTATTCACACTTTCCGCGGGGTATCAGTTCTAAGGAGACGCAGTGCGACCTGGGCAGCACCGGATCATCGTCGGATGCGCAGTGCTGAACCTGGCGCTCGCCGGATCGCGCGTGCAAGCGCAGGGCACAGAGGTGACCGCCAACGTCGTGGTGCAGGATAAGTCCGCCGCCGGCAAACACAAGAGCAACCCCAGTTCCGCAGATGTAGTTGTGTGGCTCATACCTTTGAAATCTGATGGCCGGCCGGCCGCGACCGGACATCCCGGGCCTTTTCGCCTCGTCCAAAAGGACAAGATGTTCATCCCTCACTTGTCGGTGGTGCCCACCGGCAGCAGCGTCGATTTCCCCAACCAGGATCCGTTCTTCCACAACGTCTTTTCTCTGTTCAACGGTAAGCGTTTCGACCTCGGCCTGTATGAATCGGGAACTAGCCGCGCCGTTCACTTCGATCGCGAAGGCGTTTCCTACATCTTCTGCAACATTCACCCGGAAATGGGAGCCGTCGTGCTCGCGCTGAGCACACCATACTACGGCGTTTCCACTGCCACCGGCGCAGTCGCCATTCACGACGTCCCACCCGGCAGTTACCGCCTCCATGTGTGGAGCGAAGCCGCACAGTTCGCCAATCCGGTCGACGCCGAGCGGATCGTACAGGTGGGCGCTGCCCCCGTGCATCTTGATCAAATCTTCCTACAGGCAGCGGTCGACCCAATGGAGCACCACAAGAATAAGTTCGGCGACGACTACCACCCGAGCCACGACAAGCCTTATTAACTCTTCGTGCTGCAAAAACTCCAACATCACTGCGCTCCCTACTTGGGCTTCCCCTCAACCCCCGCCTGTGCCTTCTTGATTCGTTCGGCCAGATCAGCCAGCCGTGCCGGGTCGACATCGCTCACCGCGACCACTTCAAGGTCATCAGTGTGGAAGCCGGTCAGATTGAATCCCGTACGGTTCACCATCACGCCGTTCGCGATAGCGGCGTCACTCCGCTGCTGCACAAATACCGAGACGCGATGCTTGCCGATGCTATAGAGCAGCTGCGCCGTCGGCTGGCTATGCAGGTAGGTCAGGTTGGCGCCGTCGAGCGCAGTGTCTCCCGGCAAATCCTGAGGAAGGTTGAAGCTGAAGGGTATCTTCCCCTGAAACCACGGTTTTACCGTGTGCCGGTCGGAGGAAATCACCTCGGGCGGCGAGTTTGCCGCAAGCGTTGCAATATGCTGATCGCAGACCTCGGTCACCAGTCCTGTATAACTCGCCAGTCGCGCATTATCTGTGGCGCGCTGCACCCTGTACTGAACAAAAAGACCCACGGAGACCAACAGCACGGCAGCCAGAGCCGCCCAGACGTAAGAACGCAGACCCCACGCAACACGGTAATAAGACGCCTGCGCACGCCGGCCTTCTTGTGCCGCCAGCCGTGCCAACTGCTCCCGCAACTCCGGTGCCGGCGCATATCGTTGCCCCGCCCGCGCCGTGGCCGACTTCAGCAGACTCTGCGCCAGCGCGCTCGACGTGCATTGCGCGCACTCCGCAAGATGCTCGTTTACGCGCACAAGCTGTTCCCCGATTAGCTCTCCATCGGCAAGCGCGTTCAGAGTCACGGACGAGAGATGATCGCTCATCGATCAGTACCTCCGTCGTTCGATGTGCTTGCCGGCGCATTCACTCGTAGCATCTCTCGCAGGGCCGCTCGCGCACGCGCAATTCGCGACATTACCGTCCCAATTGGGATCTCCATTACAGCCGCGATCTCCCTGTACTTCATCTCTTCCACATCGCACAACAAAATCACCTCGAGTAGCGGCGGCGTCAGCTTCTCCATCGCCGCACGCAGCGCCGCCTGATCGCTCAACCGCATCAGATTGACCTCCGGTGTCTGCCGGTCGATTGCTGCCTCTGGAACCAGGCGCGGCCCCAAATCATCGCGACCCTCCAGCTCGTCTTCGAGAGACACCGTCCGCATTGCCGCCAGGCCGCTCCGCGAAGTCAGGTAAGTATTCCTCAGAATCCGGAAGCTCCACGCCTTGAAGTTGGTGCCAGGCTCGAACAGAGCGAATCCGCGCAGGGCCTTTAGAAATGTCTCCTGCACCAGGTCCTCCGCGTCCGCCGGATTCCGGCAAAGCCACATTGCCATGTTGTACAGCGATGGCAGCAATGGGAGTGCGAGGTCCTCAAACATGGATGTCTGGGGACCGCTCTTGGGGACCGCGCGCTTCCAGGGCAACAGCGCCATCTGTCAGGAATGATCTCGCTTCATCGTCTCTCCAGGGATAAGAACTGGCATCGTTCAGATTTATTCCAATGCGCCGGGAATAAAAACGCGCGCCGTCGGTTTATATCGGTGGAGGAACTACCCATGCAGGATACCCAAAACGAGACCCCAGTGCCGCACCAGGCTGAAGCAAGCGAGATTGCCGCACCTACACCACCGACCGCAGCAACCACTGAATCCGCAAGCGACGGCGTCGACCGCCGCAACTTCCTCAGTTGCATGGCCTGGGCCGGCACCGGCCTGCTGTGGACAATGGCAAGCGGCGTGCCCACTTCCAAACTCCTCGCCACTACTCCCAGTGCAGCCGCACAGACCGCCCACGCCGGCTCGGCCTTCAGCTTCGTCCAAATCAGCGACAGCCACATCGGCTTCAACAAAGCAGCCAACCAGGATGTCGCCGGAACATTGAAGCTGGCGATCGACAAGATCAATGCAATGCCCGGCACGCCAGACTTCCTCTTGCACACCGGCGACATTACCCAATCCGCGAAGGCATCCGAGTTCGACACCGCGCAGCAGATTCTCAAAGGCTCGCGCATCGGCGACATCCACTACGTTCCCGGCGAGCACGACACCGCCACAGACGACGGCGCGCTCTACCTCCAACGCTTCGGCAAGGGAACCCTCGGAACCGGCTGGTATAGCTTCGACCACAAGGGCGTTCACTTCATAGCCCTCAACAACTCCCTGCAGGTCGACGCAATGGGTGGGTTGGGCGCCGAGCAACTTAGTTGGATTAAGCAGGACATTGCTTCGCTCTCTTCGTCGACTCCCATCGTCGTCTTCGCCCACATCCCGCTGTGGATGGTCTATCCCGAGTGGGGCTGGGGCACAAAGGACGGCGCAGAAGCACTCTCATACCTACGCCGCTTCGGCTCCGTAACCGTCCTCAACGGACACATCCATCAGGTTGTGCAGAAGGTCGAAGGCAACGTCTCGTTCCACACCGCGACCTCCACCGCGTTCCCGCAGCCCGCTCCCGGCACAGCTCCCAGCGCCGGCCCGATGGTCGTGCCCGCCGGTAAGCTAAAGAGCGTCCTCGGCGTCACCGAACTGAAGTACATCGGCAGGCGCGGCCCTCTCGCCATCATCGATTCCTCGCTCGAGCTGAATGCATGAGTTGGTTTCGCGTTGGATCCGCTGCCGCTCTCGTCTTGGCCGCTTCGCTGCTGCTGGCCCGCGTTCACCCTTTCGGGGACGCGGGCCTATATCCAGCGAAGCCCGCGCAACTTCCAATCCTGGAGCACTCATCTGTCCCGCCTGATGCGCGCGCACTCCTCATCGCCAAGTGTGCCAACTGCCACTCAGCCCAAACACATGCGCCTGTCTACGGGCATTTCGCACCAATAGCTTGGCTCATGGAGCGCGACATCGTCGAGGCAAGAAAGACGATGAACCTATCCCAGTGGGACGCTTATTCGGCTGATGAGCAGGTAATCTTCAAGGCGAAAATTGTGCAGGCCGTCAAGACCCATCACATGCCGCCTCCGCAATATCGAGTAGTCCACTGGAACGCGCGTATCGCAAACGCGGACATAAATGTCCTCGCTCGATGGGCCCACCGCCCGCTCACCCCGAGTTCCGACTCCGCCGCGCAAGCAGCCGGCCCCGGCGACCCCATTCGTGGCCAAGCGCTCTTTCAGAAGCGATGCACCGGCTGCCACGCCCTGACTCAGAACCACGAGGGTCCGCAACTGCACGGGGTGTATGGGCGCAGCACAGCTGCGGTGCCGGGTTTCCCATACTCCGGCGCGCTCAGAAAGGCCAACATCGTGTGGAGCGATCAGTCACTGGAGAAGTGGCTCACCGACCCCGACGCCTTCCTTCCCGGCAACAACATGGACTTCCTGGTCGCAAAACCGCAGGAGCGTAAGGACCTCATCGCATATCTCAAGCAGAGCTCAGGTGCTTGAACTTCTCCCGCCGGAGATCCACGAATAATCAAACGCAAAAAAAGCGCCCCCGGTTAAGGGGGCGGAGGCTAACGAGGTGTTTCTGCAACCTTATTGGACCGTCAAGGCAACGGTAGAAGTCTGCGCGATGCTTCCCGACGTTGCCATGATGGTCACGTTCGTTGTGCCGGCCGGTGTGCCCGACATGCTCGATCCGCACCCTGCGATTAGGCCGGCGGAAATAAGCGCGAGCATGACAGCTCCCAGCAATCGCATGCTCGCGAGCCGTCTCCGGCGGCCGAACGCCAGCAACGACCCGAAGGGCAGCATCAGTGCGGACGCGAGGAAGAGGCTCCCATGTTGGCCGCTCGCACTCAGCCCCTCTTTCACGTAGCCTTTGCTTCCGGCGGAGGTTTGAATCGTCAGTGCTGCAGTCGCAGGCGCTGTGGCCGAAACAGTGAGTTGGCTCGGCGTAAAGCTGCACGTCGCGCCCGAAGGCAGCCCGCTGCAGCTCAGCGAAACCGTCCCGGTAAACGAGTTGGTCGGCGCCACGCTGATGATCAAACCCGCAGACGAACCCATCGTGACGCTGGCAACCTGCGACGACGCACTCAGATTGAACGTCGGCGTCGAGGAAGCCGATGTAGAGTTCGCGATGACGCCAAACAGCCCGTGCTGCTCTCCCCCTATTCCCGCGGTAAAGTAAATAGCACTCGGATTTGCCGCGGTGGCCGTCGACACGAAGATCTCCCAAAGCCCCGGGTACGAAATGGCTTTTCCCGTACCGTCGGAAACCATCCCAAGATACGCATAGGGAGCGGTTGGGCTATACGCCGTAATCAGGCCGTCACCAAAGTTCCCGATCAGCAAATCGCCGCTGTAGATCCCAAATCCCGCCGGCGCAATCGCCACGCCCCACGGCGCGTTCAGGTTGCCGCCCGTCACCACGCGAGCCACAAAATTTCCGTTCACATCGAACACCGAGACAAGTCCGGTATTCGTTCCCAGTACCTCCTGGTAGGTCCCCGCTCCGGCAGCGAAGGGTGGCACCGTCCGCAGCATGTACGTGACGAAAACCTGCGTCCCGAGAACCTTGATCGCATAGGGAGCATAGCCCGTAGGAACACTGGGA
>Ga0302279_10002881_pt1 | contig 22102 bp, 17 predicted proteins | sample III_Bog_N3_3_FD_194541 | JGI IMG/M metagenome (GOLD analysis project Ga0302279, IMG submission 194541) | Peat permafrost microbial communities from Stordalen Mire near Abisko, Sweden - III_Bog_N3_3 | ecosystem: Environmental > Terrestrial > Soil > Wetlands > Peat | place: Sweden: Abisko...
GCTCGGACGATGTCCTCGAATTCGTCAAGGAGCTGACGAAGAACAGCTGGCGAGTTGGGCGTGACGGTTGGGCCGAACTCTGTTTCGGTATCGACAAGTTGCTCATGCATCAGTTGACCAACCCGCTTTTGTCGAGGAGCGGTGTGATGCGCCAGTAGTCGTAGTCCCACTGCTGCGCTTCGCGGTTCCATCGGTGTACGCCAAGCTCGAGGGACCGTATCCAGTAGCTGACCGCGGTGCACAGTGAAACAACCTGTTGGGATGAATGCTCGGCCCACAGTGGGTTTTCCATATTGACCGCGCGCACGAGTGGCGCACGAGTCGGGTCGTCGCCGCAGTGTATGGCGAGTCCATCCATCGTATGGTCCAACATCAGCCAACCGGGGGCCACGTCCCAGCGTCCCTCTTCGTGGTCAGCATCAGCGTCGGTGTAGTAGCGCTCGAGAGCAGAATCCAGAGTCGATGGAATGAGGCACGGTGGTAGACAGTCGGCTCGAAGCCTTCCCCCGGGCGGGCGTCCGAGCCCGTTGTGCCATTCGAACCAGGTGACGAGTTCTTCGGGCGGGGTGAGGCCGATGGTGTCGAGCTTTTCTGCGATCACCTCCCGGCTGAGGCCCGGGGCGAGGTGACCGTCGATGGGTGCGCCTTGTGCGCGGACGATGTCCTCGAATTCGTCCAGGAGTTGACGGAGAACAGCTGGCGAGTTGGGCGTGACGCTTGGCCCGAACTCTGTTTCGGTGTCGACGAGTTGCTCGTGCATCAGTTGCTCGCGGCGCAAAAGAAGGTGGTGTTAACCGACATGATGGGCAGAACGAGGAACTTGCTCTGTTTGCTTTTTAGGCCGCAACTGAGGACCATTACGCCATAGATCGAGCCTTCCTTGACGTTGTCGTCCTTTTTCACGGGAGTGACGGACGAGTATGCAGCTGATGCCTCGACGGAAGTGTAAAACGGATACTCGTCACACTGCTGGCCGACATCTGGGGAGCAAAGTTTCGCATACCACTTGCGTGATAACTCCGGGCTCTTATCGGTACTGGACTCGTATGTAAGCAAGGGTGTCTTGCCTTGCTCGCCGATCGCATCCGCGTCGTGGGCTGCAGCCTGGCCGGCATCTATTCCCCCCGGGATGAGGATGTTGGCGCCTCGAAGGCAGTCCTTTTCCCGGCCCATTGCTACGCATGCAGCGGCAACCGAAGCCGCGTACGCCGCCTTCTTGGACAGCGTCAGCCCATTGAAGTAGCTTCCCGCCTTCCTGCCCGTGGACAGGATCCCGTCGATAATTCGATCGCTTGCCGTCGGGGAGTCCTTGCCGCTCAGGGACTCCCCGGTGGCGGGGTTTCCGTATGCGTGACCGGTGGCTTGGTATGTTGGGTTGAACACGGGTCCGTAGGGGAAGCACTCACTGAGCGGGATGGTGTGGGTGCCATAGGTGCAGGTGTAGTCCTGCTCGCGGTCGGGGTCGTCAATCCAGCCGTCGCAGCCCACCCCCTCGAGGAAGCAGCTTTGCCCCAGCTGGTTCAGGATGAGCGCGCACGAGCCGTTCGCGCATTCGGGGTACGCAGCCTGCCAGGCACGGTAGGCACCGCTAGTGGGTTGCTCGAGTACGGTTTGGTCGGCGCCACCACCATGTTCTGTGATTGTGAGGGTTGCGGCGGTCTGACCTGCGGGCAGCCCGGGGCAGAGAATGGGGGCAACGACGGCATCCTTCTCGGTCCAGGGGGTGGAGTCCTGTTCGTAGGACTGCCCGGTGGTGGTGGCGACGCGGCATTGCCAGGTGCGCGTCGGGTTCGCGCCGGAGTCGGTCACTACCTCCACGGGGCTGCCGTTGCTGCTCCCAGTCTCGGCGAACTTGAAGTCGGTGACGGCCGGGGTTGCATCGCTGGGGAATTCCATTTTCGGGCAGCCGTAGGGCCACAACCCGGTGAGGGCGTTCAGGTCAGTGTCAGTGGTGCCGCCGTTGACAGAGAACAGCACACTTTCATGCACGCAGGGTCCGCTGAACACGTTGTAGAGGGCGCCGGGGCCGACGACCTCCTGGTGAATGAAAGTCCAGCAGCCGACACCCGGGATGCACGTGTCGGGATAGTTGGGCTTGTGATTGTCGAGGTTGCGCTGCGCTTTTGCGAGAGCATTAGTGAAACCGGAGCAGTCAACCCCGTCGAGTACCCCGGCGATAATCGTCATGGCGGTGCTGCGTTGGCGACAGACCTGGTCGTCGGTGAACCCGAACAGGCGCGCCCCCGTCGCGCCGATCGTGGCACCGACCGAAAAGCCGAGCAGTGGAAGACTGGCGCCGCCGATGATTTTGGCGAGTCCCGCGGCCTCGACCGCGGGGGCGGCGAAGGATGCGGCATCCGCCTCGAAGGTCGCCAGCTCAGAGGTTGAAAGCACCGATTCTGGTGCTGCGGGGGTCGTGGTGAACTCGCCCGAGACGGCGGAGAACTGGGATTCGGCGAAGTCCCAGTCGTAGGTCTGGGCCGCAGCAAGCTGGGCGGCCTCGGTCCCGGTGGCCGCTGATCCGGTCAGAACGTCGCCCGGGACGTTGATTACATATTGGGCCGCCGCGCTGAGCACCGGGTCTGCCGCGGCCTGCCCCGCCGGGATCGATACCAGGCCCGTGACCACAACAGCCGCTGAACACCAGCTGACCCCTCGCCGCCACCGTGCCATGGTCTGCTCCTCACCTCTCGCGGATAATACTCAGAGGCACTATACTCATATACAACAGATAACGCATAACCGATTACCGGACTCGCCTGTGGATATGCCGGGAACCGGAGGCAACCAACCGGAGGCAACCAGCGGGAGGCAACCTGGTGCGGCTGGGTGGTGCTGGCCTTGGTCTGCTCGTCCCCAGCGGGTGGTGTTTGGGGGTTGTGCACGGATGTGGGGTCGCGTGGTTCGAAGGGGTGTGCGGGTGGGAGGGTGGTGGTGTGACCGAGTTTCGTGAGGCCCTGGCGCGGGCGACTGTCTTGCTGGGTGAGCTGGCGCACCTGGATCGGTCGGTGCTGTCGGATGCGGATTTGGTGGTCCTGCTCGAGGCGGAGGAGGCCGCGGGGCGGCTGGTGGATGCGATCCGGGTGTTTACCGCGGCGGAGATCGCGGAACGCTCCCGCCACGAACTCGGTATGGAGGGCCTGTCGTCGCGGTATTCGCACCGGAAACCGGTGGATTTCATCGAGTACCGTGCCCGGGTGTCGAAAGCGGAAGCCGCCCGCCGGGTGCGGGTCGGGGCCGCGTTACGGGCCCGCCGCAGTCTCCTCGGTGAATCCCTGCCCGCGGAACGGCCCGTGTTGGCGGTGGCGGTGCGGGACGGCCGGGTCGGGGTGGAGGCTGCGGGGGCGATCATCACCCACCTGAAACAGGCCGCGACCGGGTGCGAGGCGACCGTGGAGAACATGGATGCGGCCGAAGCGGCCCTCACCGAGGTGGCCGTCACCAGCCCGGTCGCCGAGGTCAGCGACCTGGCCCGCGCCTGGCGGGACGGCCTCGACCCCGACGGGATCGAGCCCCGCTGGGACGACATCCTCCGCCAACGCGGGGTCACCATCGGGCGCGAACACGGGGGCCTGAAAACCTACACCATCACCGCCGCCCCACCGCTGGCCGCCGTCCTCGACGCCGCCCTCATCGACCCCATGGACCACACCGGCCCCCGGTTCCTGCCCGCGGAAGACCGCGCCCACGCAGACCCCTCCGACACTGACCCCACGGACGAATCCGGGGAGCAAGCCGGGCGCCCCACGACGGCGGTCACGGCACCGATCGCGGATCCGCGCACGCTGGCCCAGAAACAGTACGACATCCTCGAAGCCGTGTTCACCGCGGGGCTGAACGCCACCCGCACCGGGGAGGCCGACTACCGCACCACCGGCACCGTCACCGCGATCATCTCCCTCACCGACCTCCTCGCCAACACCACCCCGACCACCGGCCGCGGTTACGGGATCCTCGAAGGAATCGAAGAAATCATCCCCGCCCGGGTCATCCAACAACTCGCCTGCGACACCGGCATCACCCCCCTGGTCGTCGGCGCCCGAGGAGAACCGCTCTGGTTGGGTCGCACCACCCGGTACATCACCCCCGCCCAACGCCGCGCCCTCATCGCCCGCGACGGCGACCGGTGCATCGCCACAGGGTGCCGAAAACGGGCCGCACAATGCCACGGCCACCACGTCATCTTCAACCACCACGGCGGCCCCACCAACATCGACAACGCCGTCCTGCTCTGCCCCGCACACCACACCGCCCTCCACCAAGGCGCCTTCGAAATCCGGATGATCAACGCCCTGCCCTACCTCCGCGACAGCATCGACGCCACCAACAACAACGCCTGGCAGCCCGCCAGCCACAACCGACTCACCCCACCCCACCACCTCACAGCCACCGGGTAGTGCCACTCGCGTAACCCGCCACAGCTACGGGCCTGGGGAGTCCAGGTGGCCAGTTGCCCCCGCGAAGAGACACAAGCGTATTCACCATTTACATTGCCCGAACAAAGACCGAGCACGCCCCCAACATTCGAATGATTCTCTTAGGCCATGGCAACGACACAACCACCACGCGACCCTGAAGCCGACGGCGCAGTCCCGGATGCATCGGCAGGTGCCGGCATCCCGAGTAAACCCCGGGCGAGGTCGCCCCGAACCTCGAGGACACCGGGTGCTTCACCGGCAGGCGGTACCGCTTCGACCGACCAGCCGACCGTTGTCCCCACCGAGCAGCTGCCGTTGCCGACTGCCCCGCTGCAGACACCCGCGCCTCAGGCTCCCCCACTCAGCGCCTCCGCGGCCGCGAGCCAGGGAGCGACCGGGCTCGACGAGACCTGGCCGTCGACCGGCGACAGAACCACCGCCGGCGCAAGAACCACCACCGGCACCGGCACAGGGCGCCAGCCTTCCGTATTTCGAAGCCATCCGATTGCGTCCGGCGTCACAGCGGGACTGGTCGCGGTCATCCTGGCCTCCGGGCTCACCGCCTGGGGGGTGAGCTCCGCCGTCACAGCCTCGCTGACATCGTCGAACTCCGCCCCGATTGCGGCACCCACCGCTACCGCAACACCCTCCCCGAGCAAACCGGCAGGCGGGAAGCGACTCGCGTTCCGCGCCACCATCCAGTCGATCGACGGCAACACGTGGACGATCCTGACCCGCAAAGGCAAAACGGTCACCGTCGACATCACCAGCACCACCCTCTTTGGAACAAAGAAGTCAGTCGAGACCCCCGCAAGCTTCGCGGTCGGCGACAGCGTCATCATCGTCGCTGTAAGGGGCGCTGACGGCACTCCGAGGGCGACTCGAGTGGTGAGCGCGGCCGATCTCGGTGCTGGAGCAGCAGGCGGCGCCGGCGGGTCCACCCCTGCCCCGGGCACCACAACCACCCCGAATACCTGAGGCTTCCACGGCTCCCGTCAACGCCCAGAATTGGGAACGGACGCACAGCCTCAATCGCCTAAAGTCGGAGGGGAGAACTACCGCTAGGGCACACCCGGCCCGAAGGACCCAGGAGAGTGGATGCTCGGATCGATCCTGCTCGACGTGTTCCTCGTGGCACTGCTCGCGGCATATCTGGTCTACGGATACCGCACCGGCCTGATCCGCAGTCTCGGCGGCATTGTCGGTGTGGTTGTCGGCGCATTCCTCGCCATCTTCCTGGTACCAATCGTTCAGGGCTGGATCCAGGACCCCAGCTTTCGAACCATAGCGACAATCACGGTCGTGGTAGCTGTCGTCGTCGGTGGCTACTACGGCGGCTCCGCGCTGGCCCGCGCGATCCAGTTGCGTGTCAAGGGTTCGGCGATCAGGCGCGTCGATCGGGCGCTCGGCGCGGTTGTCGTCACGATCGTGGCCGCGCTGGTGGTGTCGATGCTCGCCGCAAGTATCAGCGCGCTCGGCGTTCCCGCGCTGTCGCAGGCGATCGCATCCTCCCAGGTACTGCGGGTCATCAACGCTGCGACCCCGGTGCCAGTACAGGCGTTCCTCGCGCAGGTACGTTCCGCGACCGTCGACCAGGGGCTGCCGCGGATCGCGGAAGCCTTCGGCGGGCAGGTGTCGACCAGTATTCCTAATGTCGACACGGACACCCCTGTTTTGAACGCTGCCGCGCTCTCGGTGGTGCGCATCACCGGCAACGCTTACGCGTGCGGCCAAAGCCAGTCGGGTTCAGGATTCGTGATCGCGCCCGATCGCATCCTCACCAACGCGCACGTCGTCGCCGGGGTGGCAAACCCGGTGGTGGATGTTCCGAACGGTCCCGCCCTGCAGAGCAGGGTGGTCTACTTCGACCCGACCGGTGACCTCGCTGTTCTTGCCGTTTCCGGGCTCACACCCAAACCCCTGCCACTGGGTCCGACGGTGTCGGCGGGAACGTCCGCCGTATCCGACGGGTACCCGTTCGGCGGTCCGTTCGTTTCGTTGCAGGTCGGGGTCGACCAGGTGGGAACGGTCAACGTCGAAAATATCTACAACTCGGGCACATCTCCGCGCGAAATCTACAGCCTTGCTGCGAATGTGCAGGAGGGTGACTCGGGGGGCCCCCTTCTAACCACCAACGGTGTCGTTGCGGGGGTCATCTTCGCAAAGGGCGCGACGACGCCGAACGTCGGCTATGCGATCACAATGAAAAGCGTGCAGCCCGTGGCCACTGAGGCTCCAAGCCTGACCGCGCCGGTATCGTCGGGGTCCTGCACACGGGGCTGACCGCCAGCCGTAGTCCCCGGCTGGCTTCCCTTCCCGGCCAGCTCGAGTTCCGGGCTAGCTCTGAACGGGGTCAGCCGGGGCCAGGGTGCCGCGAAGAAACTCGATCGATCGCGTCCACGCGTCGGCCGCGACCTCGGGACGATAGACGACCGGATTCGAATCGTTGAAGAACGCGTGGCCGGCATCCGGGTAGACATGCGACACGAATTGCACACCCGCATCGTGCATCCTCCGGGTGACGTCGGGGAGGCCGGTGATCAACCGTTCGTCTTCGGCGCCATACAACGCGAGCACCGGGCAGTCCAGGTGGGCAAGCTCCGCAGATTCCGGAGGCGTACCGTAAAACGGAATGGCACCTCGGATGCGCGAATCGGCTGCAGCGAGCGCGAAACTGTAGCTGCCGCCGAAGCAGAACCCCAGCACACCGATTCGGCCATCCACCCCCGGCTGCTGCTCGAGGTAGTCGACAACCGAACGCAGCGCGCTGACGGCCCAGGCGGCGTATTCGGGCGCGTTGACCGGAGCCATCTTCTCCCGCATCAGCGGCTGCGCTTTGGCCCGGTCCTCATCGCTGCCGCCGTACATCAACCTGAGGATCTCGAGGCCCACCTCGGGCGTGACCCCGCCGTAGCTCAGAATGTCCGGCGCAACCACCAGGTACCCTTCCGCGGCGTAGCGATCGGCTACTGATTTGATGTGGTCGACGAGCCCCCAGATCTCATGGATGACGATGAGTGCTCCGCGCAGTTCACCCGAAGGCTCGGCCCGGTATGCGGACAACGGGCTGCCCGCACCGTCGAGGTCAATTTCAATCATGCTCACCACTCCATTCTGCAGCCTTGGGAGTCGCAGTTTGGACGTGGGCGCGTACGGGAAGAGCTCCAGGGCTCGGCGGATGTCAGTGCCGGAGCAGATGTTGGACCAGCACCGCGGTCGTGACCCAGAGACAGACCGCGATCGCGGCGAATCCGACAATCGCCCAGAAGACGCGGGCCTGGGTTGCCTCCTGCACAGCGGACTTGAGCTCATCGAATTCATCGCGCAGTAGCAGCACATCCTGCGCGGGCACGGGCAGGGTCTGCCAGGTTGTGTCGCGGTCGGCGACATCCGAGATCAGTGCGATGTCGGCACCACTCAGTGTTCGGTCCAGCTTCTCAAGGTGGTGAAGCAGCTGCCGGGAACCCAGTACTGTCACGCCCTGCGGCGGCTCACGAAGGGCCAGCCGGGTCGGGGCCACGATAACGATGACCGGCGTGACGGCGATCGACCTGGCTGCCGCGCTGCCCAGAAGGTAGGCCGCGCGCTCCCCCAGGTCACGTGCGGTCGCGACCTCGTCCGATCGTGCACCGCTGACGGTCAGCGAATCGCCGGTGACCCTGACCTCCTGGCCGGGAAAATTCACGGTCACGATCGCGAAGACCCCGGGCGGGCCGATCACGAGGTGGTCGATGTCTTTGACGCCGCCCTCGATGGGAACCACGTGAAGCACGTCCCAGCGCGGGCCGAGGGTGTCCAGCATCTCGCCGACGAGCAGTTCCCCGACCGCGGCACGGAACAGGGGCCTGGTGCCGGGGCTCAACGGGCTTTGTCCGAAGAATCGCGCCAGTTTGGGCCGGCCAGCGACCGTGGCCTGCGCCGCGACGACTTCGCTCATCGCCGCCTGTCCGGGAATGCGGCCGCGCAGCGAACTGCTCACAGGCATGCTTCACCTCTCGGACACTGGTTTCGGGTGACTGCGCATCCTCGTCACAGCCGAGGGAAATGAGTAGGGCCGGTGCTCCCCCGCACCGGCCCACTCGAAGCGATGAACGCTATCGTCGAATTCTCCCCCAAGAACTCGGTAGGGATAGCTTGTCAACTGTGCCGTGGCGGTGCTACCCCCAGAGCTGGGACGCCCCGTTTGGGGCACCCATCAGCACAAACGTTGCGGCTATTGACGTGGGTGCCCTCGGGGGCAATGCTGGGGGTAGTACAACTCATCGCCCGGTCGACTCGCAGGCATTGCCGCAGCACCGGGCGATGAGTCTTTTCATTCGCACGAGTGTCGCGACACTCTCGCGCGTTGCCATCCTCGCCACGCTCGCCAGCCGTGGCACCCTCGCCAGCCGTGGCACCCTCGCCAGCCGTGGCACCCTCGCTAGCATTGGCCGCATGGCTGACCCGGTTATCGATCTGACCCATGTCGACTACTCCGCCCTGACCCGTCCGATCACCAGCGCGCAGGTGCGGGCCTTCCGGGCCCAGGTGAGGGCGGCGCAGCGTGCGGATCCAAACATCCGCACCGGGCTGACCACGGCCACAGCGCCCGTCACGATCGTGTCCCTGGTGGTTTTCGTCGCCATCTTCGCCACGGTCATCCTGGGTGGCATCGGTTCGACCGGCGGCGCACTGGTCTCCGGGAGCGGTGGTTCGATTTTCGCGGTGTTCCTGCTGGTGATGATCGTCGCGTCGATTCTCCTGGTGATCCGGCACTTCGGGTCGGGCGGCAGCTGGGCCACATGGATGCGCCTCAGCCAGTTCGCGGCCGCAAACGGACTTCAGTACCACACCCGGTCGCCGAACCCGGGCTACGGCGGGATGATCTTCAACCTCGGCGACAGCCGCACTGTTTTCAACAACCTGACCGCGACCACCGGGCGCTTCTTCGACCTCGGCAATTTCCAGTATTCGACCGGGTCAGGCAAGTCGCGCTCGACGCACAACTGGGGCTACCTGGCCCTGCGTCTTGACCGTCAGCTTCCCAACATGGTTCTCGACTCGAAGGAGAACAACACACTGTTCGGCAGCGACCTGCCGATCACGTTCCGGCGCGACCAGATCCTGCCACTCGAGGGCGACTTCGATCAGCACTTCACCCTCTATTGTCCCGAGGAATACGAGCAGGATGCCCTCTACGTTTTCACCCCAGACCTGATGGCGCTCCTCGTCGACGAGGCTGGATCATTCGATGTGGAAATCGTCGATGATTGGATGTTCATCTATTCGCCGCACCAGTTTCCAGCGCTGAACGCCGACACCTATGCCCGGCTGTTCACGATCGTGCAGACCGTGGGAAACAAGACCATCAGCCAGACGGCGAACTACCACGATGACAGGGTGGGTGCAGCCTCGGCGGACATCGTGGCTCCCGAGGGCCAGCGCCTCCGGCACGGGACATCCATCGGCGCGATCGTTGTGGCAGGGGTCTTCGCGCTGGTGTGGTTCTTCTCCGTCTTCCACGGTATTGGGGTGCCTAGCTGACCCCCATTCTGGGGGTGCGTTCGAGGCAATCCGGCTCGCAGGCGACAGCGAATGTCCATATGAGAGCCGGGGGGCTTTCAAAATAACGGGATATGGCCGTGATTCCTTCTAATCACAAAGGGTCTGGTTCAGTTCTGAACCATTTGCGGCAGCGCCTCGCTGAGCTGGTAACTCAGGAGGCGCTGCCGCCCATTCGTTAGTGTCCAGGAACGTGGCTAGGCCAGGGCGCTGGTTCCGACCAGGTGAAGCCGCTGCGTCGGTCTCGTCATTGCAACATAAAGTGCGCCAACGCCACGGGATGAGCTCGCGATGATCTCGTTGGGTTCGACGACGACCACCGCGTCGAATTCGAGGCCCTTGGCCTCCTGCGGCGTGAGCACGGCGACGGCTCGCGTGAGGCCACGGGCTGCGCGACCGACATCCCTTCCCAGTTTTGCCGACAGCTCCTCGTACTGTGCTTCGACGAGTCGTTGCGGCACGATGACGGCAAGGGTTCCGCGGCTGTCCAGCTCCCGATCCTCGTCGACGACATCGACCACAGCCGACAGCAGGTCATCCTCGTCCACGATGACCTCGTCGACCGGCCACTCGCTGTCCCGAACGGCACGCGATCGCGTGACGGCAAGCCCGTGCTCCACCGCCATTGTCTCGGCCGCCTGCGTGATCTGGGCGGGCGTACGGTAATTGACGGTCAGTTCCTCGAGCCGAAATTCGGTGGTCAGCGAGCGCAGCGCGGTCGTCCAGTCCGGGGCGGCCGCCGCCGCGCTGGCTTGAGCCACATCGCCGACAATCGTGAATGACCGCAGCGGGCAGCGTCGGCGCAGCAGCCTCCACTGCATGGGCGACAGCTCCTGGGCCTCATCCACGACGATGTGGCCGTAGGTCCACTCCCGGTCGGCGGCAGCGCGTTCGGCCGTGGTACCGCGCGCTGCTGACTCGGTGAAGTTTGCGGCAAGGTCTTCGGCGTTGACCAGGCCCTCCACTCCCATATTCCTGATGGCCTGCTCGGCGTTCTTGACGTCCCGTTTGAACTGGGCTTTGGCTTCGCGCTTATGCGAGTCGCTCACCGCATCGAACTCGCCGAGCAGCTCAGCGGCCTCGTCAAGCAGGGGCACGTCTGAGACGGTGAATGGCGTATCGCGCCCTCGGCGCAACAGGTCGCGTTCGGCCTGTGACCAGGTCGGTGTCAGTGTCGCCAGCCAGTTCGGGCGCGCAAACAGGTCCTGGATGAGCTTCTCTGGCGTGAGCGGCAGCCAGGCGGTGTTCAGGGCGACCCGCACGTCATAGGAGCTTCTGACGTCCTCCCGAAGCCACCCCATGTCGGCGTCGTCGATGGTGTTTCCGTGCGACCGCAGCTGTTCGGCAAGCCGGGTGGCGAGTGTGCCAAGCACGCTCTTCTGGAACTGCTGGCGAGCGACGTTGTGCGGCTTCCGCGTGCGCTGTGCGGCCTGCAGTGCGTTCTGAACGACCGACGGCTCAAGCGTGAGCTTCTCTCCGAGTACATCGAGCACCTGGGGTTCGGTCGGAACAACCTGGCGCGACCGGACGGCGCGGGCGATGAGCTCGGCCATGTCGGCTCGACCCTTGAGCGCGGCGACCTCCGGCGCATCCTCGAGCGTGGTCTCGACGCCCGGATACAGCGCCCCGACGCTGGCCAGCACAACGCCGGTTTCGCCGAGGGACGGCAGTACCGCTTCGATGTACTGGAGAAAAGACGGCGAGGGACCCACGATGAGCACCCCCGACGTCCGCAACCGGTCGCGGTGCGAGTACAGCAGGTATGCGGCGCGGTGCAGTGCGACCGCGGTCTTGCCGGTCCCAGGACCGCCCTGCACGACCAGCACCCCGGCGATCTCGGAACGGATGATGCGGTCCTGTTCGGCCTGGATGGTCGCGACGATGTCGGTCATGCGCCCGGTTCGCTCCGCGCGCAGGGCCGCGAGCAGGGCCCCCTCGCCCTGCAGCTCGGTGGTGTCATCGGTCAGCAGCGCAGCGTCGAAGACCTCATCCTCGATCCGAACGACGTTGCGGCCCTCGGTCGTGAGATGCCGGCGGGCCCGGGCGCCCAGCGGGGTCGCCGCGGTCGCCTGGTAGAACGCGCTCGCCTGTGGAACCCGCCAGTCGAGCAGAATGGGCTGCTGGTCGGCATCCCGCAGGCCAATGCGGCCGATGTAACGATGCACTCCGCCCAGGAGGTCGAGGCGACCGAACGCGAGGCGGTCCTCGACTTCGCCGAGTTGGGCGATTCGATCTTCGTAGAGACGAGCGAACGCGTCCCGCTCCGTTCGGGCCTGGTGAGTGCCACCGACTGCACCGCGCTGCACACCCTCGAGCTGTTCGCGGGCGTCATCGCGCAGCGTGTCGAGGCGTGAGTACAGGCCCCGGACGTAATCGCGCTCGCGGTCGATCTCGGTTGACGCTGCCACTGGAAAAGCCCCTTAAATCCGGCTAACCAGTCTAACGAGCCGAATCAAACAGTGTGCGACGACGACTATTGCGCCTGCTGTCGTCCCAGGATCCGCAGGGCGCGCGCAACACGGTCGCCGAGTCCCGGTACTCTCTTTCGGGTCGAACGCTCAAAACCGTCGAGCAGCTTCAGGATGTCGAGCCGCTGCCGCGCATACACGCGGCGCCAGGCTGCGTCGGAGCTGATTGCGAACCGGGTGGCAAGCGCGGCGAACAGTGCGCTGAGGACGGGCGCGATCACCCCGATGCCGGCCAGCGCGGCACCCGTCGTTGTCGGGTGCTGGGCCTGCGCAACGGCGATCACCGCGACAACAGCGATCCCCAGCACCACCGTGGCGGCACGCAGGATGATCGGGGCAGTCACAAGCAGGTGTTTCGGGCGCGCCCGGCTGCGGGTGCGACGGTCGACCTGCGCGAGCCGCGCAGCGAACCCGTCGAGCTGCCCCGGAGTGATTCGCTGGCCCTCGCAGTCGCGCATCTCGCGGCGCAGCGCAAGGTACGAAATCGGGTCGGTCGCCGCAACCGCGACAAGGGCGAGGGTGGCCACTCCAACGACGAGAACCGCGAGGCCAAGCAGAAACAGCGTCGCGAAGGCGAGGGAACCCGAACCTCCGCCGAGCCCGGCGGCGGGCTCGACGACACCGGCAAACCGGCCGGCCTGGTCGATACCGACACCGACGCCAAGCGCAACCAGCGCGGCCACGGGGATCACCCAGAACAATTCGTTGGTTCGCTCGCGGGCGATCCGACCGGGCACATCCCGGTCTCTCGCGGTTCGAGAATCCAGGAAGACCGTGGCGACATCCCCGAGCTGAAACAGCGTGGCGAGAAGCCAGAGACCGCCAAGCACGCTGGCGGCCACCCAGGCCGGGGTCACTGCTGTTCGGTCGAGGCCGTGGCTACGGTGAGCGCGGCGAACTGCACGAGCTTCGCACGAAGCTGGGGATTGAACGCCCGTTCGAATTCGGCCTGCACGTCGGCGGAGATGCCCTCTGAGTCCCGAGCGAACAACCTCCCCCAGCGGATCAGGAGGCCCTCTGACTCTGTCACCTCCGGCGCATCCACATCCGTTCCGGAGACGCGGAGCGACTCTCGAAAATAGGCGGCACCCTCGAAGCCGTCTGACTCATCGAACACCGCAAACGCGAGAAGAGAGAGGGCGCGCTCCCCCACGTAGGGCACGATCTCTTCGCGAAGCCGTTGCCACTCGGGGAACGGGCTTATCGCGTCATCGCTGCTGGCGTCGGTCACCCCGCTAGTTTAGCGCCGGGACGAAATGCCCAGGCGGCCAGCCTCGCTACGCAGCCAGGGTCACGTCTCGCGGCATGAGCACGACCGGGCCGACTGTGCGGCGCTGTTCGATGTCTTCCTGCAGGCGCGGGGCGTCGGTGAGCGGGTGGATGCTGATGTCGAGACCGGCGAACGCCCCCTCGCGGATCAGCTGGAACACGTCGGCGGCAGCCAGCTGGGCGAGCCCGTGGCCCGCGCGCCAGCGGCGCGCAGCGATGAAATCTTCGGGCGTGACCAGCACGTCTGATGGCAGCGCCTCATCACTGTCGGTGAGCACAGTGGCACCGAGGTGACGAACCCACGCGGCGACGAAGCGGTCAGCTCCGGACTCGTCGGCAACGATGCGAACACGATTACCGCGCCCGATTGCGTGCAGCTGCTTGACGATCGTGCGAGCGATCAGGCCCGCAGGGAGCAGCCCGGCGGCGTCATCGAATGAAACATCCTTCGGAATGCCGATGAGGTCGCGCTCGCTGGCGATCTGCGGGAACGCGGCACGAGACCCAGGTACGCGCAGTGCGACACGGTCGCCCGCAGCGAAGCCCACGGCCTCTTTGCCGACGGCATCCACAGTTCCGACGGCCTGCACGCCGAGGCGACTCAGGCCGACTGCGCCCAGAGTGAGACGCACCTGGCCCTGGCCCGGTCGAGGCATGAGCTGGCGCTGGCGCCGAATCGAAAGCTGGCGCTTCTGCTTCGGGGCAGCGAGCGTGCTTCCACCGAACTCGGTGGTGGCCAGGCCGTTGCTGGCCAGGTCGGTTGGGGCTGGGGATTGAATTGTCACGGGCAGGCCGTTCGTTTCTGTATGGACTGGTTCTGTGGGGACTGTTGCTGAGCTCTGTACGTTCTGCGTTATCACTGTTTCTTGGTTCTCCACCACAGCAAACGCGCCGGTGGGGTGGCCTATTCCCACAATCCCCGGGAGAAGCTATGAACTTGCCGATAGCAGGTCGACGGTTCGCCGGCACCAATAAACGGCCGCTTCCTGTGGACACTGTGGATGGCCCTGCGCCATTCCTGACGCCGTTCCTGAGGCAGCTCGTTAGAAGATCTTGCCGGGGTTGAGGATGTTGTCCGGGTCGAAAACACGTTTGAGCTCGCGCTGGAGGTCGACCTGTTCGTCCCCGAGCTCGTCACGCAGCCAGCGGCGCTTCAGGATGCCAACTCCGTGCTCGCCCGTGAGCGTTCCACCCAGGCGAAGGCACGCGACGAACAGCTCGTCCGCTGCCTCCCACACCTCGGGTGGCACGTCGGGACCTTCGAAGATGAAGTTCGGATGCAGGTTGCCGTCGCCCGCGTGCGCGACGGTCGGGATGACGATGCCGTATTTGCGTTCGATGTCGGTAATCGCCGCGAACATCGCCGGCAACTGGCTCCGAGGCACCGCGACATCTTCGATGAGTACCGTTCCCTTTGCCGACATCGCCGAATGGAAGGAGCGACGGATACCGAACAGACGTTCGCCCTCCGTGTCATCCGTCGTGATCTCGGCATCCCCGCCGAGAGACCGGATGATGTTGACCGCTGCGTCAGCCTCTGCGGCGGCCGCTCCCCCGTCCAGCTGAACCAGGAGGTAGGAACCCCGAGACCCGAGGTCGAGGCCCAGGTACTCGCCGATCCCGGTGAGCGCTGACTGGGCGATCAGTTCCATTGCCGCAGGTCGCAGGCGTGATGCGGTGATCACGGCGGACGCCCGCGCTGCCTGCTCCACGTCGGTGAAGTATGCACCAATGGTGGCCTTGGGGCCGGCCGGAAGCGCACGAAGTTTGAGAGTCGCTTCGACGATGACGCCGAGTGTTCCCTCCGAACCGATGAGCAGTGCTGTCAGGTCGTAGCCGGTGACCCCCTTGACTGTGCGATGGCCGAGCGACATGAGCCGGCCATCCGCCAGCACGATCCGGAGTCCGAGCACCGCTTCACGGGTCACCCCGTATTTTGCGCACAGCAGGCCGCCCGCGTTTGTCGCGATGTTGCCGCCGACGGTTGAAATGGCCTTGCTCGCCGGGTCGGGCGCGAACCAGAGGCCGCGGGGTGCGAGTGCGGCGTTTAGCTCGTCGTTCAGGATGCCGGGCTGCACGACCGCGAGTTCGTCGTCAACGTTGATCTCGAGGATCTGGTTCATCCCGAGGGTGGAGAGCACGATTTCGCCGGGGCCACCGGTGGCTCCCCCGGCAAGGCCGGTTCCGGCGCCGCGAGGCACCACCGGGATGCGGTGCGTGCTCGCAATGCGCAACGTCGATTGGACGTCTTCGATGCTTCGCGCGGTAACCAGCGCGAGCGGCGCGCCGTCCGAGATACGCCCTGATCGATCCTCGCGCAGAGGCTCAAGGTCGGCGGGCGATGTGGAAAGCGCGGGGCCGAGAGCAGTGACCAGTTCCTCGAGTATGCCGAGCTCGGTCTCAATCATTCAGCTAGCTTACAATTTCCGATGCGAATGGCGTGGGCCGCGATGTCTGATTTCCGCTAGGACATGTCTGGGGCACGTGCGAGGGTGAAGTGATGAGTCCCCTGGAACTGCGCCGAGGCGATAGCGAGTTCGCCCTGCGGTACCGCGCGCTCTCATCCCGGGACGCACGCTTCGACGGGCAATTCATCGCCGGGGTGCACACAACCGGCATCTACTGCCGGCCCAGTTGCCCAGCCATGACACCGCATGAACGCAACGTCAGCTTCTACCGCACGGCCGCCGCCGCTCACGAAGCGGGGCTGCGCGCCTGCAAGCGCTGCCAGCCTGACGCGGTGCCCGGATCCCCGGAATGGAACCTCAGCGACGACCTCGCAGCTCGGGCAATGCGTCTCATCACCGACGGGGTCGTGGAGCGCGAGGGAGTGACGGGGCTGGCCAGCCACCTCGGTTACACGTCGCGGCACCTCACCCGCGTTCTCGTCGCCGAACTCGGGGCGGGACCACTGGCGCTCGCTCGGGCGCATCGAGCACAAACCGCGCGCACGCTCCTCGTGGGGACCGAGCTGTCGATCGCCGACGTCGCCTTCGCCGCCGGATTTTCGAGCATCCGACAGTTCAACGACACGATGCACGCCGTTTACGAGATGACGCCCAGCGACATCCGGGTGAAGTGGGGTGCCGGGAAAACCGCCGAGCACCCACCCGCAACAGCCGGGAAAACCGCCGAGCAGACGACCGTGTCGCTGCGCCTGCCCGCGCGCACGCCATTCGACGGGGCTGGGCTGCTGCGATTCCTTGCCGCGCATGCCGTGCCGGGCCTCGAAAACGCAAGCTCCCACCTGTTCGAGCGCGCGGTGCGACTGCCACACGGTGTCGCTCGCGTGTCGATCGAGCTCGACCCGGCGGGTGCGGGCATCCGCTGTGCCGCGCGACTCGAGAATGTCGCGGACGTTGCGACACTCGTCGCCCGCGTGCGCCGAATGTTTGACCTCGACGCCGACTCTGTCGCGATCGATGAGGCGCTGGCCGCCGACCCCACGCTCGCCGGGCTGGTTGCGGCCGTTCCCGGCATCCGGCTGCCCGGATCGCTCGACGCTGAAGAGACACTGTTCCGCACGGTCATCGGACAGCAGATCTCCGTCGCCGCCGCGCGAACCGTACTCGGCCGCCTCACCGACGAGCTTGGCGAAGGCGGGCTGTTTCCCACCGCAGCACGACTGGCGGAGCGCGGCCCCGAAGTGCTGCGCGGGCCGGCATCCCGAATCCGAACCATCGTCGGAATCGCCGACGCCCTGGCAGGCGGCGAACTCACGCTCGACCTGTCGACACCCGTTCACGAATTCGAAGCCAACCTGCGCCGACTCCCCGGTGTCGGGCCGTGGACCGCGGGTTACCTCGCGATGCGCGTCCTGGGAAGCCCCGACGTGCTGCTGGCGAGCGACCTGGTGGTGCTGCAGAGCGCGGCCGCCCTCGGGTTGCCGGGAAGCACCCGGTCCCTTGAGGCCCATGGCGAACGGTGGGCACCGTGGCGGAGCTACGTGGCGCTGCACCTGTGGCGTGCCCGTCCCGTGGTCGTGGCGCGGGCGGTCGCGGGAAGGTAGGCCGGGCAGGGGTGCGGGAGTCGTGCGCCCCGCGTGGGACGCGGGTTCGTGGGACGCGGGTTCGTGGTTTGCGAGTGCCTGGTTTGCGAGTGCCTGGTTTGCGAGTGCCTGGTTTCCGAGTGCCTGGTTTGCCGCCGGTGTGAAACCCGCCGCTGTTATCTCCCCCGGGCGTAACTTCCTCGTGCGCGACATTCGTGAGAACTGGTCCCCAGCATCCATATGGCGGCAGATCGGTGCGCACAACCCCTGCCAATACTCGGCGCGGGCTTCTAAGGTCTAAGTCATGAAGAAAAGTCTGCTGATTATTGCCGTCGGCCTCGGGGTCGGATACATTCTTGGTGCTCGCGCCGGGCGCGACCGCTACGACCTCATCGTCGAGAAGGTCTCTGGCGTCTGGGAGGATCCTCGGGTTGCGCGAGCACGGCGCGAAGCTGCTCGCTACGCGCGCGAGCAGGCCCCCGTCATCCGCGAGAAGGCGCAGGCTGCGGCCAAGGCCGCCCCCGGAGTGGTAGCCGATGGTGCCCGCGCAACGGCCGCGACGGCGAAGGATGTGGCGGCGGCCGCCAAGGATGTCGCAGATCGTACGGTCGCCTCCGCCCGCAAGGTGGCCGACCGCGCAACGTCTGCAGCGTCCAGCGCGGCTGAAACTGCCGCCTCCAAGGTGAGCGAGGCGCGCGACGCGGTGCTCGAGGACGACGACGAGCAGTTCTGACCGATCGGCGTGAGCCGACCCCGTACGTCGTTGCGGCGGGAGATACCGCACGCCACGGGCGGAGAACCCAGCACGTGGCGGGAGTAACAACTCCCGCCACGTGACCGTTTCTCCCGCCAACCACCCGCCGACCCGGTCGGAGTGCCTTCAGACCGGCGGGGCGCCTAGTCCTGGTCGGCCGAGGCGCGCAGGGCCTCCTGCCGCGCCGCACTGGGGATGATCGAAATCGTCGCGGTCGCGGCCTGGATCCCCGACAACCGTTCCGGCGACAGCACCCGTTCGACCTCTTCGGCCGTCATGAGTCCGGCATCGACCACCAGCTCAGCGATCGACGCGTTCGTCGTGAGCGCGGTGTGCGCGAGGGTCGCCGACGCCGCGTAGCCGATGTAGGGCGTCAGGGCCGTGACGACACCCACGCTTGACCCAACCTGCTGCGACAGCCTCAGCTCATTGGCCGTGATGCCCTCGACACAGTTGACCCGCAGCGTGCGGAAAGCGTTTGTCATCCACTCGAGCGACTGCAGGATGCTGTGCGCAATAACGGGTTCGAATGCGTTGAGCTGCAACTGGCCGGCCTCCGCGGCGGCAGTTACTGTCGCATCCGCCCCGATCACGGAGAAGGCGACCTGGTTGACGACCTCAGGGATGACCGGGTTCACTTTGCCGGGCATGATGCTCGAGCCGGCCTGCCGGGGCGGCAGGTTGATCTCCCCGAGGCCCGCCTGCGGGCCGCTCGAGGTCAGCCGAAGGTCATTGCAGATCTTCGAGAGCTTCACCGCCGCACGCTTGAGCGTGCCGCTGAGGGTCATGAAGATTCCTGCGTCTGAGGTTGCCTCGATGAGGTCGGGCGCCGTCTCCATCGGGATGCCCGTCAGGCGCACGAGGTGCTCACGCACAAGTTCCGCATAGCGCGGGTCGGCCGTGATGCCGGTGCCGATCGCGGTGGCACCCAGGTTAATTTCGTTGAGCCACGGGATGACTTCACTGAGCCGGTCGTAGTCCTCGCCCAGCGTCACAGCGAAGCCGGTGAATTCCTGGCCGAGCGTCATCGGAACCGCATCCTGCAGCTGGGTACGACCCACCTTCAGAATGTGGGCGAACTCCTTGCCCTTGGCTGCGAAGGATGCCGTGAGCAGCTTGTGCTCTGCGAGAAGCCGCTGCAGGGAGAACACCATGGCGAGCTTGATGGCTGTCGGGTAGACATCGTTGGTCGACTGGCTGCGATTCACGTCGTCGATCGGGTGCAGGTGTGAATAGTCTCCGCGCGGCAGTCCCATGATCTCAAGGCCGCGATTGGCAATGACCTCGTTGGTGTTCATGTTGGTCGAGGTCCCGGCGCCGCCCTGGATGACACCGACCACGAACTGGTCGCGCCACTGCCCGTCCACGATCTCCTGGCAGACCCGCTCAATCACGTCGGCTTTTTCCGGGCTGAGATCGCCGAGTTCCCGATTGGCCTGCGCCGCAGCCTGCTTGACTCGCGCCAGTGCCGTGATGAGGTCGGGGTAGTTGAAGATCGCCCGGCGCGTGATGGGAAAGTTTTCGAGAGCGCGCGCCGTGTGGATGCCCCAATACGCGTCTGCGGGCACTTCACGGCTCCCGAGTGAGTCGGTCTCAGTGCGTGTTGCCGGCAGGGAGGCGAGATCCTCGCTTCCGATCGCGGGGCCCGTTGTCGCGAGTGGTGCGGTAGGTGGCTCGGGATTCGACATGGTTTGGTCTCCCTCGATTTCTGGCGCTTGTGGCGTCGTTTTCATCCGGCAATCTCCTTTGATTGGCGATTGATCAGTGTACGCGGGCCTCACTGGAGGTCGCGGCTGAAGTGCGCCCACAATTCACACCAACCCGGCAGCGTCTCGGCAACGAAGCACAAATGTGTTGATGCGCGCTCGAACGGGCCCGGATATGGTGGTTTCTGGTGCGTTCGAGCTCCGCTGGCAGTGCAGCGGCGGCAGCGTATCCATGCGGCCCGCGTTTTGGGGGGCGCTGGAACCTGTCGCTTTGCGGCTCCACTACATAAAGTGCTTAGAACCCACTACGCAATACCGCACGACTACCCGAAGCACAAAAGTAAATCCCGCAAGCAGAGATTACCGGGGGTAATTAAGGGTGAACGACGACAACGGATTTGGAGTGCCAGCTGGCTGGTATCCCGATCCGCTCGGTTTACCGCAGATGCGGTGGTGGGATAACCACGGCTGGACTGAGCACACGACGGAGGCGCGCGCGCCCATCGTGATCCAGGAAGCAAAGCTGGCCTGGGCCGACGATGATGCCATCGATGAGCTTCCGACGCGTCGTGAACGCCGCGAGCGCGAGCGTGGTAACGCCGAAGACAGCATCGACGACGGCGACTCATCCGGTGACATACCGACCGCAGATTCTCTTCTTCAGCTGGAGCCACCGTCGTGGGATGAGCTTCCGGCAAACGAGCCTGCGCCCAACATCCTTCCGGTGCCTGAATTCGTCGCCGCCGAGCCTGAGGCGGCACCGGCCGAGCCGGTCGTCGCAACCACCACCGCGGTTCCGGCGCCGGTGGCCCAGCCTCAGGTTGTGACCACCGAATACGCGCAGGGTGCCGCGGCACAGCCTGCGGCCACGCGGGTGCCCGGCGCACCGTATGCCCCAGGCACCGCTCCGAGCACCAACACGCTCGGCGCGTGGATCATTGCGCTGCTTCCCCTTGCCCAGCTGCTCGCCGGCTTGCTTGTTGTTGCGGCTGCCGGTTCTGCGGGAACCAACGTCGAGATCATCCTGGCGATCGTCGCGCTGCCCTACTTCATTTCCATCCCGTTCGCCATCTCGGACCAGCGCGCGCTTAAGGCGCACGGTTACGACCGCCCCGCCTCCTGGCTGTGGGTGCTGCTGTCGGGCCCCATCTACCTCATCGCCCGAGCCATCCGCATCGTTATGCGCGCTGGAAACGGTTTCGCTCCGATTCTCGTGTGGGGCGCCGTGGTGCTTCTCGAGGTCGGCTCGATCGTCGCCGTTCCCGGCCTGGTGATCTCCGCGCTTCCGCAGGTATTCTCCGACCAGGCGGCGCAATCGATCGAGCAGGCGGCAACCGTGTTCGGCCCGATCACCAGTGTTAACTGCCCCTCGCCGCCCGCCACAGTAATGGGCCAGGAATTCACCTGCACCCTTTACCGCATTGGCTCCGGGCAGACCTACAAGGTCACGGCAGCACTTGAACGCCAGAATGGCTGGATCGCCTGGCAGGTTCAGGACTGGGGCAACTACAACACCTCGCACTAGTCCAACGATTTCGGCCAGCCTTAGGGGTGGCTCGACACCGTCGGTAGTAGCGTTTGTTGGAGGATCACTAGTCCGCGCAGAGTCAGGTTGCCAGGAGTAGAGAGCCCGCAGTTTTCACGATCCCGAAGGCGGTTCGCACGTGTCACAAACTTCTGCGACCGGCGGCGCAGCCGCGCCGGGCTGGTACACGGATCCGAACGACCCACGCCAACTGCGATGGTGGAGCGGAGAAAGCTGGACCGAGCATGTCTCGGCCGGCACAGCGGACCCACAGGCCGCCGGGCAGGCGCACACAGCAGAGCAGGGACAGTCCGAGGCATCTGCCCAGGCATCCGCTCAGGCGGCAGCGCAGGCTCAGGCGGCAGCGCAGGCAGAGGCAGCGCAGGCAGAGGCAGAGGCAGCCCAGCAGGCCCAGGCAGCCCAGCAGGCCCAA
>Ga0302279_10002885_pt1 | contig 22083 bp, 20 predicted proteins | sample III_Bog_N3_3_FD_194541 | JGI IMG/M metagenome (GOLD analysis project Ga0302279, IMG submission 194541) | Peat permafrost microbial communities from Stordalen Mire near Abisko, Sweden - III_Bog_N3_3 | ecosystem: Environmental > Terrestrial > Soil > Wetlands > Peat | place: Sweden: Abisko...
GAACCAGGGCTGGGCGTCCACCCCGCAGCCGGCGCTCCACTGCCAGCCCAGGCTGTTGGCCGCCTGGCAGCCATCCACCAGCAGGGCGCGGTAATGGGCTTCGCCCAGCCGCCAGTCGAGCATCAGCTGCTTGGTGAGGAAGCTGGCCGCCACCATGCGGGCGCGGTTGTGGACGAAGCCCGTGGCCAGCAGCTCCCTGGCTGCGGCGTCCACCAGCGGAATGCCGGTCCGGCCTTCCCGCCAGGCGGCGAAGCCTTCCGGATCCTCCCGCCACGGGAAGCCGGCCCAGGCCGCCCGGAACGGCTGGGCCACCAGCCCGGGCCGTTCCCAAAGCGTGTGGTGGGCGAACTCGCGCCAGAGCAACTCGTTGAGATAGGCCAGCACATCCGGGTCGAAGCCCTGGCCCAAGTGGGCGGCCACCCCCTGCCAAAGGGTGCGGATGGAGAGGGTCCCGGCCCTCAGATCCGCGGAGAGGCGGCTGATGCCCGCTTCCCCAAGCCGGTTCCGGCCCTGGCCGTAACCCTCCAGCCGGTGCTCCAGGAAGGCCGCCATGCGGGCCCCGGCGCTCTCCAACGCCGGTTCCGGGCCGGTCCAGCCGGGGCCGGCGGCCTCGACCTCCCCGGGCAACGGGGGCAGGGACCCGGGCGCCGGCAGGGGGTTCGCCCCGGAAACCAGCTGGCGGAAGGCCCGGGCAAAGGGCGTGAATACCGAATAGGCGGTGCCGGCGCCGGTTCGAATCGAGCCCGGCGGCGCCAGAGTGTCCCCGCCGTGCAGCCGGTAGTCGCAGCCGACCCCGGCCAGTGCCGCCTGGAGCCGCTTATCCCGGCTGCGCCAGCTCGGTTCCACCCGGGCCAGGGCGGCGACCTGGTCCACTTTCCAGGTCTGCGCCCAGGCCGGGATCACCGTCTCCGCCTCCCCCCGCAGCAAAACGAGGCGCGAACCCCGGGCGCGCAGGGCGGCATCCAGCGTGGCCATGGCCTGGCGCTCGAAGGCATGGCGGAAGGGGGCGGGCGCGAGTGCCGGCTCCAGCACCACCACGGGGATCAGCTCCCCCCGGGCCGATTCCAGGGCCGCCTGATCCTCCACCCGGAGGTCCCGCCCCCGGAACCAGACCATGGATCGCATCGGCTAGAGCGACCTGGGTTCCAGCTCCCAGCGGGTGCGCTCCAGCCACACCATCACTTCCCGGCCCTTGTCGTCATTGCCCTGGTAGCGCAGCTTCACCGGCCCCTTGGCGTCCTTGCGGGTGACCTTCACCCCGGTTCCGGTGCCGTCGGCCAGCATCCGGTAGAGGCCGTCCGGGCTGCCCAGTTGCGGAAAGAAGGGCAGGGGCAGGGCGGCCAGGGTCGCGGCCTGCTCGTCCAGCTTCTGCCGGGGGATCTGGACCCGGTAGCCGGCGGAGCTGTCCCCGTCCAGGAGCATCAGGCGCTCGCCCAGGCCCTGCAGTTCCAGGACGGTCCGGCCGGTGGCGGGGTCGATGAGCACGCTGAGGGTGCCCTTGCCCTGGCCGTCGGCGCCGACGTAGCCCCACTGGTACTGGGCCCGGAGCAACGGCTTGGGGGCGGGGGCGGGCGCCGCCTGGGGACCGGGAGTGGCCGGCGGCGCAGGCTGGAGCGACGGGGCGGGAGCCTGGGCCCACAGGGCGCCGGCCAGGAGGAAGGCCGGAGCCAGCGATCGGAATGTCATCATCAATCCATTTCCCCTTCGTCCGGGCCATCGTCGTCGGTACCACCCGGGTCGGCGGGCTGGGCGTCCCCCAGGGCCTCTTCGGACCGGCTCTTGGCCAGACGGGTGCGCAGGGCCTGGGCCTGTTCCTCCAGCGCCTTGCGCTGGGGGAAGGCGAACGGCAGGGCCCGGTCCCATTCGTCCAGGGCATCCTGGAGCCGGTCCAGCTTGAGCAGGGTCTCGCCCAGGTGACGATGCACCTCTGGACTGAAGGGGCTCACCAGGGAGGCTTGGCGCAGGGCGGCCTCGGCCTGGGCGTACTTGCCCTGCTTGAACAGGACCCAGCCCCAGCTGTCCATGGTGGAGGCGTTCTTGGGATCCTTGTCCAGGGCGGCCTTGATCAGCCGGGCGGCCTCATCCAGGTCGCCGCCCCGCTCCAGCAGGGAAAATCCCAGGTTGTTCTGGAGGGTGGGGTGGTTCGGGTTGAGCTTCTGGCCCTCCCGCAGCACCTGGATGGCCTGATCGGACCGGCCCAGGTTCTCCAGGGCGGTGGCCTGCAGCAGCAGCAGTTCCACGTCCCGAACCGGGGCGGCCTTGCGGGCTTCCAGCACGACCTGCAGGCAGCGGTCCCAGCTGCGGAACTCGGCCCAGAGGCCGGCCATGGCTTCCAGGTTGAGCTGGGCCAGGGCCTGTCTGGATCCGGCCTGGAAGAACCGGCCTTCCTCGAAGACCTTGGGCGGAACTTCCGCCGCCCGCTGGAACAGCTCCTGGCCGTGGAAGCGGGCCATGCCGTCCTTGAACAGCGTCCGGGCCTGCTTCCAGTCCTGGACCTGGATCAGGGCCTCGCAGCGCAGGGAAAGGAGTTCGGGGTTGGCCGTCGCCTCGGGCCAGGGGGCCACCAGATCCAGCATGTCCTTGGGCCGCCCCTCGAGCAGCAGGCAGGTGGCATAGAGCACCTTCACCGAGGGGGTCAGCGACACATCTTCATCGGAGTTGCCCAGGGTGGGCAACAGATCCTTCCAGCGTTGCTCGGCTTCCGGGAAGCTGCCGAGCTTCATCAGGCAGAGCCCGGTATTGAAGGAGGTTCTCGGGGACTTGCGCATGGACTCGGCCTTGGCCAGGGTTTCCAGGGCGGACTCGAACCGGGAGGTGCGCAGCTGGATGATGGCGATGTTCTCCCAGATCGCCGGCTCCAGGGGGATGTATTGGCCCAGCAGCTGGAAGCTCTCCTCGGCATGGCCCAGGAAGCCGGAATCCACCTGGTCCCGGGCCAGCTCCTCCAGGAATCTCAGGTATCTCTGGTCGGGATAGCTGCGGTCGCACAGGGCCATGACCGCCTCCCGGCGGGCATCATAGTTCTTGAGCTGGATGGCGAGTTCCATCGCCCGCTCCCAGGCGAAATCCGACAGCACCCGGCCGCGATAGGTGGCGGAAGGCCTGAGCCGTCCCACGCTCAGCCAGGCCTTGAGGGCCCCTTCGTTGTCCTTGAATCCGTCCAGAAGCTCGGCGAGCCGGGTCCACAACTCGGGATCCGAGGACAGGGTCCGCACCGCCTGCCTCAGCGCAGCGACGGCTGCGGGCCGGTCGGATTCGTGGTTCTGGGTCAGGGAGTAGTAGAGCAGCCCCAGGTTGGCCCAGGCTTCGCCGCTGCGGGGATCCAGTTCCGTGGCCTTGACGGCCGGCTCGATGCCGGCCGAGGGATTGCCGCCCTCCACCAGGGACTCGGAGAGCCGCAGATAGGCCTGGGAGCTGTTGGGAACCAGGGCGATGACCTTCCGGTACAGGGCCGCGGCCGCCTGGGGGTCGTTGCCTCCGCCGTCGCGCTGCATCGACCTTGCCTGGAGCATGAGCGCCCTGGCGTCCGTGTCGGTGGCGGAGGCCGAACTTCCCGCCCCCAGGAACATTGCTGCGGCTAGGGCTGGAAGGATTTTCATGGGCAAGGGCGCATCTCGGGTTTAGTTGAGAAGGGCGATCAGCCGCTGGTAGGCGGGACCCCAGGCCTCTGGGGGCAACAACCGCTGTTCCGCAAGGGTGCGAGGACAGGGCAGGATGCAGTGTATCGCCGTTCGGGCCGAATTTTTCTCATCCGGCACACACTTTTTATCCCGGGCCAACCACTCCAGGCAGGCCTCCCACGGGGGAACCAGGGGGGCCAGTCCGCTTAGCCGGTCCGCGACCCGGGCCAGGAATCCTGCGGAAAAGGGCGGCAGGCCCGCGTCCGGGCCCAGGCAGCAGGCTGCCAGGGTGCCCAGGCCCACGGCTTCCCCGTGCAGCAGCTGGTATCCGGAGGCGGCCTCCAGGGCGTGGCCCAGGGTGTGGCCAAGGTTCAGCAGGCGGCGCTCGCCGGCCTCGAACGGATCCCGGTGCACGATCTCCGCCTTGGCCAGCAGGGCCCGGAGCAGGGTTTCCGGCCCGGGCAGGCCCGGCTCCAGGAGCTGTTCGGCCCATTCCTGGTCGCCGAGGATCAGCGCCATCTTGAAAATCTCCCAATTCCCCGCCGCCAGGTGCCGGGGCGGCAGGGTCTTGAGGAAGGAGCGGCAGACCACCATCTGCTCCGGGGGGTGGAAGGCGCCGGCCAGGTTCTTGCCGGTCGCAAGATCCACTCCGGTCTTGCCGCCGATTCCCGCGTCCACCTGGGCGAGCAGGGTGGTGGGCCAGGAATGCCAGCGGATGCCCCGCATGTAGAGGGCCGCCCCCAGCCCGGCCATGTCGGTGAGCACGCCCCCGCCCACGGCCACCACGGTGGCGGTGCGCAGCAGGGGGATCCTGGCCCAGGACTCCAGCCAGGGAATGATCGTCTCCAGCCGTTTGCTGGCCTCGGCCACCGGCACCCACAGGGTTCCGGCCGGTTCGGGCAGGGCGGCGCTTCGCCATGTGTCGCGCACCGCCTGGTCGCCGATCAAGGTCCAGTCGGTGGTGGGCAGGAACCCGGCCGACGGCTCCTCCTCCACCCGGACCCGCGTGGGAAAGCCTTCGGGAAGCTTCAGTTCCATCCTGGCACCTCTGGGGTCACAGCTTTTCCCGGTAGTCGTCGCTGTCGTCGTCGCTCCCGCCTTCCTTGCGGAAGCGATCCGAAAGCAGGTCCAGTTCGATGTAACGGTCGGCGGTGTCCATCACCTTGTTGGCCATGGCCGAACGGAAGCCGGCCACCTCCACCCGGACGCCGTTCTGGGCCAGGGCCTGGAGCGGGTAGGCGAAGTCTTCGTCGCCGCTCACCAGGATGATGAGATCGACCTTGTCGGCGTAGTTCATCATGTCGGTGGTGATCTCCACCTCCAGTCGGGCCCGGCGGGTGCCGTCCCGCTCCAGTTTCACCGGTTTCTGCACCACCCGGAAGCCGTTGCGGCGCATCCAGTGGAGGAAGCCCCGCTGGCGGTCCGCGGTTTCGTCCACCCCGGTGTAGAAAAAGGCCCGCAGGAGCTCCCGGTCGCGCCCCACCAGCAGGGCCAGAAGCCGGCTATAATCCACCTCGAAGCCCAGTTGCCGGGCGGAGTGGAAAATATTATTACCGTCTATGAACACGGCGCATCGCATCATGGCAAGTTCCTAAAGGTGAGGGCTTTCCCCGGGAATTTGAATAGATCCGCAACGCGGATCATTCATCATGCCATGAGGTTAAATATGAAAGAATCCCTACATGGCCGAACCTTCGAGTAATTTCTTTCAGACCGATCAGGTGGATGAACAGCCGCATCGCCACACCCTCATGGTGCGGCTGGTGGGCTACCTCAAGCCGTACTGGCTGGGACTGGTGGCACTGCTGCTGCTGATGGTGGTGGGAGCGGTGCTGGACGTGCTCCCGTCGGAGTTCACCCTGCGCCTGATCGACCACCACCTGGCCCACGGCTCCATGCGCGGGGCGGGGCCGCTGGTGGGGGCCTTCCTGGGCTTCGTGATCCTGGGTTTCGTGGTCCAGACCGCCCGCTTCGCCCTGCTGGCCTGGGTCGGGCAGCGGGCCATGCTGGACCTCAGGATGCAGGTGTTCTCCCACCTGATGAAGCGCAGCACCCACTTCTTCCACCGCAACCCGGTGGGCCGTCTGATGACCCGGGTCATCAGCGACGTGCAGAACCTCAACGAGATGTTCTCCTCGGGGTTCGTGGCCATCGTCGGGGACGCGCTCTCCCTGACCGCCATCGTGGTCTGGATGTTCAGCAAGCACCGGGGACTGGCCCTGGTGGCGGTGGGCATCATGCCGCTCCTGCTGCTGTCCACGGAGGTGTTCCGGCGCTATGCCTCCGCCGCCTACCGGGAGACCCAGGGCCGCTACGCCGCCATCCAGGCGTTCCTGCAGGAGCAGCTCTCGGGCATGGCCCTGGTCCAGATGAACGCCCGGGAGAACAGCAGCCGCGCGCTGTTCCGGGAATTCAATCAGAGCTACCTGGACGCCTTCCTGCGCACCATCTTCGCCTATGCGGTGTTCTTTCCGGTGGTGGAGTTCATCACCAACGGCACCCTGGCCGCCCTGATCTTCTACGCCGGCTTCAAGCTGCAGGCGGGAACCCTCACCCTGGGCCTGCTGCTGGCCTTCATCCAGCAGTCGGGCCGGTTCTTCCGGCCGATCCGGGAACTGGCCGAACGCTACAACGTCATGCAGACCGCCCTGGCCTCCAGCGAGCGGATCTTCAAGCTGTTGGACAACACCGACCAGATCCCGGAGCTGGACCGGCCCGAGCCGGTGGCCTTCCGCAGCGAGATCCGGCTGGAAGGGGTGGGCTTCGCCTACGAGGCCGGAGGACGGCCGGTGGTGCGGGGGCTGTCGGGGGTCATCCCCAAAGGCAAGCGGGTGGCGGTGGTGGGCCACACCGGTGCCGGCAAGTCGACCCTCATCAATCTGCTCATGCGGTTCTACGATGTGGAGCACGGGCGGATCACCGTGGACGGGGTGGATCTGCGCCAGGCCAGCCTGAAGCAGGTGCGCGGCCTGTTCGGCCTGGTGCTCCAGGATGTCTTCATCTTCTCCGGCACCCTGGAGGACAACATCACCCTGGGCCGGCCCCTGGATCCCCAGCGGCTCGCCTCGGTCCTGGAGCAGAGCCAGCTGGAGGACCTGGTGGGCCTGCTGGAAAAGGGCCTGCAGACCGAAGTGGGCGAGCGCGGCCAGAAGCTGTCCGCCGGCGAACGCCAGCTGGTGGCCTTCGCCCGGATGCTCTACCAGGAGCCCGAGGTGCTGCTGCTGGACGAGGCCACCGCCAACATCGACAGCGAGACCGAACACAAGATCCAGAAGGTGATCGAACGGGTGAGCCACCGCCTGACCACCTTCACCATCGCCCACCGCCTGAGCACCATCAAGGATGCGGACGAGATCTGGGTCATGGACCAGGGCCAGCTGGTGGAACGGGGCGGCCACGACAGCCTCATGGCCCAGCAGGGCATCTATGCCAAGCTGGTCCGGCTGCAATTCGAAGCCAATGCCGCCACCTGAAGCCGCGAGAGCGAATGACCATGATCAACCTGCCGCCCATCTACGCCATCACCGACGCCCGCCGGGATGAGCCCCTCGCAGCCCAGGTGGAGCGCCTGGGCCGGGCCGGCTTTCCCCTGGTGCAGTTCCGGGGCAAGCCCCTGGATGCCAAGCGCCAGTGGCTGGAACTGAGGTCAGCCCTGGTCACCGCTGCGTCCCAGGGAGGCTGGCCCGCCATCTGCCTCAATGACCGGGCCGACCTGGCCGTGCTGGCGGCGAGCGAGGGGCTGGCCCTCTGGGGGCTGCATCTGGGCCAGTCGGACCTTCCGCCCGGGGAGGCCCTCAGGCTGCCCGGCCTGGAGCGCCTGCATCTGGGCACCTCCACCCGCAGCCCCGGCGAGTGGGGCGCCCCGGATCCGGCCTGCGACCACGCCGGGGTCGGTCCTGTTCGGGCCACCGGGACCAAGCCGGACCACGCCGAGCCCCTGGGGCTGGAAGGCCTGCGCCAGGGCTGCGGCACCCTGCGGGCGGGGGGAATCGCCCCGGTGGCCATCGGCGGCCTGACCTTGGCGGACGCCGGACCCTGTTTCGAGGCCGGGGCGGAGTCGCTGGCCATGGTGGGCGAACTGGGCCGTGCCGAGCGTCCCGAGGATCTGCTGTGGCAGGCCCAGCGTGAGCGCTGGCAGGTGCGGCCACCGCTGGCCCGGGGCCACGGCGTGGTCCTGGTCGGCGGCAGCGGGGCCGGGAAATCCACCCTGGCCGGGCATCTGGCCCGGCTCCTGGGCCTGCCGTCCCGGGATTCCGATCATCAGGTGGAGGCCGGCCAGGGCGTCACCATCGCCCACCTGTTCGCCCATCGGGGGGAGGCCGCCTTCCGGGCCCTGGAAGCCCAGGCAGTGCGCGAATGCGTCGCCACCCCCTCCGTGGTGGCCCTGGGCGCCGGGGCCTGGGAGGATCCGGCCACCCGGGAAGCCGTGCGGGCCGCGGGCTTCACCGCCCTCTGGCTGGCGGAAGTGCCGGAAAGAGCCTGGGCTCGGGTGGGCATGGACCCGCTCCGGCCCCTGGCGACCACCCGGGAGGCCTTCCTGGCCCGGTGGGTGCAAAGGGCCCCGGCCTGGAGCGAAGCGCCCATGGCGCTGCCCCTGGGGCGGCCGCTCAGCGTCCTGGCGTCCGCGCTGGTCCCATCGCTGGGATAGGCTCTAAAGGCCCCGACCGGCGGAAAACCGGGGAAAATTCCATCCGATGGCCTAAACTCAACGAGGTTCCGGATTTCGGAAGCCAAGGTCGATTATGCTAAATGAACGTCACTTCCTCGTTAATTAATGGGTGTTCCCGGGTTTCTGACCCTTCATTGCCACAAAGGCGTTGCTGCCCCGGAATCCATGCTTCAGAGGCGCCACCCCATTCCCATGGATCTCATCCTCTCCGACATCCACTCCAACCTGCAGGCCTTGCGCACCGTCCTGCGCTACGCCAAGCGACGGGCCATCGACCGATTCGTGCTCCTGGGCGACCTGGTGGGCTATGGGGCGAATCCCAACGAGGTTCTGGACCTGATCCGGCAGTTGGAGCCCCTGGTGGCGGTGCGGGGCAACCATGATCGGGCCTGCATCTCCCCCGGCCTCGACCTGAGCTTCAGCCTGCCGGCCCGCACTGCGGTGAGCTGGACCAAGACCCACCTGACCGAGGACCATGCCTGGTTCCTCGAGGGGCTGCCCCATGGCCCCCTGGCGGTGGGTGGGGATTACCACATCGCCCATGGCTCGCCCTTGGACGAGGACGCCTATCTGCTGCACTCCCGGGAGGCCCTCCAGGCCTTCGACGGGTTCCCCCAGCAGCTCTGCTTTTTTGGCCACACCCATCTGCCCGGCGGATATGAACTGGACGAGAAGGCGTTGCGCCTGACCCACCTCGACCTGGAGCCCGGGGCGTGGTACCCCTTGCGGGACGAGTGCCGCTACCTGATCAACCCCGGGTCCGTGGGCCAACCCAGGGACCGGGATCCCCGGCTGTCCTTCATGACCTTCGATCCGGCCAACCGGCGGGTCAAGCTGCACCGCATGGACTACGATCACGCCGGCGCCGCCAGGGCGATCCTGGCCGCGGGGCTCCACCCGAATCTGGCCGAAAGGCTGCAACATGGAATGTGAGGCTTAGGCATGTCCGAACTGCGGCGAATGAACCAGCGCGAACTGGAAATCCTCCTCGGCAAGGTCAAGGTCGCCCGTTGCTCGGTCAGCCTGCGCCTGGCCGGCAGCGCCCGGATGCTGGGTCAGCTGCAGGTCCGGGGCCTGGAGAGCGGGGTCGCCATCCAGCTGGGCGGGATCAAGCAGCGGGAGCTGCTGCCGCCGGCCGGGACCCGGGTCATGCTGTCCCTGCTCCTGGACGAGGAGGTGGTGTCCATGGATACGGTGCTGCTGGAGCCCTTGGCCGACGGGGGCGGGCGCCAGCGGCTGCGGGTGCTCCGGGCCGCCTGGCCGGTGGACCAGCTGGAGTTCCACCACCGGGACGATGTGCGGGTGGCCACGCCGGACCTGCCGCCCCTGGGCGCGTCGCTGATCCTGGAGGGCCAGCGCTATCCGGCCAAGCTGCTGAACCTCACTGAAACCGGAATGGGCTTGGGCCTGCACCAGGGGCTCCCGTTCCAGCCCAGGGGCGAGGTGATGGTGGAGACGCTCCTGCCGGGAGGCTCGGCCCTGCAACTGGTGGGGGAGGTGCGGCACTGGGAGCGGCTGGAGGACGACCCGCTGCCGGTGCGGCTGGGGCTGGTGCTGAAGCATCTGCCCGACGAGGTGCGCGAGCAGTTGCGCCGGATGATCCAGGCCCGGCGCATCATCCGGTCCGAAGCCATCCGGGGCGAGTAATCGGGACCCGCTAGACCTTGTCCTTCTTGAACTGGGCGATGATGTCGTCGACCGATTGCTTCTTGCCGTCGGCGACCAGGGTGGTGTCGAAGATGTTCTCCTGGGTGGCGATGGCGCGCTTTTCGAAGATGGTTTCCGGAGCTGCCTCCTTGGGCTTGCCGTCCATGCCGTTGATGTGGAAGATGTCCAGCAGGCGGCTGAGCCCCTCCTTGAACTGCTTGAGCAGCAGCACCACCTTTTCCACCTTCTGCCGGGTGATGTCCTGGAACTGAAGGGTGTTGAGGATTTCGAAGGCTTCGTCCGAGACCGTCTGCAGGGGGGCGAGGCACTTTTCCAGGTCCGCCGGCGGGGGCGGGGGCGTCATCTGATGGGCGAAGATGAACTCCAGGATCTCCTGGGCCAGCTGGATCGGATCGGCGCCCTCGCCGGCGCGGGCGAGGAAGGCGTCCATCTGGGCGTGGAACGCGGCCTGGGCTTCGGCGGTCTCCAGCAGGGCCTTCACCGCGGCCTTGAGCGAGGAACTGGCCGCATCGCTGGCGGCCATGAGGGAATCCAGGCGGTTCATGACTTCCTGGGTGGCCACTTCGGTGTCGGCGGTGATGGCATCCAGTTGGGCGGCCAGCTCCGGCACCTGGGTGCTCTGGTGCTTCACGGAGGTGTCCAGCTGCTGGAGGTTCATCAGGGTGGTGTTGATGCTCGTCACCAGGGCCCCCAGCTCGCCCTTGGCCTGGATGTCCACCTGCTGGAACACCCGGCCGTTGGCCATGTCCTCGGCGGCCTCGGCCAGCCGGCTCAGGCTCTGCTTGGAACTGTCCTGCAGTTCGCCGCGGATCAGTTCGATCAGTTCCTGGAGGGTGTCCAGACGGTTATCCAGGGCTTCGCTGCGCTCCCGGAACTCAAGGAGCAGGTTTTCGGGCTGGACAGGTTCTTGTTCGCCCGTTTCCATAGCGGAAAAGGATTCCTCGTGGTCCATGGATTTCCCTCGATGATAAGCCCCAGGTCAGGGCGCTGGCCGGATGCTGACAAACAATCCTTCGGGCAATTCCCACGATTGCATAAGTTCCCTTGGAATTCCAATCGTCTGTTCGCTCATCCCCTTGACGAACTGGACCGGAGCCACGGTGGCGCCCCTGGGCAGGACCATCCGCACCCGCTCGATGGGATTGGCGCCGTAGGGGCCCTGGGCCAGCCAATGGGCTTCATGGGTCTTGGACAGCTTCACCTGGTCGTTCTTCTGGAAGAATCCGGCCTTGGCGGCGGCCACGGATACCGAGATGGTGGGTTTCAGGAGCGCCAGCCGGCCGGCGGCCTGGAGGGTGGCGCAGACCTGCATCACGCTTACGTCGCTCAGTTCCGAGGCGGCGATGATTTCCAGGAAGGTGCGGTAGCCGTCCAGGAAATCCAGGGCGCCCCGATCCTCGGCGAACAGCTTGAGGTCCTTGGTGAGTTTCGGTTCGCGCAGGGTGGGCCAGGGCACCAGATTCAGATCCGGGAAGATCCCCGACAGGTGCTTGCGGGAATCCGTGGTCCGGGCGGCCTCCATGAGCAGGTCCGGAACCGACCGCTTGATGGTCGCGGCCGTTTTGACCTGGGTGGTGACGAATTCGAACCCGCCCTGGTCCCATTCCAGGATGTCAAAGGCGGCCGGCTCGCCCTGGGCCTTGGCGGTCTCGGCGTGCACAACCTCGCCGTTCAGCACGTACAGCACCCCGTTCTGCTTGCCCCGGGTGACCAGAAGCTCACCGGTTTTCCGGTTCGCGTGCAGCAGTTGCAGGACATCAACCAAGGAAATGCTTTGCAGTTTGCCGCGAAGGGTCGACATCAGCTGTCTCCTTCACCGCAGGTGGCTTCGGGCCGGGCGGGGTTCTGTCCTGCTCGTCCCGTCATGGCCTGCCTTCATGAATGAGCGTGATCATTTCCCGCACGGCCCGTTCCATGCCCACTAGAATGGCGCGGCCGACGATGCTGTGGCCAATGTTGAGTTCCTCGATCTCCGGGGTGGCGGCGATGGGGCCCACGTTCTGCAGGTTGAGTCCATGACCGGCCAGGACCTTCAATCCCAGCCTGGAACTGAGCCGGGCGGCCTCCCGGATCCGGCCCAGTTCGCCGGCCGGGTCGGAGCCCGGGGCCAGGTCGGCATAGACGCCGGTATTGAACTCCACCGCATCCGCCTCCAGCTTGGCGGCCATCTTCAGCTGGTCGGATTGGGGCTCCACGAACAGGCTCACCCGGATCTGGGAGGCGTGCAACTCCCGGATCACCTGCCTCAGGTGGGCGTGGAGGAAGAGGACGTCCAGACCGCCCTGGGTGGTCGGCTCTTCCCGGGTTTCGGGCACCAGGGTCACCCACGCGGGTTTGACCGGCACCACCGATTGCAGGGCCTCGGTGGTGGCGGCGCACTCGATGTTCAGGGGCACGGCCAGGACTTCCTTGAGCAGCCTGGCATCCCGCTCCTGGATGTGCCGGCGGTCGCCGCGCAGGTGGATGGTGATGCTGTGGGCTCCCGCGCTCTGGGCCAGGAGGGCGGCGGCCACAGGTTCAGGCTCGTGCGCACCACGGGCCTGCCGGATGGTGGCCACATGGTCGATATTCACGCCGAGGCGAGCTGACACGGGAGACTCCTGGAGCGCAGAGACAGGATGGAACACTAGGCTAGCAGAATCTCAGTCGAGGGCGAGGTCGGTCCTCGCCGCCGATTCCAGGGCCTGAAGGGCGCTGTTCATGAGGTCCTGGGCCTTGGCCTCCACCATGAGCCTGAGTTTGGGCTCGGTGCCGCTCCACCGGATTACCATCCGCAGATCCCCGCCGTGGCTGGTTTCCAGCGCCTGGATGGCGGCGAGCAGAAGCGGGCAGTCCTCCACCGGCCGGCGGTCCCGGGCCACGATGTTCACCAGGCGCAGGGGCCAGGGCTCGAAGCGCCAGGCCCAGCGGTCGGCGGGAGCCCGGTGCAGCAGGGCCCGCAATGCGGCCAGGGCGGTCGCCATGCCGTCGCCGGTGGGGCCCACCAGCTTCTGGACCACGTGCCCGGACGCCTCGGCAGCCAGGTGCCAGTCGCGGCGGGCCAGCTCCCTGAGCATGTGCTTGTCGCCGACGGCGGTCCGCACGAAGGGGGTGCCTTGAGCGGCCAGGGCCTGCTCAAGGCCGCCGTTGCTCATGAGGGTGCCGACCACGCCCGGGAGGGGCTGGCCGGCCTTGTGCAGATCCTGGGCCAGCAGCCAGAGCAGCTGGTCGCCGTCCACCAGCTCGCCCTTGGCGTCCACCATGAGGCAGCGGTCACCGTCGCCGTCGAAGGCGATGCCGGCCAGGGCGCCCACCTCCTTCACCTTGGCGGCCAGGTGGTCCATGTGGGTGGAGCCGACCCCCAGATTGATCCGGGCGCCGTCGGCGGGAACCCCAAGCCAGTGGATCCCTTCACCCCGGAGCAGGAGCGGAGCCCAGGGCGCGGTGGCGCCGTGGGCGCAATCGACCACCAGAACCATGTCCGGCGGCAGGTCGACCCCGCCCAGGTGGCGGATGTAGTTGTCGACGACCGCAGCCTGGATCGGCAACTCGGCCGGGGCCGAGGGCCGGGCGGAAAGGGTGTCGAACACGGCCTCCAGTTCAGCCTCGTCCTCTTCCGGGAGCTTTTCGCCCTTGCCGTCGAAGCCCTTGATCCCATTATCCTCGGGCGGGTTGTGGCTGGCGCTGAGCATCAGGCCCCAGGCCCTGGGCCGGATGGATACCGTATGGGCCACGGCGGGGGTGGGCACCATGCCGAGGATGCACAGGCGCAGGGCGCCATCCAGCCCGGCCACGAACGCGCCGGCCAGGGGTTCGGAACTGAGTCTGGGATCCCAGCCGATGACGAGCTCCTCGATGCCCCGGGAACGGGCCACCCGGGCCCAGGCTTGGCCCCAGCGGCCGGCCTCCCCGAGCGTCAAGGGGGAGTCGTAGGCTCGTCCCCGTATACCATCCGTTCCGAAATAGCGCAGTTCCATGATGACCCTTTTGGCAAATCTCATCATTATCCTCCATTGTCCCACCCTTGTCTGCTTGTCTCTCCCGGGGGGGTGGGTGGCCGGGGTGGGGTGATGTGAATACCAACATTCAGGATCTTGCTTTTTACCAAAACCTGTTGAAGGATGGGTGTAATCGTTTACTCGTCTTGATCCTTGTTCATGATTCCATCTGTTCGCCTGCCCATGCTCAACCGAGCCGCGGGTGACGGGAAAAGGAGACGGCCCATGCCGATGCTTCGTGGCATGCTTCCAGGCATTGCTTTGGTCGATGTATTGCGGATGCTCCATGGCAACCGCAATACCGGGGAACTGATCCTCACCCGGGAGGGACACTCCGGGGTTTTCTATCTCCAGCTGGGCGAGGTGACGCACGCGGAGACCGGCCCGGCCCGGGGGGAAGCCGCCGCCTACGATCTGTTGGGCTGGGACGAGGGCGAATTCGAATTCGTCATCACCACGGTGCAAAAGCCCACCACGATCACCCGGCCGGTCCAGGACCTGGTGGCCGAGGCGGCCCGGACCCGGGACACCCGGTCCCACCTTTCGGGCTATTTCCCGGATCCGGCCCTGGTGCCCTGGCCCACCCTGGCCAAGGCCAAGCTTGCCCAGGGCCTGGAGATTCCTGCCGCGCACCTGGCGGTCCTGGACTTCATGGACGGCTATCGCGCCTTTCCGGAGGTCATCGCCGCTTCTGGGCTGTCCGAACTGAGCGTGCTGCAACTCTGCGCCGCTCTGCAGGCCGCCGGCCGGATGGTGCTGCTGGATCCGTCTCTTTCCGTGACCGCCTCCGGTCCCAAGGCCGGCTTCCTCCAGATGGGCTACCAGGCCAAGCTCTCCATGGCCCAGGAAGAGCAATGGCAGGGCAGGAAAGGATCCTGGGATAAACTGCACCAGCCATGCCTGCTGGCCAAGGGCCACGAGAACCGTTGGAAGGCTATGGGCCCCTATGGTGCCAAGCCGATCGAACGGGTGCGGCTGGATCTGCCCGGGGGGCCGATGGTGGCGCCGGTCCAGTTCATCCGGGGCATGGACGAGCACACGGTAGAAATGGCCAAGGAGCTGATGCAGTCCTGGGCGCTTCCCGATGGGACCAGCCTGAAGGTCCGACCTGCCCCTGACCTTTAGGCTCCTCGCACCGTTGGTGCCCTGGTTGGATTGGACGACCGTGCGAGGCACAAGCAGCCGCAATGGCGGCTAGACCATGGCTCCATGGGTCCGGAAGACCCGGTAGCCCAGGGCCTGGGCCTCCCGGTGGGCCTGGGCGGTGAGGGCGTCCCGCTGGGCGGGCGCCAGGGTGGGGGTGCCGGCCCGGAAGGCCAGGAACCGCTTGCGCGAGATGCCGATGCAGAACCGTTCCACCGGCCAGTCCAGGGCCCGGGGCAGGCGTTCCAGGGCTTGCCACAGGGCCAGGTCGCCGGCGAAGGAGGAGCCGAAGCCGAAACCGGGGTCCAGCAGGATCCGCCCGGGGGCGATGCCGGCCCCCAACAGCCGGTCCCGGACCGCGATCAATTCCCGGATCGCCGCCTCGGGCTGGTCCGGAGCGGGCTGGTCATAGGGCGGCATGACCAGCCCGCCGGCCGCCGAGGTGCTGCGCATGGCGATCAGTCCGCAGGTGCTGGGGCGCACCAGGGCGAGCAGCTCAGGGTCGGCGAACCCGGTGACGTCGTTGATGACTGCCGCCCCGGCCTGGAGCCCTTGGGCCGCCACCCAGGCATGGCGGGTATCCAGGCTCAAGGGTAGCTGGGGCAGCTCACGCCTCAGCAGGCCCAGGACCGGCTCCAGCCGGGCCCACTCCTGCCGGGGAGTCACCGGGGCGGATCCGGGGCGGGTGCTCTCCCCGCCCAGATCCAAGGCCCCCATTCCCGTGCCAGCCAACGTGCGGGCCTGAGCCAGGGCGGCTGAGGGCGCCAGGAAACGGCCGCCGTCGCTCATGGAATCCGGAGTGATGTTCAGGATTCCAAGGAACAACGGCGGCCGTGCTGAATCCGGACCGTCACCGGTCTGCCATTCAAACGTCATGGCTGAAGGCGGCGCAGCTCAGGCGGGGCTGAGGGCGGGGTTGAGCCCGGGATCGCCCGGGGTGTCCAGGTGCGAAGAGGGCGTGGACTCCGCGGTGACCGGCTTGGGCGGCAGGATCTGGCCGTTCATGAGCATGATCACGTCGCCGGCGTCCAGGGTCTCCCGGACCAGCAGGGCCTCGGCCAGACTGGCGAGGATTTCCCGCTTTTCCTGGATGATGGTCTTGGCCCGGTGGTAGTTGCGCATGACGATATCGTGGACTTCGGCGTCGATGATCCGGGCGGTGTCGTCGGAGAAGTCGCGCCGCTGGCTGAAATCCTTGCCCAGGAAGATCTCGTGCTCGCCTTGGCCGAAGCTGAGCGGACCCAGCTTGTCGCTCATGCCGTAGTCGCAGACCATGCGCCTGGCGATGGAGGTGGAGCGCTCGATGTCGTTGGCGGCCCCGGTGGAAACCCGGTCGAAGAAGGTCTCTTCGGCGACCCGGCCGCCCATGAGGATGGCGATCTCCCCTTCCATGTGCTCGCGAGTGGCGGAGTAGCGGTCGCGTTCGGGCAGCTGCCAGGTGACGCCCAGGGCGCGGCCGCGGGGGATGATGGTGACCTTGTGCACCGGATCGGCACCGGGGATGGTGGAGGCCACCACCGCGTGTCCGGCCTCATGGTAGGCGGTGTCCCGCTTGTCTTCATCGGTCATGACCATGCTCTTGCGTTCGCTGCCCATGTAGACCTTGTCCTTGGCCTGCTCGAAGTCGATCATTTCGACCCACTTCTTGCTGGTGCGGGCGGCATAGAGGGCGGCCTCGTTGCAGAGGTTGGCCAGGTCGGCCCCGGCGAAGCCGGGAGTGCCCCTGGCGATAACTTCCAGGTCCACGTCGGGGGAGAGGGGAATCTTGTCGGCGGTGTGCACCTTGAGGATCTCGAACCGGCCCTTCAGGTCGGGGCGATCCACCACCACCCGGCGGTCGAAGCGGCCGGGACGGAGCAGGGCGGGGTCAAGCACGTCGGGCCGGTTGGTGGCTGCGATCAGGATCACGCCTTCATTGCCTTCGAATCCGTCCATCTCCACCAGCAACTGGTTGAGGGTCTGTTCGCGCTCGTCGTGGCCACCGCCGAGGCCTGCGCCCCGATGCCGGCCCACGGCGTCGATCTCGTCGATGAAGATGATGCAAGGCGCGTTCTTCTTGCCCTGTTCGAACAGGTCACGAACCCGCGAGGCGCCGACGCCCACGAACATCTCGACGAAATCGGAACCGGAGATGGAGAAGAACTGGACCTTGGCCTCGCCGGAAATGGCCCGGGCGAGGAGGGTCTTGCCGGTGCCCGGAGGGCCCATGAGCAGGACGCCCCTGGGGATCTTGCCGCCCAGCTTCACGAACTTGGCGGGATCCTTGAGGAACTCCACGATCTCCTGCAGTTCCTCCTTGGCCTCGTTGCATCCGGCCACGTCGGCGAAGGTCACCCGCCGGGCCGAGGTGTTGAGACCCCTCGCCCGGGCCTTGCCGAAGCTGAGGGCCTTGTTGCCACCCATCTGGGCCTGGCGCATGAACACGAACCAGAGCACCACGAAGACCAGCAGCGGGCCCCAGAAGACGAGCATATACATGAAGTTGTTTTCACTGGGCTTGGCCGCCCGGAATTCGTCCAGCTGACCTTCCTGCTTCCAGCTGAGGATGGACTTGCCCAGGTCCTGCATGGGCGGAGCGACGGTCTTGAACCGGTCGATCATCTCGCCCTTGGGGCCCTTGACGGCCATCTTGTAGACGCCTTCCACGTCCTGGCCGGTGAGGGTGACGCTCCGGTACTTGCCCTCCACGCCCTCGGTGTAGAACTGCGAGAAGGCAATGTCATTGACCTTGCTGTTCTGGGGTATCTGCTTGAGCGCCAACAAGACCAGGACGATGATTCCGATCCAAACGAGTGCGCTCTTCATCATTGAATTCAAGGTGCCTCCGGGGGGGTGCTGTCCCCTTGCCGTACCAGTCTAACCTGTCCGGACGGTAGGATTCTTAGCCGTTATGACAAAATTACCCACTAAAGGCCTTCCCTTCGGAGAAGGGCCCACCGCATCAGTCTACCCGGAGATGCCAGGGCCGGGTCGAGCGCGGCCGGCTGCAGCCGCCAGTCGCTCCATTGCTTGATTTTTCCAGGTTTCCGGTGCAGATGGGGCAGCATCCAGGCGCTGAGGTCCCGGAGCAGATCCGGTTCCCTCGGCCACTGGCAGTCCCGGAAGGCCGCCTCGAGGGTCCAGCGCAGCTCCCGTTCCTCCCATGGGCCGTCCAGAAGCAGCATCGGCCCGGGTACCAGCAGCAGGTCCCAGCGGGTCCCGCGCCAGGAAGCCACGTGGCGGTCCCGGAAGGCGACCAGCTCCGCCACTTGGCGGTGGGTCTCCCAGAGGTGCTCGTCCAGGGCCACGGCCTCGGCCCGCATGGGCTCAAGCAGGCGGCGCCAGCGGTTCCTGGGGGTGAACGGTTCCAGGTTGGAGGCGTCCTCCAGCCAGGGAATTCCTTTCCCGGTCAGGTAGGCCCTCAGCTCCTGGCGCCGGGCCCGGATCAGGGGCGACCAGCGCAGATCCTGGATCCGGGGCAGCGGGGTGAGGCAGCCGGCGCCGCCGCCCCGGGCCAGACGGATCAGGACGGTCTCGGTGTGGTCGTCCAGGCTGTGCCCGGTGGCCACTGCGGCGACCCCTTCGGAGGCGGCCTGGGCCCGCAGCCAGGCCCACCTCAGCTCCCGGGCCGCGGTCTCCAGGCCGAGCCGGTTGGTCTGGGCGTGGGCCCGCACTTCCAGCCGCGCCTCCACCAGGTCCAGGTCCACCGAACGGCAAAGGCTGCGCACCAGTTCGGCCTCCTGTTCGGCCTCGGGGCGCAGTCCATGCTGGGCATGGGCTACGATCAGATCCAGGCCGAGGCTCTTGCGCACCGCCCAGAGGAAGGCCAGGAGGGCCACCGAGTCGCCGCCGCCGGAGCAGGCGACCAGCACCCTCGCGTTGCGGATCCCGTCGCCGGCGGCGCGGATTTCGCCCAGCCATTTCGCTTCGAAACGGTTCATCCCAGATCGCCCAGGAAGGACAGCAGGGCCGGCGGGATGGGCCGGTCGGTCCAGAGCGCCTCGGCCCAGGGGGCGAGGATGAGGGAGCCCCAGTGCATGGCCCGGCCTTCCACCCCGCGCCGGAACGCCGGGTCGGCGATCCGGGTGGGAGGGGCGGAGGGATCCGGCCGGAATTGGCTGCCGAAGGCGTCGAATGCGGCCATGCGCTGGTCCCAGACGGCGCTCACGTCCACCACCAGATCCGGGACCCCGGGGTTCTCGCCGCCCACCCAGGCTGTCGCCACCGGCCGCCAGGGCTCGCCGGGGCAGGGGTAGTTCCTGAGCCCGGCGTAGTAGGCGGCCTCCCGGGCCAGGCGGAAGGCCCGCCGGTGGTCGGGGTGGCGATCCTCCGGGGCCGGAAGGATAAGGATGCGGGGCCGCAGGCCCCGGATCTGGGCCATGAGCTTGCGCCGGTTGGGTTCGCCGTCGTTGAACCTCGCGTCGGGCAGATCGAGGATGATCCGCTCCACCCCCAGGATGTGGGCCGCGGCCATGGCCTCGGTCCGGCGGGTCTCCGCGGTGCCCCGGGTGCCCAGGTCGCCGGAGGTCAGGTCCAGGATGGCTGCGTGCATGCCGTTCCGGGCCGCCAGGGCCAGGATGCCGCCCACATGCACCTCGGCGTCGTCCGGGTGGGCGCCGATGACCAGCAGATCGAGGTTCTCGCTCATGGTTGCTCCAGCAGGACCAGCATGGACCCGGTTGCCAGGCCGGCTTCCATGCGCTTCAGAAGGGCCTCGTCCCGCAGCCAGAACAGGCCCGGGAGGATCCGTTCCTGGGGTTTCCCCAGGGGGAACAGGCTTTGGCGCAGGCGTTCGGGATCCTGGCCCAGGACGCGGGCGGCCAGATCCCGCTGCAGGCGGCGGTCCAGTTTCAGCAGGCGCTGCCGGGAGCGGGCCAGTTCGCGCATGAAGCGCTGGGCCAGGGCCGGGTTCCAGTCCGGATCGGCCCGCAGGCCGGCCAGGGCCTGGGTGGGCAGGGCGGGCGGCTGCCCCAGGAAGGCCTCCCAGCGGGAGTCGCGCAGGGCTTCCAGCTGGCCCGGGGTCAGGGCCAGGCCCGGCGGCAGGAGGTAGACCGAGGGCCGGTCCACGATCCTCGGCGGCGCCAGTCCCACTCGCTCCCAGAGCGGTTCGGTCAGGCGCCAGTAGGCGCGCTCCCCCGGACCCAGCACCACCGCGGCCAGGCCGGGCAGGAGCAGGGATTGCATGAGCGGTCTCAGGGCGGCGCCGGGGCTGAGCCAGCAGCCCTGGGGGCAGGGGTCGGCCGGCTCCAGCCGCTGCCGGAGCCCCGTGCGCGGATCCAGGGCGAACCAGGCGGCCTGTTCCCGGGGGTCCAGGGCCAGGGTCAGGCCGGAACGCTCCAGGCGTTCGGCCTGGGCCACCAGTTCCCGGTCCAGGCGCAGGGCGCGCCAACGTTCCAGCTCGCCCTGGATCGGCTGGCGCACGGCCGGGTCGGTGGGTGAAAAAGGGCGCAGGCCGCGCCGCCAGAGCGGGGCTCCCAGGGCCAGGGCGTGGCCGCGCAAGGTCGGTTCCCTCGGTTCCGGCACGGCGCCCCAGAGGGCTTCGGCCTCCTTCTGCTGCCCGGCGCCCCAGGGCAGCCAGCCGGTGGCGGTATGTTCGGGCGCCTGGAACCGGAACCGGTGCCGGACCAGGCGTTCGCCTTGGAAGCCCACGGTGGAGGCCACTTCCAGCCGGTCATGGTCCTCGTCCGCCAGCCAGTAGATGGCTTCGCCACCCAGGCGCCTTGCCTCCGCCGCGGCGGCCAGGGCCTTGACCACTGAAAGCGCCGGGGTCCAGCCCGCTCCGATCTGCTGACCAGTAGCCACGAGGGGACAAGGGGAGGGTGCCATGTCCCAAGCCTATCTATAATGGCCCCATGGAGTCACCTGCATTCACCTGGATCGCCCCTTGGATTCCGCCGGAACAGCCTGATCTGGCCCGGCTGGCCATGGTTGCGGCGGACGCGGCCGGGGTCCGGGATCTGCGCGCCTGGCCGGAGCTTCGGAAGGGGGGGGTGGGGTTCGGCCAGCTGCCGCCGTTCCTCTCCTGGCAAGGGCTGGCGGGCGACCAGCACCACCTGGTGCTGCTCCAGGCAAGGGAGCTGGGGGGCCTGGTGCCGGGCGCGCGGATGCTGCCGTTGCCCGGGGGCTGGCTGGGGGCTCTGGACCTGGAGGACCTTGCCCGGCCGCTGGCCTGCCATCCCGACTTTCCCGGTGGCGCCGCGGTCCATGTGGTTCATCTGCCGGGACCCGGCCGGGCCCAGGTGCGGAGCGTGGGGCCGCCGGGACCGGGTATGGTGCGGGCGGTGCTGGAGCGGTTGACCGGATGGCCAACCTGGGACTGGGTTTGATGCCCACAAGCCGAAGTTCGTTGCCTGGGCTCCATCCTGTTTATCCCCGTTCATCTCCATTGCCTTGAGGTGCGCCCGTGAAGACTTTCCTCGCCGTTTCCTGCCTGTCCTTGTCTTTGGCGGCCGCCGGTTCCCCCGTGGATGGCCTGACCCGGGAAGGCCAGTGGGAGGCCGGGCAGTGGCCGGCCTTTCAGGCCATGCTCAACCAGCCGGCCCCGGAACTCCCGCTCTCCCGTTGGGCGCTGGGTAAAGTCACCCCGGCCCAGATGAAGGGCAGGATCGTGGTCGTGGATTTCTGGGCCATCTGGTGCGGCCCTTGCATCCAGGCCATTCCCCATAACAATCAGGTCCTGGCCAAGTACCGGAGCCGCGGCGTGGTTTTCATCGGCGCCTGCACTGGCGGCCGGGAGGAGGGCATGGAGGCGGTGGCCAGGGCCGCGGGCGGCACCTATCCCACCGCCGTGGCCGGCCGGGCCACGGCCCTGGCCTGGAAGATCCAGTTTTTCCCCACGTACGCCATCATCGACCGCAACGGGATTCTCCGGTCCATCGGCATCCGGCCGGACTACCTGGAAAAGGTCCTGGACGCGCTGCTGGCCGAACAACCCCGCTGATTTCAGGTCCCTAGCCCGGGTTCCGCACCAAAGTCACTAACCATCTTTGTTGCCAATCCCGAGGGACGATTTTAGTCCCTATGTTCG
>Ga0302279_10002886_pt1 | contig 22079 bp, 18 predicted proteins | sample III_Bog_N3_3_FD_194541 | JGI IMG/M metagenome (GOLD analysis project Ga0302279, IMG submission 194541) | Peat permafrost microbial communities from Stordalen Mire near Abisko, Sweden - III_Bog_N3_3 | ecosystem: Environmental > Terrestrial > Soil > Wetlands > Peat | place: Sweden: Abisko...
CCGGATATGCTGCCGGGATATACGCCGGTGGGCAGAGCGAGCGGAGTGCCGACTGAGCCTGGGCTCGACATGCTTCAGCCTGGGCTCGATATGCTGGAAATGTTCGATGCAGCAGCTAATGGCAACCTTGCGGCGCTTTACGTGGTGGGATCGAATCCGGTCGCCCGATATGGTGTGGAGGCGAGCGCGCTCAAGAACACGTTTGTGGTGGTGCAGGAGATGTTCCTAACGGAGACGGCCGCGCTTGCGGATGTGGTTTTGCCGGCGGCGAATCTTTACGAGAAGTCCGGCTCCGTTACCAACAGCTACGGCGATCTGCAACAGGTGAAGAAGGCAGCCGATCGCGCCGGCGTGCGCACCGACTTCGAGATGATCGTCCGCATTGCCGACAAGATGGGCGCGGATGTGCGGGCGCTGGTGCCGTTCGGCAAGGGCTTGCGCGCCGACATGGGGCAGACGCGCGGGGCGCAATCGGGCGAGGCAGATCGGCACGCAGTTTGGCTGACCGCAAACGACATGGAGCCACGGCTGAGCCCATTCGATCCGGACGCGATCCTGGATGAGATCCAGCGGCTGGTTCCAGGCTATAACTTGAAGCGGCTGCAGTTGCTCTCCGGCAATGACCAGCACCTCTCGCCTGCTGCCGCGCCGGTCGGGGACGCCGCTGGCCTGGTACAGATTTCCAGCCGCCGCGACCTGGTGCTGCCGGCCAACGATACGCTGTTTACCTCGGGAACGCTGGGCCGCTATTCCGCGATGCTCAACGATCTGCAACAGAACGAAGCTCGCCGCAACCTTCCGCAGACGGACCAAACTGCAGCTGATTAGAGAGATGACTTGAGACCCCTGACCAACTTCGAAGTCTACCTGCTGCTGAGCGTGCTCAAGGTGGCGGTGGTGCTGGTAATCACGCTGATGTGCGTGGCCTACACCGTGCTGCTGGAGCGCAAGCTGCTTGGGCGCATGCAGAATCGCTGGGGGCCTAGCCGGGTTGGCCCGTTCGGACTGCTGCAGCCGCTGGTTGATGGTGCCAAGCTGTTCCTGAAAGAGGACCTGATGCCGCTGGCAGTGGAGCGGCCGCTGTTTCTCGCAGCGCCCGTGATTGCGCTGGGCTGTGCGCTGGTATCGATCGGGGTAGTTCCTTTTGGCGCCGTGACGCATGTGCATGGCGTGGATATGTTCCAGATCGCCAACGTCAACATCGGGCTACTGGTGATCCTCGGCATTACGTCGATTGGCGTATATGGGATCGCGCTTTCGGGGTGGTCGTCGAACAACAAATATTCACTGCTGGGCTCGCTGCGTTCGACGGCGCAGGTGATCAGCTATGAGCTTGCGTTGGGCTTGTCGCTTGTCGGAGTTGTCCTGCGAGCAGGATCGCTGAACCTGCGTGCCATCGTTGACTCGCAGTCTCACGGCTACGGTTTGCTTGGATGGAACATCTTCGGCGGCTTCCAGTTTGTGGCCTTCTTTATCTATTTGATGGCGGCGTATGCAGAGACCAACCGTTCGCCATTCGATTTGCCCGAGGCGGAGACGGAGTTGGTAGCGGGCTACCACACGGAATACAGCTCGATGAAGTTCGCGATGTTTTTTATGGCTGAGTATGCCAACATGATCACCGTAGGCTGCGTCGCTACGCTGCTGTTCTTCGGGGGCGCGACCAGTCCCTTCGGGCACCTTATCCCTGCGGTTGGCGGACGCTACGTGCAGGCGATTCTGCCGGTCTTCTGGTTCGTCGCCAAAGTCTTCGGATTTCTTGCTCTCTACATCTGGGTGCGGGCCACTCTGCCGCGCTTTCGTTACGACCAATTGATGAGCTTCGGCTGGAAGTTTCTGCTGCCGCTTGCCATGGCCAATATCCTCGTCACCAGCCTCATCCTCGCACTCCGAGGGTAAACCGCAGCCTACAATCGGAAGATACGCAGGACATACGGAATCATGCAGCTAGCACTCTTCTTCATCTTCGGCGCACTGGCGGTTGCAGGGGCTTTGAATCTGCTGTTGCAACGCCATCCGATCAACAGCGCCCTGTCGCTGGTGGTGGTGATGATGTCGCTGGCGGTGCTGTACTGGTCGCTGGGCGCGGAGTTTCTGGCAGCCGCGCAGGTGATTGTGTACTCCGGCGCGATCATGGTTCTGTTTGTGTTCGTCATTATGCTGCTGAATGCGGGCGAGGAAGAGGAGACCCATGGCAGCCGCGCTGCATACACAGTTGGCATACCGGGCGCTGCAGCCATCTTCTGTCTGCTGACCTTTGTTTTTCTGTCGGAGCGGCATGCGTTGGGCTCGGCGAATATCGGCGGGTACCTGAACCGCGGCGTGGATAATATTGCGGAGGTGAGCGCGATGCTGTTCACCAAGCTGCTGCTTCCGTTTGAAGTGACCTCGATTTTGATCCTGGTGGCGATTCTGGGCGCGGTTGTGCTGGCGCGGAAGGAGCAATAGCCATGGTGCCCATCGCCTACTATCTTGTGCTGGCCGCAATTCTGTTTTCCATCGGCATTGCCGCGTTCCTGATCAAGCGCAATGTCATCACGATTTTCATCTCGATTGAGCTGATGCTTAACGCCGTCAATCTGACCTTCGTAGCATTCGCCCATATGTGGCACCAGGTTGCGGGGCAGATCTTCGTCTTCTTTGTGATGGTTGTGGCTGCGGCCGAAGCTGCGGTCGGGCTGGCCATCATTATCTCCATCTTCCGCACGCGTCAGACGTTGAATGTCGACGAGATCGACCTGATGAAATCATGAACGCCATGCCTGCGAGTTATCTCTGGTTGATTCCGCTTTTGCCGTTTGCCGGCTTCCTGATCAATGGGACGCTGGGGCGCAAGTTGCCGCGTCCCGCGGTGGGCGCCGTGGCGCTGCTGTTTACCGCGGTGCCCGCAGTGCTGGTGGCCTGGTTGTGGAGCACGATGCAGTCGGCCGGCGAACTGTCGATGGAGGTTGTGGGGCGGCCGTGGATCCAGATCACGGGCTTCCAGGTGGACTTTGCATTTGCCGTGGATCACCTGACGCTGCTGATGCTGGGCGTGGTAACGGGCGTCGGCTTTCTGATCCACATTTATTCGGTTGGTTACATGGCGCACGAAGAAGGCTATTGGCGCTTCTTCGCGTATCTCAATCTGTTCATGTTCTTTATGTCGGTGCTGGTGCTGGCCGCCAACTTTCTGCTGCTCTTCGTGGGCTGGGAAGGTGTGGGCCTGGCGAGCTACCTGCTGATTGGCTTCTACTTCCGCAAGAACTCTGCGGCGAACGCAGGCAAGAAGGCGTTTGTGGTGAATCGGATTGGGGACTTTGGATTTTTGCTGGCGATGTTCCTGCTGATTGCGCACTTCGGCTCACTCAGTTTCCATCAGGTGTTTGCCACGATTGGCCAGCACCCGGAGTGGCAGGGCGCGCGCTTCCTGACGGCGATTGCGCTGTTGCTGGTGCTGGGAGCTGCGGGTAAGTCTGCCCAGATTCCCTTGTACGTGTGGCTCCCGGACGCGATGGAAGGCCCAACGCCGGTCTCTGCGCTCATCCACGCGGCCACGATGGTCACGGCCGGCATCTACATGGTTGCACGCGCGCACGTGCTCTTCGACCATGCACCGGCGGCGATGATGGTGGTGGCCTGCATCGGAGCGGCAACAGCGATCTTTGCAGCGTCCATTGGGATGGTGCAGCACGACATCAAGCGGGTGCTGGCTTACTCCACCATCTCGCAGCTTGGGTACATGTTTCTGGCGTGCGGAGTTGGGGCCTATACGGCCGGCATCTTCCACTTGCTGACGCATGCGTTCTTCAAGGCGCTGCTCTTCCTCGCAGCGGGATCTGTGATCCACGCGCTAGGCGGCGAGCAGGACATGCGCAAGATGGGCGGACTTTGGAGAAAGATTCCTATCACTTTTTGGACGATGACCGTGGGCGTGTTGGCGATTGCCGGGATTCCGCCGTTTGCAGGTTTCTTCTCCAAAGATGAGATTCTCTACCAGACGTTCGTTTCACACAACCCGGTTGGCAAGTTGCTATGGCTCGTCGGTCTGGCCACGGCGGGTATGACGTCGTTCTACATGTTCCGGCTGTGGTTCAAGACCTTCTTCGGAGAGCCGCGATTGGAACAGGGCAGCATGGAGCACCATGGCGCTGCGGTCCACGCGCGCTCGACGACAACACTGACGATGGTGGCCGAGAAGGATGAAGAATTGGCCCACGGGCACGGCGTTCATGAGTCGCCGTGGATCATGCTCCTCCCGCTGGTGATCCTCGCGGGGCTTTCGGTGGTGGGCGGATGGGTTGGAGTGCCTGCTGCGCTGGGCGGCCATAACGAGATAGAGCACTTTCTGGCGCCGGTGTTTGCGAGTGGCACGGTTGCGGAGGCGCCCGTGGCTGCGGGAGGCAATGGCCTTGAGCTTGCACTCGCGGCGATCTCGGTCCTGGTTGCGGTTGTCGGCTTTTACGTAGCGTACCTCTTTTACTTCAAGAAGCCGGGCACCGCTGCCGCAATTGCCCGGCGCAACAAGTTGGCCTACACCACGCTGGAAAATAAATACTGGGTGGATGAGTTCTACCAGAATTTCCTGGTGACTCCGTTGTTGATGTTTACCCGCGGGTTTCTGGAGTTGCTCTTCGAGCGCGGCGTGGTGAACGGCTCAGGCCGGGCGGTCGGCTTTGGGACACGGGGCTTCGCGTGGATGACCCGGAGCCAGATCTCGGGCAACATTCGCTCTTACGCCGGTTGGCTTGCAATGGGCGCGGCTGTTGTCATCGCCGTCATGGTCTTTGGCCGCGCGCTGTGGGTGCACTTATGAGGACACGATGAACATCGACCATCTTATTCTGACGCTCATCGTGTTCGTCCCGCTAGGCGGCGCGCTGCTGCTGGCGCTGCTGCCGGACCGCGGCAGAAACATGGAGTGGGGAGCCCTTGCGGTAACACTGCTTACATTTGGGCTGACGCTGCATCTGCCGTTCCACTACTCGTATGCTGCGGCGCGCGGTTCGTTCCAATTCGAGCGGAATCTGCCGTGGATCCCCTGGCCGGTGATTCACTACCACGTTGGCGTCGATGGGCTCTCCATGTGGTTGATGGTGTTGACCGGGTTGCTGGCGCCGCTGGGAGTGCTGGTCTCGTGGCGCGTGATCGACAGCCGCAAGAAGCTGTTTTACGTGCTGTTCCTGCTACAGCAGGTGGCGATGATGGGCATCTTCGTCTCGCTCGACATGTTTCTCTACTACGCGTTCTGGGAGATGTCGCTGGTGCCGATGACGTTGCTCATCGCCACGTTTGGCCGCTCCGAGAAGCGCCGTCAGGCGGCGATCAAGTACTTCCTGTACGCGTTTATTCCGTCCGCGCTGCTGCTGGTGGGGATGTTGTGGGTCTATGCGCAGGCCGGGACATTTGACCTGCCGCGGCTGTCTGCTCTTGCGGCGCAACACGCGCTCTCCGCTAATCCGGCTGCGTTGTGGCTCGCCTCGCTTGCGTTTCTACTGGCCTTTGCGGTCAAGGTGCCGGTCTTCCCATTGCACGGATGGTTGAGCGACGCGGTCTTTGAAGCGCCCACCGCGGCGGTGATGGTACTGGCTGGCAAGACCGGTCTTTATTCGATTCTGCGGTTCTCGTTCGGCATCTTCCCGGCAGAGTCGCATCGGATCGCTCCGCTGCTGATCGCGCTGGCCTCCATCGGGATTGTGTACGGCGCGCTGCTGGCGCTGGTGCAAAATAATTTGAGGCGTCTTGCGGCCTACTCCACGCTTGGGCATCTGAGTTTCATCGTCCTGGGCATCTTCACATTCACCATTGCCGGGCTCGGCGGCGGCATCTACCACATCCTGAACGAGTCGCTGGCAGGGGCCTGTCTCTTCATGCTGCTCGGTCTCCTGTACGAGCGCTACGGCACGGACGATATGCGCCAGTTGGGCGGCCTCGCTGCCAGGCTGCCCTGGGTTGCGACCATGTTTGTCCTCACCGCACTTGCCGCCATCGGCCTGCCTATGTTGAGCGGATTCGTTGGGGAGTTCCTGATCCTCTCCGGCTCGATGCAATCGATGTATGCGCATCATCGTTTGTGGACGGCGTTTGCAGCGCTAGGTGTCATCTTCAGCGCGGCCTACATGCTCACCATGATTCAGCGTGTCTTCTACGGTGACCTGGGGCCCAAGCCGCGATCCACTGCAGGCTGGGACCTGGACGCACGGGAGCATCTTGCGCTGTGGCCCATGGTCGCGCTGTTTCTGGCGATGGGCGTGGCCTCGCCGTTCTGGTTCAAGGCCATCGACCCAACCGCCGTGGCCATCGCAAGTCGTGCAGGATGCGCTCCGCCTGCCCCGAGCTCCGGAATGCCCAATGCGGCTCCCATCTACGATGGCGCATCCATTGCGGACGATCCAGCCAGGTCAGCAGTCGCGTTACCCGCGATTCCGGGAGGCGCGCACGAATGACACTGCCCACAAACATCATCGCTCTTCTGCCGGAATACGTCTCGACGGCGACCGCAGTCCTGATCATGCTGATTGAGGCCGTGCTGAAGCCTGGGACCAGCCGCAAGCCGCTGGGCTGGCTCGCCATCCTGGGCGCCACGGCGACGGGATGCATCAGCTACTATCAGCTCCGCCTGGGGGTGCTGACAGCGTACAGCGGGACGATACAAGTCGATCCCTTCAGTATTTATTTCCACCTGATTATCGCAGGGGTGGTCGTGGCCACGCTGCTGGGCTCGCTGGATTATTTTGAGGGCAACGCAGGGCATGCCGGCGAGTACTATGCGCTGGTCCTGTTCGGGGCCGTGGGCATGATGCTGATGACCTGCTCCGTCGAGCTGCTGATGGTCTTTATTGGGCTGGAAATATCCTCCATCTCGACCTACATCATGGCCGGTTTCCGCAAAGGACAGGCGACTGGGTCCGAGGCATCGATCAAGTACTTCCTGCTCGGCTCCTTTGCGACAGCCTTCTTTTTGTATGGCATCGCCCTGGCATTCGGCGCCACCGGCAGCACGAGGATCGCGGCCATCGCTGCCGGGCTGGGGTCGACGGACACGCCGCGGATGGCGTTCCTCGCGCTGGCGTTGATGTTGATCGGACTTGGCTTCAAGGTATCGGCTGCGCCTTTCCACGTGTGGACGCCGGATGTCTATCAGGGCGCGCCCGCTCCCGTGGTCGGCCTGATGTCCACTGCGCCCAAGGCCGCGGCGTTCGCCGTTCTGCTGCGGATTACCTTCTCTGGGTTCCCTGGGATGCAGCATCGTTGGTCCATCCTGATGTGGGTGCTCGCCGCGCTTTCCATGACCATCGGGAATCTGGGCGCGTTGAAGCAGACCGACGTGAAGCGCATGTTGGCCTACTCCAGCATCGCCCATGCAGGGTACCTGCTGGTGGCGTTCACGGCATTTCCTCGCGCCGGCGTTGCTGCTGCCTGCTTCTACGCGGCGTCCTATGCCGCCATGAACGTGGGCGTCTTCGCAGTGGTCACCCAGGTTGGCGGATACAACGAGACTCTGCGGACGGTCGAAGACTATCGCGGCCTCGCCGTGCGGCGCCCTGTGCTGGCTGCGTTGCTGGGTTTTTTCCTGCTGTCGCTGATCGGCATTCCGTTTACGGGCGGTTTCTTCGGCAAGTTCTATGTGTTCTCAAGCGCGCTGCAGGCAGGCCATGTGTGGCTTGCAGTTGTCGGCCTGATCAACAGCGGAGTTGCCTGCTTCTATTACCTCAAGCTCCTGGGATCGGTGTATGCAGCGCCCGAGGAGACCGCCACCGCGGCTACGGTCGACGCACCCGGCATCGCGCGGCGGATCAGCGTCCCCGCAGGGATGGCCCTGGCCCTGACGGCTGCAGCCACGCTGGTGCTGGGGATACTCCCTGGGCGCATCCTTCACATGGCGGACTTTGCCAGTTGGACGCTGGGGAACGACCGAACCAGGAGCATCGCCGCAGAATCGCAGCCGACACCCCAGAGCGAGTCCCAGGCTCAACCAGTCTCCGCCGCAATCAAGCCCTAGAGCAGTTTTCCTAATACTGATTCTGCGTGGCCGACCGCCTGTGGGCTTTACAGGTGCAGGCGACTTGGCTACTCTAAAGGCACACGGGAAAGGAGGATGGTCCAGCCTATGAAAATTGACAGTAACAGTTGCAAAACGCTACGTGAGGTGACTGAGGCTTAGAGCGCGTCCTGCTCTAGTCCTGGCGTTTCCACTGAAGTTCAGCGCCGAGGCCCGTCCAAGAGAGGACGCCTCAGGTCAATCACAACAGCTCACCGCCACAAAGCCCGCGCCCTCCTGAGCGGGCTTTGTGTTTAACGTTCCGCTCGAACCGCGAACCGCGAACCTAGTAAACTGTCCTTCATGCAACCTCTCGTCATCGCCGGCCGCGCCTTTCAGTCTCGCCTCATCGTTGGAACAGGGAAGTATAAGGACGGTCCCCAGACCCAGGCCGCCATCGAGGCCTCCGGCGCGGAGATGGTAACTGTCGCTGTCCGCCGCGTGAACCTCGACCGCTCGCGCGAGTCGCTGCTGGACTTCCTCGATCCCCAGCGTTACTTCCTGCTGCCCAATACAGCCGGCTGCTATACCGCGGACGAAGCGATCCGCACCGCGCGCCTGGGAAGGGAAGTGGGCATCTCCGACTGGGTCAAGATCGAAGTCATCGGCGACAAGGCTACCCTCTACCCCGACATTCAGGCCACGCTCGAAGCCACTCGCGTTCTGGTCAAGGAGGGCTTCACCGTGCTGCCCTACACCTCCGACGACATCGTGTTCGCCAAGCGCCTGATCGACGCCGGAGCCGCTGCCGTCATGCCATTGGGTGCGCCCATCGGCAGCGGCCTGGGCCTGCGCAACACGGCCAACCTCCGCATCCTGCGCGAGATGATCACAGAGGTTCCGCTGATTGTCGATGCCGGCGTCGGCACCGCGTCGGACGCTACCCTCGCGATGGAACTCGGCTTCGACGGCGTGCTGATGAACACTGCGCTGGCGGAGGCCCGCGACCCTGTGCTGATGGCCGAGGCCATGTTCCACGGCGTCCTGGCTGGCCGCCAGGCCTATCTTGCCGGGCGCATGCCGCAGCGCCTCTACGCCACGGCGAGTTCGCCACTGGAAGGTATCTCAAAATAACCGTTGGGCGATGGGGCTCGCGCGCCCGGAGTTGTTTGCGATTGTGCCGGACCTCTGCCCATAGCCCGTCTTGCAGCACGTTTCTGCTTCGACGGCCACTCGTGTCTGATAGGGTTGTCCAATGGCAAGAAAGATCAAGCGTATCGGCATCCTGACCGCCGGCGGCGACAGCCCCGGACTGAATGCTGCGATCCGCGGTGTTGGCAAGGCCGCTCACGGCTTTTACGGCATGCAGGTTATAGGGTTCCGCGATGGCTTCCGAGGCCTGGTGGAGAACCGGCGCGTCGATCTGGATCACTCCGGTCTTTCCGGAATTCTGACCATTGGCGGCACCATTCTTGGCACCAGCCGGGACAAGCCTCATCGCATGGTGATTGACGGGCGCACGCGGGACATGACGGGCGTGATTAAGGCCAACCTGAAGAAGTGGGGTATCGATTGCCTCGTCTGCCTTGGGGGAGGCGGCACACAGAAGAACGCCTTCCGTTTGCACCAGGCTGGCATCAACGTGATCACGTTGCCGAAGACCATCGACAACGACGTGGCCATGACCGATGCGACGTTTGGCTATGCCACCGCTTTGAGCATTGCCACCGATGCCATCGACCGCCTGCACAGCACCGCTCACAGCCACCATCGCATCATTGTGGCGGAGATTATGGGGCACCGCGCTGGCTGGCTCACGCTGGGTGCTGGACTGGCGGGCGGTGCGGACGTGATTCTGATTCCGGAGATTCCGTACAACGTGGAGAGCGTCGCCCAGGCGATTGGCGAGCGCAGAAAGAAAGGCAGCAACTTCAGCATCGTCGCCGTGGCCGAGGGCGCCATGAGCCGGAGCGATGCACGCGTCTTTGCCATTGCCGAGAAGGCGCTGAAGAGGGCCGAAACCTTGAACGAGAAGCTGGAGGCCAAGCGCGAGATTGCCGCCCTGGAAGTCCGGCATGAGGGCAATACCCTGCGGCTGGCCCGCCAGCTTGAGGAACTGACCAGTCTGGAATCGCGCGTCACGATTCTTGGCTATGTGCAGCGCGGCGGTTCACCCTGCGCGGCAGATCGAATTCTTGCCACACGGCTCGGCAGCGCCTGCGCCGATCTGATCCACGAAGGTCAGTTTGGTGTGATGGTGGCCGCACGCGGCGACAACACCGAGGCCGTGCCGCTGGATCAAGTCGCAGGCAAGCTCAACCTGGTGCCCCCTGACCACTCCTGGGTGCAAAGCGCTCGCAGGGTAGGAACGGCTCTTGGGGATTAGGCAGGGCTCCTCAGAGATGCAGTCCGTGCAGGCCTCAGTTTGAACTGGTACCTGCTCCGCCAGCCCCCACCACGCACTCCACCGCGTTACACTTCCCCCATGCGTGTCTTCGGCATCGATTGCGGCACGGAGTTCACCGGCTACGGTGTTGTCGAGATGGACCACGCCGCCCGCACGCCGCGGCTCATACACTGCGCTGCGGGGACGATCCGCTTGAGCAAGAAGGAAAAGACGCCGCAGCGCCTGGCCCAGGTCTTCGCGGAGCTGACTGCGCTGATGTCCCTGCACACGCCCGACTGCGTCGCCATCGAGGAGGTATTCTTCTCCGCCAACGCCAAGTCCGCGCTCAAGCTCGGACAGGTCCGCGGAGTCGCCATGCTTGCCGCCGCCACCTGCAACCTGCCCGTCTGCGAATATGCGCCCCTCACCATTAAGTCCGCCGTTACCGGCTACGGTCTTGCGCAAAAGCAGCAGGTGCAGTTCATGGTCACCCGCCTGCTCGCGCTCGATCGTCCGCCGGACTCGGCGGACGCGGCCGATGCCCTCGCCATCGCCATCTGCCACATCCACACGGCTCAGACTCAAATGCTGCAGGGAGTGAACCGGTGAGACCTGCCGCTGCGGCCATTGCGCTTTCAATGGCCGCGATACTATTCGTCCCGGCGATTGGCCAGGAGACCGCCCCCGCCGCGCGGTCTCGCGTCACGTTCGCCTTCGAGCGCAAGGGTCTTCCCGTTCCGCGCTTTCAGTTCACAGTTAGCGACGATGGCATTGCGATCTACGAAGGCGAGGAGCTGCCGGAAACTCTACAGCAGCCCCAGCCGTTTCGCAGCCGTGTCACGATATCCACGGCCACCACTACGCGCATCTTCTCGCTTTCCGGCCAGCTCCATCACTTCAACATGGCCTGCGCCTCAAAGGCTAAAAACGTGGCGGACACCGGCACCAAGAGCCTGATCTACACCGCTCCCGCCGGCGCCGGCTCCTGCACCTACAACTACTCCGAGAACAAGGATGTGCAGGCGCTGACCGAACTCTTCCAGGCGATGGCGGAGACCATGGACCGCGGGCGCGAGCTGGACCACCTTCACCGCTTCGACCGCCTGGGCCTGGATGCCGCCACGAAGTTTCTCTCGGATGAGATCGCAGCCGGCAACGCCCTGGAAGTTGGCACCATCGCGCCTTCGTTGCACTCCATTGCAGCAGATACCGATCTGATGCAGCGCGTGCGCGCCCGTGCACAGGCACTGCTGGCGCTTGTCCCGCCGGACGCCCGGTGAACCAGCACTGGTTCGGGTGTGCATTGAGCGCGGGGCGGGAGCGAAATACGGGGATTCTTCACTGCGCTCAGAATGACAAGCAATAAGAATCGTTCAGAATGACAAGGAACGATCACCACAACTTCGTCCCGATTGACACGTCTACTACACTGGACAGCAGAATGCAGCGCAGGTTTCGGACCCGCGCTCCGCTGCCGGAGGCCACGCACGATGATTGGCACCAAATGGAATCTGCACCGCCGCATCGGTCTTGCCCTCACGATTGGGGTCGCCATCCTGGGGCTGGCACCTGCGTCGCGCGCGGACGATTCGTCCAGCACACGCGCAGCCCGCCTGACCTATCTCCAGGGTACGGTCACGGTCTATACGCCGGACAGCAGTGCTGGTATTGCCGCGCAGCTCAATCTGCCACTGCTCTCCGGCGTGCAGGTGGTCACCGGCCAGGACGGTCAGGCAGAGGTGGAATTTGAGGATGGCAGCATCGTGCGCCTGACGCCGAACAGCGCCATCTCCCTGGACAATCTCTCCGTCGATTCCAACGGCGTATTCAACACCAACCTCAGCCTGCAGCATGGGCTGGCCTACGCTGAACTCCGCGCCTCGCCCCAATACAGCTATGCCATTATGGCCGGCGCAGACTTGCTGTCGCCGGTGGAGAATGCCACGGTCCGCATCAACTTCGACGAGCCACCCGCAACCTTTGCTGTGCTGGACGGAACCGTACACATCGAGCGGCTGCTGGCGCCCGGCAGCGACCTCTCCAGCGCAGCCTACCAGACCGATGTCCGAGCCGGAGAGAGCCTTCGTGCCGACACCACGGACTCCGCCCGCTACTTCCTGACGCAGGGCGTGGACCCGGACACCTGGGACCAGTGGAACGAGGACCTCGACCAGTCCGCCGCCGCCCAGTCCGCCGATGCGACCGATGTGCGCGACAACTACGCCGGCGCGCAGGGCTACGGATGGTCCGATCTGGATGCCAACGGCACCTGGTATGACGTGCCCGGCCAGGGCCCCGTGTGGCAGCCTACGGTTGCCGTCGACGACTCCAGCTTTGACCCCTACGGGAATGGCGCGTGGATCGACTACTCCGGCGTTGGCTACATCTGGGCATCGGGCTATTCCTGGGGCTGGACGCCGTATCGCTGCGGGGACTGGTCCTACTTCAGCTCGTTCGGCTGGGGCTGGGCGCCGGGGTCTGGATGCGGCGGACGCGGCTGGGGCTTCGCCGGAGGAGGCCGTCCAGTGAACATCGCCATCGCTCCCATCAACTACCGCGCCATCCGTGTCCCAACCCCCGGCCACGGCCCGGAGCGCCCGCTCATCGCTGTTCGTTCGCCCGGGATGAATCCCTCGGCCATGCAGAACCGGCCGGGTGCGCGTGTTCCGCGCCAGATCGCCGGCGTGACCGCCCGGCCGATTGTGCCGGTGCACAGCAACATACCGTCGGCGGGAGAGCCCGCAGGCTCTTCGCTCCGGCGGGATTTCCCTGTGGACTCCGTCAACCGCACCCCTGTGATGGGGCTGGCTGGAACTCGCCCCACCATGGTGCAGTCGCCTGGCCGCGGCCAGAGCAACATGCCGCGGCCGGAAAGTTCGGAGCCTCTACCCCCAATCAGGCAGCCAGCCACTGCAGCACCGGCTTACAACCGGCCTTCGAACTCTGCGCCTGTTGCTCGCCCGGAGCCTGGCGCGTCGCAGACGCAGCGGTACACGCCTCCTCCGTCGTCCACACCGGCGCAGCCGCAACCGCCCGCCGAGCGCAGGACGTACACGCCTCCCCCGTCCTCGCCGGCGCAGTCCACGCCCGCCCCGCGACCCACATACTCGCAGCCGGCGCCGCGCCCAAGTTACTCGCCGCCTCCATCGCCACCGGCGCAGCAACAGCACTCGTCTCCGCCGCCCGCGCAATCCAGCGCGCCGGGCCGTGACAAGCAGCACTAGACGAGAGTTCTGACGGCGAGTGAGTGATAGATCTGGGCCAGCGGTTCCAGGGCGATCGACTCGGCGCGTGCCAGCGGAGGAACCTCGGCCGGCCACGCCGCCTGGATCGCATCGGCAGAGATGCCGGCTGCGCGCAGGTTGTTCGCCAACGTCTTGCGCTTCTGCGCAAAGCACGACCGCAAAAACTTGTCGAAGCCCACAGCGTCCACGCCAAGCTCCGCAAAGCGTGGCGCAAACTCCAGCCGCAGCACGGTGGAGAAGACCTCCGGCGGCGGCGAGAAGGCCGCGGGCGGCAGCGTAAACAGGATCTCCACGCGCGCGTTCATCTGCGCTGTGGCGGAAAGCAGCCCATAGTCGCGTACCCCGGGCGACGCTGCCAGCCGGTCGGCGACTTCGCGCTGCATCATCACCACGGCGCGGTCCAGCCGGCCGCGTGCTCCCGCGGCAAAGAGCCTCAGCAGGATCTCCGACGTAATGTAGTACGGCAGGTTGCCAACCACATCTGCGGTCTCGTCCGGCTGCAGCAGAGCATCGAGGTCCACTTCCAGAACGTCTGCCTCCACGATCTGGACCTGCGGCTGCAACCGGAAGCGAAACCGCAGTTCCGCTGCAAGGGAGCTGTCAAGCTCAATCGCCACCAGGCGGCGGCAGCTTGCGGCGAGGATCGATGTTATGGCTCCGTGGCCGGGACCGACCTCGACGACGGTGCGACCGCTTATGTCCCCCAGTGAGGACGCAATTGCGTGGCAGGCGGCTTCGTCCACCAGGAAGTTCTGTCCGAGTTTTGGCTTCCGCATGGTGTTCCAGCCTGCTTTGGGACGACTCGATTGTACCGTGCACACCAGCGCCGCACCCGCGTCCAGACACGACCGCGCAGGCCCAGGCACGCAGTACCAGTTGCCGCGACCTTTAGTAGGTGTGCGAGCACGACGAACTACCGGCGTACCCGACCAACTCACCGACCATACGCAGCAGAGGAGCTGGGCCGTCCAGCGTCTGCTGCACCTGGCCCAGAACATCCGACGGCCTCCGCGAAGTGTCGCGGAGCAGCGCCAGCTTCTTCAGTTGCGGCCAAAGCGCGGTGGCTCGATCGATGGCGTCGGCGCACTCTTTGGCTGAGAGCGTGTGGCACAGTACCAACAGCGCGACTGGGGGTGTCTGTGGGATCTGATGGATATCTGCGAGCCGGTGCATGGTCTGCACCCGGTATCCCAGGCTTTGCAGAACCCACTTGCGGGTCTCCAGCAGATGGGCATCGCGCCCATACAGCAGGATCAGGATCTGTGTTGCGTTCATAGTCCCCTCCGAATCGGAGCAGGTTGAGGACGGCGATGAATCATACACCATTGGCCGCTGCGTTCGCGATCTGGCAGCCAACGGAAGGCGTGTGCTCTGGTCCATGACGCGTACGGCGCGTGAACCGAAGGATCTCACCGGAAGGGCGAAATCCACAGCCCGCGAGTCAATGCCAGAATACTCTCTTAAACGGAAAGCATCTGGCAAGTATCGAGCGGCTCGACCCCGGTCCTCCTTAACAACGGCAGCCCGGTAGAGTTTGGCGACCGGTCGAGTTTGGAACCGGATTCGCCCGGCAGCCGGCTGGTTCTATTGCGCCGCGGGAGGCACGGCCGCGGCGGGCAGGCGGGTTACGTTGGTCGAGTCGGTCAGCTTCACAGCGCTTCCGTCTGCAATGGTCAGCTGGATGTCCGCGAAGCTCCAATCCGTGGCGTCGGCATGAGTTTGGGAACGATCATTTGGCCGGGGCCTCCGACACAAATCTCACGCTGCCCAGCAAGCCCGACGAGATAGGCACGACCTGGTTCAGGTCCTGCATCTGGAATCGGTCGCCGTACTTCGCGATGAGCGGCGCGTAGTCGTGCGGCGGCAGCGCGGACCACGCGTTCAACGCTGTGTTGTAGACGCGGATCTCAATGTGGTTGAGGCCCGGCTTCAGCAGCTTGGTCACATCCAGGCGATAGGGCGGGTGCCACAGTGCGCCGGCCTGCTGGCCGTTGATGCTGACCAATGCCGCCTCGCGGATGGGCGGATCGTAGTAGGCGTGCATGCCCGGCCCGGTGCGCGTCACCAGCGGGTTGGGCAGGCCGTCCGCGCCCAGCACCTGCGCGTGCTCCGGAGTGCTGTTGGGTGCGCCGGGCAGCGGCTTGCCGCCGCCGATCACGAGATAGACCGGGTTTGCCGGCGCGCTGACCATGCGCACATCGCGCGTATAGACGGCCTCGCCGGAATAGTGGAGGGTGGAGGGATCGGCGGTCCAGTCGGTGGGAATGCCCTCATTCACGGTCTTGTTGAGCCCGGTGAAGTCGACTCGCCAGGCAGAGCTGATGTCCAGGGTGCTCACGACAGGCGGCTTCTGCGGCTTCGCGGCCGACGGCGTATCGCTGAAGACGAAGACGAGGGAGCCGTACGGGACCAGGTGGATGGGCTGCGCAGTGGTCGACGCTGCAATCGGCGCGGCGGAGTCCGGGTCCCACTGCTCGGCGAACTTGTGGCTGGTGGCAAAGGCAGCCGTTGTGTCCAGTGGAGTGTTGGAGGTGTTCACCACCAGGTAGATGTCGGCGTTCTGCAGCTTGCGGCGGATAAAGCCGATCTGGTTGCGGGTTGCGTCCGTCGCGTCCGCGAGCTGAAGGTCTGGCCTGGCTGCGGTGCGCAGTGCGTCGGCCAGGTGCGACTCATCCGGCACCAGCGTGGACTTGGACGCATCGAAGAGCTGGTGCGAGAGCGCCGTAAGCTCAGGAATGGTCTTGCCCTCTGGATCGATCGACGGCGCGCGGCCCACGCCGATGACCTTGCCGCCCGCTTTCTTCCATGCGGCAATCTTGCGCATCGTCGCAAGCGGGATGCGGTCCGTCGCCGGAACCAGCAGGATGGAGTGGTGGCCGAGACCGACCTTATCGATGGCGTCCGCGTCGATGTAGTCGACGTTGTAGCCGGCCGACAGGATCATCGGCATCAGGGGGCTGACATGCGGGCCCATCGCACCGGTGACGCTGTCCGCGAGCGGATGGAAGCCGGCCCACACGTCATCGGTCGGCAGCAGGATTGCGACCTGGTTCGCGGGAAGTCCCTGGCGCATCAGGTAGCTCATGCCGCCGATGTACCGGGTGACGGCGGGCATCACTGGATGCCACGGGTTGTGGTCGTTGAACGACGCGGCCGCATACAGCGACCAGCCCGGCTCCGGCACCTCGCCATCGGGTGGAGAGTAGGGCCAGCCATGACAGATGATCTGGTTCTCGCCCATGATGAAGTCGATGTCCGCCTCCGTCTTCATGTCCAGAGGCGTCGCGCGGAAGACGGGGGAGTGCAGCCAGGTGAAGGTCTCGCCGGAGGTGACGACGTGGTTGAAGACGTGATTGGCGGAGGTGGCCCAGCGCAGCGTGGACCAGCCGCGCCATTGCGGTCCCTCACCTTCCGCCAGCGATGCCAAATTCTGGCTGGAGAAGCTGACGGCCGGTTCTCCGTAGGTCTGGGAGCGGAAACGCGTGCCGTGCGCCTTGGCAAAGTCCGTCATCTGCGTCAGGTAGTTCTCGTTGACCAGCTCGGTCAGCGTCCTGCCGTAGTCGTGGCGGACAGTGTCCGCGGCCGGCGAGCCTCCGGCGACCAGTTCCGGCAGGTGCGGCAGCAGGTCATAGCCGCGGCGCTTCTTGAACTCATCCGGCAGCTTCGGTGTCCAGTCGGAACCATACGCCTCCAGCGAGTCGGAGAAGATGGCGTACGGCGGAGTGCTGCCGAAGGCCTTGAGCAGCGGCACGCCCACAGCTTTGATGTGAGCTGCGACGGCCTCGTGCGAGAACGAATCCAGCACGTAGCCTTCGGCGCCTCCGGCAGCGCGCTTCACCTGCTGCTTGGTATGGCTCAGGATAAAGAAGACGGCCACGCGCGGGGACCCGGAGGCGTCGACCGCGGCGGCGGCGCCGGAGACGATGAGCGGCTTGGCACTTGCTGGATCGAATGTGGCGGGCCTGGGGCCGCCGCCGCGTCCGCCACGGCCCGGAGCGGGTGCAGGCGGAGCGCTCTTCGCCGGATCGGCGATGACGGCTGAGATGATCGACTCGCCCTCGCCGAGCTTGGGCACAGCGACGGAAGTGACGTCGGCGGCAACCGGGACTTCCATGGTGCGCAGGCTGGTGGAGGCGTTCGCCAGGGTGATGTGCGGGCCGCCATACGGCCAGCCGGAGCAGAGCGTGACGTCGATGCGGAGGCCGAGCTTGCGGCCCTCGGTCTGCGCATAGGTGACATCGTCCAGCATCTCCGGCGAGAGGAACGGCAGGTTCTTCAGGTCCTTCGAGGGGTCGTCCAGGACCTGTGGGTACTCGAACGCGAGCTCCGCGCCCTGGATTCCGTCAGCCTTCATCTGCTGCAACTCGCGCAGGATCTCCGGCTTGACCACGGCCAGACCGAACCACCACCAGCGCACCATCGGGCGCGCCTCATTGGGCGGGTTCAGGAAGCCCTTGTGCAGGGCCGCGACAGTCGGCGGCGGCGGAGGCGGCGCTTGCGCGGAGAGAGCGGGTGTGACTGCCAGGCTGAAAGCTACGGTGCATACGGCGAGATAGCGAAGGGCGTGAGAGCGTTGCTGCTGAATCATGAATTTCTCCGAACGGGCTTTGGATCGATGTTGCGTCTCGGCGTTTCCGGGGTGATCTGTGTACGGTTGCGGCGGGCCGCGAGTTTCCTGCGCTGCCCATTATTCCTGATAGCCAGTGGTTTTGTCTCTGAAGCAACTGCGCGGCAATTCCAGTAAGCTGTTGCGAGGGTTTGGGAGAGAACGATGCGAGTTGGGTTAATGACGCGGGAGTATCCGCCGGCGGTGTACGGCGGGGCGGGCGTGCATGTGGAATACCTGAGCCGCGAACTGGCGAAGCTGATCGAGGTGGAAGTGCACTGCTGGGGGACGCAGCGCGCGGACGCGGGCAGCCTGCAGGTGATCGGCGACGAGCCGCCCGCGGAGGTGACGGCCGGGACAGACGCGAAGTTCAAGACGGCGGTGGACGCGCTGGCGCTGAACCTGAGCCAGATGAAGGAACTCGGCGGCATCGACATTGTGCACACGCATACGTGGTATGCGTCGATGGCTGGGTTCCTGGCGAAGAAGCTGTACAACATTCCTTTCGTGTTGACGACGCACAGCCTGGAGCCGTTGCGGGCTTGGAAGGCAGAGCAATTGGGCTCTGGCTACGCGATGAGCTCGTGGATGGAGCGCACGGCGATTCTGGACGCTGACGCGATCATCGCGGTATCGAACGGGACCAAGGCGGATATTCTGCGGGCGTATCCGGAGGTGGATGCGGCGAAGGTGCACGTGATCTACAACGGGATCGATTTGCAGGAGTACCAAAGGACCGAGGCGACGGATGCGCTGGTGAAGTACGGCGTGGATGTGAGCCAGCCGTACGTGCTGTTTGTGGGCCGCATCACACGGCAGAAAGGCGTGGTGCACCTGGTGGACGCGGTGAAGTATCTGCCGCAGGGGATGCAGGTGGTGCTGTGCGCGGGCGCTCCGGACACGCCCGAGATTGCCGCGGAGATGCGCGCGGGTGTGGAGGCGGCGCGCGTGGCTGGCGGCAACATCGTGTGGATCGAGAAGATGGTGACCAAGCCGGAGGCGATCCAGTTGTACTCGAACTGCCGGGTATTCTGCTGCCCGAGCGTGTATGAACCGTTCGGGATCATCAACCTGGAAGCGATGGCCTGCGGCGCGCCGGTGGTGGCGAGCGCGACGGGCGGGATTCTGGAGGTGGTGGTGGACGGCGCGACCGGGACGCTGGTGCCGTTTGAGCCGGACGCCGTGACGGGGTTTCCGGTGGATGGGGATGCCTTTTCGCGGGCGCTGGCGGCGGCGCTGGCGGAGTTGATGGCCGATCCGGCGCGGTGCGAGGAGTTCGGCAGGGCGGGACGGCGGCGGGTGGAAGAGACGTTTGCGTGGGAGGCGATTGCCAGGCAGACGGTGGAGTTGTATCGGAGTCTGGTGCGCTAGTGTTCTCGGCGGCTGCGGCGCTGAGGGCTGCGATGGGGAGGTCGATCCAGGGTTCTTCCTCGGAGTATGGGACGTTGAGCATGAGGTCGGCGTATTCGGCGATTCGTTCCATATCGTCGAGCAGGCGGTGGCAGGCGAGCAGCTCTTCTTCGGTGCAGTCGGTGCGGAGGGGTGGGGGTGGTGCTTCGGTTTTGAAGTGCGGGGTGGAGGGGTGGGCGCTGGTGGCGCGGTCGAGGGCGAAATGCGGGGTGGAGGGGTGGGCGCTGGTGGCGCTAGCGAGGGCGAAATGCGGGGATTCTTCACTGCGTTCAGAATGACAAGCGGTGGTGGTGGGTGGGCATGCGGTGGGTTGAAGGGGTTGGGCGGTGGTGGGGGTGGCGGGGGCGAAATGCGGGGATTCTTCACTGCGTTCAGAATGACAAACGGTGGTGGTGGGTGGGCATGCGTCGTTTTGGGCGGGGGCGGGGTCTTCGATTTCGATGGTGCGGCCGGGTGGGGCGATGTCGACGCGGACGGCTTCGATGATATCCGGAGCGCGGTCGCAGTCGCGGACGACGGCGGTGGGGTTGGGGATGGTCTCCAGGCCCTTGCAGTTGGAGGAGGCCAGCTGGAGGCCGTAGAAGAAGGCGTTGGCGCGTTTGGCGTCGATGAAGTTGCAGGCGAGGGCGTTGAGGACCTCGGAGATGGCGAGCTGGACGGAGAGGCGGTCCTCCATGGCGGGGAGGGGGATGATGAAGCCGCGCTCGGTGAGGCCTTTGGCGCCGACCATGCGGAGGCGGTAGAGGCGGTGGCCCTCGTTGAGGCGGTGGTGGAAGCAGCAGAAGTGGTTGTCGCGGAGGGCGACGGCGTGGCACTGGATGCCATTGGACTTGATGTGGCGGCAGAGGTTGACGCGCATGGTGGTTCTCCCTGGGGTACCCCCCCTGGGGGGGGTAGGCTATACGTCGAATGGATGCATATAGTTAGCGAAAATATGACTCGCTAAATATAAGCATCCATGGTGGTTACGGGTAAATATAAGAAAACAAAAGGAAAGCCCCGGTGGTTGGCCGGGGCTGGTTGGTGTGGCTTGACTCTACTTCTTAATGATAGCAGGTTGGGCATAACTAGTATGCCAACTCTATTTCACGTGGAATGAGGGAGATGAGGGATTTTGGGGGTTGACGACTTTTGGGGTGACCCCCTGTTGTGAGAGCGGAGGCGGGAAGGCGACTCCAGAGCGGCTGCTTCCATCGGTGCTCTCGCGATATGCTTGCTGGAGGGTTTGGAACGAGGGACGATATGGCGGGATTTGAAGAACATTTGACGAAGTTGGAAGCGGTGGTGGAGCGGCTGGAGAAGGGCGACCTGACGCTGGATGAGTCGGTGCGGCTGTTTGAGGACGGGATGAAGCTGTCCGAGGCGTGCAAGGCGGAGTTGGAGCAGGCGGAGGGGCGGATCCAGGTGCTGGCGGAGAGCAAGGGGGGGGCGATGCGGGCGGCGGAGATGGATGTGGAGGACGAGGCGGGCGGGGATGATCGCGTTTGACCATCCTTCGTACGCGAGGGGTCAGGGGTTGGTGGCGTCGGCGGGGAGGATGCGGGAGTAGACTGGCCCTCATAGTTGGGGGCTAATAGCGGGGGACGGTGGGATCGATGATGCGGGACCAGGCGTCGATGCCGCCGGCGAGGGACTGGGCGCGCTCGAAGCCCTGGTTGCGCAGCCACATGGCGACGGAGAGCGAGCGCTGGCCATGGTGGCAGACGACGATGATGGAGGCGTCGGGGTCGAGCTCGGCGTGGGCGCGGGAGGGGACGTCGCCCATGGGCATGTGGACGGAGTCGGGCAGGGCCGCGGTGTGGAACTCCCAGGGCTCGCGGACGTCGAGGAGGATGGGGGCGTCCGGCGACGGGGTGGCGCGGAGCTGGGCGAAGGCTTGCGGGGTGATTTCGGGGTCGAGCGGCGATGAAGACATGGGGTAAGGATAGCTTGCGGAGGTGAGATTGTGGGGTTTGCCTGGTAGAGGTAAGGGCAACAGCAAAGGCGAAATGCGGGGATTCTTCGCTGCGCTCAGAATGACAACCCGGAATAGCAGGAACGACAAGCGGGAATAGCAGGAATGACAAAGCGGGAAATAGCAGGTGCGAGGGAAGGGGTGACGGTTGGAAAGGATTGTGCATCCAAGACAATATCGGGGTGTAGCTTGCTGCGAAATCGGTACGGAATGGATACTGGAAGGAGTGCCGGGGCGTGAAGTGGTTGCTCCAGTGCGGAAGGTGAACGTGGCTGAGAAGGTTTTGATTGTGGAAGATGAGGCGCATGCTCGCACGGGGCTGACCGAGTTGGTGGCGTCGTGGGGGTTTCGCGCGGAGTGCGCGGAAGATGGCGTGGAGGGGTTGGAGCGGGTGCGGCAGTGGTCGCCGGGAATTGTGGTGACCGACCTGAAGATGCCGCGGATGGATGGCATGGAGCTGCTGGCGCGGGTGCGCGAGGCGGAGCCGGGTGTGGTGGTGGTGATGCTGACGGCGCAGG
>Ga0302279_10002887_pt1 | contig 22073 bp, 17 predicted proteins | sample III_Bog_N3_3_FD_194541 | JGI IMG/M metagenome (GOLD analysis project Ga0302279, IMG submission 194541) | Peat permafrost microbial communities from Stordalen Mire near Abisko, Sweden - III_Bog_N3_3 | ecosystem: Environmental > Terrestrial > Soil > Wetlands > Peat | place: Sweden: Abisko...
AGGGCTCGCCCGAGCCCGAGCGCGTGTTCGCCTGCGGGTTCCAGATACAGCGAGCGAAGAGCCACATTGTCTCCACCCTCATCGGCGCCTCCCGGCCGGCGGCGGCGCTGCGAGCGGCGGTCTGGCAGGCGATCTTCACCTGTGATCTCCGGGACTACCTCGCGGCCCCCGACGGGTGCATGGACGACATCTCCGTGCTGGTGACGGGGCCCACCGGGACGGGCAAGGAGCTGGTGGCGCGGGCCATCGGGCTCTCGGGCTACATCGAGAGCGATCCGGAGACCGGGCGCTTCGTCGCCGCCTACGACCAGCAGCTCGGGTCGGTCAACCTCGCGGCGTTGCCGGCGTCGCTGATCGAGTCGGAGCTCTTCGGCCACGAGCGCGGCTCCTTCACCGGCGCGGTCAAGGATCACCGCGGCTGGCTCGCCTCGTGCGAGCGGGGCGGCACGCTCTTCCTGGACGAGATAGGCGAGCTCGACCCCGCCATCCAGGCCAAGCTCCTTCGCGTCCTCGAGACGCGCGTCTTCCAGCGCCTCGGGGACCTCACCGCCCAGCGCTTCGCCGGTCGGATCGTGTCGGCCACCCACCGCGACCTGGCCGCGCAGATCGCCGCGGGGACCTTTCGCCACGATCTCTACCAGCGGCTCTGCGCCTGCTCCATCCGCACCCCCTCGCTCCGCGAGCAGCTCGACGACGCGCCCGACGAGCGCCGGCGCCTGGTGCGCTTCATCGCCGGCAAGGTCCGGGCGCGCAAGGCCGAGGCGCTGACCGATCAGGTCGAGAGCTGGATCGACAGTAACCTCCCGCCCGACTACGCGTGGCCCGGCAACGTGCGCCAGCTCTGGCAGTGCGTGCGCGAGATCTTCGTGTCCGGCTCGTACCGACCCCTCGATCTCCGCGGCAGCGCCGAGGGCGAGGACGACGACCCGGTCCGCTCCCTCCGCGAGGGGACGCTCACCGAGAGCGAGGCCATGGACCGCTACATCACCATCGTCCACGCCCGCACCGGGGGAGACATGGCGGAGTCGGCGCGCGTGCTGGGGGTCCACCGGCACACGGTGGCGAGGAGGATCGACCACGCGCTCCTGGCGCGCCTGAAGGGGTGGGCCACCCGGCGCAAGGGCCGTCCGGCGAAGCGACGTTGAGGCATCGTGAGAGACAACAGCCAGACCTCACCACCATTCAGCGCGGGCGACGTTGCCCTTTCTGAACGGCAGTCGGTGCCGGGGCCCCGTAGCGCAGCCCATCGATCAGGAGATCGACCATACGCCGACCGTGGAGCGCTCCGTCCTCGCCGGAGGCGTTTGAGAGCCTGGCCACGGCTCGCAACAGCTCGCACGGCTCGACATCCGAACGAACCTGACCAGCACTCACCGCCGCATCGAGCAGCGCCTTCACGGTGGGCTCCAGATGCTGCTGAAAGTAAGCGGGCAGAGCCGCGAATGCAGGGTCTCCAGAAAGGGCGTCCGAGAGACCGCGCGTGGTGGCGATGAGGTTGGTGTATCGGTGAAGCCACCGCGCCAGCGCTTCGCTCGGCTCGAGCTCGCGATCCAGGGCGGCAGCGGCCGCAGCGCAAGCGTCGATCTCGCGTCGAAACACGGCCGCGATCAAGTCAGCGCGCTGCGGGAAGTGACGGTAGAGAGTGGCGACACCGACATTCGCTCTCGCGGCGACCTCACGCACGGGCGCATCCACACCCGAAGCGGCGAAGACGGCCTTGGCCGCTTCGAGCAGCGCATCGAGGTTGCGCTGGGCGTCGGCGCGGACGATGCGCTCCGCTGGCTTGCGCCGTTTCGCGCTGGTGGCGGGCGGGTTCAAGTCGCGCTCGCCTCGCATGAATCGGGCGCATCCGCGTCGTCCTTGACAAACGGAACAACGATCCGTACATCTGTGACCAACAACCGGATCAGCATTCCGTTTACCTTACGTGTGGCCGTACCGCTCGTCAAGCGTATCCGCAGCGATCTGCCTCGAAGCCGAGTCGACAATACAACGCCTGCAATCATGGGCAAATACCGATGGAAACATCGGACAGCGCGCAGGGAGTGAACCGATGAGTGGAGATCTGCACGGAAAAGTATTTCTTGTCACGGGGGCAACGGAGGGGCTTGGCAAGGCAGCTACGCTCGAGTTCGCGAAGCGAGGGGCGGAGCTCGTCCTCGTCGCGCGAAACAAGGAAAAGGGCGAACGCTTCGTTGCCGAGCTGAAGAAGGCGACGGGGGACAACGACATCAGCTTGCTCGTGGCGGACATGTCGAGCATCGCCGATATCAAGCGCGTCGCCGCCGAATTCCGCGCCCACCACACGAAGCTCGACGTGCTCGTGAACAACGCGGGGGCGCTCTTCAACGATTACCAGTTGAGCAAAGACGGGCTCGAGATGACGTTCGCGCTCAATCACATGGGCTACTTCGGCCTCACCTTTTCGCTCCTCGATCTCCTGAAGAGCACGAAGGGGGCGCGCGTCGTCTCGACCTCGAGCATGGGGCACAAGATCGGGAAGTTCGAGCTCGACCGGATCGCCAAGCGTGAACCGGGGGATGCCGGCTGGCCTGCCTACGGAGAGTCAAAGTACGCGAACATCCTCTTCACGCGCGAGCTTGCACGAAGGCTCGAAGGGTCCGGCGCCACCGCCAACTGTTTTCACCCGGGCTTTGTGCACACGGGCTTTGGACTGAACAACGGCGGGTTTCTCAAGTGGGCGTTCAAGGTGGTGAGTCCCATTTTCGCGCGAACTCCGGAGAAGGGGGCCGAGACTCTCATCTGGCTTGCCACGAGCCCCGAGGCCGCGTCCCACACGGGAGAGTACTTCTCCGACCGCAAAGTCACCAAGGTGGTAGAGCCTACGGGCAACGACGAGCTGGCCGGAGGCTTGTGGGAGCTCTCCGAGAAGCTCTACAACTGACAGCGTTCCACCGCGGACCCCGCGGCTCGGCGCGGAACGGGCCGCGGTCCATCCGTCGACGGTTCGCGCTCGCGCTCATGAGCCGCGGCGGTAGCACGCTCGCCGACCGTCCTCAGAGCTGCACCGCCAGCCTCGCGCTGATCTCGTGGAGCACGTGCGCCCCCGCCGTCGGCGTCTTCCCCAGGTTGCCCGGCACCGTCGCGGAGTTGGCCGACGTCCCGCTGCCCGGCGTGTCGTAGACGATGTAGTTGACCGCCGCGCGGAAGAACCGGCTCACCCAGTAGCTCGCGCCGTAGCCCATCTCGTAGACGGTGACGTCGCCGCTGGGGGTCTTCTTGTCGGCGACCCCGCCCCGCGAGGCCCCGTCGTAGCGCGCGTCGATGCCCGCGGCGATGATCAGCACCTCCAGCCCTCGCTTGAGACGCTCCGGCGGGGCCGTCAGGTCGAGCGTGCGCGGCCGGGTCATCCCGGGATCCCCCGAGACCCACGGATCGCCGAAGGGCCACGCCGAGAGCTGCACGTACCAGGCGGCGCCGGAGACCCGGCCGTAGCGCTCGGTGTTGGTGAGCTGGTAGCCGTCGACGGCCTCGCGGGTCTGGTTGTCGACGCGGTAGGCCTCGGCCTGGAGGGCCACGCGGCCGACGGGGACGCGCAGCTCGCCGCCGATCTCGTTCTGCGCGCCGGAGGGGATGACGTGGATGAGGCGGCCCAGGGAGTCGGTGTAGGTCGGGTCCCAGAGGGTGAAGCCCTGCCCGGTGGTGATGGTGGCGTAGTCGTAGCCGACGGCGGTGGGGTCGCGGTCGCCGTGGTGCGCGCTGACGCCGATCTGGAGCTTGGCGAGCGGGCCGCCGCCGAGGGCCAGGGGGCGGGTGTAGACGCGGCCGAGGTAGTCGAAGCGGTCGTCGACCTGGGGCCGGTTCTGCCCGTCGCCGCCGAAGATGCCCACCTCGTAGACGAAGACGTCGCGATCGAGCGCGCCCCAGGCGGTGATCCCGGTCTCCTTGACGTTGGGGTAGGCGAAGCCGCGGATGGCCACGTTGCGCTCCATCCACGGGGTGAGCCCGTCGCTGGTGCGGTTCTCCATGCCGAGGGGCGCCTGGTACTGGCCGATCATGGCGTTGAGCCAGGGGGCGGCGTGGAGGTTGACCCACACGTCCTGGGGCGCCGCCGTGGAGGTGCTGGTCTGCACCGCGGCCCAGCGCGCGCTGGCGGCGCTGGGCGCCAGGCCGGCCCGGCCGGCCGACTGCACGGTCTTGCCGTTGGCGTTGGTGATGGTCTGGCCGCCGAAGTCGACGGAGCCGAAGAAGCTGACCCGCTCCTGGAAGAGATCGCCGCCGAGCTCGAGGCGGAGGCGTCGCACCAGGACCTTGGGCGTGAGGGCGGTGCCGCCGTCGACCGCCTTGAGCTCGGAGACGCCGGGGCCCAGCGAGCCGTTGAGGTCCAGGTTGAGGCGCGCCCGGGGGTAGAGCCGGAACCAGTCGTGCGCGTCCCGCAGGAAGAAGCCCTCCTGAAAGCCGGCCAGCACCGCCGGCGGATCGGGGGCCGGGGCCGGCTGCGCGGCGGCGGTGCCTGCGGACAGTGCCATCCCGAGCGCGCCCAGCACGGGCGCCCATCGCGTGAACATGAGGTCTCCTGGATCGGCGGGGAGCGCGCTCGGGCGCACCCCGGGGTTCAAGTTTCGGGTGCGGGAGCGGGGAGCGCGGTCGGCGCCGCGGGGAGGTCGGCCGAGGGGGTCCGGTCACCGTGCGCCTTGCGCTCGAGGAGGCGCTTGACGCCGAGGGTGACGAACGAGAGCAGCACCAGGATGGAGGCGACGCTGAACGCCGCCGAGAAGCGGTACTCGTTGTAGAGCACCTCGACGTGGAGCGGGACGGTGTTGGTCTCGCCGCGGATGTGGCCGGAGACCACGCTGACCGCGCCGAACTCCCCCATCGCGCGCGCCGCCGCCAGCACCACGCCGTAGAGCAGGCCCCAGCGGAGGTTGGGCAGCGTCACCCGGAAGAACATCTGCCAGGGGCTCGCGCCGAGGACCAGGGCGGCCTCCTCCTCCTCGGGCCCGCGGCTCTGCATCAGCGGCACCAGCTCGCGCGCGACGAAGGGGAAGGTGACGAAGGTGGTGGCGAGGACGATGCCCGGCGTGGCGAAGATGACGTGGATGCCGCGGGCGAGGAGGGCGGGCCCGAGGAGGCCGTGGGCGCCGAAGACCAGCACGTACATCATCCCGGCGATCACCGGCGACACCGCGAAGGGCAGGTCGATCAGGGTGATGAGCAGGCTCTTGCCCCGGAACTCGAAGCGCGCGATGGCCCACGCCGCGGCGAGGCCGAAGACCACGTTGGGGGGCACCGCCAGCACGACCACCAGCAGGGTGAGACGCAGCGCGGCCAGCGTCTCCTCGTCGGTGATCGCCGCCCAGTACGCCGCCACGCCGCCGCGGAGCGCCTCGGCGAAGACGGCGAGCACCGGGAGGAAGAGGAACAGCGCCAGGAAGGTGAGCGCCACGGTGATCAGCAGGACGCGCGCCGGCCCACCCTCGGCGACCTGGCGGCGGCTCATGTCGAGACCCGGCGCCCGCTCCACGCCTGGAGCCGGTTGACGAGGAGGAGCATGGCGAAGGAGATCACCAGCATCACCACGGCGATCGCGGTGGCGCCGCCGTAGTCGTACTGCTCCAGCTTGGTCATGATGAGGAGCGGCGCGATCTCGGTGCGGTTGGGCATGTTGCCGGAGATGAAGACGACCGAGCCGTACTCCCCCAGCGCCCGCGCGAAGGCGAGGGTCGCGCCGGTGATGGTCGCCGGCAGGATGGCGGGGAGGATCACCCGCCGGAAGGTCTGCCAGCGCGTCGCCCCCAGCGTCGCCGCGGCCTCCTCCTGGCCGGCGTCGAACTCCTCGAGCACCGGCTGCACGGTGCGCACCACGAAGGGCAGCCCCACGAAGGTGAGGGCGATGACCACCCCGAGCGGCGAGAAGGCCGCCTGGATCCCGACCTGCGAGAGCGCGTGCCCGAGGACGCCCCGGCTCGAGTAGAGCGTGCAGAGCGCGATGCCACCGACGGCGGTGGGCAGGGCGAAGGGCAGGTCGACCAGCGCGTCGACGAGGCGGTGGGCCGGGAAGCGGTAGCGCACCAGCACCCAGGCCACGAGGACGCCGAAGACGGCGTTGATGAGGGCCGCGGCGAGGGCGGCGCCGAAGCTGAGCCGATAGGCGGCGAGGGCGCGCGTGGTGAGCACCACCTCCCAGAAGTGGGACCAGCCGATGCCCGCCGTGCGCAGCACGACCATGGAGAGCGGCAGGAGCACGATGAGGCCGAGGTAGCCGAGCGTGAAGCCCATGGCCGGACCGAAGCCGGGCAGTACGCGGCGCATCTTGCGGCTCAACGGGCCCCTTCGTACACGCGATCGAAGGTGCCGCCATCGGCGAAGTGCCGGGCCTGCACCGCCGCCCAGCCCCCGAGCTCGGCGACGGTGAACAGCGCGACCGGGGAGAAGGCGACGCCGGAGGCCGCGAGCGCCCCCGCCGAGCGCGGGCGGTAGAAGTGCCGCGCGGCGATGCGCTGCGCCTCGTCGGTGTAGAGGAAGGCCAGGTACGCCTCCGACACGGCGCGCGTCCCTCGCCGGTCGACGGTGGCGTCGACGACGGCGACGGGCGGCTCGGCGAGGATGCTGCGGGACGGGGCGATCACCTCGAACTCGCCGGGCCAGAGCTCGGTGGCGGCGAGCAGCGCTTCACTCTCCCAGGTGACCAGCACGTCGCCGAGGCCGCGCTGGACGAAGGTGGTGGTGGCGCCGCGCGCGCCGGAGTCGAGCACCGGCACGTTGCGGTAGATGCGGCGGACGAAGTCCTCGGCGAGCGCCTCGTCGCCGCCGCTGCGGTGGAGCTCGTAGCCCCAGGCGGCGAGGTAGTTCCACCGCGCGCCCCCCGAGGTCTTGGGGTTGGGGGAGATCACGGCCACCCCGGGGCGCGCCAGGTCGGGGAAGTCGTGGATGCCCTTGGGGTTGCCCCGGCGCACCAGGAAGACGATGGTCGAGGTGTAGGGCGCGCTGTTGTCGGGCAGCCGCGCCTCCCAGCCCGGGCGCACCAGGCCGGGCTTCACCAGCGCGTCGATGTCGAAGGCGAGGCCGAGCGTGACCACGTCGGCCTCCAGCCCGTCGAGGACGCCGCGCGCCTGCTTGCCCGAGCCGCCGTGCGACTGCCGGATGGCCACGCGCTGCCCGGTGCGCGCGGCATAGGAGCGGGCGAACGCGGCGTTGACGTCGCGGTAGAGCTCGTGCGTCGGGTCGTACGAGACGTTGAGCAGGACGACGGAGGAGCCCTCAGCCCGGGGGTTTGGGGGCAGAGCCCCCATCGTCGAACAGCCGTCGGCGCCGTTACAGCCCATCAGCAGGGCCAGCGCGGCGAGCAGGAGGGCAAGGACCAGGCGGCCCGCGCGGAGGGGGTGGGGCCCCCATCGGTTGTCCGCCATGACGGAGGGTCTGGGTACCGAGCCTAGGCGGTCTGGGCGAGGTGCTGGGCGTCGCGGAGGTTGATGGCCTCCAGGAGGGCCTGGAAGCGGGAGGAGCCGCAGCGCCGGATGACCAGCGAGCCGCGCCCGACCTGCTGGACCATCTTCTTCGCTAGGAGCACGGCTCCGTGGCTGTTCACGTCGGTGACGATGACCACGAAGTCGGAGCGCTCCACCAGCGTGCGGATCCCGTCGGCGCCCCGTCCCCCGACGTGGCCCGAGTGAAATTCCAGGACGTGACCGCTCTGCGCGGCGATCCGCTCGAGCGTCGTCTCGTTCCGTTCCCTGCCGCCGATCCAGCCGATTCGCATGGCAATCCTCCTCGGCGGGCGCCTCGTCGGCGCGCCGCTCCGTCCACCGGTCCTCCGCCCTCACCGCGGGTCTCGCTCGGACCCGCCACCGGCGCCGGCGTTCCCCCGCGGCGTGCGCCGCTAGTGTCGGGGGAGCGCCGGCCCGGGACAACAGCAGGCGACGACGCCCTGCGCGCGGGAGAGCGATCCGGGTGGGTGGGCGAGAGGGTGCATGGGAGATCTTGGCGTAGTAAGAGGGTGCGAGGCGATGGTGCGCAGGACCGCGGGCTGCACGGCCGGCGCCCCATCGACACGGGAAGCATCCGTTATAGCGGACACATCGTCAAGGAGAAATTCTCGCGTCCCTCGGCGACCGAGGCGGGGGCATGCGGGCTGCTCCTCCTGCGTGGCGATGGTTCCTCCCCTCGTGGCCGTGCTCGCCCTGCTCGCTCCTCCGGTCGGGCACGCGGGGGAGAAGCCGGCGATCGAGCTCGGCGTGCGCACGGCGGCCGGTCCGGAAGAGACGCTGGCGAGTCGGGGAGCGCGCCTCTACCTGGCGACGCCGGAGATCATGCTCGGCGTGCGGGCCTCCGCGCACCTCGACGTGCTGGCGGGGTGCGGCGCCGGCGCGGCCGTCCTCGTCCGTCCGTCCGGGGGCGTCGTCGACCTCACCGCCTCCGGCACGCTCGGCGTGCGCCTCCGCGGAAAGGGGGCGAACCTGCTCGCCCTGGCCCGCGCCGAGGGCCTCGCGGGCGGCGGCGCGGCCATCGGGTTCCACCTGCAATTGAGCTTCGATCGCGCGCCCTGAGGGCCAGGGCCGCACTTTTTTTTCGCCCGCGGAAATCTACTGCAAGCCTCGCGGGTTCGCAGCGCGGGTCGATCCGCCCCTTCGTCGGGGACTTGATTTTTTTGGGAATAGAAGCGAAAGCGCGCGGTTAGGCGGGGCGCTCGTGTTGACACGGATCGCTTCGCCGCTAGGATGGCGCGCCGCCGCGCAGCCCACCCTGTATTTACAGCGGCAAACGTGCGGCGACGGACTCGGGAAGCGGCTCGAAAATGGGAGCCAAAGGAGGTTGGATTGTCTAGCGATGTGATGATCGAGGCCGACGCGCTGACCAAGCGATACGGGTCGTTGCGTGCGCTCGACAAGGTGAGCTTCGAGGTCCACCGCGGTGAGGTGGTGGGCTTCCTCGGGCCGAACGGCGCGGGCAAGTCCACGACGATGCGGATCCTCACCTGCTTCATCTCCGCCACCGGCGGCGGTGCCAAGGTGCACGGGTTCGACGTCTTCGACGACCCGCTCGAGGTGCGCAAGCGCGTCGGCTACCTGCCGCAGCGCGCGCCGCTCTACGGCGAGATGAACGTCTGGGAGTACCTCGGCTTCGTCGCCGACATGCGCGGGCTCGAACGCTCCACGTTCAAGCGCCGCATGAAGGGGATCGTGGAAGTCTGTGGCCTGGCCCAGGTGCTCGGCAAGGACATCCGCGACCTGTCGCACGGCTACCGGCAGCGCGTCGGCCTGGGGCAGGCGCTGGTGCACGACCCGCCGATCCTGATCCTGGACGAGCCCACGGCCGACCTCGATCCCAACGAGAAGGCGGAGGTGCTCCGCTACATCCGCGAGATCGGCAAGGACCGCACCATCCTCCTCTCGACCCACAACCTCTCCGAGGTCGAGTACGCCTGCGCCCGCGCCATCATCGTCTCCAAGGGGCGCGTCGTCGCCGACGGCCCCCTCGACGAGATCCGCGGCCGCAGCCACAAGGCCCGCTACGTGGTGATGGTCGACGAGCAGAACGTGCTCGAAGGCTCCCGCAAGGCGCCCACCGCCCAGGAGGTGCAGGCCGCGCTGGCGCTGCTCCCCAAGGTCGGCAACATCAGCGAGCTGCCGACAGACGACAAGGCGCACCGCTTCCAGCTCAGCTCGGCGTCCACCGCCGACATCCGGCCCGACATCTTCAAGCTGATGGTGCAGAAGGGCTGGATGCTCCTCGAGCTCCGCCGCGAGGCGCAGTCGCTCGAGGACGTGTTCAAGACCCTCACCAAGGGCGACGAGCGCAAGGACCGCGGGCGCAAGTTCATCGAGGAGGACGAGGAGGAGGAGGACGACTCCGCCGCCGCCGCCGCCGCCGGAAGCGAAGACGAGGCCGACGAAGAGGACGACGAAGAGGGGGACGAGGACGAAGGCGACGACGACGACGCCGAGGACGAAGCGCCGGCGAAGGACGAGACGCCGCCGGTGAAGAAGGCGAAGAAGGGCTGATGGTTCGATGAGCACCACATTTACGATCGCGAAGCGCGAGTTCCGCTCGAACTTCGATTCACCGCTGGCCTACATCGTGATCTGCATCGGGCTGGTCATGCTGGGGGGCTACTTCTTCTTCGTGCAGGACTTCTGGCAGCTCGACCGGGCCACGCTGGTGGGCCTCTTCGATCTCGCGCCCGTCGGCCTCTCGGTCATCGTCCCCCTGGTGACCATGCGCGTCCTCGCCGAGGAGAAGCGCTCCGGCACGCTGGAGATGCTCATCACCCTGCCGGTGCGCGACCACGAGGTCATCCTCGGCAAGTTCCTCGGCGCCTGGAGCCTGATCCTCATCCTCATCGCGTCGACCGCGCTCTTCCCGCTGATGATGTTCAAGTTCCCCTGGCACCTCGGCGCGCTCGACACCGGGCCGGTGTGGTCGGGCTACCTCGGCCTGACCCTCTACAGCGCGGCGGCGGTGAGCATCGGCTTGCTCATGTCGAGCCTCACCGAGAGCCAGATCGTCGCCTTCCTCATCACCTGGGCGCCGCTGCTGGTCCTGGGGCTCCTCGGTCGGCTCGGCAAGGTGGTCTCTGCGGGCGGGCTGCGGGACGTCATCACCTTCGTCAGCTTCGACGCGCGGCTCGCGCCCTTCTCGCGCGGCCAGATCATCACCCGTGACGTCGTCTACTTCGTCTCGATCACCGTCGGCTGCCTGATGGCGGCCTTCCGGGCGCTCGAGCGTCGGAAGTGGGCATAAGGAGCAGGCCATGGAGCGCAAGAACAAGGCCCGGGCCGAGACCGGCATCTACCTCTTCGTGGTGGCGGCCATCCTGGTCATCGCCAACATCATCTCGTTCCGCACCTACAAGCGGTTCGACACCACCAAGAACGAGCGCTTCTCCCTCTCCAAGGGGTCGGCGCGCCTGGTGTCCGAGGGCCTCAACAAGGACCTCGACGTCACCATCTACGTCACCCGCGGCCTCCCCAAGCACGAGGCCTTCATCACCGATCTCACCGACCTGATGACGGAGTACGAGCGCGCCTCCAACGGCAAGCTCCACTACACCGTCGTCGAGGCCAAGACCGACGAGGAGCGCGCCAAGGCCAAGGAGGACGGCCTCCAGGAGGCCGCCTTCGGCGAGGGCAGCAAGACCGGCAAGGACCAGGCCCTGATCAGCAAGGGCTTCATGGGCATGTCGTTCAAGTACGGCAGCGAGAAGGAGGCGATCCCGATCATGTCGCCGGATCAGGGCCAGGGCCTCGAGTTCTGGATCACCAACAAGATCCGCGAGATCCGCGACCGCGCCGACAACAAGTTCCAGAAGATCGGCGTCCTCACCGGCAAGGACGAGATCAAGCTCTCGGACGCCAACCTGATCGCCGCCCAGGGTGGGCGCGGGGGCGGCCCGAACATGAAGGGGATCATGGAGCAGGCCCTCCCCTTCTACAAGTTCGAGGACGTCGACCTCCAGGGCGGCGAGGCCGAGATCAACAAGGAGCTCGTCGGCCTCCTCATCACCCAGCCCGGCAAGGAGATGACCGAGAAGGAGCTGCGCCGCATCGACCAGTTCCTGATGCTCGGCAACAAGTCCGTCGCCATCCTCGCCAGCGCCGTCAACCTCAAGGCCAACGACGCCAGCATGAAGGCGACGCTGGACACGCGCGGCCTCGACAAGCTGCTCGACGGCTACGGCATCGAGATGAAGAAGGACGCCGTGTTCGACTGGGCGCGCCCCGCCGTGGTGCGGGTGATGACCCAGGGGATGCCCGTCGTCGCCGGCCACCCGGCCACCGTGCTCGCCCAGTACGACAGCCGCGCCGAGCCCTCGACGCAGTTCCTCGACCAGGGCTTCCCCGGCTTCTTCCGCATGGAGGAGCTGGTCTTCCCCTTCCCCTCGACGCTGGTCGCCCACCCGGAGAAGCAGCCCAAGGCGAAGATGCACGTGATCGCCCGCACCACCCCGCGCGCCACCGCCGCCACCACCGACACGGTCGAGATGAAGCCCGCCCGCGGCGACCTCAAGCCCACCGGTGAGTACGGCCAGCACGCCATCGCCATCGCCCTCGAGCCGGCCTGCTGCGACGGCTCCAACAGCTGCTCCGAGAGCGACCCCTGCAAGGCCGGCATCATCCAGAGCGCCTTCGCCGGCAAGCCCGACGAGACCATCAAGGCCCCCGCCGAGTCCGCCGGCAAGAGCCGCATCCTGGTGATCTCGGCCTCCGAGTTCCTCGCCAACCCCTACGCGCGGGCCGGGAACGCGGCGCCGATGCCGCCCCAGATGCAGATGATGGGCGCGATGCCCGGCGACGAGGAGCTCCTGATGATCTCCCAGCCCTACGCCCAGCAGTACCTCACCGAGACCATCCTCGCCTTCAAGAACACCCTCGACTGGATGGGCGGCGATTCGGACCTGATCGCGGCGAGCGCCAAGCTCATCGGCGATCCCAACCTCACCTACCTCGACATCGAGAAGCCCAAGGTCTCGGCGGCCGATCCGGAGTCTGCCAAGAAGCAGTCCGAGGAGTACGACGCCGAGATCAACAAGGTCCAGACGCGCGTGCAGTGGACGATGACGTTCTTCCCCGCGCTGCTGCTCGTGCTCTTCGGCGTCGTGCGCTGGCGCCTCCGCGAGTCGGAGCGGGCCAACATCACCCTCGATTGAGACTATGAAAACCGAGCAGAAGATCTACGCGGCGCTGGCGGTCCTGGCACTCGGGGCCGGCGGCCTCTACTGGACGAGCCAGAGCAAGAAGGAGCAGGTGGCCAAGCACTCCGTGACGGCCGCCTCCGCCGACCTTCCCAGCGTGTCGGTGCCCAAGGACGACGAGGACAAGATCACCAAGATCGAGCTCTCGACCGTGGACAAGGACGACAAGACCAAGAAGACCAAGGTGGTCCTCGAGAAGAAGGGGGAGGACTGGGACGTCACCGCGCCCCTCCAGGCGAAGGGCAGCAGCGCCAACGTCAAGTCCCTCCTCGACAACCTCAAGGACCTCAAGGTCAAGGAGATCATCGACCACACCACCGGGTCGTACGATCAGTACGAGCTCTCCGACGACAAGGCCGTCCACGTCGTCGCCTACAAGGGCGCCGACAAGGCGGTCGACCTCTACTTCGGCAAGAGCGGCTCCCGCGGGCAGATGATGCGCGTCGGCGGCAAGGACGGCGTGTTCATCGCCGACAAGTACTCGAGCTACCTCTACACCCGCGACCTCAAGGGCTGGCGCGACGGCACCATCCTCAAGTTCGAGGACGCCAACGCCATCCAGGTCGACGTCACCAACAAGAACGACCAGTACTCGTTCTCGAAGAACGGCGACAAGTGGTCCGCGTCGCTGGTCAAGCGCGACAAGGACGGCAAATGGGGCAAGCCCGAGAAGGAGTGGAAGAAGTTCGACGAGGCCAAGGTCAAAGACCTCCTCCGCGCCTTCAAGACCCTCAACGCCGAGGACTACGGCGAGGCCAAGGACAAGGCCGACAGCGGCCTCGACAAGCCCGAGGAGAACGGCGGCGTCATCCACATCAAGCTCAAGGACAACGCCGGCGACCTCACGGTCAAGGTCGGCAAGGTCTCCAAGGGCACCAGCCACTGGGCGATGAAGGACGGCTCCGACATCCTCTACGCCGTCTCGTCGTGGGCCTCCGACTGGGCGACCGCCGAGCCGACCAAGTTCGAGAAGGACGACAAGAAGCCGGGCGGGGCGCCGCCTCCGCACGGCATGCCTTCGCCGATGGACATGCCCGGTGGGATGCCGCCGGGGATGGGGGACGAGTAGCCCTCGTCCCTCCGGTCGACGATGACCGCGCCACGGGGCGCGGGTGAGAGGCGCCTCCAGTGGAGGCGCCTCTCGCGCTTCTTGGGGGCGCTTGCGGGCGGAGACGGCCTCGCCTCGCCGGTGCTAGTCTCCCGCCCCCCGCATGCGCCTCCCGCACCTGCTCCGCACCAGCGCCCTGGTGACGCTCGCCGCATGCGCGCCCGCCGCGCCCTTCCCCGGCAGGCCGCTGCCGCCTCCCACCACGGCGGCGCCCTCCCCCGGCACCCCGCCGCCCCTGCTCTCCGTCGCGCCGGAGCCCCCTCCCCTCACCCGGCTCCCCGCCGACGCTCGCCCCACCCGCTACGCGCTGACGCTGCGGATCGACCCCGCCCAACCCCGCTTCGAGGGCGTCGTCGACATCGCCGTCGATCTCGAGCGCCTGCGCGACGTCCTCTGGCTGCACGGCAAGGACCTCACCGTCCACCGCGCCACCATCCAGCCCGAGGGCTGGCCCGCCGCGCCAGCCCGCTGGGAACAGACGAGCTCCGGCGGAGTGGTCGCGCTGCACCCTGCGGCGCCGATCGGGCCGGGCCGCATCCTCGTCCACGTCGAGTACGACGCCCCCTTCGGCGGCAACGACGAGGGCCTCTTCACCCTCGCCCGCGGCGGGGACCGCTACGCCTTCACCCAGCTCGAGGCCACCTACGCCCGCCGCGTCTTCCCCTGCTTCGACGAGCCCGGCTTCAAGGTCCCCTTCGAGGTCACCCTGCTGGTCCCCCACGGCCTCGCCACCATCGCCAACACCCGCGAGACCTCCCGCGCGCCGGAGCCGGGCAACATTCCCTGGGACCGCGTCACCTTCGCGCCCACCGAGGCCCTCCCCAGCTACCTCGTCGCGGTGGCCGTGGGCCCCTTCGACGTGGTCGCCGCCCCCGATCTGCCGCCCAGCGCCGTGCGCCGCCGCCCGCTGCCGATCCGCTTCGTGGCGACGCGCGGGCGCGGCCGCGAGCTCGGCTACGCCGTCGCCCACACCGGGGAGCTGGTCACCGCGCTCGAGGCCTACTTCGGCAGCGAGTACCCCTACGCCAAGCTCGACCTCCTCGCCGTGCCCGACAAGAGCGGCGGCATGGAGAACGCGGGCGCCCTCACCTTCGCCGAGGGGCTGCTCCTGGTCGACGACGGGGCCGCCTCGGTCGACGCCCGCTTCGGGTTCGCCGCCGTGGTCGGGCACGAGCTGGCGCACCAGTGGTTCGGCGATCTCGTCACCATGCCCTGGTGGAACGACCTCTGGCTCAACGAGGGCTTCGCCACCTGGATGGAGCCCCGCATCGTGGCCGCCGTGAGGCCCGAGCTCCACCCCGAGATCCGCGCGCTCGACAGCACCCACGAGGCCATGAGCGCCGACAGCCTGGTGAGCGCGCGCAAGATCCGGCAGGAGATCGCGGACGACAGCGACATCGACAGCGCCTTCGACTCCATCACCTACGACAAGGGCGGCGCCGTCCTCTCCATGTTCGAGCGCTGGATCGGCCCGGAGGCGTTCCAGAAGGGGATCCGCAGCTACCTCGGCGCCCACCGCTTCAGCACCGCCGGCGCCGACGACCTGCTCGCCGCGCTCTCCCTCGCCGCCGGGCGTGACGTGGCCAAGCCGTTCCGCAGCTTCCTCGATCAACCCGGGCTGCCCTTCGTCGAGGCGCATCTCGTCTGCGAAGGCTCGCCTCGCCTCGTGCTCGAGCAGTCGCGCTTCCTGCCCCTCGGGTCCACCGGACCCAAGGACGCGAGCCTGTGGCAGATCCCGGTGTGCGCCCGCTACCCCGACGGCAAGGAGACCCGCGAGGCGTGCACCCTCCTCACCGGCCACGAGGGCGTGCTCCCGCTGGGCGGCGCGTGCCCCGCCTGGGTGATGCCCAACGCCGACGCCGCCGGCTACTACCGCTGGTCCCTGGCGCCGGCCGACGAGAAGAAGCTCGGCGTCGCGCTCCCTGCGCTCAGCGAGCGCGAGCGGATGAGCTTCGCCAAGAGCCTCACCGCCGGCTTCGCGCGGGGCACCGCCCGGGTCGCCGACACCCTCGAGGCGATGGCGCCGCTCGCCGCCGACCCCAGCTACGCCGTCGCCGCGGCGCCCATGGATCTGGTCGCCACGCTGGGCCGCTGGCTCGAGGGCGATCCCGTCCACGCCCAGGTCCAGGGCTACGCCGCCGCGCTCTACGCGCCGGTCCTCCGCACCCTCGGCTGGGATCCCGTGAAGGGCGCGGCCGAGGGCGCCGGGCGCACGCTGCTCCGGCAGAGCGTGGTCGAGTTCCTCGCGTTCACCGCGCGCGATCCGGCCGTCCGGCGCGAGGCGGCGGCCCGCGGGCGCGCCTACCTGGGCTTCGGCAAGGACGGCAAGCTCCACCCCGACGCGGTCGCCGCCGAGCTGGCCGCCACGGCGATCGCGGTCGCCGCCGAGGAGGGAGGCGCCGCCTTCTTCGACGCGCTCGTGGCGACCCTCGACGGCGAGCAGCGGGAGCTCTACCGGCGCCCGCTTCTCGCCGCGATCGGCGCCATCACCGCGCCCGAGGTCGCCGCCCGCGCCCGGGCGCTCGAGCTCGACCCCCGCGTCCACGTCAACGAGGTGGGCCGCATCCTCGCGGCCCAGCTCCGGCAGCCCGCCATCCGCGACGCGGCCTGGGCCTGGTACGGGAGCCACCTCGACGCGCTCATCGCCCACATGACGGCCTCCTACGCCTCGAGGCTGGTGTCCGTGGGCACCGACTACTGCGACCGCGGGCACCGGGACGAGATCGAGAAGCTCTTCACGCCTCGCATCCCCGCCCTCGAGGGCGGGCCGCGCAGCCTCGCCGGCGTCCTCGAAGAGATGAGCCTGTGTATCGCCCGCCGCGCGGCCCACGAGCCGGGCGCCCGGGCATTCTTCGCCAGGAAGAAGCGGTAACGACGGGGAGACCCGGCCCAGCCGGTGAGGGAGAGCGGATGAGCGCCTGCACGCAACCCGGCTGCACCGGGACGATCGAAGACGGCTACTGCAACGCCTGCGGCATGGCGGCGGCCCCGGCCCCCGCGGGAGGCGGCACCAAGCCCAGCGCGCCCGCGGGCCCGACCAACACCGCGAGCACGCGCACCGGCTCCAGCAAGGTGCCGATGACCCGCAGCCAGCGCAGCACCCGGTCCACGCGGAGCACCCGCAGCGGGTCCACGCGCAGCGGCCGGAGCACCACCCGCTCGCTGGGCAGCCGCCCCCTGGCGCGACCGACGCTGGCGCCGCTCGACCCGATGGCCGCCCTGGTCCCCGGCGTGGTCCCCGAGCGCAAGCGCTTCTGCTCCGGGTGCGACATCGCGCTCAAGCGCGACTCGGGCTTCTGCCCCAAGTGCGGCCAGGAGTACTCGTTCATCCCCTCGCTCCAGCCCGGCGACATGGTCGCCGACAAGTACGAGATCAAGGGGACCATCGCCTTCGGCGGGCTCGGGTGGATCTACCTCGGGCTCGACACGGTGCTCACGCGCTGGGTCACCATGAAGGGCCTCCTCAACTCCAAGGACCCGCGCATGCTGGAGGTGGCGGTCAAGGAGCGCGAGTACCTCGCCGCCGTCAAGCACCCCAACATCGTGGGGATCTACGACTTCATCAACCACGGGGGCGAGGGCTTCATCGTGATGGAGTACGTCAACGGCAAGACGCTGATGAACCTCCGCAAGGAGCACGGCGGCCCGCTGCCGGTGGCCGAGGCCATCTCCTACATCGCCGAGATCCTCCCGGCGTTTCAGTACCTCGACGATCTCGGCCTCATCTACTGCGACTTCAAGCCCGAGAACGTGATGGTGGAGGAGGAGACGGTGAAGCTCATCGACATGGGCGCCGTGCGCCACGTCGACGATCAGGGCGGCGACGTCTACGGCTCCAAGGGCTACACCGCCCCCGAGGCCAGCGACGCGCCCACCGCGCTCTCGGATCTGTACACCGTGGCCCGCTCCCTCGCGGTGCTGGTGGCGAGCTTCGACTTCCAGGGCAAGTACGAGCACTCCATCCCCCCGCCCGACGAGGTCGAGGTCTTCGCCCAGCACGAGTCGCTCCACCGCTTCCTGGTCAAGGCCACCCGCGAAAAGCCCGAGGAGCGCTTCCAGTCCGCCTCCGAGATGGCCGAGCAGCTCGTCGGCGTGCTGCGCACGGTGGTGGGCGAGTCCGCCGATCTCGGCCCCGCCGAGAGCTCCATCTTCGCCCCCGACAGCGACCGCTCCGAGGGCGCCACCACCGGCCCCAAGAGCGACGGCGTCCCCAAGCTCCGCGTCGACCCCGAGGACGCCGCCGCCAGCGTGATCACCGCGGCCGGCGCCGTGCCCGACGCCGAGCGCCGCCACGCCATGTTCCAGCGGGCCCTCAAGCAGTACCCGGACTCCCTCGAGCTCAAGCTGCGCACCATCGACGAGCTGGTGAGCATGGGCCGCTTCGACGACGCCGAGGCCCGCATGGCCGACGTGCAGAAGGCCTCCCCTGCCGACTGGCGCCTCGCCTGGTACCGCGGCCGCGCCCTGCTCGCCCAGGGCAAGATCCAGGAGACGCTCAGCGCCTTCCGCTCCATGGTCGACGAGCTCCCCGGCGAGCTCGCCCCCAAGCAGGCGCTGGGGATCGCCTACGAGGCCTCGGGCGAGCTCGATCAGGCCATCCGCTACTACGACGCGGTCTCTCGCGCCGACAGCGCCTTCGTCAGCGCCGCCTTCCGCCTGGCGCGCTGCCTGGAGAAGAAGGGCGATCGCCCCGGCGCCGTGGGCGCGTACCGCCGCGTCCCCTCCTCGTCGAGCCGCTTCGCCCAGGCGCAGATGGCCGTGGCGCGGCTGCTGGTCACCCCGGTGAGCGGCCAGCCCTTCCCCCACCTCGACGATCTGGTGGCCGCCTCCCTGGCCGTGGAGTCGCTCGACGGCCTCATGGACGGCCTCGAGGTCACCGAGCTCAAGGCCGATCTGTTCCACATGGCCGCGCTCTGCACCGCCGGCACCTCGGGGCTGCCCAGGGACACCAAGATCCTCGCGGTGGCCCTGCGCGAGCACGACCTGCGCTTCGCCGCGGAGGAGACCTTCCGGGCCTGCGCCCGCCAGGCGGCCACGGACGAGGCGCGCTATGCGCTGGTGGACCGGGCCAACCAGGTGAGGCCGGTGACCTGGACCTGAGCTGTCATCCTGAGGAACGCCCGAGAGCGTTCCCCGACCCATCCTGGGGAACGCCCGAGAGCGTTCCCCGACCCATCCTGGGGAACGCCCGAGAGCGTTCCCCGACCCATCCTGGGGAACGCCCGAGAGCGTTCCCCGACCCATCCTGGGGAACGCCCGACGCGCCTCAGAAGGCGCCGTGGGCGGAGAGCCCGATCGAGCCCGGCCCTCCCGTGGGCGTGACGTGCACCTGCCCCACCCGGGTCACCGTCCGGGTCTCCGGCAGCAGGAACCCCGCCACGATCTCCAGCACGCCCGCCGCCTGGACGATGCCATTGGTCACCAGCAGCACCTGGTTGCCCGCCTCGCCGAGGCCGCAGGGGGTGCTCCGACAGTCGCGGCTGGCGAGGTTGAGCCACGGGCCCGCCACCGGAACGAAGAGGAACTGATCGGCGGGGCGATCGCTGATGGCTCCGACGACCACCGAGGTGCCGTAGGAGAGCCCCAGCGTGAAGATGCCACCGGCGACGAGGTTGGCGTTGGGCACCCTCTCCTGCCACGTGACGACGTCGCGCTGCGGCCCGGGCGTGACGATCACCGTCGGCGGGCTCGGCCGGACGCGGACCGGCGGCGGAGGGAACGGGCCCTCCAGGGGAGGCTCGATCTGGGCGAGCGCGCACGGCGCCCACAGCACCGCGACGGCGCTGGACGCCGCCAGGAGATGAATCAGGGAACCTTTCATCGCGGCCTCTCTCGCTCGCTCCGAGGGCAAGGGCTGCCCAGGTCGGGCTCGCGAGGGAGGCTTCGCAACCGTGATGCCGCGCACCGTGTGATAGGATCGGGCGGCGTCATGTACAAGATCTCCGTCGACCGGGCCCACGCCATCGTCGCCTTCGTCCTTGATGGCCTCGTCCGCATGGACGAGATGCAGAGCTTCGTCGGGGAGCTCCAGATCGCCACGCTCAGCGTCAGCGGCAGCGACATCAAGATCAAGGCCGACGTCCGCACCCTGCGCCCCGCCTCCCCCGAGGTGGCCGAGATGATCCGCAGCGTCCAGGAGTTCGGCATCAAGCAGGGGGTCAAGCGGGTCGCCGAGATCGTCGAGAGCGACATCGTCGCCCTCCAGCTCAACCGCGTCGCCCGCGAGAGCGGCACCGACAAGATCCTGCGCCGCTTCTGGGAAGAGGAGTCCGCCCGCGACTGGCTCATCCACGGCGACCCGCCGGCCCGACCCGTCCGGCTCTGATCCGGCCCTCTCCGAGCATGCTTAGCAGCCGTCGCGAGCGCCCCGAGGCTAGGGAGGCCGAGGGAGCCGTACTCTTGTACGGTGACCGAGGCCGACCGACGCATCGGGGCGCGTAGCAGGCTGATAAACATGCTCTCAGCGGTGAGCGCGGAGGACGCCGAGGAGTGAGACGCCACCATAGCTGAGCGTGCAGGCGCCGCTCGTGGGGGCGTCGTCGGACACGTCGAAGCCGGCCGGCGTCGCCGAGCGGGCCACCAGCTCGGAGGGCGTGTCGACGACGAAGCCGGCCGTGGTGAGCCGCTCCCGCCAGGTCTCGGCCTCCTCGTGGCGCTCGACCCGGTCGGCGCCGTCGTGGGTGACGACGTTGCGCACCTCCTGGGCGAAGAACTCGGACCACACCAGCATGGCGTCCGATACGGGGAGGGTGGCGTAGAGGCTGCGCAGGAGCGTGCCGTAGTGGCGGTAGGCGTAGAGGAAGCGCAGCGTCAGATCGTCGCCGTGGTGATTGCTGTCGGGCTCGAGCAGCACCACCCGCTCGCAGCCCGCCTCGCGGACCACGGCGAGGACGTCGTCGCGGCCGCCGCGGGCGCCGTGGGCGGGCAGGCCGACGTGGTGCAGGCTGAGGCTCCCGTTGGCGAGCAAGAACCCCTGCGGGGCAGCGGCGGCGACGTCGGCGACGGTGAGATCCTCGGCGAGCTTGGGGATGCCGACGAAGGTGGTGGGGATGCCCTCGTCCGCGGCGGTGGTGAGCACGTTGACCTCGGCGAGCTCGAGGGCGCCGCCGACCCCGCCGAAGCCAGGCGCCGAGTCGGGCTCGACGCCGATGACGCGCAGGGTACGGAAGAGCCGGTGGGCCCAGGGGTGCTTGAGCAGCGAGCAGATCTGGCCGCCCCGGCCGATGCCCAGGTCGAGGAGGGTGACGTCGCCCGGGGCGGGGACGGACGACAGCAAGGCGCGGTTGGCGGCGGCGTAGCCGAAGGGTATGAGCGGAGTGCGCAGGCGGAGCAGCTCGAAGGCGCGGAGCTGCGCGCCCGGCGGCCTCGCGCTCAGGTAGAGGTTGCCGCCGCCCCCGATGCTGCGGATGCGGCCGAGCAGGGCCTCGGCGAAGGTGCGCACCAGGATGGCGTCGTGGCCGTCCTCCTCGTCGGGCATCCGGCGGGTGAGGACCTCCGCCTCGAAGGCGGCAGCCGCCTCACAGCCGTGCTCCAGCTCCCGCACCGCCGACCAGAGGCGCGAGAGGCGGCCGCCCGCGACGGTGCCCAGCCCCGAGAAGAACGCGGCGAAGCCCGGAGTCCGCCGGGTGCGCTCCGCCGAGGCGGCGAGGTAGGCGCCCAGGTCGTCGAGCGTGAAGCGGCACGGCGCCACCGGCACGAGGGAGCCCAGCGAGTCGCGCGACGACGCATCGTGCGTCGGCCAGCTGGTGCGCTCCGGCGCGGGTAAGGGGAGAGCCTCGTCGTCCGCGCGGTCTCCCATCACCCCTGACCCGTCTCCGATCTGGATGGCTCGGTACGCGGACACGCTATCCGAAAGGTGCGCGGCTCGCTACCGCCGGAGCGGCCTCGCCGGGGCCACCTTTCGAGTATCCTCCCGCGATGCGCGCCCTGTGGTGGATGCTCACCGCCCTCGCCGTCCTGGTCCTTGCGTACCGGTACTACTCGGCCTTCCTCGCCGCCAAGGTCCTCTGCCTCGACGACTCCCGGCGCACGCCGGCGCACGAGCGCAACGACGGCTCCAACTACCACCCGACCAACCGCTGGGTCCTCTTCGGCCACCACTTCGCCGCCATCTCGGGGGCGGGGCCGCTCATCGGGCCGGTGCTGGCCGCGCAGTTCGGCTTCCTCCCCGGGTACACCTGGATCCTGTTCGGCGTGGTCCTCGGCGGGGCCGTGCAGGACTTCGTCATCCTGGTCGCCTCGGTGCGCCGGGGGGGCCGCTCGCTCGCCGAGATCGCCCGGGAGGAGCTGGGCCCGCGCCTCGGGCTGGTCACC
>Ga0302279_10002893_pt1 | contig 22035 bp, 20 predicted proteins | sample III_Bog_N3_3_FD_194541 | JGI IMG/M metagenome (GOLD analysis project Ga0302279, IMG submission 194541) | Peat permafrost microbial communities from Stordalen Mire near Abisko, Sweden - III_Bog_N3_3 | ecosystem: Environmental > Terrestrial > Soil > Wetlands > Peat | place: Sweden: Abisko...
GTAGATGAGCAGGATGACAAGGATGAGCGAGACTCCGCCGCCGCCGTAATAGCCCATGCCTGGGCCCATGCGATACCCGCCCCCACCGAAGAGAAGAATCAGTACAAGCAACAGGACAATCAGCATATGTATCTCCGTTCCAACGCGATGTGCGCGGCGGTGGTTTACCGCGTATGTGTGGTTGGATGCGGAAGTAGCGAGCAGCAGAAGAACAAATATGGAGATTCTGGCCGCCTTGGGGATGTCAATGGATCTTCGGTTCCATCCACCAAGACTCAGGGCTGGATAGCAGGTTCGGGGATGGGGTGCCAGGTGGTGCCGAGCGCGATGTAGAGGGTGATGGCTCGGGTTGGGAGCGGGACCTGGTCGATGGGCTTGGGGGACTTGGAGCCGAGCAGCCACCAGGCCAGAGGCGCCTGCGCAATGTCGTAGCCGGCATCGTGGAGGTAGCAGAGACTGATGCGGCCGCTCTGCTGGAGTTCGAGGGTGTGTACGTGTGCCACTGCGCCACCCCCGGCGAGGTCCGTAGCCACTCCTGCAAACGGGATGAACGCGCCAGCCGCGTCGCCGGCGAGTCCTGCGACCGAGGCCTTAGTGTTTGCCGAGTTCGTGCGCAAGCCGTCCTTTTCGATGGCTTCGGCGATGTTGTCGGCGAGCACGGTGGCAAGCTGGTCGTCGTTCTGCATGCGCTCGACGACCTGACGGGGGACAATCATGACGCCACTAGGCATGGTGACGGCGTCTCGCCACTTTGAGGAGTCGACCACCTGAAAGCGGAAGTGGATCTTGGTGGGGTCGGTGTCGGGAAGGACGCGCTGGTAGGCGGGAATGAGGGACCGGCCAATGCGCTCGACGCGGGCCTGCATGTCCTCGTTGTGGTATGGTGGGATCTTGCTTGGGTCGACGCCGCGGAATACCTTGCTTACGCCGCTCTGGTGGGCATCGTCTGGAACGGCGGCGGGATCGTAGTCGGTTCTGGTCCGCATACTGTTCTCGGTGTGGTTGACCTTATTGGGTCCGACGCTGGCCAAGTCCAGCAGAACAGTGCCGTCCAGCTGTTGAACGCCGGAGTATCGGATCCACTGGTTGGTGGCAATGTCGGCGAGGGATTTGAGAGGCTGAGCGAAGTCGAGCTTTGTCTTTGCAGTGATGTGGAGCAGAAAGCCATCGGCGCGAACGACGCGGTCGGGGCCTGGATGCTCTGCTGGAGCGTTAGGGATGAGATCGATGATGCCGGTGCCGCTGACCGTTGCTCGAGTTGGGGGAGTGAGGACGATCTGGCTTGCGGTAAGAGTATTCGCGGCCCTGTCGAAGCTGCCGGTGGCGGCGAGAGTCTCTCCCAGGTAGTAGGCAGCGGGTTTGGAGGCAGGCGTTTTCGACGGCGTGCCGGAGGACGTGCGGAACTCCGTAGCCGCTGTGAGGCGAATATGCATACCTTCCAGATCGAAGCCCTCGGAGGGCTGTAGCGCTGTGACATAGCCGAAGACGTGGCGAGAATCCTGGGCGTGCGCAGCAAGCGAGAGCGCGAAGAGAGCGGCGACAATAGCTGGCTCCAGTTCAGGGGAGCTTGGCGGCTTCGGAGATGGGGTCCCAGTGGTCGGGATCATGACGGCCCTACGTTAGTACGATTGATGTCGTATGTCAACGGAATCTTAGCTCCCCGGGAGGACCGGGGCTAAAAAGCCGGTTGATTGGACGTCGGCTGCCGCAGGGCGAGGCCTGCGGCTGCTCCGAAAAACGCCGCAGAGTTTTCAGCATCCTCGAATGCCTGCCGCTACTCCCAAAGGCGAACTACAGAGATTCTGGAGCTTCGCTCCAGAATGACGACGCTTATAAATTTTTAGGGGAGCTTGGCGGCTTCGGCGATGGGGTTCCAGTGGTCGGGACCGGATGGGGGGCCGGCGAGGAAGGTTGTGGGAAAGTAGTATCGCGCCTGTGTGGAGGTGAGCTGATGGGACCAGGGGACGCGGGTGGAGGGGCTTGCGCCGGGGCCGGTGGAGTACGCCTCGGCATAGTAGGCGGTGGACTCGTTGGCGGGATTGCCCCAATTGTTCCAGCCGGCGGGATTCATCTCCGCGGGGAGCGATGTGTTGATGTAGACAACGCGGGCGTAGGGGCGCCAGGGGCGGCCGAGACCGATGGTATTGTGCGCGGAGGAGATGGATTTGGCGCCGGCGGCGGTTGGATCGATGAGTGGGGCGTTGAGGTTTGCGGTGACGCGGCTGTTGAGGATGACGTAGCCGGTGGACTGCGTGGGCGAGGTGCGGGACTGCGCGGTGACGAAGCCGGGACCGTTGGAGTGGAGTTCGTCGCGCTCGAAGACGGCGGCCGCGTTGCCGAAGATGTAGTCGACGCCGCCTTCGATGTAGGAGTCGACGTAGTATTGGCGGCCGTAGTCGGCGAAGAGCGTGTCCTGGTGACCGAGGAAGCGGCAGTTTTTGAAGATGCTGCGGTCGCCGCGGTTGGCAACGGCGACGGCCTGGCCGGTATTGCCGGCGGCATTCTCAAAGGTAATGTTGTCTGCCTGGAAGCCAGCGCCGTTGATCTCGACGGTTTGGGTGAAGAAGGTGCCGCCGGCGGTCTTGGCGTTGAGCGAGTTGGTGATGACGACGTCGGCGGGGGACTTGCCCAGTCCCATGAGGGTGATGTTGGTGTGGTTCTGCGTGACGATGACGCGCTCGTGGTAGATGCCGGGAACGATCTCTATGACGACGCGGCCGGGTGTTCCGTTGCGGCTGGGAGTGGCGAAGGGGTGATGATCGAGCGCGTTCTGGATGGTAGGGAAGGTGCTGCGGTTCTCGTTGCCTGGTGCGGCGAGGCGGGCTGCTGGGTCGACGCGGACATGGACGTCGGTGGCGTGGAGAGGCCGGGCGAGGGCGAGGAGAGCGAAGAGGAGTAAACGTGACATCGGGAACCAGCGTAGACCGGTGCGAGCGGATCGGCAAGCGTTGCGGTTCAGGTGGAGATGCCGATGAGGCGGAGGATGGCGAGGGCGCTGGATGAGGTGTTGATGCCGGGCTTGAGGAGGTAGTCGAAGGCGAGGGGGTCTTCGGGGTCGGGGCTGGCCATGTGGACGTTGAGGCCGTGGAGCGCGGGCGACGCGATTGCGGTGAGAGCGAGGTCGTGGGTGGAGAGCGCGCCGGCGGTGTTGCAGGCCATGAGGGCGCGGAGGACGGCTTCCGCGGCGGCGAGGCGGTCGGAGGAGTTGGTGCCACTGAATATCTCGTCGATGAGGAAGAGGACCGGAGGCGCGGGGGCCTGGTTGCCGGGGGAGGCGACGGCGAGCATGGCGTGCAAGCGCTCCACTTCGGCGAGGAACTTGGACTTAGCCTCGGCGAGGGAGTCGGTGAGGGCGAGCGAAGCACAGAGGCGTGCGGGTGAGATGCGGGCAGAGGTGGCGCGGACGGGAGCCCCAGCAAAGGCCAGCACCGTGTTGGTGCCGATGGTGCGAAGCAATGTGGACTTACCCGACATGTTAGAGCCGCTGATGAGGTAAAAGCGGGTGGCAGAGTGGAGAGCGATGTCGTTGGGAATGCATCCAACGAGCAGCGGGTGGCGGAGGGCCGTAGCTTCGAAGGTTGAGGGTGCGTCGTCGGAGAGAATTTCGGGGTAGGTATTTTCGGGATGCTCGAAGGCGTAGATGGCGAGGGCGTTGAGAGCTTCGAACTCGGCCCAGGCGGCAAGCCAGAGCTTCATGGCGGGGGCATGGGTTCGCTTCCAGTTGGCGATGGCGATGGCCGCATGGGTGCCGGCGGCCAAGAGCAGGGAGAGGACGTAGAACCACTCCTTGGTCCGCTGTTCGACCATGACGAAGCTGGCTTGGGCGCGGCGCACGGCTCGAATGGCATTGACGGGCTCGCGGGTGGATTGCTGGAGTGCGACCAGGCGCGAGCTGGTAAAGGATTCCTTTTGCAGCAGGGCGATGCCATCGGAGAACATCTGCATCTGGTTCGCGATTCGTGAGCCTTCGAGAATGGGGACCACCCGCGAACGCGCCTGCGCGGCTACCGCAGTGTGAAGCGCGAAGACGGCGAGCAGATTGGGAAAGAGAAACGACCAAGTGGCGTAGTGGAGCAGACCGGCGAACAGCAGAGCGATCAGCATGGTCGAAGTAAGGGCCAGGGCAATGCGCAAGGCGGGGTGAAATGCCGGCGGCTCTTCGTCGAGCCATTTGTCGAGGGAGGAGGCGGTGACCTGGTCGAAACGCGAGGTGCCGAGGAGGGCGATGTTTTCGCGCAGGCCGGTGTTGAGTGTGAGCTCCTGGACGGCCTGCTGGCGCGCGCAGACGGCGGCGTTGGACGCGGGATCGAGCAGAAAGCGGGCGAGGCCACGTTGCCCGACGCCGGTGCGGACGGTAGCGAGCAAGCCAAAGAGGGAGTTGGGGCCGAGGATGTTGAGGTCGCGGTCGTACAGGTGCACGGCGGTGTGGAACTCGTCGCCCGTGAGTCCTGACTGGGGCTGAGTACCGTCGGCGCGGCTGAGATTGCGGTCGTGGAAGACGAGCAGGCGCAGGATGCGGGCGAGACGCGTCTGGAGCCGGAGGTAGAAGGGAACCAGTCCGGCAGCGATGCCGATTGGGACGAGAGCAAGCCACCAGGGGAGGGTGTGGTTGAATGCGTACTTTGCGAGGAGGTACGCACCCATCAGACAAAGGAGGACCGCGAACCGCATTCGCAGGCGGATTGATTCAGCGGCACGTTGCTGCTGGCCCAGCTCGGTGAGGCTTTCGCGGTAGCGGGACTGGACGTCGGCGTGATCTGTGGGCATCGGTGGTGCGTCCAGAGTACCAAGGTTGAGCGCGTGCGGCGCCCACCTGGGGATGGTAGACTTATGGAGTGCCGGGTCCTACGCGACGTAATCCCGCCAACCCCGCCAGGTCCGGAAGGAAGCAACGGTAACGGGTCATTACGGGCGCAGTAGGTCGCCCGGTACTTTTTAATTGCAGTTGTGGGTGATCAGTTTCGTGGTCCGTGAATGCAAGAGGCTGTTGGTCCCGTTGTGCCCCCTGAACAATTGCGATGTAAGCGGATGGGTAGGCCAGGAATGGCGAACCCGGCTCGGTGCGGTTTCGCGTTTGTCGTGAAAATCATTTGTAATGGGTGGGGCGATTGTGCCAGAGTCGTGAAGGACATTCAGAGGTGATGGTTTGAGTTTGACGTTGAAGCCGCAACATCCTGTGCGGGCGAAGATTAGTTCTGTTGGCACGTATGTTCCACCCCGGTTGCTGACCAATGCGGACCTGGAGAAGATGGTTGCCACCAGCGACCAGTGGATCATGGAGCGGACGGGGATCCACACGCGGCACATTGTGGACAAGGGTGTTGCGACCAGCGATATGGCTGCGGCGGCTGCGCGAAATTGCCTGGAACTGCGCGGCATCACGGCGGCCGAGGTTGAGGTGATCATTGTCGCGACGGTGACGCCGGACATGATGTTTCCGGCGACGGCGTGCCTGGTGCAGGACAAGATTGGCGCTAAGGGCGCGTGGGGATTCGACCTGTCGGCGGCGTGCTCGGGCTTTCCGTATGCGCTGCAGATGGGCGCGAAGTTGGTAGAGAGCGGCATGCAGAAGAAGGTGATGGTGATTGGGGCGGACACGATGAGCTCCATCATCGATTACAAGGATCGCGCGACCTGCGTGATCTTTGGCGATGGCGCTGGCGCTGTGCTGCTGGAGCCATGCGAAGAGGGCGAGATCGGACTGATCGACTACTACCACGAGATTGACGGGTCGGGCGCGCCTTCGCTGAATATGCCGGGCGGTGGAAGCCTGCATCCGCCGACGGCGGAGACGGTGGCGGCGAATATGCACGTGGTGCACCAGGACGGCCAGGCGGTGTACAAGTTTGCCGTGCGCAAGATGCATGAGGCAGCAGACACGCTGCTGACGCGACATGGCGTGACGGGCAAGGACCTCGCATGCTTTATCCCGCACCAGGCGAACAAGCGGATTATCTTGTCTACGGCGGAGCGTCTGGATATGCCGCTGGATCGCGTGATTATCAATATCGACCGCTTTGGGAATACGACGGCCGCGACGATCCCGATGGCCATGCGGACTGCGCTGGACGAGGGCAAACTGAAGAAGGGCGGTCTGGTGTTGCTGGCCAGCGTGGGCGCCGGATTCACGGTCGGGGCGACGCTGTTGCAGTGGGAGTTTTGAGAAACGATTTTCCGTTTTCCGTTTGTCCGTGATCGGTTGCCCGTGAAAACGACCTATCAGAGCTGCGGCTCGGGCATGGCGTTGGAGGAGCTTGCGGCGGTGGACTTGAGCGAGCGCGAGGTCTTGTAGAGCTTCCAAAAGGCGATGGCGAGACTGACAAGGATGATGCTCCAGACTGCGATGAGGATCTCAGTGCCCCATTTGCGGGTGAACATATTCCAGATGCGCAGGACGTGGCGTCCGTAGTAGACCCCGAGCCAGGCGGCGAACGCGTGACGCAGGAAGCGGCTGACGGTGAACGTGGCGAGGAACTTCTGGCGCGACATCTTGAGCGCGCCAGCGGCCAGCACAAAGGGCGAGAGCGGCATGGGCGGAGGCAGCACCGCCGGCAGCGCGACCGCGAGGATCGCGTGCGTCTCCATCCAATTGCAGACCGGCTTGAAGATGTTGGCGGGAACGTGCTTTTCCAGGAAGGAGAGCCCGCCGGCGTGGCCCACCTGATAGCTGAAAAAGCCACCGAGAAATGAGCCGATCGTGGCCGCGGCGATGAGCAAGACGAGGTTGGCGTGTTGCGCGGCAAGCACCACCACCATGATGTCCGTGAGGCCGGGCAGCGGCAAGGGGACGAAGGACGAGTCCACGATGGAGACCAGCAGCACGCCGACGATGCCGAACGAAAGCATGAGATGGAGCAGCGGGTTGGGGTGATGGGCCGCAGCGGGCACGGCAGCCGCGATGGCCGCGAAGATGGCGCGGGGAGCGAGGGTCAAAATCGCGGCTGGCACCACAAGAGTCATACAGGATATGACGCGAGTGTACGCGAGGAAGTCGCGCAAATGGGCGGAAAGTTACAGGAAGCAAAGGTCGGGGAGCGGTGGCAGGATGCCGGCCTCCGCAGCGTAGCGGCGGAAGAGGCGGATGGTCTGGATGCACTCCGACGAGAGGGTGTAGTGGATGTTGTGGGTGAGGTAGTGGCGGATGGTTGCCGGGGGGATGGCGATGCGTGGAGTCCACTCTGCGACCAGGGTATTGATGTGCGCGAGGCCGTGGTCGCGGGATGCCTGCAGGTCTTCGACAATCTGGGCTGCGGGGATGGGTGATGTGGCAAGGGCTTCCGGGCGGAAGGCCCACACGGCGGCGACCCATGGCGTCTGGGTGCGGGTGTGCCACTCATGGGCCATGTCGATCCAGAGGCACGGGCCGGCGGCGGCTTCGATATGGTCGCGGGCTTCGAGCGCGAGCAGTGCCGGGTCGCCGATGAGCAGTGCGGCGTCGGCGTGGGCGAGCATGGCAAGCGGGTCGGCAGCGGACGGCGTGAAGGTGGGATTGGCTCCGATGAATCTGCGGAAGAGGAGCTGCGTGTAGGCAAGCGAACTGCGTGACGCGGTGTCCGCGGCGATGGTGCGGACGGCGGCGAGGGTGTCGTCGGCGGAGGCTGCGGTGCTCTTCTGTTTGACGATGAGTTGGATGGAGCGGACGCGGTCCAGCGAGGCGATGGTGCAGCCGGGAACGATGGCCAGCGCGGGCGTGAGCGACGCGATGGGGATAAGGCCGAGATCGGCGCGGCCAGCGAGGAGGTCGTCAGCACATAGCGAGGGTAGGGTGGAGCGGATGTCGTAGCGCTGGGCGAGTGCGGAGTTGTTGGGCGGGTGCTCGAAGTCCCACATGAGCGGTGCGGGGTTGAGGAAGTTGATAGCGGAGACGCGGAGGCGATTTGGGATGTGCGGGACCAAAGCTCTATTTTATGGGACGGCGCGCAGAAGCAGGCAAGGGTGGAGGGAAATGCCGTATGCACAGCAGGGGGCAACCGCTACAATTGTGTCGCCGATTCAACCGTGTTGCGAGGGCTGCATGAGAATTATGAGGTGTGCGTTGTTCGCGAGTCTGGTCCTGCTGGTTTCGCCCGCGCTGCGGGGGCAGGCGACCGAGTCGTCTATCAACAAGCAGTTGAAGAACCTGCGCGCGGTCCCGGCGCCTCCGGGAATGGCTCCGTCGCCCAACGCGATCTCCGAGGCGCAGCGTCCGGGCGTGCTGGTCCAGGTGGCCAGAGACATCGGTTCGCTGCCGGCAGTGCCAGCAAAGTTGAAGCTTGCCGATGAGCTGTTCCACGCGACGACGGAGGGCGCTGCCAGCCCGGAAGCGGTGCAGGGCACGGCAGATACGCTGACGGAGGCACTAACGGAGAGTCCGCAGCCGGAGAAGGACGGTACGCCGGCGACTGCGTACTTCGATCTGGCCAAGCTGGTGCGCTATGCGGGTGCGACGACGACCTCGAAAGACCCGGAGCTCGTCAAGGCGGCCCAGACCTTGCTTGCGAACGATGCGGAGATCGCGAAGCTGGACTTTATGCTGAAGGACTCCAACAGCAAGAAGGTCACGTTGTCCGGGCTGAAGGGCAAAATTGTGCTGGTGAACTTCTGGTCGACACAATGCACGGCGTGTGCGGGCGAGATGGCGAATCTGGATTTGATTTATACGCACTACCAGCAACAGGGACTGGCGATCCTGTCGATTACGCAGGACAATCCCTTTCTGGCCAGCTCCTTTCTGGCAAGCAAGGGATATCATCCGACGGTGCTGTTCGACGATGGGGGTAAGGTGGGCAAGCAGTTCCACGTGGACGAGTTGCATCCGGAGAACCTGCCGCGGACATTTGTGTTTGATCGCGATGGGAAGCTGGTGGGCGAGTCGATTGCGACGAGCACGCAGCGGCAGTTTTTTGAGATGCTGGGGCAGGCGGGGCTGCAGCCAGGCAAATGAGGGCGAGTGGAATGCAACGATATGGATGCACGATGCGGCATGCGAGGGCGGCGCTGGCTACGGCGCTGATGCTGGGCGCATGGGGTATGGCTGCAGGGCAGGGGACCGAGGCCTCGATCGGCAAGCAGATTGGCGGGTTGCGCGACGTTCCGGATGCGCAACGGCCAGCGGCGACGACGCAGATTGCAATGGACATTCGCACGTTGCCTGCGGGACTGCCGAAGCTTAAGCTGGCAGACTCTTTGACGCACCTGGTGACGGAGGGCGACCCGGGGCGCGAGACGCTGCAGGCCGTGGCGGACACGCTGGCGCAGGCGTTGACGGAGAATCCCGTGCCACAGACGGGCGACCGGCCGCCCGTGCCGTATATGGACCTGGCCAAACTGGTGCGGTACGAGGGGATCTCGTCCATCATGAAGGATCCGCTGCTGGACGCGGCGGACAGGATTCTGGTGGCTGACGATGCGGATGTGGAGAAGGCTGACTTTACGCTGAAGGACCTGAAGGGGAAGCCGGTGACGCTGTTGCAGTTGCGCGGCAAGATTGTGCTGGTGAACTTTTGGGCGACGTGGTGCCCGCCCTGCCGCAAGGAGATGGTGGACCTGGACCTGATCTATACGCACTACCAGAAGCAGGGGCTGGTAATTCTTTCGCTCACCAGCGAGAAGAAGTCGACGGTGAAGGACTTCCTGGCGTCGAAGGACTATCATCCGCCAGTGCTGCTGGATGATGGCGGCCAAGTGGCCAAGGCATTCCACGTGGATGGGCTGCCGCGGAATTTTGTCTTCGACCGCGACGGGAAGCTGGTGGCAGAGGCCATCGACATGCGCACGCAGCGGCAGTTCTTCCACATGCTGGCCAAGGCAGGGCTACAACCGCAACTGAATTGAGGCATGGAGCACGATGAACATACGCAGCGATGCAGAGCAGGTTGCGCTGAGTTCCAACGAGAGAGCACGTCTGGGGTGGATGGCGTTGACGCTGACGCCGGAGATGGGGCCGACGCGCATTGCAAGGGCGATGGACCGACTGGGCGCGGCGGAGCGCGTGTTTGAAGCGTCGCTGACGGAGCTGGAGGGTGCGGGGTTGCCGGCGCGCGCGGCGCAGTTTGTGTTTGAAGGTCGCGCGTTCGAGGCCGCTGAAGACGAAGCCAAGCGCGTCGCGGAGGCCGGCGCAAGCTTTCTGACGCGCGAAGATGCGGCCTACCCGGAGCGACTGCGGGAGATCTACGATCCTCCGGCGGTGCTGTGGATCCGCGGCGATGCGGCGGTGCTGGCGCGGGCGTCCATTGCGGTGGTGGGCACGCGGCAGCCTTCGCCGTACGGGGCCGGCATGGCGGAGATGCTGTCACGCGATCTGGCGCATCGTGGGTTGGTGATCCTGAGCGGCATGGCGCGCGGGGTGGACTCTGCCGCGCACAAGGGAGCGCTGGATGCAGGCGGCAGCACTGCCGCGGTGTGGGGAACGGGCATCGATGTGGTGTATCCGAAGGAGAACAAGAAGCTGGCGGAGAGGATTGTGGAGTCCGGCGGCACGATTGTGAGCGAGTACCGGCTGGGGACGTTTCCGGCGCCACAGAACTTTCCCATCCGCAACCGGATTCTGAGCGGCATGAGCATCGGAGTGCTGGTGATTGAGGCGGGGGAGTACTCCGGTACACGGATTACCGCGCGCTGTGCGATGGAGCAGAACCGCGATGTGTACGCGGTGCCGGGCAACGTGACCAACAAGAACGCTTGGGGGCCGAACACGCTCATCAAGCAGGGCGCCAAGCTGACGGCGACGTGGGAGGATGTTTGGGAAGAGCTGCCCAGCGAGGTGAAACGCGAACTGGAACAGCGGATTGGGCTTGCGGGGCAGGATGAATCGAATGCCGGCGGAGCCGCATCTCTCTTTGATGATAGCGACGAACAGCCGCTGCGGGAGCAGGAGCGATTGGTGCTGAGGGAGTTGAAGAGGGACGTGGCGACGCAGCTCGACGAGTTGATGGATGGGCTGCATGCGCAGATGGGCTCAGCGGAGATTTTTACGGCGCTGTTCGAGTTGGAGCTGAGCGGACGGGTGAAGCAGATGCCCGGCAAGAACTACGTGCGATGCTTCTGATGGATGCACATGAGAGACCTCGGGATTTTGCCGGGAGTATCAGCGATACAACCAAGAGCGATTTGAGGCGCTTGGCTCCGCAAGGAAGCGCGAAGCAGCCTTGATTTGAAGTCGCGTGGGTGAAACGGAATTGAATTAGAGCAGTCTATGGGTGTAGATTCTCGACTGGTCCTATGGTTTCCGCCGGGACGGGTGGGTTCGCATCTTTGGCGATTCCGTGGTAGGTTCGCATTGAAAGAGACAACAGAACGGTTTTCTGTACTCGCAACTGGTTTTGGTTTGGATGAAGGGAACGAATGGCAAAGTCACTGGTGATCGTGGAGTCGCCTGCGAAGGCAAAGACGATCAATAAATACCTGGGCAGCGATTACCTGGTGGAGGCCTCAATCGGGCACATCATGGACCTGCCAAAGAACGACATCGGCGTGGAGTTGGCAAAGCGGACCTTTGAGCCGACGCTGATTGTGTCTCCGGGCAAAGAGAAAGTGGTGGACCGGCTGAAGAAGCTGGCGGCGAAGGCGGACTGGGTGTACCTGGCGCCTGACCCCGACCGCGAAGGCGAGGCGATTGCCGCGCATTTGAAGATGCAGCTTCTGCCAATGATGAAGGACAAGTCGAAGCTGCGGCGCGTGACCTTCAACGAGATTACGCAGAAGGCAGTGAAAGCAGCGTTCTTGCATGCACGCGATGTGGATGAGAATCTCGTCGATGCCCAGCAGACTCGAAGAGTGTTAGACCGGCTGGTGGGATACCAGGTGTCGCCGCTGCTGTGGGATAAAGTGCGGCGCGGGCTGAGCGCGGGGCGCGTGCAGACAGTGGCGCTGCGGCTGATTGTGGAACGTGAGCAGGAGATCAACGAGTTCAAGCCGGTGGAGTACTGGACGATCGATGCGGAACTGGATGCCGGTAAGGGCCGGCAGACATTTGTCGCGAAGCTGGTGGGCGTGAATGGCGAGCCGTTGCGCGTGGCGAACGGCACAGACAAGGAAGGCAAGGAGATGTTCCTTGCGAATGCGCTGCCGGATAAGGAGGCGACGGACGAGGTAGTCGCGCAGCTTGAGAAGGCGAAGTGGCGTGTGCGTACGGTGGAGAAGAAGGAGCGCAGGCGGAATCCTTCCGCTCCGTACACGACGAGCAAGTTACAGCAGGATGCATCGAGTCGTCTGGGCTTCAATGTGCGGCGCACGATGGGTGTTGCGCAGCGATTGTATGAAGGCGTGGAGATCGGCAATGAAGGTACGGTCGGTCTGATCACGTATATGAGGACCGACTCGATTCGCGTGGCGCCGGACGCTATCGTCGAGGCGCGTGAGTACATTGCGAAGCTGGGGCCGAGGTATCTGCCGGCGGCTGCGAACGAGTACAAGGGCAAGAAAGACGCGCAGGATGCGCACGAGGCGATTCGTCCGACCAATGTGAGCTTCACGCCGGAGTCGATTCGGCGGCATCTGAGCGAGGAGCAGTTCCGGCTGTACCGGTTGATCTGGCAGCGATTTGTGTCGAGCCAGATGACCCAGGCAGTCTTCGATCAGACGACTGTGGATATTGAAGCGACGGCGGACCACTCGTATGACTTCCGCGTGACGGGAAGCGTGCTGAAGTTTGACGGCTTCCTGAAGTTTGAGGAAGAGGACAAGAAGGCGCGCGAAGCGGCGAAGAAGGAAGCGACGCAGGCCGAGGCTGCGCAGGCGAAGAGGCTTGCGGGCGAGGCCGTGGAAGGTGCTGCGGCCGACGACGACGATTCAGAACGCAGGCTGCCGGAGCTGAGCGATGGCGAGGCTCTGAGGTTGGAGAAGTTGGCGCACGAGCAGAAGTTTACACAGCCGCCGCCGCGCTACAACGAAGCCAGCCTGGTGAAGGTGCTGGAAGAGCGGGGAATCGGACGGCCTTCGACGTATGCCTCCATCATTAATACAATCCAGGACCGCGACTATGTGAAGAAGATCCAGGCGAAGTTTGTGCCGACGGAGATTGGGACCGTGGTGACGGGGTTGCTGGTGAAGAACTTTCCGTACATCTTCGACACGCTGTACACGGCGAAGCTTGAGACCGAGTTGGATGCGGTTGAGGAAGGACAAGAGCGCTGGACCGATCTGCTGAATGGCTTCTACGACCACTTCGAAGAAGAGCTGGTGATCGCGGCCAAAAACATGGAAGACATCAAGCGGATGGAAGAGCCGACGACGGAGATCTGCGACAAGTGCGGCGCGCCATTGATTCTGAAGTGGGGCAAGTTCGGCAGCTTCTACTCCTGCTCTAACTTTACGCGGTCCAAGCCGGTGACGGTAGCCGCGGGTCCGTGGAAAAAAGATCCAAAGGCTGTGACCAAGAAGATCACCAAGGCGCTGCACTTCCCCATGACGGTGAAGGCCATGGTGGACGATGTGGTGGAGTTCTCCAAGGACGTAGCCGACGAGAAGGAGATGTCCGCGGCGATTGAGCAGGCGCAGCGCGCGGGCAAGAAGATCGTCGTGGAGCAGGTGAGCTGCGACTTTACCAAAGAGAACTTTGCCGCCAAGCCAGACCTGAGCGCTCCGGGCGCGGACGATGTGCCGGAAGAGGAGTTCTGCGACAACTGCGGCAAGGTGATGGTGCTGAAGAATGGGCCGTGGGGTCCGTTCATGAGCTGCCCGGACTACTCTGCAGACCCGCCGTGCCGCACCATCCGCAAGCTTACGCAGAAGGTGCAGCAGAAGCCGCCGGTGCAGTTGGACGAGGCCTGCCCGAAGTGCGGCAAGCCACTGCTGCAGCGAGATGGCCAGTACGGCGAGTTCATTGCGTGCAGCGGGTATCCGAAGTGCAAGTACGTGAAGCAGGACCTGCTGGAGGTTCCGTGCCCCAAGTGCGGCGGCGATATTGCTGTGCGCAAGACGCGGCGCGGCGATGTGTTTTACGGATGCACCAACTATCCCAAATGCGACTTTGCCAGCAACATCAAGCTGGTGAACCAGGTGTGCCCGAAGTGCGACAGCGCATATTTGCTGGAGCTGTCCAACGCCAAAGGGACGTTCCTGGTGTGCCCGAACAATCGGGAGGCGCTGCCCAAGCGGCGCAAGCGCAAGGGCGCACCCGAGGAAGCAGCGCCCACCACGCCGGAGTGCGTTTACATCAAGAAGGTTGGGCCGCCAAAGCCGACGGAGATTCCGGTGCTGGAACTGCCCGACCCGGAGAAGACCCGGCCGGTGGTCCAGAGCGTAGCCTGAACAAATGTGCCGGGCCTGAATCGAATTGCCGATTGCAAGAAGCGAAGAAAGAGTGGAGATTCCTATGGCGACTGCGGCGGATGCGAGTGTAGTTCTGGAGCTTTACAAGCTAAGGCAGGAGGCCACGCTGCGCGATGCCAGAAAGTTCATGGCATTTGAGTTCTGGCCCAAGGACCTGGAAGAGCTGCGGGCGGTGTCGCGGGCCATGGGCAATGACAAGAATGCCTACTGGCGGCAGACGCTCAGCTACTGGGAGATGGCGGCTTCGCTGGTGCTGCGCGGAGCGGTGGATGCGGACCTGTTTCTGGATTCGCAGGGCGAAGGCCTGTTCCTGTATGCCAAGTTCCACCACTGGCATGCCGAGTCGGAGAGGGAAAGCGGCAATAAGTTTATGAAGAACACGGCGGAGCTGATTGAGCGCTTTCCGACGGCGAAGACGATCTATGAGACCGTTAAGGCGTCGCTGGCTACGCGTCCAAGCTGACGCTCATCGAGCCTGTTCGAGGCCGGAGCGAGGCCTGGAATGGGTGCAGCCAGTGGCCTGCCACCTTGGTGGACTTTCGTTTCTGCATCATTTCTGTTACAAATGCGAGTGGACAGCATGGGCCAAGAGCCCCGTGCGGCCCATCGGGTGTGCTCCGTTGGCGCCGGTAACTTATTGAAAAAGAATGCAGGATTGGCTATGGCTAAGGCAATTTGGAACGGTCAGACCCTCGCCGAGAGCGACACGTACGAGACGGTAGAGGGAAATATTTACTTTCCGGACGAGAGCGTGAATCGGGAGTTCTTCCGGGCCAGCTCGACGACCTCGAACGATGTTTCCAAGGGGCAAGCGCGGTACTACACCCTGGTGGTGGACGGCCAGGAGAACCCGGATGCCGCTTGGTATTTTCCCGATCCCAAGCCGGCGGCGCGCAGCGTAAAGCACCATGTGGCATTCTGGCGCGGCGTGGAAGTGACGACTTAGCCTGTAAAGCGCTCAATCGAATGGTATCGCGACGCCGCCAAGGCGATGCTGGCTCAATAGGCCTCGGCGCGTTCGATGGGTAGCCGGACCTGGAAGCAGGTCGCTCCTGGCTTGGACTCCACGGTCACTGTCCCGGAGTGCTTCTGAACGATGCGCGTGACGGAGTCCAGGCCCAGGCCGAGCCCCTGGCCCGGCGCCTTGGTGGTGTAAAAGGGCTCAAAGATGCGGGAGGCGATCTCCTGCGGGATTCCCGGGCCGCTGTTCCAGACCTCGACAATCACCATCTCCCCAGCCTGGCTGGTCTTCAGACGCAGGGTGCCGCGTGGCACCCCATCCGGGCTGCCGATGGAGAGCGCGTCCAGCGCGTTGGCGATGAGCTCGGTCCACACCTGGTTGAGCTCGCTGCCGTAGGCGCTGATAAGGGGCAGCTCGGGGTCGTACTGGCGCTCCACGGTGACGTGTTCGAGGCGCGAGTTGAGCATGGTCAGCGTGGTGTCCAGCGACTGCTGCAGGTCAATCTCCTGGATGGGCGCCTGGTCCATGTAGGAGTAGTCCTTGATGGCGGAGATCAGGTCGAAGATGCGCACGGTGGAGTTGAGCACGACCTCCGCCATACGCTCCACATTGATAGCGCTGGCAAAGGCTGAGGCCGACACAGCGACTGCCTGCGGCGAGATGGTGGCTGCGAGTTCGTCCAGGTGGGCGAGGGTCATGGGCGACTCGGCGATGACGCCGGCGAGCTTCCAGGGTTCGGGTACGTCGTGGGCTTCCAGCCACTTCCGGAACATGTCCTCGCGGTCGCTCAGGTCGAGCGGGTTGTCCGGCAGGATGGCGCGGCTCTTGAAGCCGGCCATCTTCTCGCGGGTTTGCCGCGCCCAATGTGCGTACTGCTCGTACTGTCCGGCCTCGGCCAGGGCAGCGCCCAGGCGCTGCTTCTGGTCGCCGAAGGAGCGCAGCTCGCCGAAGAGGCTGGCGGCGGAGCGCTGGGCCGCGGAGGCCGGGTTGTTGAGCTCGTGGGCTAGGTTGGCGGCCAGCTTACCCAGGGCGGTCAGCTTTTCCGCCTGCATCTCGATCCGGGTGACTTCGCGGACGCGGCTCAGCATGACGGAGACGCAACGCTGGGCCATCGACGGAATGGCCGCCAGCATCTCCGGAAACATCTCCTTGGGGATATCGAGGGACCACACATCGCCCACGCTATAGCCACTGCCCCCGTAGCCCTTCATGCGGGAATAGGGCAGGACTCCGGACATCTGGCCCATGCGGGCGATGAAGAAGCTGACGCTGCCGGACTGGGCGCGGCGGATGTGGACCTCGCCCTTCAGCATGATGTTCATGCCGCGGGGGGCGTCGCCCTCGCGGAAGAGCAGTGTGCCGGGGCCTACCTTGCGCTCGATGCCGTGCTGCGCGAGCCACAGATAGTCAGCGTCAGCCATGCCGTCCATGGCGTCGACCTTGCGCAGGGCTGCGACGATCTCGGCTACAGGCGTAGGCCCGGCAGGCACGAAAGGCTCGATCTGCTGCACGGTTTCTTCAGGGGAGATTGGCATAGACACCGGCGCGCTAAATCCAGGACCAGATCAGATGCTGTTCCTGTCTAGTGTAGGGCGTTCGGCGTCCGGCGTCTAATGGATGGGGGGAAGCGAGTCGAGGCTGGCTGTCAGGGCGTGGATATCCACCGGGGTGGCGGAGCGGATCTGCTCGGTGCCGTCCTGGCTGAGCAGGATGACGAGGAAGTCGCCCGGTCCCACATGGAAGCGGCTGCGCGCATCGGCCTGGTCCATCGGTGTGCCGACGGGCAGGTTCTCAAAGCTGAAGCGGTCGTCCACCCCCTTGGCAGTGGAGACGGGGACCACGACCGTGTTGCGGACCGAGAGCTCGAAGCTGTGGCGCTCGATGAGCTGGAGCTGCCGCTGGAAGTTGGGGCTGCTGGCATCCGGGGCAAAGACGATGAGCACGCGCGAACTGGCTTGCAGCTCGGCGATGGGGTGCTGACTTTGGGCGGCGCATGTACCAAGCAGAGCAAAGAACAACAAGGGAAGCTTCATCATCTGTGTGTTCCTCGTGACTACGGGGTCTGACCACTGGTGGGAGCGGTCTACCACTTTTGGGTTATCGATTGGTTTGAGGCTACCACGCAACCCGCGCAGTCCGATCCCTCAATTTGGTGCGGATTTGCGAGTCTTTGGTAATCGGTAATCGGTTATTGGGCAGTTCGATAACAGCACGGCAGATGCGCTTTTCGAGTGCGGCAACTCGGCTAAGTCATTTTTCATGTGGTGGTTGAAGAATCATCAGGACGCACGGTTATCGCACGAGCGGGCAATGTAAATACCCCGTCTCAGCGGCGAGACGGGGTATCCGGTTGATCATGGCAAATCGGCTTGCGGGTCAGGCCTTCTGCACCGCGCCGTTGACCACTTTGACGGGGTCGAGGAAGGGCATTGCCGCGCGCAGGCCGGCGCCGACCTTCTCAATCTGGTGTTCGCGGTCCTGCTTGCGGAAGTTCTCGAACTCCTTGCGGCCGCTGTTCTGGTCGGCGATGAAGCGCTCGGCGAAGGCGCCGCTCTGGATGTCGTTCAGGACTTCCTTCATGGCCTGCTTGACGGCGGGCGTGACGATGCGCGGGCCGGAGACGTAGTCGCCCCACTCTGCGGTGTCGGAGATCGAGTAGCGCATGTATTCCAGGCCGCCGCGGTACATCAGGTCGACGATGAGCTTGAGCTCGTGGAGGACCTCAAAGTAGGCGAGCTCTGGCTGGTAGCCAGCCTCGACCAGGGTCTCGAAGCCTGCCTTGACCAGCGCCGAGGTGCCGCCGCAGAGCACGGCCTGCTCGCCGAAGAGGTCGGTCTCGGTCTCCTCGGTGAAGGTAGTGGCGAGAACGCCGGCGCGAGTGCAGCCAATGCCCTTGGCATAGCTGAGCGCGAGGGCGAGTGCGGTGCCGGAGGCATCCTGCTCGACCGCGACCAGGGCGGGCACGCCGCCGCCTTCGGTGAAGACCTCGCGGACGCGGTGGCCGGGGGACTTGGGCGCGACCAAAGATACATCCACCGTTGGAGGTGGTTGAATCGTGCGGAAGCGGATGTTGAAGCCGTGCGCGAACATCAGGGTCACGTTGGGCTTCATGTTCGGAGCGATCTCGGCGTGGTAGACCTTGGCCGCGGTCTGGTCCGGCGTGAGGTTCATGATGACGTCAGCCCACTTGGAGACTTCGGCGACGGTGCCGACGACCAGGCCGGCCTTTTGGGCACGGCCCACGTTTGCGGAATCCGCGCGGAGGCCGACGCGCACGTCGACGCCGGAGTCCTTGAGGTTGAGGGCGTGGGCGTGGCCCTGCGAGCCGTAGCCGATGATGGCGACTTTCTTGGCTTGGATAAGGGAGAGGTCTGCGTCTGCGTCGTGGTAGGTCTTTGCCATGATGTTGGTGGTTTTCCTTTTTGAGTTGTCGCGACTGGGCCGTCCGAGGTGGCACCCCCCCCCGGGGGGGGGGGGTACGCCTAAGCTGCTCGGAATGAACTACTTGCTAAAATCGATGTCTCCAAATATATGATTCAGAACCGCTTAGAGGTAAAAATAAGATTCTGTTGGACTTAGCGGGAGGCAGGAGGATTCATGCGCGTCAGCCGGGATCCAACGGAAGATTCTTTCCACTGTTTTAATTCTACGCTTTCGGGCATAACTCATATGCCAACTATTTGGGTTGTGAAAAGGCGCATGAATGCTGGGCAATTGCGCTTTTCCGAGGGGCTGAAGGTCTTGACATGCGATTTTGCTGAGGTTCTTAGCGAAATTGGATTCTTGATTCATTAGGTCTGCTGGCAACGATGCTGAACGACTTGCAGGATGCTGCTTTGAAGATTCTGCATAACGGCGTCAGACCACAGGCCTGCGTATCCGTTGAAGTCTGTTGAGAGGCGCTGTTGACTGGTGAGGTGTAGGAGGGTATCGCCATTGGGTAAAGGCTCCAGGCTGTATTCCCCGTCGAGGACGTCGAAGTAGCGGCCGCCGATGGTGACGTGCTCATCGAGCGTGGTGGGTGGAATGTGCGCGGAGTCGGCGCGGATGGTGAAGGCGAGGCGGCGTTCCGGCTCCCATACGGTGACGGTTTCGATGAAGAGGAGACCGTGCTCGAAGCTGGCGTGGCGAACTCCGCCGACCCCTTCAAAGGAGAGCGTGGCCTCGACGGGACGGGGAAAGCCAATGCGATGGGCCCAGGAGGGCCGGAGTTCGGAGGGTGCGATGGCGGGGACGCGCTCGATGTTCTGCCAGATGGTGGCTGCGGAGGCGTGAATGCGGATTTCGGTGGAGACTGTACGAGTCTGGATAGGGCTTGGCAGCATCGACTCGGCGGGCGCGAGGAGGAAGGGAAGGATGGCGAAACAAGCCGTGCGGCTGGCGGTGAGCGCCATGCGCCTTCCGAGTACGCCGGCGGTGATGCCGCCGAGCGAAGAGAGGATGAGCGTGATGGGAAGAGCCATGGCCACGCAGATGGCCCCCTCCCAGGCAAACAGCGCGATGACCGTCATCATGCAAAAGACGGCGAGCCAGGGGGCAAGTATCCACGTAAAGATCGAGGCAGGACGTCGACGCTCGATGCGTCGGACTGTCAGGAACCCGATGATGATGGAGCCAAGCACAAGGAATGCGAGGGTCATGACCTCTCCGGCTATCATCTCGTAGCGGAGAAGGCGGAAGTGCCGCTGGAATGCAGTCGGGTCCGCTCCATCGCGCTGGAAGTGCTTCTGAGCGGTGGTCTGGAGAACGATGAAGCCGCGCAGGAGCACGCCGTAGACTGCGCCGGTGGCTATGCCTTCGAGCAAGCTGCGGCCGCTGCGCAGCGGATCATCCGGTCGGGTTGAGGGGACGGGAGGGATGGACATAGGATGGCCAGCAAATTTTGCGACGGCTTAGTTTAGCGCGTGCCTTCAGCGCGCTCAGAGGAAATTGTGTCTATTCTTCTTCCTCTTCGAGGCCGGGGAATTCGTTGGGGATGATTTCGTCTTTGGAGAGCTTGCGGCGCGGGGGGAGCTTGCTTTTCGCGCCGCCGTTGGGTGAGCCCAGGGCGTGCAGTACGCGGCTGGTGTGGACGCCGCGGCGCATGGCCATGCGGCCGGTGCGGGAGACCTCCAGAATGGTATAGCCGGACTCGCGCAAGACCTGGATGAGGCCTTCGATTTTGCTGGACGACGAGGTCATCTCCAGCATGATGGACTCGGTGGCGAGGTCGACGACGCGGGCGCGGAAGACGTTGGCCAGCTCGAAGATGTGGGAGCGGGAGTGGAGGCCGTTGGGCTCGTTGGGGCCGGCGGCGACCTTGATGAGGCAGAGCTCGCGGATAACGCCCTCGGAGCGGCCGACCTCGTCCACGTCGACGGTGATTTCGAGCTTGTAGAGCGAGGCGCGGATGCGGTGCGCGGCGGTGTCGGGCGCCTCGCAGACGATGGTCATGCGCGAGGTGTCGGGCCGCTCGGATTCTCCGACGGTGAGGGAGACGATGTTGATGTTGAGGCGGCGGAAGAGCGAGGCGACGCGGGTGAGGACGCCGGGCTTGTCTTGCACGAGGGCTACGAAGGTGTGGAGCATGCTGGCTTACCTCTTACTTCGGTGATGGTCGGGCGAAAAACTTAACACGGATCAGGACGGATAGAAGCACGGATGAAAGGCGGTTAGTGGGTTGAAGGGGCGTCGGGGTCCCAGAGGTTGGTGGGGCGCTCGTCGTGGAGGAGGACGCCTTTGTCCCAGGGCGGGTTGGTGTGGGTGTCGAGGGTGTAGTCGCCGGCAGCGTGATAGCTGCCGCCGCAGGGAGGGTTGCCGGGGGCGTATTTTTCGGGCGCGCATTTGGGGCCGCGGTAGATGTGGAACCAGACGTTGGGGCCGTCGGCGTCGACCTGTTTCTGGGGAATGTGGAGCGCGTCGAAGGTGTGGGTGCGGGCCGCGTCGCGGAGCTGCCAGACGAGGGCGGAGATGGCGTCGTCGGTTGCGGATTCTTTCACGGTGAGCGTGAAGGTGCTGTTGGCGTGGTGGAAGATTTTGAAGGGCGCGGGTGAGGTGGTGGAGCGCGCGGGGTAGGTTGCGGATGGGGTGGTTTCGGCGGCTGGGGCGGGTGCAGGCGCGGATTTGCAGCCGATGAGGAGGAGCGGCAGGAGAAGAAGCGGGATGTGTGGGCGGAGGGTCATGGCTTATTGGCTAGCGAAATCAGCTTTCGAATGCTATGTCATCGATCATGAGATACAGTTTTCCGTTCTGTTCGTGTTCAAAATGGCCGATGACGGTGGCGATGTCAGATTTGTGTTCGCTGTCCGGGCCGAATGTCGCTGCGTAAGAGTGTTTGGCACAGAACGCATTCGTGTAGTCGACGAGGAGGATGGGTTTGTAATGGTCGTCGTAGATCATCGAGCCTTCTTTGCCCCACCAAAAATGCCCTTTCACGCGGATTGAGTTGGAGCCAATCGTGTCCGCCTCCTTCAGCGCTTCGCCGACTGAAATAGGAGTGGCCGGCGCCTGGTCTGAATGACTCATGGTCGAAACGTCCGGCTCCGCAGTTGTCACTGCGTTTGCGGCGGTCTTGTTGCATGCAGTAATTGGGAGAATTATGCAGGCCAGCACGAAGGCCAGATACGGGGATCCTTCGCTGCGCTCAGGATGACAACCGTGGGGTGGGCGCGGTTGCTGCACGCGTGAACGCGTGCCCTTCCGTTCGTGCCAGCGCGTGGATGGATGGGCGAGGGGCACGGCTATGCGTCCTCGGGGAGTTCGAGGAGGGGGTTGCTGTCGGGGCGGTGGGTCATTTCGTGGAGGGCGGCGCCGGGGGCGATCATGGGGTAGACGCCGTCTTCCTT